>ENA-UOJJ01001922-UOJJ01001922.1-human-gut-metagenome-genome-assembly--contig:-CS66-NODE-1922-length-28506-cov-13.461390_pt1 | contig 28506 bp, 36 predicted proteins | sample MGYA00242343_ERZ723890 | MGnify/ENA metagenome assembly ERZ723890
ACAAACGCCTTTATTGTAGAGGGCAACGCCCTGCGGGTGGATTGGGAGAGCGTGATTCCCAAAAGTAAGCTGAATTATATTATGGGGAATCCGCCGTTTATTGGGGCACGACTTATGGGAAAAGAGCAGAAGGCCGACGTAAACACAATTTTCCCCGGCTGGAAGAATGTGGGAAATTTAGACTATGTTTGCTGTTGGTATAAAAAGGCTTCTGATTTGATGAAAGGCACTGCTATTCATTCCGCCCTTGTTTCCACGAATTCTGTCTCACAAGGGGAAAGCGTTGCCAACCTTTGGAAACCGCTATTTGATGGCGGTGTACATATTGATTTTGCCTACCGCACTTTCCGTTGGGATAGCGAAGCTAAAATCAAAGCACACGTTCACTGCGTAATTATCGGTTTCAGTGTTGCAGCAAATTTCGTCCCCAAAAAGGTTTTTGATGGTGACCGCTATCAACTGGCAGAAAATATAAACGGTTATCTGCTTGACAGCGAGAATGTTTTTGTTGAGAGCCGTAATAAACCACTTTGCAATGTACCTGAAATTGGAATTGGAAATAAACCGATAGATGGCGGTTTTTACCTGTTTGAAAAGGATGAAATGTCTGATTTTCTCAAAAAAGAGCCCTCCGCTAAAAAGTATTTTCGTCCTTGGTATGGCTCACGAGAATTTATCAACCAAAAACCGCGCTATTGCCTATGGCTGGGGGAGTGTACCCCCGCAGAATTAAAAGCTATGCCGCTTTGCTTGGAACGCGTTAAGGCTGTGCGAGAATACCGGCTGGCAAGTCCCAGCACTGGCACTATTAAGATTGCAGATAAACCTACTCGATTTCACGTCGAAAACATGCCAAAAGGGAATTATATTGTTATTCCCGAGGTATCCTCCCAAAAGCGCAAATACATTCCTATGGGATATATGGACAGCAACAGTTTATGTAGTAATAAACTGCGTTTAATGCCAAACGCTACAATCTATGAGTTTGGTATATTAGAGTCTAATGTGCATATGGCATGGATGCGCGTTGTCTGTGGGCGTTTAAAAAGCGATTATGACTATTCCATCAAGATTGTTTACAACAACTTCCCATGGCCTACACCTACCGACCAGCAAAAAGCCAAAATCGAACAAACCGCGCAAGCGATTCTGGACGCACGCGCTCTTTACCCGGACAGCAGTCTTGCCGACCTGTATGATGAATTGACCATGCCGCTGGAACTCCGCAAAGCTCACCGAGATAATGACCGCGCCGTTATGGACGCTTACGGATTTACGAAAGGCACTGCTGCCAGAACCAGCGAAAGTGCTTGTGTTGCTGAGTTAATGAAACTCTACCAGCAAAAAGTATCGGAACTGGAGAAATAGTAGCAAAACACCCCTGAGTTATAGGCTCGGGGGTGTTTTTAGGTGCAGGACGCGCACTTTCTATTCTTTGAAAGAGGCGGTGTGACCCGTACGGGAATCTCCCGCGCCTTAAAAACGCCCCACTGGGGCGTTTTTGCCCGCCGGACGTGCGGCGGGCGCAGGCTTTTCGATTCCCGTACAGGTCACCAGGTACGAAGCCTATTAAGAAGTGACAACATAAAGAAAAAAGCTCTGCCTCCTAAGAAGCAGAGCTTTTGGTGACCCGTACGGGAATCGAACCCATGTTACAGCCGTGAAAGGGCCGTGTCTTAACCGCTTGACCAACGGGCCTTATAAATACAGAGCTTCGCTAAAACCTCCGACATTCATCATCCACTATTGCGGACGACCGTCCCCCTTATCTTAGCGAAACTCTGTAACTTGGTAGCGGCAACTGGATTTGAACCGGTGACACTTCGGGTATGAACCGAATGCTCTAGCCAACTGAGCTATACCGCCACATTTGTTGAGGCGCACTCGAAAGTGCTTTATTATTATACGAAAAAGCGGGGTCCATGTCAAGTATTTTTCCCTACTTTTTTGAAAAAATACCAAAAAAATTCCCGCATTGCGGCTGCAGTGCGGGAATAAGCGCTTGTTACAAAATTACTTCTTGTTGGGGACCAGCACGGCCTTGCCGCCCATGTAGGGCTGCAGGACTTCGGGGATGGTCACAGTGCCATCGGCCTGCAGATGGTTCTCCAGGAAGGCGATCAGCATACGCGGCGGGGCCACGCAGGTATTGTTCAGGGTATGGGCCAGCTGGGTCTTGCCGTTCTCATCCTTATAGCGGATGTGCAGGCGGCGGGCCTGGGCGTCGCCCAGATTGGAGCAGCTGCAAACCTCAAAGTATTTCTGCTGGCGGGGGCTCCATGCCTCGATGTCGCAGCTCTTGACCTTCAGGTCAGCCAGGTCGCCGGAGCAGCAGTTCAGCTGACGCACCGGGATCTCCATGCTGCGGAACAGCTCCACAGACATCTTCCACAGCTTCTCATACCAGTCGGCGCTCTCCTCGGGGCGGCAGACCACGATCATCTCCTGCTTCTCGAACTGGTGGATGCGGTAGATGCCGCGCTCCTCGATGCCGTGGGCGCCCTTCTCCTTGCGGAAGCAGGGGCTGTAGCTGGTCAGGGTCAGGGGCAGCTTGGCACCGTCCAGCGTCTGGTCGATGAAGCGGCCAATCATCGTGTGCTCGGACGTGCCGATCAGGTACAGGTCCTCGCCCTCGATTTTATACATCATAGCGTCCATTTCAGGGAAGGACATAACGCCCTTGACCACATCGCCGTGCATCATGAACGGGGGGATGACGTAGGTGAAGCCCTTGTTGATCATGAAGTCGCGGGCGTAGGCCAGCACAGCTTCATGCAGGCGGGCGATGTCGCCCAGCAGGTAGTAGAAGCCGTTGCCGGAAACGCGGCCGGCGGCATCCAGATCGATACCTTCAAAGCTCTCCATGATGTCCACATGGTAGGGGATGGGGTAATCGGGCACAACAGGCTCGCCGAAGCGCTGGACCTCGACGTTGCAGCTGTCATCGGGGCCGATGGGCACGCTGGGGTCGATCATCTGGGGGATCGTGTACATGATCTCCTGGATCTTGGCCTGCAGCTCGGTCTCTTTGGCCTCCAGCTCTTTCAAGCGGTCAGCCTGAGCGGTGACCTGCTTCTTGATTTCCTCGGCCTCGGCTGCCTTGCTGGGGTCCTTCTTGGCCTGGCCCATCAGAGCACCGATCTGCTTGGACAGCTTGTTGCGGTTGGCGCGCAGGTCGCTGGCCTCGCCGATGGCAGCGCGGTACTCGGCATCCAGCTTGATGACCTCGTCGACCAGGGGCAGCTTGGCATCCTGGAACTTTTTGCGGATGTTTTCCTTGACTGCCTCCGGATTTTCACGGACAAAACGAATGTCTAACATGATGATTCTCCTCTATATTTTTCTATACTTTATAGAAAACCAGGTTGATTATTCGGCCTCCGGGTCGTAATGGCCCAGCAGATCGGCGAACTTTTGCAGCATTTCATCGCTGTAAAAGTCGATCTTCAGCGAGCCTTTGCCATCTTTGTATTCCACGTGGACCTCACTGCCGGTCACTTCTTTTAGGGCCGCTTCGATCTCCACCGCGCGCTTGGGGCGGTTGAAGGGGTCTGGCTTTGGTTTGGGCAGTTTGGCAGGCTTGGCCAGCTTTTTGCAAAGGGCTTCTGTTTGGCGGACGTTCAGCCCGTTGGCCTCGATTTCCTCAGCCGCCTGCTGCATTAACTCCTGTGTGGGCAGGCCCAGCAGCACTTTGGCGTGCCCGGCACTTAAAATGCCCTCACTGACTTTATGGCGGACCTCCTGCGGCAACGCCAGCAGGCGCAGGCTGTTGGTGACGGAGCTGCGGCTTTTACCCAGCTTTTTGGCGGCCGTTTCCTGCGTCAGGCCGTACTTTTCAATCAGCTGGTGGCAGCCCTCGGCTACCTCGATGGGATTCAGGTCCTCGCGCTGCAGGTTTTCGATCAGCGCCAAGGCTGCGGCTTGTTCGTCCGATACATCCTTGATGATGACCGGCACCTCATCCAGCCCGGCCAGCCGGGCGGCACGCCAGCGGCGCTCGCCCGCAATGATGATGTAGCCGGTGCCCAGCTTTTTGGGGCGTACAGCAATGGGCTGCAGCAGGCCGTTTTCGGTAATGCTGTCGGCCAGCTGGTTCAGCGCATCGTCGTCGAACTGCTTGCGGGGCTGCGCGGGGTCGGGTTCGATCTCCCGCAGCGGCAGGGTAGAGGCAGCCGCATCATCCGATGAGGTCTCGGGCAGGTCGGCAAACAGCAGGTCAAGGCCCTTGCCTAAGCCGCCCATTTTCTTTTTTGCCATCGGCTCACCTCTCGTTCTTGCTTAAAAATTCCCGTGCCAGTTCCATGTAAGCCTCGCAGCCTTTGCCGTTCGGCTCATAGAAATTGATGGGCATGCCGAAGCTCGGCGCCTCAGACAGGCGCACCGAGCGGGGGATGACCGCCTTGAACACCTTGTCCCCGTAGTACTTTTTGACCTGGGCCACCACCTGCATCGTCAGGTTCAGCCGGCCGGAGTACATGGTAAAGAGCACGCCCTCAATGTCCAGATATCGGTTATACTTTTTTCGCACCATTTTTAAGGTGTTCATCAGCTCCGTCAGGCCTTCCAACGCGTAGTATTCGCACTGCAGGGGGATCAGCACGGTATCGGCGGCGCACAGGCCGTTGATGGTCAGCAGATCCAGCGAGGGCGGGCAATCGATGAAAATATAATCGTACAGCGGCACAATGGGGGCCAGCACGCTGCGCAGGCGCATCTCGCGCCGGGGCAGGTTGACCAGCGCCACAGCAGCGCCGGCCAATTGGGTGTTGGAGGGAAGCAGGTCGGCATTATACTCTGTCTTGACGATGGCGTTGCGCACATCGTCGTCCTCGATCAGGCAAGTATAAATGTCGGATTCCAGCTTGTTTTTGGCAATTCCGTAACCGCTGGAAGCGTTGCCCTGGGGGTCGAGGTCTACGACAAGGACCTTTTTGCCCAGTGCTGCCACGCAGGCGCTGAGGTTTACGGCGCTAGTGGTTTTGCCCACGCCGCCTTTCTGGTTTGCTACTGCGATTACCTTTGCCACGCTTTTCCCTCCGTCTTTTTGCATTTTAAGACGGTTTTGTCCGTCTGGATTCTATTATAGCACAAGGAAACACTATAAAAAAGGGGTCAAACGCAAAAAATGCCCTGTAAAATGTTCCACGTGGAACATTTTACAGGGTTTTCTCTATTTTCAGTACTTTATACCTCGGTCGCGTACTCTTTGGCTGGCTCCTGCGGCGGAGTCGTTGGCTGCTGCACAGGGCGGCCGTCGCTGCCTACGGGGATGCGCACAATGTACTCTAGGCACCCGTCATGCTTATCACAGTGGGTAGTTGCCTGGATGCCCTTCTGGGTCATCAGGTCAACGGCATGCTGCAGGGTATTTACAAAAAAGCGGACATCCCGCACCATGGGGATGGTGCGGCGGCAGGGGCTGGGGCTGTTGGGGGCGGCCAACATCTGGTCCACCAGTTTGTCCGCCTGCCGCACACTGAGCTTATCCCGCGCCATCTTTTCCAGTGCCGGGGTACGGCGGCTCTCCGGCAGGCGCAGGGCCGCGCGGGCATGGCGCTCGGTCAGGTGGTTGGCGGTGCAAAGCTGCTGCTGTTCCGGTGTAAGGGTAAGTAAGCGCAGTTTGTTGGCCAGGGCAGGCTGGCTTAACCCCAGCCGCCTTGCAGCCTCGGCCTGGGTACAGCCCCACAGGCGGATGACCTCTTTAATGCCGCGGGCAGTATCAAAGGGATCCAGCTGGCTGCGCTGCAAGTTTTCCAACAGACCCAGTGCGGCGGATTCGCTGTCATCGTAGTCCGCCAAAATGGCAGGCACTTTTTCCAGCTTGGCAAGGCGGCAGGCGCGCAGGCGGCGCTCACCCGCGATGAGCTGGTATTTCCGCAGCCCCACCCGCCGCACGCTGATGGGCTGCAGCAGACCATTTTGCAGAATACTGACGGCCAGCGCCGCAATCTCCGGCTCGTCAAAAGCCGTGCGGGCCTGGTAGGGGGACGGTTCGATGCAATCAACAGGCAGCATGACAATGCGCCCTTGTTTTTGTAGTTCATTCTTAGCCACTTTTGATTCCTCCCTGCGGGTGATTATCACATAAAAAATGCTATGCTTTTCCCTGGGAAAAGCATAGCACGAACTGGAAAAAAGTGGAAGAAAAATCGTTCGCTGGATTTTGGCCCTTTTCGCGGTTTTACAGCGGCTTCTTGGCAATTTTGCCGCCGTTTCTGGGATAAACGGTCGGAGTCTGCGATATTTTTTCGCACACCACCAGCCCGCGGGCACTGCCATCGGGCAGGGTGAACTGCCGGGTCTCGCGGTATTTACCGCCCAGCTTCTTTAAAGCGTTAGCCGCGGCCTTGGCTTCGGCGTCGGCTTCGGGGCCTTTCATGGCGATGAACACGCCGCCGACTTTGACCAGCGGCAGGCAGTATTCACTCAACACCGGCAGGGCTGCCACGGCGCGGGCGCTGGCAATATCGAACTGCTCACGCCAGACTTTGCGGGCGGCTTCCTCGGCGCGTTCCTTGGCGAACTCCACGCCAGTCAGGCCCAACTCAGCGCAGGCATACTTTAAAAATTCTACACGCTTGCCGGTAGGTTCCATCAAAGTCAGCTCCAGGTCCGGTTTATAAATTTTAGCCACGATGCCGGGGAAACCTGCGCCGGTGCCCACATCCACCATCTTGCCCTGCACTTCAGGCTGGGCGGCAAACAGCAGGCTGTCAGCAAAGTGGCGGTCCTCGATGCCCTCGGGGCTGGTGATGGCCGTCAGGTTGACCTTCTCATTATAGCTCACCAAAATTTCAGCGTAGTGATCCAGCTGGTCCAGCTGGGCAGGGGAGAGGCTGATGTTCCACGTGGAACATTTTTCAGCCAGGCGGTTTTTATCGATCATAGTTTAACACTCATTTCTGTTTCAGCAGCACAATGCTCAGCTGGGCCAGGTCGCTGGGGGAGACACCGGGGATGCGCCCGGCCTGGGCCAGCGTGCGGGGGCGGATCTTCTGTAATTTTTCACGAGCTTCCAGCGTGATCATCTCAATGGGGCTATAATCGAAGTCCTCAGGGATCTTCACATTCTCATGGCGCTGAATGTCCCGGATCAACCGTTCCTCACGGGCAATATAGCCGGCGTAGCGGATCTCGGTTTCGATGCGCTGGGCCATGGCAGGGGTCACACCCTCGCCGCGACCGATGACTTTGGCGATCAGCTCATAGCTGATGTAGGGACGGCGCATCAGTTCCAGCGCCGTGCCGCCGATTTCCCCCAGTTCGGTGCCTTCGGGCGCGGCGGCTTTCAGGTCGGCCAGCCGCACCGTGGTTTTGGCCAGGCGGTCCATCTCGTTCTGCTTGATCTCGCGATCCTTGCAGAATACTGTCCACCGGTCATCCTGTACCAGACCGTACTCCCGGCCGATGGGGGTCAGACGTTCGTCGGCGTTATCCTGCCGCAGGCTCAGGCGGTATTCACTGCGGCTGGTCATCATGCGGTAGGGGTCCATGACACCCTTGGTCACCAGGTCATCCACCAAAGTTCCCAGGTAACTGGTGTGGCGGGCCAGCACCAGCTCATCCTTTTCCAGCGCGTGGCGGGCGGCGTTCAGGCCGGCAAGCAAGCCCTGGGCGGCTGCTTCCTCGTAGCCAGAGGTGCCGTTGAACTGCCCCGCGCCATAAATGCCCGCGACCACCTTGCTTTCCAGCGTAGGCTTTAAGGTGGTGGGGTCGACGCAATCGTACTCGATGGCGTAGGCCGGGCGCATGATTTCCAGATGCTCAAACCCCTTGATGGTACGGTACATGGCATTCTGCACCACCTCAGGCAGGCTGGAAGAAAGGCCCTGCAGGTACATTTCCTCGGTGTCCTCGCCGCATGGCTCTACAAAAATGGGGTGGCGCTCCTTATCCTTAAAACGCACCACTTTATCCTCAATGGAGGGGCAGTAGCGCGGGCCGACGCCCTGGATGTCTCCGCCGTAGAGCGGCGAACGGTGCAGGTTATCCAGAATGACCTTGTGGGTCTCGGGGTTGGTGTAAGCGATGTAGCAATCCACCTTGTTGTGCATCGGCTCTCGCGTTAAAAAGCTGAAAGGCTGCAATTCCTCATCCGGGTCGCCGGGCTGACGCTCCAGCTGGGTAAAGTCGATGCTGCGGCGGTGAACGCGGGCCGGAGTGCCGGTCTTAAACCGGCGCAGCGTAAAGCCCTGCTCCACCAGGCATTTGGTCAGTGCCGTGGCGGCATGGGTGCCGTCGGGACCGCTGTCGTAGTGAGCCTCGCCCACAAAGATGCGCCCGCCCAGCGTGGTGCCGGTGGCGATGACCAGCGCCTTGCAGCTATAGTAGCCGTTTAAATTGGTGATGACGCCGCAGACTTTGCCTTCCTGAATATCCACGGCCACGATCTCGGCCTGATGGATGTCCAGGTTCGGCGTTTTCTCCAGCGCGTGTTTCATCCACATGTGGTAACGCTTGCGGTCGGTCTGCACACGCAGGCTGTGGACGGCAGGGCCCTTGCCCCGGTTCAGCATGCGGCTCTGCAAAAAGGTGGCGTCGGCAGCAATGCCCATCAAACCGCCCAGGGCGTCCACTTCCCGCACTAGATGCCCCTTGGCGGTACCGCCGATGGACGGGTTGCAGGGCATGTTGCCGATAAAATCCAGCGACAGGGTGAACACTGCGGTCCTGGCCCCCAGTGTCGCTGCCGCGTGGGCAGCCTCGATGCCCGCATGCCCGGCACCGATCACGACCACATCATAACTTCCCAGTTTATCCATACGTTTTTTCCTCTATCATTTACCCACACAAAACGTCTCAAATACTTCCTCTATGGTCGCGTCGCTGGCATCCTCGCCGGTCAGATCGCACAGGGCCTGCAACGCATCGGTCAGGCAGATACCGGTAGCGTCCAGCCCAAAGCCTGCCTGCCGGGCCTTCATCGCTTCGGCAATGGCATCCCGCGCACGGGTGGCGGCCGCCAGCTGGCGGGCACTGCACAACTGCGCTGCTCCGGGGTCCAGCTGGGCTGTGCCCAGCAGTTCGGCCACGGCATCGGTCAAGGGTTGCAAACTGTCAGCCTCTTTGGCGCAGAGGGTGATGACCTTTTTAAAATAGGGCTGCAAGGTCTGGGCCGCGTTCTCCGTGGAATCGGCCAGATCCTCTTTGTTCAAAATTGCCAACGCAGGGCGATTCTGGCAGCGGTGGGCAATTTCTAAATCGGCGTCGGTCAGTGGCTGGGCGGCATCGAACACGGCCAGCACCAGCCCGGCTTCGTCCAGCTTTTTCCAGCTGCGGCGGATGCCCTCGGCTTCGATGGCATCGCCGTCGGCGCCCACGTCCCGCACACCGGCAGTATCAAACAGGTTCAGCCGGATCTCGCCCAGCTGGACGGCCTGCTCCACAATATCGCGGGTAGTACCTGCCACCGGCGTTACGATGGCCCGGTCAAAACCGGCCATCAGGTTCAGCAGCGTACTTTTGCCCACGTTGGGGCGGCCCAGCAGCACACAATCCACGCCTCGGCGCAGCACCGCACCGGCCCCATAACCACGGATCAGACTGTCCAGCTCAGCTTTCTGGCCGCCCAACGTTTTCAGCAGATGCTCATCGGAAAGTTCCGGCACGTCCTCCTCGGGGTAGTCGATCCAGGCGGTCAGGTGGGCGTTCAGGCTTTGCAGCACGGTCTGGATGGCGCCGATGCGTTTTGCCAGCCGCCCATCCAAGGCCGACTTGGCCAGCGCGGCGCCCTGGCGGCCGTTGGCGGCGATGACTTCCATCACGGCCTCGGCCTGGGTCAACGACATGCGGCCATGCTCCAGCGCGCGGCGGGTGAACTCACCCGGCCCTGCCGGGGCTGTGCCCGCGGTGATAAGGGCTTCCAGCAAGCCATCCGCCATAGCGGTACCGCCGTGGACCGAAAGCTCGATGACATCCTCGCCGGTATAGGAGTGGGGGGCGCGGAAGAAGAGGGCGATAGTCTCGTCCATTTCCTGCCCGTGCAGCAGGTAGTGGCCCAGCATGGCGGTGTAGCCCTTGGCCTCGGCCACCTTGCGTCCCATGTGGAGCGGGACGAAGATCTTTTCCACAATGGGGTAGGCGTCCGGCCCTGATACCCGCACCACGGCAATGCCGCCGGTGCCGGGGGGCGTTGCCAGTGCACAGATTGTCTGCTGTAAGCGATCCACTGCGATACCTCCGAGAAGTAAAGTTTCTAACACTTTATCATACCACGAATTTTTCCTTTTTCCTACCTTTTTTCTGCGGTTTTTTGAAAAATAAAAAGCTAAGCTCCTATGTCACCAGCAAAAAGCGAGTTGATCCACACAACAGGGGCAAATAAAGCACCCTGGAAATCGCCCGCGAGTACAACGCCAACCTGGCTGCTTTCCTGCACCAAGGTGCAGGCTGTCCACCGTTCCGAGGATTATATAACTGCGACGACTGCTGAGTAATTTTCAACAGCTTGTTGAAAACTGACCATTCCTTTCCTATACTGAAAATGCACCTGTGGTTTGGAACTGCCGGACAGGTACATTTTATAAATTATAGGTTAGCCACTTCTAACTTGTTCATATTTACCAGGATGGGTTTGGATGTCTGCAAAATATGCGATTCTGAAAAAAGCGGCATGAATCATCAATTTCCAAAAGATCATGACACAGCCCTACAGCAAACTGCAGGAGACATTCAAAACGGCTTCTGCAGTGCCGAAGATCCCGGCACGCAGGATCCGAATCTTACCTTTGAAACGCAGATGCTCTGCAGCCAGTCCGTATTGTACGTTAACCACAAGCAGCTCGTGCAGAAAGTGTGCATCTACGTGGTGGGCGACGACCTGGGGGATGTAGGTTTTGATTTTGAGGATCTCCGCATCCGAAAGGAAATGATGGGCCGTGCAGACGGAATTTTCCCAGATGGATACCAAAGCATCCAACGGGGATTTCGATTTTAGATTTCGTATAGTTTCATGTTTTCCACAGACTTGTTTAAAACTTTTGGGATTGCTTGTTTGCGGGTCGATGACGAACATCGGCCCCTGCAATCAAACCGTAAGATTCTACACAAAAAGGGAGACGCCGTGTTACCGGTGCCTCCCTCTTTTTATTTAGGATAATTAAAAGTTCTTTTGCCTACTTTTCTTTCAAGAAAAGTAGGTTAAAACTCGATCTTGCCGAAGGCGAAATCATCGCCGTCGTGGATGCGCTCTGTGGTCTTGGGGGCCATGGGCTGAGCATTGGGGTCGCGGGGACGATCTGCAAACTCACGGCCCGGCACGCTGGAACGAGGGCCGCCGTAGGGGCGGCCGCCATCACGGCGGGGACCACGACCATCGCGATGCGGGCCGCCGCTGCGGGGACCGCGGCCGCCGTCACGGCGGGGACCACGACCATCACGACGCGGGCCACGGCCGCCATCGCGGCGGGGACCACGGGTGTTGCGGGCGTTGTCACGATCCGGCAGGTTGGATGCGTTGGGATCGGTGGAGTAGATCACGATGTGGCGGGTAGGTCCTTCGCCCTTGCTCTCGCTGCGCACACCCTCAATGTCCGCGATAGCGGTGTGGATGATGTGGCGCTCGTAGGGGTTCATTGGCTCCATCTCGTAGTAGCAGCCGGTGCGGATCACGCGGTCGGCAATGCGCTTTGCCAGGGCGGAGAGATCATCCTCGCGCTTGTTGCGGTAACCGCCCACGTCCAGGCCCAGCTTTACGTAGGGGCCTTCCATGCGGTTGATGACCAGGCTGGCCAGGTAGGACAGGCTCTCCATCGTCTCGCCGCGGCGGCCGATCAGGGCACCCATGTGCTCGCCGGTCACGCGCAGGATCGTGGCTTCGCCCTTCTTGACGGCGGTAAAGCTGAATTCCTCCACACCCATCAGTTTAAAGATTGGGGTCAGGTAATCAACAGCGGCCTGCAGGCGCTGGTCAGCAGCAATATCCAGGGGAACTTCCTCATCGGCAGAAGCGTCTTCCTCAACCGAGGCCTCGGCAGGCTCTTCAGCGGCAGGTTCAACAGCCGGGGCAGCTTCCTCTGCGGGGGCGGCGGGAGCTTCGACGGGAGCGGGGGCAGCCTCCACGGGCTTCACTTCCTCTACTTCCGGCTCCTCGACCTTTACCAGAACTTTTGCGGGGATGGTCTTGAACAGTTTACGGGCAGGGAATTCCAGCACTTCGTAGCTTACGTTGATGTCATCGCGGTCTACGCCCAAGGCCTCGCATGCAGCCTGTACCGCGGCTTCTACGGTCTTGGCGCTCATTTCAATGCTGCGCATCTTTGTTGCCTCCTCTTATTATTGTTCTTTATTCAACGGGGTGGTCCGTTCATCCTTATGCAGTTCATCTTCGCGCTTGCGTGCCAGCTCCAGGCGCAGCTTGTTGGCGTCTGCCAGGCTGACTTCTTTGGTAACGGTCTGGCCATTTTCTTCCACGGTCACGCTGCGCTTCTTCTTTTTCTCGGCACGCTTGGCGGCCAGTTCTTCCTCATACTGCTTCTTGAACTTTTCGGGGCTGTAGATCTTATAGGTCACAAAGCTCTGGCCGATCTGCCAGATGTTGGAAACACTGTAGTAGAAGGAGAAGCCGATGGGAGCGTTAAAGCAGAAGGTAACGAACATCAGGTTGCAGACCAGCATCATGATTTTCATGCTGCCCTGCATCTGGGCATCCATGCCGGAGAGCTTCTGGGTGATGAAGTAGCTCAGGAACATGGTAACGGTAGCGATGGCCGGGAAGATGGCCAGCGGGGTCAGGGCAAAGCCGGCGATGTCGCAGATATCCAGGCCGAAGAAGGTGGTGTTGAAGTTGGCAATCTCGGCAACCGTGGCAGCCGGAATGATGGACGCATCAATGGAAGCACCGTTGTGGATGGCCTGGATCAGGGCCGTCTGCATGGTGGAGGTGTTAGTGGTTACAAGGCCAATTGCCTCGCAGGCAGCCTTGATAGAAGCATTATCCACGCCGAAGATGTAATGGACAGGGTAATACACAACGCCCAGGAAGCCGAACAGAACCAGGAAAGTCAGCAGCATGGGCAGGCAGCCGCCCATGGGGTTATAGCCATGCTCCTGCTGGAGCTTCATCAGCTCCTCCTGCTGTTTCTGGGGGTCGTTTTTGTATTTTTGCTGGATCTCGGTGATCAGGGGCTGGAACACCGACATCTTAGCCGTGGATTTCTGCTGGTGGATCGCCAGCGGGAAAAGCAGCAGCTTCATGATAATGGTGGCGACGATGATCGTCACTGCGTAGTTGCCGATGAAGCTGTACAGCACCTTCATCAGCGGGCCAATCAGGATGGCCAGGAAGTACATAAAGTTCATACTCTATCCATTCTGCCCCGTCTGCGCCCGGGACCTTTTTATTTTTTATGTAGGTCTCTGCCACGCAGAGCAAAGACATGAGAGGCTATTTGGAGCGGGTCAGGTTCCGGTTGGGGTTCACCCATTTTCCTTTTTCCGGCACCGGGTCGTACCCGAATTTTGCCAACGGCTGGCACCTCAATAACCGCCAGACCGTTAAAAGTGTCCCCTTAAAAAAACCATGCACGGCCAGCGCCTGCATGGCATACTCGCTGCAGGTGGGCACAAAGCGGCAATGATGCCCCAGATGCGGGCTGATGTACTTTTTGTACCCCTTCAGCAGGGCGATCAGCAGCCGGGTCATTGCGGGGGCGTTTGGGGAGCAGCCAGGTCCGGCAGACCGGCTTTTGCAAAGAGTTTACCCAGTGTTCTGCTCAGCTGGGTACTCTTGAGCTTCGGCGTCTGGCCGCGCGCTACCAGTATTATATCATATCCGCCGATATTTTGCGAGAGGTGTTCGCAAAGTGCTGCCCGCATTACGCGGCGGGCACGGTTGCGCTGTACAGCGTGGCCTACTTTCTTGGTAGCCGTCAGGCCGATGCGGGTATAGCCCAGTCGGTTTTTTGCCACGTACAGCACCACATGGGGGTGCACGTAGCTTTTGCCGCGGCTGTATACCCGATTGAAATGCCAGTTTTTATTTAAAGTGCGATAACGCATGGTAAAAATCCTTTTTTGAAAAAAGGGCTGCTGATATTCCATCAGCAACCCTTTACTTCATTGTTATACCAAAGATCAGACAGTCAGGCTCTTGCGACCCTTAGCACGGCGGCGAGCAATGACCTTGCGGCCGTTCTTGGTAGCCATGCGGTTCAGGAAACCGTGGACGCGGCTGCGCTGACGCTTCTTGGGCTGGAAAGTACGCTTCATTTTTCATTCCTCCTGTTGAAATTCCCAGTATGGGGCTAGTCCAGGCTATTGCCCTACACTGGGGCAGCCTTGCAGACTTAGATTATACGCGATGTATATAGGTTTTGTCAATACTTTTCGGGATATTTTTTCGCAGATAAAAAGTTGTACTCTTATGTCACCAACAAAAACCGAGTTGGTTCACAAAACAGGGGCAGTAAAAACGCCCCGGAAAAAGAAAGTAAGGGTACAAAAATGAAGTACGAAATCGTAGGTATCGAACACGCAGTTGGTGACTTTACTCCCACTACGGGCAAAAACGCGAACACCGTCCAGCACTATGACGTGTATCGTCTGCACACGCTGAAAAACAGCAAGGACGCATACGGTCAGATTACGGCAGTCGTCCGCGCAACGCCTGACCAGATGGGTCAGATTATCGCTGACCTCGGCGGCAATATCGCAGACGTTCCCGGTCACATCCTCGACATGGAAGTCCGCAACAGCTTCGGCAAAATCAACCTCACCGACTACGAGGTTGTAGAGTAATGAAGCCTGCCCCATCACCAGTTGTTCGGCCACCACCAAATAACTGCCCGTGGGGCGGTGAATATAGCTGCTGTTACATCTGCAAGAGTTTTCTCCAATTTCTACTTGCAGAACGCTGCGTCTAACGGCGGCTATCTTCACCGCCCCACAATTTTGCCGGGATTCCCGGCATTCCTTGGCACTACGTCCAAGGAATGCCAAATTCCATGCCAAAATCAAACAGCAGAGGTGGTACAGATGCCAGAACCAAGCACAAAAAGCCCAAAAGCCTATCAGTTCATGTTCGTTCTCTACCCAGAGAGCCAGCAGCCCGCAATCGACTACATTCAAGCCAACTGGCCTTGCGCATGGGCACTGCATGACAAAGATACACATACCGAGCAAGAATTTCTCGACTACGGCAAACACCATGACGGCAACTGCCCTGATTGGAAAATAGGCGACCTCAAAAAGCCACATTACCATTTTGTGGTAAAGTTCAAAAATGCCCGTTACATCACGGGCGTTGCAAAAGAGATTCGCAAGCACTCCGAAATCAATGATGCTGCCATCAAGAAATGCTACAACCTGTACAAAGCGTATGTGTATCTCTGGCATCAGAACGACCCCGACAAATTCCAGTATGACCCGGAACAGGTTGTCGGTCTGCACGACTTCGACCCACCTCAACAGAACGAAGGTGTCACCGAGGAAGAACAGGTAGAGACAATGTTCAATGCACCTGTGTTCTCCACGGTCAAGGAACTGGCCCGCTGGGCTTACGATAACGGTTGCTGGTCAACTTTCCGCAAGAACTATGGTCTGTGGAAAGACATTCAGAATGAATCCAAGGTCGGTACAGAAAATGCCTAGTATTTTCAATGTATGCACCCAACCGCTGGACGAACAGGGACAAGCTAAACCTTGCCCCTGTCGCTATACCAGAAAATGCCCCGATTCCACTGTAAAGTGTGATTACGGGGAACGTTACTGTAAAAACTGCTACACGGATGAAAACGGTAAGTTCCACCACGAACCTGCAAAGCTGAAAGACGGAACATTCTTCCCCTGCAACAACTTTTCCCCTCTTTCCCGTGACTGCAATCTCTGCGCATTCAACTACAAACGTCCGTTCTATTCTTCGATTCTGGGCGAGTATCGTCCGTTTGAGCAAAGAGCAAACAGAGATACGGACGGAGATTTACTCTTTTGAGGTGCAATATGCGACCCGTACAGAAAACCCTCGTAGACTTCGATAAAATCGACGGCTACGCAAGAACGGTGGAATTTCTTCACAATAAGCAAGCCGCCACCGACCTGCGGAACGTGAAGAAAGATATTCTCGCAGTATACGACAAGCAAGCATCTAACTACTGTGCCCTTGTCACCTGCTTTGATGATAAGACCACCACCGTATCCGTAGTCTCCCGCGATTACTGGTTGTAACGCAAGCCCCCAAGCTGCGTTTACATACAAAAAATTTTGAAGAAAGGAGACGCAACCATGAATCCTACTTCTGTTGAAGCTGGCGCCGAGGTTGCAAAAAGCGCTATGGAAACCGTTATCGCCGCCATGACTGATGTGTTCACCCTGTCTGGCACCGTCGTTACCGAGATCACTAAGCAGCCTATCCTGCTGTTCTGCCTGGCCGCTGGTCTGGTGCCCGTGGGTATCCACATCTTCTCTAGCCTGAAGAACGCCGCCCGCGGCTAATCGGGCAAGCCCAAGAGGGCCGGACGAAAGCCCGGCCCTCTTTCTTTTTAAACAAAAATACCGCCATTACTGGCGGTCATTGAATTTATCGCTGTAGTATTTTCGCCATTGGTGGGCCGTCTTAACCTCGCGGAAATAGCAGAGGACTCTTTCTACCACCACCCAGCCGATTATGCAAGTAATTGCAAATTGTATAATTGCTTGTACCATTGCTATCACCTCTATGTTTATTATATCCGTTGCATCGCTCATCTTCAAGGGGGTTCTATGAAAAAACGTATAATTTCACTTTTCTTGGTTTTGGCTGTTTCTCTTAGCATGTTTTGCCCCTTGGCGTTTGCTGATGATAGTAGTACGCATGAGCATGACTGGTCTAGTGGAATAATTTCTGAATTTTCGGATACGGTTGAGGGTATTCCTGTTTCGGTCTCCGTAAAAAAGTGTACCAAGTGCAATTTTTATAAGCATACATATAAATTTTTCGGCCTTAGTTTCGACTTCTATAATGTCACGGCTTATACCGGCATTGTTGATGATTTTCTATTAGATGTAACGCTTCACATTAGTAGTGCTTTAGGCAAAAACGCCACCGCCAAAAAATACGAAACCGGCGGCGGCTCTGCCGGTACTGGCGGTGTAGGCCGCAACCCTTCTGGTTACTCCGAGAACAACACCCCCAACGTCACCCAGGCCGGTGTGCTTCACTTCTATGCGCCCGTTACTGGGTGGGATGGCGTTTTGTCTGGTTCTTATACTGCTTCTTTTAGTGCATCTAATCCCACCATTAAGTATTGTGTCGCGTCAGCAAATGCGACAGGCTCCCAGTTTCCTGCGGATTGGACTGGAGGCGGCAACAGATACGTCCGTGTAATTTGCGCTTTTACTGCGCCTGTATCTGGTACATACTGGGTCAATAAGGGCGATAAAGTGGCCGTTTACCGCTATGTGTATAATGGCAGTTGGCGAATAAGCAATTTAACTGTTTCGTCTTCGGTCTCGAGAGGCTATGCAAAAGGGGATACGGCTTTTTTCTCAATTGCTAGTACGTGTAATGCTTATTATCCCTTTGACGCTGAGGGCTACGGTATAGATATCTATGTAACCCCGCTCACAAGTACCCTCAAGCAAACCAACAACATCACCATCAACAATAACACGTGGAACGGCAACATCTACCAGGACAACAGCACCAACCTGACCTACATCTATCCTCAGTACACCACCATCAACGAAAACAACGAAACCGTCACCAACATCAGCAATAACCCCATCATCTATAACAACGAAACCAAGCAATACTACACCTACGATACCGTAACCAACAATTACTACTATATCACCTACGAAGCGCCCACCCCGTCGCCCTCGCCCGCCCCGGAACCGGGCGGCGATACTGGCGACACCACCGGAATCCTTGCTGTATTGGTTGAAATCCGTGACAATATGATTCAAGGTTTCGCCGACCTCAAGGCCACGCTGGTGCAGGGCTGGGCTGACCTCTCCGCAAACTTCACCCTCGCAATTGAGAATCTCAATCTCAATATAACAAACATCTTCAACAAAAAATTTCCCGACCAAAGCACCCCCGAAACCGCCAAACCTAGCCCCAGCCCGTCGCCCTCTCCCTCGCCGTCACCCAGCCCCACACCTGACCCGGGCGAAACGCCTACCCCCACACCGGCCCCCACGGACAAGCCCAGCAACGGCAATACAAACAACTTTTGGAACTTCGTGTTCCCCGGTGGGAACGACGACGGCACCGAGAACGGCCATAAAGGTATCCTGTGGGCGCTAATCTCCCTGCTTATCGCGGTAGTCACCTTTGTTCTCGGCCTGGGTAGTGCCTACTCGTATGTGTTCCCGTTCCTGCCGGCTGGCCTGGTCACCACGATACACATCTGCGTGCTGGTGCTCCTGCTGTTCGCCATAATCAAATTTGTAAGGAGTTTCTTGTAATGTGGAAAAGACTTTGTATTACGCTGTGCTTCGTGTTCTGCGCTACACTTTGCGCCGTGCCCGCCGTCTTTGCCGACGATACATCCGCCGATTCGTCCGCAAGTTCTGCCGACTCGTCCTCTAATTCTACATTTCTGGGCGACGCTGGCGAACTGAACGGTAAAGTTTCGGATAACTTCGCGGATGGCGTCGACAAGGTAAAAGACGACCTGACCGATGTGCACGGCTCTCTGCACTACAACCTAAAAAACGAGTTCCCGCAATTCTGCAAAGAAGCGCTGTCGTTTGTGCCGGAGGCCTACTGGTGGGCATTCTCGCTGGCTATCCTGTTCGGCTTTGTGCTGGCGCTTTACCGCCGTATGACATGAGGTGATACCATGAGCGGATTTCTTAATGTAATGAATGTAATTATGAACGGCTTCAACCAAAGCTTCACCGTGTACGGCTTCACGCTGTCGTTTTGGGATATTTGGTTGTGGTCTATCATCGGCGCAATCGTCGCCGCCTTTATCGGGGGTATGCTCAAGTGATGGACAACTTCTCTAAAACCTGTGCGGCCATCATCCTGCTGTTGTCGCTGGCCGCTGGTGCGGTCGCGCTGGACGCAAAAGCCGAGGACTACACCCCGGACGAAGCGGCCCAGGAAGAGCAGGAACAGGCCCCCAGCATCGACACAAGCGGCTATGTGCAGGTAGCCGACCCTGCTCTCTATGCAAAACTGGACACCCTGCAAGAATCCATTGACCGGCTGGCGGACGCTCTGACCCCGGCAGACGCCGCCGAAGCGGACGCAGAAGCACCGACCGAAGAACAGCCCGCGCCTGACTATACGGCCCAGCTTTCGGGTATCTCTGCCCAGCTGGCAGACATGGCCCAACAGGCTACCGCTGAAACCGCCGAGGATGCCGACCCGTTCCAAAAGCCTTTTGAAGAATATACGACCGGCGAGACCTTGGCGCTTATCGGCGTGGTGCTCCTGTTGGTGTTCGGTGTGTTCTCTCTGCTGAAAAACTTTGTACTGTGAGGTGATTCCATGGCTTCTCTATTCTCTGACCTGCTGACGTTCTTCGGCATCTCCACGACCCCGCCGCAAAATCTGGCTGAGTTGTTCCCGTGGCTCCTGGCTATCCTCGTGGCCGTGTCGCTGTTCCTGTTCGTGTTCTCCATTATCAAGGATTTCACCCACACATTCGCACGGGGTAAATTTTAATGAACGGATACACAGTCCTCTTTCTGGTCGTTGCCCTTATCGTCCTTGGTGTCTCCCGCATTGCTCGGCAGGTCGTGTTTCACCCTCTGCAAACCGGCATCCATGCAGTCAAGGACCTGATCGCCTACATACGGCATAAGGGCTGGAACACCTGCCCGGTCGGCGCTCTCGACATCTACTGCGGCTACTTCGGCTCCGGTAAAACCCTGTCCCTCGTGCATAAGGTGGTCGGCCTGTATAATCGCTACAATGATAAGCCGGTATGGTGCTCTCGCCGCAAAAAGTTTGTAACACAGAAAATCAACGTGCTGTCAAACGTCGACCTTGCCATCCCCTATACTAAGCTGGACAGCCTAGCCCAGGTGGTCAAGGCCAGCAAAACCACAAACGCCATTGACGATGATAACGACACTCTTACCGTGACCATTGTCGCTATGGATGAATTGTCGGTGCAGATGAACAGCCGCAGCTTCAAGGACAACTTCAACGCCTACTTCCTCAATACGCTGCTCTGCTGTCGCCACTATCACATAAGCTTCTACGGCTCTGCTCAACGGTTCCAGCATGTGGACAAACTCCTGCGAGACGTGACACATACGGTAATACAGTGCCATAAAGTCTGGCGCTTCCAGCTGTGGGCCAGCTATGACGCATGGGAAATGGAAAACGCAACTAACGCTGAAATGATCAAGCCGCTCCGAAGCGGCTTGTGGTTCGTCCTCGACCGGGACTATAACGCCTACGACACGCTGGCAGTAGTCGACAACTTGCAAAAGAAATTCGAGGAGGGCGACATTCTGCCCGAAAGTGAAATCATCAGCAACCAGGCCCCGACAGGACCGCTCGGCCTAGAGGTCGCAAGTAAGCCGACCAACAAAGCAAAACGCAGATTGCAAACAACCGTCAAGAAATAAAAGTGGCCAAGGCGGCAAGCGCGCAAGGGGCGCGGGGGCTATTGCCCCCGCCCCGCGCGCGCCTTGCCGCACACCATCCCCACCGTGGGGTTCACAAAAATAAGCACCCTGTACCCGGCATTGCTGCCAGATACAGGGTGCTTTTCAGTTAATCTTCTGAAACTCTATTTACAGTTACTATTTTGTATGCGTCCGCTCCTTCGTCTGTTTCTTCATTCAAACGCCGTCTGGTCATGGTTTTTGCGTCTGTAACGCTCCATGCTCTGACGAGATATTTGTCCCAAAACTTGTCTACCTTGTTCCAAACTTCAACTTCGTATAAATCCATTTTTCAATACCTCCATAAGCCCGTATAGCCTGATAGCACAGCTTAATATTTTACAGTTCGCTGAGCCGCTTCTCGAACTCTGCGTTGAGTTCAACGATACGGTTCATTGCCTTTTTTGCTGACATCTTCAAGAAACCATCTTTCGGGTCATCGGCTTTCACCTCGTAGAATCTGATGCAGGAATCAATTGTCCCAATGTACATCCAAACCAGTTCGTCTCTGTCCTTGCAACTTTCAAACAATTTCAATCTCTCCTTTCAAAATGGGCAAGTTTCTTCTTCTTCTTCCAACTCCTTGTTGTGTTGTTCAAGTTCCTCGAAGCTGTCGAATCCCAACCAGCTTGCAATCGTATCTTCTTCAAACCAGAAGAAGTCATTCAGGCCGGTCTCGGAAATTGGCTGTTCGCAGCACTCTTCCAACATGGCTTCAATCTGGTCGCACTGTTCGTCTGTAAGAACGTTGCGGTGGTAGACAGCGCCAGACCAGAACTCAAAGTTGCGAACGGAAATTTCAGTAGTGATAGTCATTTCAAGTACCTCCAAAATGTAGTGAAAAATAAAAAAGCCCCCTTTCGGGGGCCATCGAACCTTAGCCGTAGATGTGCATTGTAATTTCTGCCCGCTCCTCTTTGTAAGTGAGCAACAAGTCTGCCATTTTCTGCATCTCCCGTGGGCTTGCATCAAGCATAAATTCTACGCGGTGAAGCTGCTTGTTGCATCGGAAGAATAAACCCAAGCCGAGAAATTTTGCTGCTCTGACGATGTCCTTTGCAACCTGTTGCTTCTTCGTTGCCATCTTGTACGTCTTAGTCATTTGAAATACCTCCAATTTTTGTTTCGGAGCCTGTGTGGCTCTTTGAGCCTAAGAAACACCCTGAAATCAAGGACGCCGTAGGCGCCGCGCAGCGGGGATGTTGAACGCACCACGAGGCAGGGCGGGGGCTTTCGTTTCAGGCCCCCGCCTGTATCCTGTATCCTCTAAAGCGTTCAACATCATCCTTGATTCAGGGTGTAGAAATAATAGAAAGAGCCACACAACAGGAACTTTCCCTCTACGACCCGGGCGCGACGCGAACCCGGTGGATTGCGAGCGCGGCGGCGTACGGATTGTGCCGCCGTGTCGAGCAATCCATTTCGAAGGATAGACACCTTCCGTTCCGTTAGCTTTCATCAGGGCCACGCTTGGCAGGAACAGAAGTCAAGAGAGGGTGGAGATTTTTTCGAGGAGCAAATACTACCCCGTAGGGGTGGAGATTTGCGGAACGAAAAAATACTACCCGACCTTTACTTCTGCGACTGACGAGCCACAATGTCCATGAAGCTAACGGAAGGATGTTAATGAAATGGAAGTTGAACCACGCCGCAAAGGAAAGCATTTCACCCAGGACGAACGTGCAAAAATTGAAGCACTGCACAAAGCTGGCCTGACCCATCAGGCTATCGCTGACATCATCGGCTGCTGCCGTTCTGCCATCACCAGAGAACTGAAAAAAGGACAGGTAGAGCACCTCGACTACAAAACATGGATAGTCAGCAAAGTCTATGATGCCTACGCCGCCCAGCAGACCGCCAACTACCAGAAAACTGCTCACAGCAAGGGATTGAAACTCGGCAATAACCACGCCTATGCAGCAGCCCTCGGCGAGTGCATCTGCATGGGCTACAGCCCATACGCAGCAATTCAGAAAGTACAGGATACCTATGGCCTGACCATCAGCAAGCAAACCCTGTACCGCTACATCAAAGAGGGCCTAATCCCAAACGTCACCTATAAAACCCTGCCCGTAGGCCACCCCAAGAAGCGCAAAGGAAAGGTAGCGGAAGAAAAGCCCATGCGCAGCAAAAACGTACTGCACCGCAGCATAGAACAACGCCCAAAGTACATAACCCTGCGGAATACTTTCGGACATTGGGAAATCGACTCCATCATCGGCAGCAACGAAGGTAAAAAAGAATCCTGCCTTGTCCTCACAGAGAGAATGACAAGACAGGAAATCGTGATAAAAGTAGCAGATAAAACAGCCATGTCGACCGTCAGGGCCATGCAACGCCTAAAGCGCCAGCTTGGGAGAGACTTCAAATTGCTGTTCCAAACCCTGACGAGCGACAACGGCTGCGAATTCGCCGACCAAGCAGGACTGGATGCCCTCGGTCTGACCACCTACTACTGCCACCCGCAGGCCCCGCACGAGCGCGGCGGCAATGAGAACAATAACAAACTGCTGCGCCGCTACTTTCCCAAGGGAAAGAGCATGAAGAACAAAACCCAGTACGATGCCACCATGGCCCAGCATTTCATAAACGGCTACCCACGGGAGATGTTCGGCGGCAGATGCAGCAGCGACCTTTTCAAAGAGGAATTGGAGCGACTTCCCCTTAAAAATCGACAGAAAGTCTATCGCTTTTTTAGTATTTAAAAAAAGAAAAATCTTAACATGGCAGCGTATGAGAAAATTGTCCATTTTCTCTACATTTTCAACAAAGCAGCACTTCCCGCCTTGTTTAATCTACCAAATTGTTACGTAACCCCTTGACGGCAGCATATTTTTTCGCAGAAACGCTAAGTTATTGCGGATTTTTTGTTGGTCTACAAGATGTAGTGTACAGCCGGTTTTTGCCCACATAGTCACACGCCGGTCCTGCCTCTCTCGTCTGCGCGTGATTTTTATTTTAAGGACGGCCGTGCAGTTTTCCACCATGGTTTTTCCACAATCTGTTGAAAACTCGGTTCAGAACTTGGACTTTTTAAAAAATTTCTACCTTTATATAAAGGGACTGTTGTTTTGGGTGCTGTTTTGTGGTATACTGTATGTGGTATTTTTGCGCCCTGTTGAAAGGGCGCGATTTTTAACAGGAAGTGGGGAGTATCGAGATCCATGGATTCCATCAACGACGTATTGAACGCGGCCAAGCAGTATTGCCGTGAACATACTTCCGAGGCGACCTATCAATATTATATCAGCGACATCAAGGCGGTCAGCTTTGAAAATTCCAACACTATCACGCTGGAGATCCGCAATGCGTTTATTTTAAGCATTGTGTCGGACCGCTATGCAACTACGTTGAAGGATGCCTTCAAATCGGTACTTGGCTTTGATGTTGACCTGAAATTTGTCACCCCGAAAGAGGGCGGCGACGAGGAAGGAAAAGAGAAGAAACCCAGGCTGGACGAAAAATCCCTGCCCAGCGGCCGGTATGATTTCACCTTTGAAAACTTCATCAAGGGTCCATCGAACCAGTTTGCCTATGCGGCGGCGCAGGCGGTTGCGGCCAACCCGTCCGGCGCGTACAACCCGCTGTTCATCTACGGGCCATCCGGCCTGGGCAAGACCCACTTGCTGAACGCGATCCAGGTGGAGATCAAAAAAAATCACCCGGATTTCAACATTGTGTATGTGGACTGTGAAATGTTCACCAATGAGATCATCACCGCCGTCAAGACGGCCACCACGGAGCAGTTCCGGGACAAGTACCGCAAGGCGGACGTACTGCTGATCGACGACATCCAATTCCTGGCCGGCAAGGAAAGTACGCAGGAAGAGTTTTTCCACACTTTCAACACCCTGCACAACGACGGTCGTCAGATCGTTATCGCGTCCGATCGCCCGGCAAAGGAGATCAAGAGCCTGGAGGAGCGTCTGCGCACCCGGTTCGAGTGGGGCTTGACAGCCGACATCCAGCCGCCGGATTTTGAGACCCGCGTTGCCATTGTCAAGCGCAAGGCGGAACTTCTCAACCTGGACCTGCCCAACGATGTTGCGGAGTACATCGCCAACCATTTGAAGCAGAACATCCGCCAGCTGGAAGGCGCCGTGAAAAAATTGAATGCCTATTACATGCTGGAAGGCATTGCTCCCTGTATCGGTGTGACGACCACAGCCATCAAGGATACACTGAACGACAGCCAGCCGATCCCGGTCACGATCGAAAAGATCCTGAATGAGGTCGCCCGCACCTACAATGTGCTGCCTGCGGATATCCGCGGGAAAAAGCGCAACGCAAATGTGAGCGCCGCACGGCAGATGACCATGTATATCATCCGCGAAGTTACCGGCATGAGCATGGAAGCTATCGGCCAGGAATTCCAGCGTGATCATTCCACCGTTGTGTATTCTATTAAAACGATGGAGGAAAATATCTCCCGCGACCAGCACCTGAAAGAAATGTGCAGCGACATCATGAAAAACGTGCGTACCTGATTTTATGGGAGTTTCTGTTACTTTTACTTTCTTGAAAGAAAGTAACCAAAGAACTTTTAATATATTATCACCGTTAAGTGGATATATTTTTTTTGTTCCTCACATTATCCCCAGTTCACGTGGGCTGCAAGTTATACTCTACATCCTCTTAGTTTCAGATTGATATTAGAGTTTCTTTGGTTCTTTCTTTGCAAAGAAAGAACGACAAATCTTTCCACAAAGTTTTTAGTTATTAACAACAGGTTTTCCATGAGTTTTGTGGAAAAGTTGAGTTTTCCCAGTTTTCCACAAAAGATTTCACGGCGAAATCTGGAAAATCCAACGCTTATTTTCCGCGCAGTGATAATAAACGCGCCATTTTTCCACAGTTTTCACACCCCCTACTACTACTACGATAAAAGATTCTAGTTTATTCTCTACTTTTGCAAACTGAACGGCAAAATTGCAAACAAACTACCGACCCTTTTGTGGAAAAATGTAACTAAATCAAAAATTCCCCTCTCAAGAGGACTCATTTAAAGTTTCTTTGCTTACTTTCTTTTCAAAGAAAGTAAGGAGAAAGGAATCAATTATGAAATTTGAATGCGAAAAATCCATGCTCGCCTCCGCCATTGAGGGTGTCAGCCGCGCCATCACCAACCGCGCCGCCATCCCCGTGCTGGAAGGCATCTATATGAAAGCCGAAGGATTTAATTTGACTTTGACTGGTTACGATATGGAGATGGGTATCACCACTACCATTGAGTGCAACGTGCTGGTTCCCGGTGAGACCGTGCTGGATGCCAAGCTGCTGGGCTCAATGGTCAGCCGCATGCCCGCCGGCAATGTCCGCATTGAGCTGAACGACGAAGGTCAGGCAAAAATCAGCGGTGGTGTGGCAGAATTTGAAATTCCTGCCCTAAACGCCAGCGACTACCCCAGCCTGCCCGTGACCGGCGCCGATAATACCATGACAATGAAATGCGGCGTCATCCGCGAAATGATCGAAAAGACCATTTATGCCGTCAGCCAGGACGACAAAAAGCCAGCCCACACCGGCGAACTGTTCGTCATTGAACCGGGTAGCCTGACGGTCGTGGCTCTGGACGGCTACCGCCTTGCCATTATCCAGCGCGACGTCGAGTGCACCCGCGACATCCGCATCATCATCCCCAGCAAAACGCTGCAGGAACTGCTCAAGATCATGGGCGGCGCTGACGAGGACGTGAAGATCGACGCCAACCGCCGTTATGTCGTGTTCACCACCAACGGCTACACCATCATGAGCCGCCTGATCGAGGGCGACTTCCTGAACTACGAGAGCGTTATCCCGAAGGATAAGAAAACACGTATCACCGTCGATTGCAAGACCTTCATCGATACGATTGAGCGCGCTTCGCTGATCATCACCGAGCGGCTGAAGAACCCGCTGCGCATCAGCTTTACCGAGAATAAGATTACCGTGCGCTGCCAGACCCCGCTGGGCAAGGTCGTGGACGAGTTTGCCCCCGTGGAGATGACCGGCGACCCCGTGGAAATCGGTTTCAATAACCGCTACCTGCTGGACGCCCTGCGCTACTCCAAGTGCGAGAAGATGGTACTGGAAATCAACGGACCCTTGAGTCCCGTCAAGATTTTGCCGGAAAACGGCAAGGACTTCATCTACCTGGTCCTGCCGGTCCGCTTTAAGAATGAAGGCTAACGTATGGAAAAAATTCGTATCAACACGGAGTTTATCAAGCTGGATGCCCTGCTGAAATTTGCAGGCCTGTGCGAGACCGGCGGCGAAGCCAAGGAGCTGATCCAGGGCGGCGCGGTCAAGGTCAATGGCGAGGTCTGCACGATGCGCGGTAAAAAGTGTCGCGCCGGTGACACGGTGGAGCTGGAAGGCCAGACCGTGCAGGTCGCGGAGGGCGCGTAATGCGCCTGAACCACCTGACCATGACCGACCACCGCAATATCAAATACGCCGAGCTGACACCCGACCCTCACCTTACGGTTTTGTGCGGCCCCAACGGCCAGGGCAAGACCAACTTGCTGGAGGCCGTCTGGCTGCTGACCGGAGGCAAAAGCTTCCGCGGATCCAAAGATGCCGAGCTCATCCGCCGCGGATGCGACTTTTCGGTGATCGAGGGTGCGTTTGAGACCGAGGATTGCGCCAAAACTATCCGTTTAACGGTGGGCAGTAAAGGCAGCCAACGGCCGGGCCGCACCGCGAAACTGAACGGTGTGGATCAGGGCCGCGCGGCTGCCTTGGCCGGGAACTTCCAGGCCGTTGTGTTTGAGCCGGACCTGCTCAGTTTGGTCAAAGGCGGACCGGAAGGCCGGCGGCGGTTCCTGGATTCGGCGCTGTGCCAGGTGTACCGGCCTTATCTGGTGGCGTTGCGGCGCTACACAAGGCTTGTGGCGCAGAAAAATGCGCTGCTGAAAAGCTACGAAATAACGCCCAATGCCTCACTGCTGCTGGATGCTTATAATGAGCAGCTTGCCCAGTACGGTGGGCAGATCATGGAGCACCGCCGCAAATTTATTGCGGAGCTGGCCCCCATTGCCGCCAAGAATTACAGCGAGATCTCCCACGATGCCGAAGTGCTGCAGCTGAATTACCAGTTGTGTGCCAATAACACCACCGCAGACGCGCTGGCGGAAAAATTGGAATCGGTCAAAAACGCAGAGCTGCGCGCCGGGTTCTGTTTGGCAGGGCCGCACCGCGAAGATCTGGAAATCAAACTGGATGACCAGCCTGCACGCGTGTTTGGCAGCCAGGGCCAGCAGCGCAGCTGCGTATTGGCCATGAAACTGGCCGAGGCCAGCGTGGTCGGCAGCCTTTTTGGCGAACACCCGGTGCTGCTGCTGGATGATGTGCTCAGCGAGCTGGACGATGAACGCCAGACCTACCTGCTGACCCGTATGGGTGAGCACCAGACCATCGTGACCACCTGCGATACTGCTGCATTTGCACGTACCAATGGTAAAATCGTGATGGTGAAAGCAGGCACCGTGACCGAATAAAAGGGGAGCAGGGCATGTATTTCCATGCAGGGCAGGACTTTGTTTTGAATACCCGGGATGTCATCGGTGTGTTTGATCTGGACACAGCCGGGGCCTCCCGCCGGACAGAAGAATATTTCAGAAGTGCCGAGGATAACGGTGCCGTGGTGGACCTGTGTGCCCCCGGTAGCCTGCCAAAAAGCTTCCTCGTCACCGATTTCCCCGATGAGACCATCTACATCAGCCAGCTTTCGCCCGTAGCCTTAAAAAAGCGGGCAGAAAAGGCCGAATTAAAATAAAACTGCTTCCATAGAGGGAAGCAACAGCAGATACCCACCACAACAGGAGGCTATCATTTCATGGCAGAAGAAATCATCACCGAAACCAACCGCGAGACGGCTACCGACCATGCCTACGGCGGTGCGCAGATCCAGGTCCTGGAGGGTCTGGAGGCTGTGCGCAAGCGCCCCGGTATGTATATCGGCTCCACCGGGCCTTCCGG
>ENA-UOJJ01001933-UOJJ01001933.1-human-gut-metagenome-genome-assembly--contig:-CS66-NODE-1933-length-28402-cov-5.764525_pt1 | contig 28402 bp, 23 predicted proteins | sample MGYA00242343_ERZ723890 | MGnify/ENA metagenome assembly ERZ723890
ATTCTGAACCTCTTTCCCGGAACGGCGGAGGATGCGCAGAAGGACGGTGCGCAGCTGCTGGAGCCGACCACCGATACAGTAGATTACGGCGACGGCGATATTGACGAGGCATACGGCTTCGATGTGCCGGTACCGGCTCTGGACGAAGAATTTGATCTGGCCTTGATTGGAAACAAGGGAGTGTGGTATGATCATAAGGTGAAGGTATCCAATCCTCAGCCTTACGAGGAATCTGAGACGACCGCTTCTGCAGAGACGACGGAAGCAGCGGCGGATGCTTCGGAGGCTGAAGCAACGACAGAAGCAGCATCTGCAGAGGCGCTTTCCGACGGAACTTATATGATCAGTCTGGATTTCGAGGGCGGCAGCGGAAAGGCCAGCATTACTTCTCCGGCGAAGGTTACGATCACGAATGGAGAGGCGATTGCAACGGTTGAGTGGAGCAGCCCGAATTATGATTACATGATCGTGAACGGAGAAAAGTATCTGCCGGTGAATACGGATGGCAATTCCGTGTTCGAGATTCCGGTTGTACTGGACAAGCCGGTAGATGTGATCGGCGATACGGTAGCCATGAGCAAGCCGCATGAGATCGAGTATACGCTGACCTTCCATTCGGAGACGGCGACAGCAGAGTAAAACTGCGAGCAGATGAAACAAAGGGAAGATTCTCTTTCGGGGGATCTTCCCGCAGAGAAGGACGAAAGATGACAGGAAGAAAGACAATCATTGCATTAGGCCTGGTATTTATGACAGGACTGCAGGGGCTGACAGGCTGCGGCAGTCCTTCTTCTGTATCCGGCGGACAGACGGTCGCGGAGCAGCAGGAGACGAAGGAGCTGGTTTACGAGAGCAGCATGGAGCTTTCCTATGCGGAGAATTTCTCCGTGGATTATTATGAAGGCGGATACAAAGTACTTACCACGATGGACGGGACGAAGATTCTGACGGTTCCGGAGGATCAGGAGATCCCGGAAGGGATCGAAGATGATACGATTATCCTTCGGGAGCCGGTGAGCAATTTGTATCTGGTTTCATCCGGCGTGATGGATATGTTCGATAAGATCGATGCGATCGACACGCTTAGTTTCTCCAGCCAGAAGGCGGACGGCTGGTATATCGAAGGTGCGAAGAAAGCCATGGAAGAGGGGAGCCTTGTCTATGCAGGCAAGTACAGCAAGCCGGATTACGAGCTCCTTGTGTCCGGGAACTGCTCGCTGGCGATTGAGAATACGATGATTCAGCATACGCCGAAGGTTATCGAGATGCTGAGTGATTTTGATATTCCGACTCTCATCGAGTACTCCAGCTATGAGAATGAGCCGTTAGGACGCATGGAATGGGTGAAATTCTTCGGTGCGCTGACCGGGAGAGAGGAAGAGGCGGAGCGAATTTTCGGAGAGCAGGAGCAGATCGTGGAGAAGATTCTCCAGGAGAATCAGGCGGATAAGACCGGGAAAGAGCAGCAAACAGTCGCTTTCTTCTATATTACCTCCAACGGTCTGGCTCAGGTGAGAAAGAGTACGGATTACTTGGCGAAGATGATTGAAATGGCAGGAGGATCGTATATCTTTGACAATCTGACGGAGGAATCCTCCAGCCGTTCTACCGTAAGTATGCAATTGGAGGATTTTTACGATGGTGCTAAGGACGCGGACTATCTGATTTACAACAGTACAATCGATGGCGGTGTGAAGAGCATCGACGAGCTGATCGATAAGTTCCCGCTGCTGGCGGACTTCCGGGCGGTGCAGAACGGTCATGTATGGTGTACGACGAACGATATGTATCAGCAGTCCATGTCCATCGGATATATGATTCGCGATATCCACTCCATGCTGACCGGAGCGGATGAGAGTCAGATGCAGTATCTCTTTTCACTGAAATAAAAGCTAAAAGCTCCGGAGGAAATTCATGGAAGCGAAACGAAAGAAACGATACCTGATAACATTTCTTATATTAATTCTGGGTGTGATCGCCTTTCTGCTGCTGAATATCTGCATCGGAACGGTACAGATCCCATTGAGTGAATTAAAAAATGCGGTTATGGACGGGGACAGCAAGCTGGGACGAATCGTGCTGGATATCCGCGCGCCGCGCAGCTTTGCTGCGATGATTCTGGGCGGAGCGCTTGCGCTGGCCGGATATCTTCTGCAAACCTTCTTCCACAATCCGATTGCGGGTCCTTTCGTACTTGGTATATCGTCCGGTGCTAAGATGGTGGTGGCGCTGGTGATGGTATTCCTGATGGGGCAGTCCATTAGCGTAAGCTCAGGGATGATGATTCTTGCCGCGTTTGTGGGAGCGATGATCTCGATGGGATTCGTGCTTCTGATGTCTCGACGCGTGAGCCGCATGTCCATGCTCGTGGTAAGCGGTGTCATGATCGGATATATTTGTTCAGCAATTACGGAACTTGTAGTGACATTTGCGGAGGACTCCGACATCGTGAACCTGCATAACTGGTCGCGGGGAAGCTTCTCTGGTATCACCTGGAGCAATGTCGGAGTGATGACGGTGGTTGTGCTCGTTTCTACGGTGATCATCTTTCTGATGTCGAAGCCGCTGGAGGCCTATCAGCTCGGAGACTCCTATGCGCAGAACCTGGGCGTGAACATCAAGGCGCTCCGCATTCTGATGGTGATTCTCTCCAGCATACTGTCGGCGTGTATTGTTGCGTTTGCCGGACCGATCTCCTTTGTAGGAATCGCGGTTCCTCATCTGGTAAAGGCCATGCTGAAATCCGCAAAGCCGATTCTGATGATACCGGCCTGCTTCCTGGGAGGGAGCGTGTTCTGTATGTTCTGCGATCTGTTGGCGCGTATGATGTTCGCGCCGACCGAATTAAGCATCAGTACGGTAACAGCTGTATTCGGAGCGCCGGTCGTTCTGTGGGTTATGGTAAAGAGGAATAAGGAGAATCACGGCTGATGAATTATTTCTTTCGAGCAGAAAAGGTGACAGTAGGATATCACAATAAGCCTCTGATTGAGAATGTGGAATTTGCCCTGAAGAAGGGCGAGATCCTGACTCTGATCGGGCCGAACGGAGCAGGAAAATCCACGATCCTGAAGAGCCTGACCGGACAGCTTGAGTTGATTGCCGGTACGGTTTATATCGGGGAGGGTGAACTCCTGAAGATGCCGGGAAACCTGCGGTCACAGAAGATGGCGGTCGTCTTTACGAAGCGGCTGCACTCGGAGCTGATGACCTGTGAGGATGTGGTCGCGACCGGCCGCTATCCCTATACGGGCCGGTTCGGACTTCTTGGCGACGAGGATCGCCGAATCATCCGGCAGGTCATGGACATGGTAAATGTGACGGCGATTAAGGATCAAGATTTTACGAGGATCAGTGACGGGCAGCGACAGCGCGTCATGCTGGCGCGGGCGATCTGCCAGGAACCGGAGATTATCGTGCTGGATGAGCCGACCTCCTATCTGGATGTTCGCTACAAGCTGGAATTTCTCTCGATCCTGCAGCGGATGAAGAGAGAAAAGAATCTGACGGTAATCATGTCGCTTCACGAGCTGGAGCTGGCGGAGCGGGTTTCCGATAAGATTCTCTGCATAAATGGACGATACGTGGATCGCTACGGAACGCCGCGGGAGATCTTTACCAGAGGATATATCTCGGATCTCTTCTCCATTGAGTCCGGCAGCTATGATGAGGAGAGCGAGGACATGGAGCTTGTCCGGGCAGATGGGGAGCCGAAGGTCTTCGTGATCGCCGGAGCCGGCAGCGGTCGCCGGACGTTCCGGGAACTTCAGCGTAAGAGCGTGCCTTTCGCTGCCGGAATCATTAGCCGGAACGACCTTGATTATCCGGCCGCGAAGGCGCTGGCGGCAAAGGTTCTTGCCGCGGAGAGCTTCGAGCCGGTGGATGACGAAACTTTGCAGTCCGCGAAGGAGCAGATCGACCGGTGCGATACCGTGATCTGCTGCCGGGAGCATTTCGGCACGCAGGAAGCATACAACGAAGAGCTGTGGAAATATGCGCAGGCGGCAGGCAAGCAGATCTATACCGCCGAAGCATGGAAGAATACAAGGATCGGAGAATAGCAGATGGCAAAAGTAATTATGGTTCAGGGGACGATGTCGAATTCCGGGAAGAGCTTCCTGGCAGCCGGGCTGTGCCGGATCTTTCGGCAGGACGGCTACCGGGTCGCGCCGTTTAAGTCGCAGAATATGGCGTTGAATTCCTACATTACCAGTGAGGGGCTGGAGATGGGACGCGCGCAGGTCATGCAGGCAGAAGCGGCAGGCATTCGCCCGATGGTATGTATGAATCCGATCCTGTTAAAACCGACGAATAATACCGGATCACAGGTAATTGTGAATGGCCGTGTTCTGGGAAATATGGCGGCGAGAGAGTATTTTCAGTATAAGACTCAGCTGATTCCAGAGATAAAGAAAGCCTTTCGTCAGCTGGAAGAAGTGGCGGATATTATCGTGATCGAGGGCGCCGGAAGCCCGGCGGAGATCAATCTGAAGGAGAACGATATTGTAAATATGGGGATGGCTGCCATGGTGGACGCACCGGTGCTCCTGGTTGGAGATATCGACCGGGGCGGTGTCTTCGCGCAGCTCCTTGGGACGCTGATGCTCCTGGACGAGGAGGAGAAAGATCGGGTGAAAGGTCTGATCATCAACAAGTTCCGGGGCGTTTAGTCGATCCTGTATCCAGGTATCTAGATGCTGGAGGAGAAGGGGCATGTGCCTGTGGCGGGCGTCGTTCCCTATATGGACATCGCGCTGGAGGATGAGGACAGCCTGACGGAGCGCTTCGACCGGAAGACGGAAGGGCTGATCGACATCGCTGTAATCCGTTATCCAAGAATTGCGAATTTTACGGACTTTAATATCTTCGAGCAGATGCCGGAAGTATCCGTGCGCTATGTGACGAGTGTTGCGGAACTGCACCATCCGGATATGGTCATCCTTCCAGGAACAAAGAATACGATGAGCGACCTGAAATGGATGCGGCAGAATGGACTGGAGGCAGCGGTTCGGAAGTTGTCGGAACAGATTCCCGTCTTTGGAATCTGTGGCGGCTACCAGATGTTGGGCGAAGAGATCAGCGATCCGGACGCGGTCGAAGAAGGCGGCGTTATCCGCGGGATGGAGTTGCTGAATACGGTAACTATATTGAAGAAAGAGAAGAAACGCTGCCAAACCGAAGGGGCTCTCTCTCCGGTGGAAGGCGTATTTCGACTGTCCGGTCTAGGATTTCAGGGCTATGAGATTCATATGGGAAGCACTTCTCGGAGAGACACACCGGATGAGACCATTGCCGAGAATGTGATTTCCGATGGCAATCTTGTCTATGGTTCCTATATTCATGGGATTTTCGACCGGCCGGAGATTGCGCAGGAGATCATCACCTGCCTGGCACAGAGAAAAGGGATTCAGATCGCAGACGGCGCGTTCGAGGATTATCAGAGCTTCAAGGAGAAGCAGTACGATAAGCTGGCGGATACGCTGAGAAAGTATCTGGATATGAATCAGATCTATGGGATGCTTAGAGATGCAGATATTCATTAATCATACAGCAGCATTCGCTGCAGGCTTCGTCCTGGATCTTCTGTTCGGAGATCCCCACTGGCTGCCGCACCCCATCCGCCTGATCGGGAATCTGATCGCGGCGCTGGAGCGAAAGCTGAATTTCAGAAGCGGAGGAGCGCCGGAGGAGAGCCATGCCGGAAAACAGAACAGACAGACGAAAAACGATAAAAAAGACGACATATATAATCGTGAAAACGGAGTACGCGGTATGTTTCTTGTACTGCTGGTACTGGCGGCGACCATTCTGGCCACAGCGCTGATCTTACTCGGAGCCTACCGGATTCATCCCTGGTTGGGGCTTGCGGTTGAAGCGGTGATGACCTACCAGATTCTTGCCGCAAAGAGTCTTCGGGATGAGAGTATGAAGGTTTATCACAGCCTGAAGAACGAAGGACTGGAAGCAGGACGAAAGGCGGTCTCGATGATTGTCGGCCGCGATACGGATGCGTTGAACGAAATCGGCGTGACGAAGGCGGCCGTGGAGACGGTGGCGGAGAATACATCGGATGGCGTGATCGCCCCCATGCTGTACACAGCTCTCGGCGGGCCAATCCTGGGCTTTGCTTACAAGGCAGTCAACACGATGGACTCTATGATCGGTTATAAGAACGACCGGTATCTTTTCTTCGGAAGAACAGCGGCGAAGCTGGATGATATCGTGAATTATCTTCCAGCCAGAATCAGCGCATATCTGATGATTTTGGCGGCATATCTGGGAGGAGCTTCCTTCGACGGGAAGCAGGCGTACCGGATTTTCCGGAGAGACCGCTATAATCACGCGAGTCCAAACTCGGCGCAGACGGAATCCGTATGCGCCGGTGCGCTTCAAGTGCAGCTGGCCGGAAATGCGGTCTATTTTGGAAAAGTGGTGAAGAAGCCGTTCATCGGTGATCCGGTGCGGGCGGTTTCGTATGAGGATATCCCACGGGCGAACCGTCTGATGTATCTTACGGCATGTATATGTGAAACGTTGTGCATTCTGCTGCTGTGCGCGGCAGGGTTCCTGTGGGGGATTCCGGGATAATCAATCAGGAGGAATAGGATATGCCCAAAACGCATGGTGGAGATATCTATAATAATGAAGTAAAGCTGGATTTTTCCGTGAATATTAACCCGCTGGGGATGCCGGACACAGTGAAGGGCGCGATCGCGAAGGCGATTACGCACTGTGATCAGTATCCGGATCCAACCTGTGCGAAGCTGAAGCAGACACTGGCTCAGGAATTTGCTGTAAAACGGTATGATGTTAGCGAGAGGGATATCCTCTTGGGAAATGGAGCTTCGGAGCTTTTCATGGCGATTGTACATGCCATCCGCCCCCGGAGGGCAGTGATTCCGGCTCCGTCCTTTTCCGGTTATGAATATGCGATGCAGGCCGTGGATGGAGAGATTGCTTACTGTTTGCTGGCGGAAGCAGAAGGTTTCGATCCGGATTTCTGCCAGGAGCGTCTTGTGGCAATGCTGACGGCGGAAACGGATATTCTGTTCCTGGCGAATCCGAACAACCCGACCGGGAAATTGATGAGCGAAGTAAACGTTCATCATTTGCTGGATCACTGTCGGGAGCAGGGAATCTTTGTTGTGATGGATGAATGTTTTATCGATTTCTGCGCGGACGCGGAATCTGCACTGCGCTGGGTGAAGAAATACGAGAACCTGATGGTAGTTCAGGCCTTCACCAAGATCTATGCGATTCCGGGACTGCGTCTGGGTTACCTTGTTTGCGGAAATAAAAGCCTGCGGGAGAAGATCGCGAGGAATCTTCCGGAATGGAATGTGTCGGTGATCGCGCAGGAGGCCGGTGCGACGGCTGCCCGGGCGCGCGCCTACGTGACGCGGACACAGAAATATGTGCAGAGGCAGAGAGCATTTCTGGAAGCTGCGCTAACGGATTTTGGTTTCCGGGTTTGTGAGAGCAGTGCCAATTTCATCCTCTTCTATACGGAGCTTCCTCTGTATAAGATGCTTCTGAAGAAGAAAATTCTTATCCGGGACTGCTCAAATTACGAGGGACTGACGCAGGGATATTACCGGATTGCGGTAAAGAGAGAAGAAGAAAACAGGCAATTACTGAAAATGATAGGTGAGTGCATTGAAAACAACTGAAATTGAGAAGAAAATTGAACATCTGCTGCCGATGGAGATTGAGAAGCGGAGCTTTGAGATCATTGCGGAGGAGTTGGCGGCGCGGAAGATCGTACTGCCGCCGGATCAGGACCCGATTACCCGGAGAGTTATCCATACAAGCGCGGATTTCGAGTATGCGGAGACGATGCGCTATTCCGAAGGAGCCATCGCGAGAGCAAAGGAGCTGATCTGCAGCGGGGCGGATATTGTTACCGATACGAATATGGCGCTATCCGGCATCAATAAGAAACAGTTGGCAAAGTTCGGCGGACAGGTACACTGCTTTATGGCGGATGAAACTGTTGCGAAGCTTGCCGCAGAGCGGAAGACGACGCGGGCAGCTGTGAGCATGGAGATGGCGGCGAAGATCGATAAGCCGGTGATTTTTGCCGTGGGAAATGCGCCGACCGCGCTGATACAGCTCTATGAGATGATACAGCAGGGAAGTTATACTCCCGCATTTATTATTGGTGTGCCGGTCGGCTTCGTGAATGTGGAAGCTGCCAAGGAGCTGATTATGGAGACGGATGTGCCTTATATTGTCAATCAGGGACGAAAGGGCGGCAGCAATATCGCCGCTGCGATCTGCAATGCGCTGATCTATACTATGGTGGACAGAGGCTGATACAAAAAGAAAAATAGTCGGAATATAGAAACAGAACCGGCGATACAGGCGGATGATATGAGACATGGATTTACGACAGGAAGCTGTGCGGCTGCCGCGTCAAAAGCGGCGGCGTACATGCTTCTCACAGGAAACAGAAAGAATCAGATCACGATTGAGACGCCCGGCGGAATCTCGTATACGGCAGAAATTATAGATATTCATATCGGAGAACACTGCGCGAGCTGCGCGGTCGTAAAGGACGGCGGAGACGATCCGGATGTGACCACCGGCATGAAGATTTATTCGAAGGTCAGCCTGACTGAAGAAGCGGACGGCAAATGTGCAGTCCTTCATATCGACGGCGGCGAAGGTGTCGGAAGAGTGACCCGTCCCGGACTGGATCAGCCGGTGGGGAATGCCGCGATCAATCATGTACCGAGAGCGATGATCGCGAAGGAAGTATCCGAGGTGTGCGCCCTGCTGGATTACCGGGGCGGACTGGATATTGTCATATCCGTGCCGGGAGGCGAAGCGCTGGCTGCGCGAACCTTCAATCCGAGACTTGGCATTGTCGGAGGCATCTCGATCCTCGGAACCCGCGGGATTGTGGAGCCGATGAGCAGCCAGGCGCTGCTGGATACGATCCGGGTCGAACTGAATCAGAGGCGGGCGGAGGGCTATGATTCTGTGGCGGTGACACCCGGCAATTATGGTCGTGACTATATGAAGCGCCGATACGGATACGATCTGGACCGGAGCGTCAAGTGCAGCAATTTTATCGGTCAGACCATCGATATGGCAGCGGAACTTGGCTTTCAGCGGATACTCCTGACTGGGCATATCGGGAAGCTGATCAAGGTCGCGGGCGGAATCATGAATACGCACTCGCGGGAAGCGGATGCACGGATGGAACTTCTGGCCGCGTTTGCCCTGCGATGTCAGGTTCCGGCGGAATGCGCACGGCGCATCTTGGACTGTCTGAACACAGAGGAGGCGCTCGCGCTGCTGCAGGAGAGCGGCAAATTACAGGAAGTGATGGATTATGCGATGGAACGGATCTGCTTTTATCTGGACAAGCGTGCCGGGCAGAGACTGGAGATCGCATGTATTATGTATTCCAGCGAGTTCGGAGAGCTGGCAAGGAGCAGGGAGGCAGAGAAATGGTTTATTTTGTTGGAGCAGGAAGCGGCGCAGCCGATTTGATCACGGTAAGAGGCATGCATCTTCTGGAACAGGCGGATGTGATTATTTATGCGGGATCGCTGGTGAATCCGCAGCTGCTGGATTATGCACACGAAGGGTGTGAGATTTACAACAGCGCGAAGATGACGCTGGATGAAGTGATCGAAGTGATGAAGAAGGCAGAGCAGGATGGCAAGATGACGGTGCGTCTTCATACCGGTGAGCCGAGTATTTACGGAGCTGTCCGGGAGCAGATGGACGAGTTGGATCTTCTGGGAATCGAGTATGAGAGCTGTCCGGGTGTGAGCGCGTGCTTCGGCGCGGCGGCTTCCCTGAACCTTGAGTATACATTGCCGGAGGTTTCCCAGTCGCTGATTATCACGCGCATGGAGGGACGTACTGCGGTGCCGCCGAAGGAGAGCATCGAGAGCTTTGCAGCGCATCAGGCGTCCATGGCGATTTATCTCAGCACCGGTCTTCTGGATGAGCTGAGCGGACGGCTGATTGCCGGAGGTTATTCAGCGGAGACACCGGCCGCTCTGGTGTATAAGGCAACATGGCCGGAAGAGGAAGCGTATGTCTGCACAGTTGCCACGCTGGCGGAGACAGCCAGAGAGCATGGCATCACGAAGACAGCGATCGTTCTGGTGGGAGATGTGATCACGCATCAGCATTACCGGAAATCCCGGCTGTACGCGCCGGATTTCTCAACGGAATACCGTAAAGCCAGAGAAACAGCTGAGAACAGTTAAAAGAAGATAAGAAAAGAGGAAGATCATGAGGCTCAGTATCATCAGCTTTACACAGAACGGATACGGGCTTGCCGGTCGCCTGGAGGAGCAGCTGCAGGGCGATTGTGAAGAAATCTGCGTATTCACAAAATTCTCCGGGGCAGATCTGCAGGAACCTGCCGGAGAGGACGTAAAGAAAAGTAAGAATGTAGAGGTGGTAACGGAGCCGATTGCCCGGTGGGCAGAGGAGCAGATGCAAAGTAAGAACGTTCTTATCTTTATTGGGGCCTGTGGAATTGCTGTGCGGGCGATTGCTTCTTCCGTGAAGGACAAGCTGACAGACAGCCCTGTACTTGTGCTGGATGAGAAAGGGCGCTTCGTTATCCCGCTTCTCTCCGGTCATGTGGGCGGCGCGAATGCCCTGGCCCTGCGGATTGCGGAACGGATCGGAGCGATTCCTGTGATTACGACAGCGACGGATATCAACGAAAAATTCGCCGTGGATGTATTTGCCCAGAAGAATCGGTTCGCAATTATGAACCGGGATGGGATTGCGAAAATATCCGCGAAGGTGCTTGCCGGGGAGACGATTACGATCTCCATTGATAAGAAGATATTTCCGGAGCAGGTAAGAAATAAAAAAATGGAGATATTGTTCCGTCAGTTTCCCGCATATGTTCAGCCGGTGAAGTATCCGCCGGACGGCCCGGTGGATATTCTTCTCTCATCAGAGAATTTTGGTGAAAATCCGGAATCAGAAATAAATACGAAAGCGTTGCTTTATCTGAAGCCAAAAGCCTATGTCATCGGAGTGGGCTGCCGAAGAAATACGCCATGGGAGAAAATCGAGGCTGCAATTGCTGCAAGCCTTGCGGATACCGGGATTGCACGGCAGGAAGTTAGACAGATTGCGTCGATCGACGTCAAGAAGGACGAGGCCGGTATTCTGGAGTGGAGCCGCAGAAACCGCGTGGAATATGTTACTTTTCCGGCGGAAGCGCTGATGGCAGTGCCAGGAGTGTTTACCGCTTCCGCATTCGTAAAAAAGCAGGTCGGCGTGGACAATGTCTGCGAGAGAGCGGCGGTTCTCGCGTGCGATGAAAATGCCCGGCTGATTCGCAGAAAGCAGGCATACGACGGCGTTACGATCGCGATTGCGAGGCGGATGCAGGCGGATATGTAAGAGAATCGCTGCGAAATTACCCGGAATGAGAAGCATTATATTTTACACAGGAGGGATGATTGTGGATATGAATAAGACGGAAAATAAAATCTATATTGTCGGTATGGGGCCGGGAGCGGAAGATATGATGACCGGACAGGCCATAAAGGCACTGGAAGTGTCAGACATCATCATCGGATATACGGTCTATATTCAACTGCTGGGGGAGAAATTCCAGAATAAGGAGCTTCTTTCAACGCCCATGCGTAAGGAGAAGGAGCGCTGTAAGCTGTGTTTCGAGAAGGCGCAGGAAGGAAAGACCGTTGCCATGGTTTGCAGCGGAGACGCCGGGATCTATGGCCTGGCGTCCTTAATGTATGAGATCGGAACCGATTATCCGGATGTCGCGTTGGAAGTAATCCCAGGAATCACGGCGGCGAACAGCGGTGCGGCTGTGCTCGGTGCACCCCTGAATCATGACTTCTGCACGATCAGTCTGAGTGATCTTCTCACTCCCTGGGAGACGATTGAGAAGAGACTCCTCGCGGCGGCGGAGGGTGATTTCGTGATTGCGCTCTACAATCCGTCCAGTCACAAGCGCAAGGATTATCTGGCGCGTGCCTGCGAGATCCTGCTGCGGGTTCTGGAGCCGGAGAGACCCTGCGGTTACGTGGAGAATATCGGCCGTGATGAGACAAAGGCAACCGTCTGCCGCCTGGATGAACTGAAGGATGCGCAGGTCAATATGTTCACCACTGTTTTTATCGGCGACAGAGGAACCGAGATCATTGACGGGAAGCTTGTTACGAAGAGAGGCTATCAGATCGAGAGGTGATCGTGTTGAACAGGATACTGATTTTCGCGGGGACAACGGAGGGCAGGCAGCTTTCGGAGCGCCTGTGTGCTGCAGGCGTGAAGCATATCGTATGCGTAGCGACGGAGTATGGAGAGATTGTTCTTACGGAGCATCCCTGCGCGCAGGTGCATCGTGGGAGAATGGACAAAGATGAAATGTGCCGGTTCATTCTGGAAGAAAAATGCAGCGCAGTTGTGGATGCCACGCATCCCTATGCGTCCATCGTGACGAAGAACATAAAGGCGTCCGTCGCGCAGGCAAACCAGAGTCGAAAAGCGAGCGAAAATGCGGAAGAAGCTGCAGATCATATGGAACCAGCCGGAGCCATCCCATATATCCGCCTGAAGAGAGAGACGGATCTGGTGGTGGATTACGATAATATCACATATTTTCCGGACAGCGCGGCCTGTGCGAAAGCGCTGGAGAAGGTGGAAGGCAACATTCTCCTTACGACCGGAAGCAAAGAGCTCGCCGTTTACGGTGCGGAGGAATCCGTAAAGAGCCGCCTGTATGTGCGTGTGCTCCCCAGTGTGGAGAGCATCCATCTCTGTATGGAACAGGGCATTGCCGGAAAGCAGATCCTGGCGCTGCAGGGGCCCTTTGGTACTGCATTGAACGAAGCGCTGATCGATCAGTATGAGATCCGCTGTATGGTGACGAAGAAGAGCGGCGCTGCAGGCGGCTGGAATGAGAAGATCGCAGCGGCGAAGAATAAAAATATTCCGGTGTACGTGATTGCGCAGAATCGCGAGGAGGAAGGCCTGTCCTTCCGAGAGGTCTGCGACTGTCTGACGGAGCTCTGCCGGATTGATCTGCACGATCGGATGAAGATTGTCCTTGTCGGCACCGGCATGGGAAATGACGGTTGTCTCACAGAGGAAGCCGCAGCAACGATAAAGAGTGCAGATATCGTATTCGGTGCGAATCGACTTCTGGAGAAATGCGATGCCGGCATCGAGAAGAAGCCTTTTTATCTGGCGAAGCAGATCATTCCCTGTCTGAAGGAGCGAAAACAGGGAAAGGCAGTGATTCTCTTCTCCGGAGATACCGGCTTCTACAGCGGTTGCCGGAAGCTGTATCAGGCGATCCGCGCGGAAATTGACGATGGAAACCTGCACGCGGAACTTAAGGTACTGCCGGGCATCTCCTCCGTCTCGTATCTGGCGGCAGCTCTCGGTGAGTCCTACAGCGATGCGTATATCTGCAGCATCCACGGCGTAAAGCTGGCGAATCTTACTTCGCGCTTAAGTCTCCATGAGAAGACCTTTCTTCTGACTTCCGGCGTGGCTGATGTGAATACACTCGGAGCCATTCTGGAGGAAGATAGCCGTTACGGGCTGACTTCCTGCCGTGTATTCGCAGGCTATCAGCTCTCCTATCCGGAGGAAAAGATCCTGGAGCTTTCGCCGCAGGAGTGCCGCAACCTCAGGGAAGAGGGACTGTATGTCTGCATGATCAAAAACCCTGCGGCGCGGAGCCGCAGCCTGGCGCCACGGATGCGCGATGAAGAATTTCTGCGGGAACGTGTCCCCATGACGAAGGAGGAAATCCGGCATATCAGCATCTGCAAGCTGTGCCTGCAGGCGGATTCTGTGCTCTATGATGTCGGAAGCGGAACCGGATCCATCGCGGTGGAGGCCGCTGCACTGTCGGAAGATCTGAACGTCTATGCGATCGAGCAGAAGGAGAATGCTGTTGCTCTGATCAGGAAGAACGCGGAACAGTTCGGACTGGAGAATATCCATATCGTTCACGCGAAGGCACCGGAAGGGATGGACGAACTTCCTGCGCCGACGCACGCCTTTATCGGAGGAAGCGGCGGAAATCTGCGGGAGATCCTTACCTGCCTGCGGGAGAAAAATCCGGGTATCCGCATTGTGATCAATGCGATCTCCATGGAGACGATCGCAGAGCTGACAGAGCTGCTGCGCGATCCGGAGTTCCCTGTGGAGGCGGATATCGTACAGTTGCAGGCGAGCCGCGCGAAACAGATCGGAGCCTATCACCTGATGCAGGCGGAGAATCCGGTATGGATCTGCGCACTGCGCTTCGATGAGGAGACATTATGAAGATGAATCGAATCATGCTGGCCGCTCCGAAAAGCGGCAGCGGAAAGACCACAATTACCTGCGCGGTGCTGCAGCTTCTGAAGGACCGGAGAGTTCCCGTGTCGTCATACAAGTGCGGGCCAGATTATATCGATCCGATGTTCCACCAGAAGGTTCTGGGAGTTCCGGCGAAGAATCTGGATACCTTCTTTACAGACGCGGAAACCACCAGAAAACTCTTCCTCGCAGATCGAAAAGAAGGCGACTTTGCCGTGCTGGAGGGTGTGATGGGGCTGTACGATGGCCTGGGCGGTATCCGTGAGGAGGGTTCTTCCTATCATCTGGCCAAAGTGACGAGGACGCCGATCATATTGGTCGTCGATGCGAAAGGCATGGGACGGTCTGTAGTGGCGCTGATCGCAGGTTTCCTGCAGTGCGACACCGATCACCTGATCCGGGGCGTTCTGCTGAACCGGATGTCAAAAGGATATTATGAGATTATAAAGCCGCTGATCGAGCAGGAGCTTTCCCTGAAAGTCGTCGGCTACTTTCCCGATCAGAGGGAGATGCACCTGGAGAGCCGTCATCTGGGACTGGTTCTCCCGGATGAGCTGGCAGATATCCGGAAGCAGCTGCGGGAGACCGCCGACTGTCTGGCGGAGACGATCGATCTGGATGCACTGACGGAGATTGCGGCACATGCCGAAGAACTGGACGGTGAAGAGACTGCAATCGCGCAGCATCCTATTTGCTGCACGATTGCAATTGCCAGGGACGACGCGTTCTGCTTCTATTATGAAGATAACCTGCGTTTGCTGAAGCAGTATGGCGCGGAGCTGACATATTTTTCTCCTCTTCACGACGAGAAGCTTCCGGACTGTGACGGTGTCCTGTTCGGCGGGGGATACCCGGAACTGTATGCAAAGGAGCTGAGCGCCAATACTTCCATGCGGGATGCGATACGAACGGCGTTCCGCAGAGGAATGCCGATGGTGGCAGAGTGCGGCGGTTTTATGTACCTGCACTCTCTCCTGTATCCGAAGATGGAAGAAGGTAGTGTAGCGGAAGGTTGTGCGATGGCCGGAGTTCTGGACGCGGAGTGCCGCTATGCCGGAAAGCTGGTTCGTTTCGGTTATATCGAACTTGAAGAGGTTCGCGGCAATTTTCTGCCGCCGTATGAGAAGATCAAGGCGCATGAATTCCACTACTTTGACAGCAGCGAGAACGGAAGAGCCTGCATTGCGACGAAGCCGGCGACGGGGAAAAAATATTCGTGCATCGTCAACGGAGAGCATTACTGGCTGGGATTCCCACACTTGTACTATCCATCGAATCCCCACTTTGCGGAATCTTTTGTGAGAAAGGCTTCGAAATACAAAATCGTATAGATCAGGGCAGAAAAATACGAGTGACCGTTGTTTGTATCAATGGTCACTCGTATTTTTTCATAAATAGATCCTGAAAATTCTGCTCCGGATCCATCCATAGAAGACTCATATCCATTAATGTAAAAGCATCGATGAGAGAAAATGCGCATATGCTAACAGGTAATGATTCGTGATAAAAACAATGATTCAGGAGGTTTCGTATATGGCAATGATGGTGAGGGAAAAGCGATTGGCGCTGGTGGCGAAGATGGAGAGTCGCGAGGGGAAGAATACCTATACGCAGAGCACGCGGAGAAGTCGTGTGGACAGTGGCTACAGCGATTGCTCCAGCCTAGTCCACTGGGTTTATAAAGAAGTGCTGGGAATCAATATCGGCGATGACACTGTGGGTCAGATCCGGACGAAGAAACTAACTACGATTGACGCGGGAATCCGTAACGGCATTCCAGATGAGAAGAAGCTGCTTCCTGGGGATCTGCTGTTCTTCCGTGGGAGTGATACCGGTCGAAAATCGGCGGATTATGTCGGTCATGTGGAGATGTATGTCGGAAATGGAGAACTGTCCGGCCACGGTTTCGGAATCGGACCTGTCCGGAAGAATATGGCGGAATATTGCAGGGCGAGAAGAGAACGCAGCGCACCTGCGCCGATCAATAATCGCGGATTGATCTGTGTCCGGCGCGCTCTTCCGGCAGACAACTCAGATTATGCGGCTTCTTCTGCGTCTCCGGAAGAAAAAGCTTCTTCCGCGTCTCCGGAAGGCATAGCTTCTTCCGGAGGGTTTTGGAAAGTGAAGCTGGAGGAGCTGTATGTGACGGCTCTTGGGCGTCTGCCGGATCCGGAAGGTCTTGCCTTCTGGGAACAGCAGCTGAAGAGCGGAAAGAGCTGGGAGGAGATCTCAGACGCTGTGATCGACTCGTCGGAGGGCAGAAAGCGCTATGTCAGAGAGCTCTACACCTTCCTTCTGGGACGGGAGCCGGACGCTGCCGAGATGGAAGCCTGGTTAAATGTGCTGGAACATGGCGGCACACGGGCGGAAGTCTTTCGGGGATTCCTGGAGTCGGAGGAATATCATCGATAAATCTTAACATTTTTTCGGTTGTAATTTGTCTGAAAATAGGTTAGAATAGGCATAACAGATGTAGATGTAGACAATGGATGACAGCGAACACCGTTTCGTGAGAAAGGAGGGCCGGATGGAACCGATTTACTGGCTGATGCTCTTTGTTGTTCTGCTCGGTATCGAGATCCTGACGATGGGACTTACAACCATATGGTTTGCCGGAGGAGCGCTGGCGGCGTTTCTGATCTCGCTGATCGGCTGTCCGGTATGGCTGCAGGCAGTTGTCTTCATCGCTGTCTCGCTGATCCTTCTTCTGGTGACCCGGCCATTTGCGATTCGGTATCTGAATCAGAAGACAGAGAAGACCAACGTGGACAGTCTGATCGGGAAGCATGCCGTAGTGGAGGAGGAGATTGACAACCTGGAAGCAAAGGGAAGTGCACAGGTGCAGGGAGTCACCTGGACAGCGAGAAGCGAGGATGACGCCATCCAGATTCCGGCAGGAGCACTGGTGCGGATTGTCCGGATCGATGGAGTCAAGCTGATCGTAAGAAAAGCGAAGGATAACGAGATGGAATTCTCAGAGCAGATGAAAGAACAGCTATAAGAGCAGATATGAAGGAGGAAACAGAATGATTGGTGAATATATTGGCGGTGCAGTAGTAATACTTCTTGTGATACTGATTCTGGCGGTACTGGCGTCCTGCATTAAGATTGTGCCGCAGGCGCAGGCACTGATTGTGGAGCGTCTGGGCGCATACATCGGAACCTGGTCGGTCGGACTTCATTTCAAGCTTCCGATCGTGGATCGCGTGGCGCGCAGAGTGAATCTGAAGGAGCAGGTTATCGACTTCAAGCCGCAGCCCGTAATCACGAAGGATAATGTAACCATGCAGATCGATACGGTTGTATTCTTCCAGATTACAGACCCGAAGCTGTACGCGTACGGTGTGGAGAATCCGCTGATGGCGATCGAGAACCTGACGGCTACGACGCTTCGTAATATCATCGGTGATCTGGAGCTCGACGATACGCTGACCTCCCGTGAGCTGATCAACACGAAGATGCGTACCCTGCTGGATGTGGCCACCGATCCCTGGGGCATCAAAGTGAACCGCGTGGAGCTGAAGAACATCATTCCTCCGGCAGCGATCCAGGATTCCATGGAGAAGCAGATGAAGGCGGAGCGTGAGCGCCGTGAGAAGATTCTGCAGGCCGAAGGTGAGAAGAAGTCCACCGTACTGGTGGCCGAAGGTCACAAGGAATCCGCGATTCTGGAAGCGGAGGCAGAGAAGCAGGCGGCTATCCTTCGCGCGGAAGCGAAGAAGGAAGCTATGATCCGCGAGGCAGAAGGTGAGGCGCAGGCGATCATCAAGGTACAGCAGGCGAATGCAGAAGGTATCCGTCTGATCCGCGAGGCCGGAGCCGATGATGCTGTGATCCAGCTGAAGAGCCTGGAGGCATTCGCGAAGGCGGCGGACGGCCAGGCGACCAAGATCATCATTCCTTCCGATATTCAGGGACTGGCCGGAGCGGTTCGCTCTGTGGTGGAAGTCGCAAAGGAATAATTTATGATCGGAGCCGGGCGGTCGTCCGGAATCATGATATAATACGAAAAGCAGATGCGCCGGTGCCCCGTAAGGGCACTGGCGTTATGCTGTGTCAGGCAGGAGGTATAAATGAGTGGGAATGTAAGACGATGGATTCGTGAGATCCTTCCGTATGCAGTGCTGCTGGGAGCAGTGCTGCTGTTCCGGGTTTTTATCCTGATCAATGCGACGATTCCTACAGAGTCCATGGAGAACACCATCATGACAGGGACCCGCGTGATGGGGTTAAAGTGCAGCTACTGGTTCAGTGAGCCGGAGCGGGGAGACATCATTGTGTTTAAGGCGCCGGACGATCCGGACACGCCCTATGTGAAGCGTATCATTGGCCTTCCCGGCGATACGGTGGAGATCATCGATGGACAGACCTACGTGAACGGTGAAGCTCTGGAGGAGGATTACCTGGCGGAGCCCATGGAGGGAAGCTTTGGTCCGTATGAGGTGCCGGAGGGAGCCTATTTCGTGATGGGAGATAACCGGAATCACTCACTGGACGCCCGTTACTGGCGGAATACATACGTGTATAAGGACGCAATCTGGGGCAAAGTGTATTTTTCTTACTGGCCCCGACTAAAATGGTTAAAATAATGCTGGATTTTCTGAAGTGCTTATGCTATAATGCTAAATTGACTAAGTAAAAAAACATGAGAAGTTCCATAAATCAAGGAGGAAGCACAAAATGAGTGTTAATGTAGAGACCCTGGAGAAGAATCTGGTGAAGCTGACCGTCGAGGTTCCGGTAGAGGACGTTGAGAAGTCCATCGAGAAGGTATATCAGAAAGAGAAGAATAAGATTCAGCTGCCCGGTTTCCGCAAGGGCAAGGCGCCCCGCAAGATGATCGAGAAGATGTATGGCGCTGATGTATTCCTGGAAGAGGCAGTGAACGAGCTGGTTCCCGGTGCTTACGAGGAAGCATGCAAGGAAGTGGAGAAGGATATCGTATCCCAGCCTCAGATCGAATATACTCAGGTAGAGCCTGGTAAGTCCGTGATCTTCGTTGCTACCGTTGCTGTTAAGCCGGAAGTAACTCTGGGCGAGTACAAGGGTCTGGAGGTTGCTTCCGAGCCTGTAGAAGTAACCGAAGATGAGATCCTGGCCGAGCTGAAGAAGGAGCAGGACAAGAACTCCACCACGATCACTGTTGAGGATCGTCCGGTTGCTGACGGCGACGTGATCGAGCTGGATTTTGAAGGCTTCATTGACGGCGTTGCTTTCGAGGGCGGCAAGGCAGAGAACTTCCCGCTGACCATCGGTTCCGGTTCTTTTATCCCCGGTTTCGAGGAGCAGCTGATCGGCACCGCTCTGGGCGAAGAGAAGGAAGTAAATGTAAACTTCCCCGAAGAGTACCATGCGAAGGAACTGGCAGGCAAACCCGCAGTCTTCAAGTGCAAGGTTAACTCTATCAAGACAAAGGAGCTTCCGGAGCTGGACGACGAGTTCGCAAGCGAAGTATCCGATTTTGAGACTCTGGAGGAGTACAAGGCTGACATCCGCGCGAAGCTGACCGAGCAGAAGGAGAAGGCTGCGAAGACCGCGAAGGAGGATGCTCTGGTAGAGAAGGCTGTTGAGGGCGCTACCATGGATATCCCGGATCTGATGATCGAGAGCCAGGCTCGCAGCATGGTTCAGGATTTCGCACAGCGTCTGCAGCAGCAGGGCCTGAGCATGGATCAGTACATGCAGTACACCGGCAGCACCGTAGAGAAGATGATCGAAGAGTCCAAGGAGCAGGCGAAGAAGCGCATCGAGAGCCGTCTGGTTCTGGAGGCAGTAGCTGCTGCGGAAGGTCTCACCGCTTCCGAAGAGGATGTTGAGAAGGAGATCGAGGATCTGGCGAAGAGCTACGGCATGGAAGTTGACCAGATCAAGCCTTACGTAACGGAAGATCAGAAGGAGCAGATGAGAGAGAACATTGCAGTTCAGAAGGCCCTGGATCTGATGTACGAGCAGTCCAAGTAAGTCCCGGATTGTTATAAAAGTTTCGTATTACATGAGGAAAGCTGCTGCCGGCGAAAGCAGCAGCTTTCCGTTTTATTTCAGTAAAGGAGTATTGACAGATATGAGTTTAGTCCCCTATGTCCTGGAATCCACCAGCCGCGGAGAGCGCACCTACGATATTTATTCCCGTCTTCTGAAGGATCGCATCATCTTTCTGGGAGAAGAAGTGAATGATGTGACCGCGAGTCTGATTGTATCGCAGCTGCTTTTCCTGGAATCGGAAGATCCCGGCAAGGATATTCAGCTTTATATCAACAGCCCGGGCGGTTCTGTAACGGCCGGTATGGCGATCTATGACACGATGCAGTATATCAAGTGTGATGTATCCACGATCTGTATGGGTATGGCGGCCAGCATGGGAGCGTTCCTGCTTTCCGGCGGCACGAAGGGCAAGCGCTTCGCTCTGCCGAATGCGGAAATCATGATCCACCAGCCTTCCGGCGGCGCGCAGGGACAGGCGACCGAGATCCGCATTGTCGCGGAGCACATCCTGAAGACGAAGAAGAAACTGAATGAGATCCTGGCAGCCAACACCGGCCAGCCACTGGAAGTGATCGAGGCGGATACCGAGCGCGACAACTACATGAGCGCAGAGGAAGCAAAAGCCTACGGTCTGATCGATCAGGTGATCGTTAGCCGCTGACAAGGAGTAGAACAAGAACATGGCAAAAGGAATTGATAATCAGCTTCATTGCTCATTCTGCGGAAAGCCCCAGGATCAGGTGCAGAAGCTGATCGCGGGTAACCGCAAGGATGTATTTATCTGTGACGAGTGTGTGGATCTCTGCGCAGAGCTCCTGGAAGAGGAGTTCGACAATGCGGATCATACAGCACAGTTCCCCGGACTGGAGCTGCGCAAGCCAAAGGAGATTAAAGCTTTCCTGGATCAGTATGTGATCGGTCAGGAGGATGCCAAGAAGGTACTCTCTGTAGCAGTGTACAATCATTATAAGAGAATTTCCACGGAACCCGATCCGGATCTGGAGCTTCAGAAGAGCAACATTCTTATGCTAGGTCCTACCGGTTCCGGTAAGACGTTCCTGGCGCAGACCATCGCGAGACTGCTTCATGTCCCCTTTGCGATTGCGGATGCGACAGCACTTACGGAAGCCGGATACGTCGGCGAGGATGTGGAGAACATTCTGCTGAAGCTGATCCAGGCGGCCGATTACGACATTTCCCGTGCGGAGTACGGCATTATTTATATTGATGAGATTGATAAGATTACGAAGAAATCAGAGAATGTTTCCATCACCCGCGATGTATCCGGTGAGGGTGTGCAGCAGGCTCTTCTGAAGATTCTGGAGGGTACGGTTGCCAGTGTTCCGCCGCAGGGCGGCCGCAAGCATCCCCAGCAGGAGATGTTCCAGATCGATACCACGAATATCCTCTTTATCTGCGGCGGCGCTTTCGACGGTCTGGAGAAGATCGTGGAATCTCGTCAGGGTGCGAACGCGATCGGCTTCAACGCGGAGGTAAAGGCAAAGAACGAGCAGAATGTCGGCGAGCTCCTGAAGCAGGTGCTGCCGCAGGATCTTGTGAAGTTCGGCCTGATCCCGGAATTCGTGGGACGTGTTCCGGTTACGGTATCTCTGGAGCTGCTGGATGAGGACGCACTCTGCCGTATCCTGACAGAGCCGAAGAACGCGATCGTAAAGCAGTATAAGAAGCTCTTTGAGTTGGACGGCGTGGAGCTGGAGTTTACAGACGAAGCCATCCGTGAGATCGCTCGCCAGTCCTTCGAGCGAAAGACCGGAGCCAGAGGCCTTCGTTCCATCATCGAGAAGGCGATGACGGATCTGATGTACGAGATCCCTTCGGATGATAAGATCGGCCGCGTGCTCGTGACAGAAGATGTGGTTCGTGGTCTCGGACTTCCGGAGATTACGTATCGCACTGAGGAGGTCAGAGGCCGGGCCAGAAAGAAGAAGCCGGAAGAGAGCGCATAATATGTAACGATTCAGAGCCATGCAGCATAAGCGGAATCGAGCAGGAGCTCTGAATTGTTATATTCAAGTCGAGCAGCCGCGAGACTTGGCGCGTGATTCTGGTCAGCGTAAGCTGACATATTCTTTACAGAATCACTGCGCATCCTCGCGGAGCGTTTATCTCAGTCGGAGATTGGACTCCCACTGAGACAAATTTGCTGTCACTCGCCACCTGAAAGAGGTGGGAGTCTTCTCGACTGAGATAAAGCTTAGATGAGGAGCTGCTGCAAAGTTTTTTGCAGCAGTTTTTTAACAGGAGGAACAATAACAGTATGAAATTACCGGTTGTGGCACTGCGGGATATGACCGTACTGCCCGGAATGCTGATGCACTTTGATGTCAGCAGAGAGAAATCAATTTCGGCGGCGGAATACGCGATGAATGAGGATCGCCAGATTTTTCTGACCTGTCAGAAGGATGAGAATACAGAAGATCCAGAGGAAGACGATCTGTTTCGTACCGGTACAGTGGGAACCGTTCAGCAGATCATGAAGCTGCCGGACGGAATTATCCGCGTACTGGTGAAGGGCAAGGAGAGAGCGATCCTGAAGAAGCTTACGGCGTTGGAGCCCTGCCTGATGGGAGAGGTCGAGCTGATGCCCTGTTGCCGGGACGTTGTGGAGGAAGAACAGGAAGCGATGATCCGTACACTGAAGGATGGCATCCGGGAGTATGCGCAGCTGAACCGTGCATTCGGAGAAGGCGCAGTGAAGTCTCTGCTTACTTATCAGACGTTGGAAGGGCTGATTATGGAGCTGATGATTCGCCTCCCTATGAGCAACGATCAGCGTCAGGCACTTCTGGAACAGGACAGCACTTGCGGTCGTTTCTATATGCTGAGCGGATTTATGCAGACGGAGGGAGAGATCCTGCAGCTTCGCCGGGAGATTCAGGACCGCGTGAAGGAACGTGTGGATCAGAACCAGAAGGAATATGTTCTCCGGGAGCAGATGAAAGTGATTCATGAGGAGCTGGGGGACGATGACGCCAGCGATATCCGTCACTATGAGGAAGCGCTGGACAAGTTAAAAGCCGGTCAGGAAGTGAAGGACAAGATCCGCAAGGAGATTCACCGCCTGAGCGCGATGCCGAACGGCAGCCAGGAGGGCACGGTCAGCCGCACCTACATCGAGACTCTTCTGGAGCTTCCCTGGCAGAAGCTTTCCCGGGAAAACCGCGATATCAAGAAAGCGGAGAAGATTCTGAACGAGGATCACTATGGCATGGAGAAGATCAAGGAGCGAATCCTGGAATATCTGGCGGTTCGTCACTTTACCGGCGAGGCCGGAGGCTCGATCCTGTGCCTGGTGGGCCCGCCAGGCACAGGCAAGACTTCAATCGCCCGCTCGGTTGCCCGCGCACTGGACAAGAAGTATGTGCGCGTCTGCCTGGGCGGCGTCCATGATGAGGCGGAGATCCGCGGTCACCGAAGAACCTACATCGGAGCGATGCCGGGTCGCATTGTCACCGGACTGAAGCAGGCGGGTGTTGGCAACCCTCTGATGCTGCTGGACGAGGTGGACAAGGTGAGCAACGACTATCACGGCGATACTTTCTCGGCATTACTGGAGGTACTGGATTCGGAGCAAAATTCCCATTTTCGGGATCACTATGTTGAGCTTCCGATTGATCTCTCCCGTGTGTTCTTTATCGCAACGGCGAATACACTGGATACGATTCCGCGTCCTCTGCTGGATCGCATGGAAGTCATTGAGGTTGGCAGCTATACCGAGAACGAGAAGTATCATATCGCCGAGGACTATCTGCTGGAGAAGCAGCGGAAGAAGAACGGTCTGAAGGAAGGGATGCTCTCCATCAGTGAGGCGGCGATGCGAAAGATCATCCATAACTATACGAGAGAGGCTGGTGTCCGCGGGCTGGAACGCCGCATCGGCGAGATCTGCCGCAAGACCGCGCGGGAGCTTCTGGAACAGAACAGGATTCAGGTGAAGATCACTGCCGGCAACCTGGTGAAGTACCTGGGGAAAGAGAAGATTCAGTTCGACGCGGCGAATGAAGACGATCAGGTCGGCATCGTCCGCGGTCTGGCCTGGACCAGCGTCGGCGGCGATACACTGGAGATCGAAGTGAATATAATGCCCGGTGAAGGCAAGATTCAGCTGACCGGTCAGCTGGGTGACGTCATGAAGGAATCGGCGCAGGCCGGCATCAGCTATATCCGATCGGTTGGAAGTGAGTACGGCGTGCCCGAAGACTATTTTGAAAAGCATGATGTGCATCTGCATATCCCGGAGGGAGCCGTTCCGAAGGATGGTCCTTCCGCTGGTATCACGATGGCAGTGGCGGTGCTTTCTGCGGCAACGAACCGGAAGATCCGCGCGGATCTTGCCATGACCGGCGAGATTACGCTGCGTGGCCGTGTGCTTCCGATCGGCGGCCTGAAGGAGAAGCTCCTGGCGGCACAGATGGCAGGAATTCATCTGGTACTTGTTCCGGAGAAGAACCGCAGGGATGTGGAGGAGCTTTCCTCTGAGATTACGAAAGGCATGGAGATTGTATTTGTCAGCCATATGGATGAGGTACTGAAAAGGAGTCTGTTATGATCATTAAGAGTGTAAATCTGGAGACAGTATGCGGCATTACCAGCAAGATTCCGGATAACCAGCTGTCGGAGTTCGCGTTTGCCGGAAAGTCCAACGTAGGAAAGTCTTCCCTGATCAACGCGCTGATGAACCGGAAGTCTTATGCCCGCACCTCCTCCCAGCCGGGTAAGACGCAGACGATTAATTTCTACAACATCAATGACGAAGTCTATCTGGTGGATCTTCCCGGCTATGGCTATGCCAAGGTATCCCAGTCGGAGAAGGAGAAATGGGGCCGGATGATCGAGAGCTATCTGAAGAAGTCGAAAGTACTCCGCCAGGTCTTTCTCCTGGTGGATATCCGCCACGAGCCGGGTGCGAATGACAAGCAGATGTACGAGTGGATTGTACATAACGGCTATCGTCCGATCATCATTGCTACGAAGGCAGACAAGATCAAGAGAAGTCAGCTGCAGAAGCAGCTGAAGCTGATCCGCGAAGGACTTGGTCTGGAGAAAAGTGATGTGATGATCCCATTCTCCGCCGAGACGAAGCAGGGCAGAGAAGAAATCTGGGAGTACCTCGAAGGGGCTGACCAGCCGGGCGAAAACGAGCTGGGGCTCTGAATAGTCATGAATAATTGTAACAATTCAGAAGAGCTATGCGGAATCAAGCGAGAACTCTGAATTGCTACGAAAAAGAGCCGCAGGTATGATCATCTGTGGCTCTTTTTACGTATTTTATGCGGTTTATCTCAGTCGAGAAGACTCCCACCTTCAGGTGGCGAGTGACAGCAAATTTGTCTCAGTGGGAGATCAAATTTCGCCTTCCTGCTTCTTCAGCGCTGCCTCCACGAAGCCGCGGAACAGCGGATGCGGGCGGTTCGGGCGGGACTTCAGCTCCGGGTGCGCCTGCGTGCCGACGAACCAGGGGTGCTCCGGCAGCTCGATCATCTCTACGATGCGGCCGTCCGGGGACTGACCGGCCAGAAGCATACCGTGCTGCTGAAGAACCTCGCGGTAATCGTTGTTGACTTCATAGCGGTGACGATGGCGCTCGTGGATGACTTCCTCGCCGTAGAGCTGATAGGCCTTCGAGGATTTATCCAGTACACAGGGATAGGAGCCCAGACGCAGGGTGCCGCCGATATCGGTGACGCCGTTCTGGTCGGGCATCAGATGGATGACCGGATGAGAGGTCGCCGGGTTCAGCTCACTGCTGTGCGCGTCCTCATAGCCGATGACGTGACGGCAGAACTCCACGATTGCCAGCTGCATGCCGAGGCAGAGACCCAGGAACGGAATGCCGTGCGTGCGCGCATATTCGATGGCCTGAAGCTTTCCGGAGATACCGCGGTCGCCGAAGCCGCCGGGAACCAGGATGCCGCTGACATCGCCGAGCAGTTCGTCCGCATTCGCAGCGTTCAGGTTCTCGGATTCAATCCACTTGATATCCACCTTGGCATCGTTCGCTGTACCGGCATGCTTCAGAGATTCTACTACACTGATGTAAGCATCATGCAGCGCCGTGTACTTGCCGACGAGAGCAATCTTCACAGTCTTGCTGCGGTTCTTCCATGCGTTGACCATGTCCTCCCACTCCTTCAGATCAGGTTCCGGACAGGGAAGCTGCAGACACTCGCAGGCTACCTCAGCCAGATGCTCCTTCTCCATTGCCAACGGGATTTCGTACAGGATCGGATAATCCAGGTTCTGCAGTACGTGAGTCTCCGGCACATTGCAGAACAGAGCGATCTTCTGCCGCATGCTGCGGGGAATCTCGTATTCGCTGCGGCATACCAGGATATCGGGCTGGATGCCCATGCCCTGCAGGTTCTTGACGCTGGCCTGAGTGGGCTTTGTCTTCATCTCTCCGGACGCCTTCAGGTAGGGGATCAGGGTAACATGGATCAGGATGGAGTTGCCGGTGCCGATCTCATGGCGGAACTGGCGGATGGCCTCCAGAAAAGGCTGGCTCTCAATATCGCCGACGGTGCCGCCGACCTCGATGATTGCGATTTCCGTTTTATTGGAATCCGGATTCGTATAGAAACGGCTCTTGATTTCGTTCGTGATATGCGGGATAACCTGAACCGTGCCGCCGCCGTAGTCGCCGCGGCGCTCTTTATTTAGAACGGACCAGTAGATCTTACCGGTGGTTACGTTGGAGTTGCGGGTTAAGCTCTCGTCGATGAATCGCTCATAGTGGCCGAGATCCAGATCGGTCTCCGCACCGTCGTCCGTAACGAAAACCTCACCGTGCTGCACCGGGTTCATTGTACCGGGGTCGATGTTGATGTAGGGATCAAACTTCTGCATGGTAACTGTGTAGCCGCGGGCCTTCAGCAGACGGCCCAGGGAAGCGGCCGTGATTCCCTTGCCGAGTCCGGATACAACGCCGCCGGTGACAAAGACATACTTGACTGACATAATTCTCAATCCTCCGTTCTTTATTTTCTTTGGCAAAACGCACAAAAACTTAATTTAATAAACAAGTCTAAATCATACACCGCGCGAAAAAAGAAATCAAGTGCTTTTTTGAAATCAGTTCATTTTTTTTTAATAAGTTCATGAAAAGTTCCGAATCTTAAGGTTGATTTATCCAGAAACTAAATTTATAATGGGTAGAGTAAGTTTAAAAAGAAGAGACGAAAACAGGAAAACGAAGGAGAGTTGACATGGACAACCCGAATGGAAAGAAAAACATGGGGGGCGACAGTGGAAGAAATCAGAATCTGATGAGGATTCTTCTGATCGGCCTTCTGTGCCTGATGGCGATTACGTTCCTGACCCGGATCGTGGGAGACGGCTCTGAGAAGATCTCGTACAACGAGTTCCTCACGAAGGTACAGAACGCGGACGCTTCCGATATAAAGAACATTGAACTCGACCGCGCGTACAACAAGATTACGCTCACCATTAAGGAGAGCGGCCGCGAGGTTACCTACGAGACCGGTATGGTCGGCGATCTGGACGATCTGAGCAGCATGCTCTTATCCCGCGGTATCAAGATTGAGGGACGCATCATTGAGGAAAACTCCACCTGGGTGGAGCTTCTGATATATATGATCGTTCCCAGTCTGATGATCTTCGCCGTATTCAATTTCATGATGCGCAAAGGCGGTGGCGGCGGTATCATGGGCGTCGGCAAGAGCACTGCCAAGATGTATATGCAGAAGGAGACCGGCGTGACCTTCGCGGATGTGGCCGGTCAGGACGAGGCCCAGGAGTCTCTGATGGAGATCGTTGATTTCCTGCATAATCCTGGCAGATACACCGCGATCGGCGCGAAGCTGCCGAAGGGCGCACTGCTGGTAGGCCCTCCAGGAACCGGTAAGACTCTGCTGGCGAAGGCAGTTGCCGGAGAGGCGAAAGTACCGTTCTTCTCTCTGGCGGGTTCGGATTTCGTGGAGATGTTCGTCGGTGTCGGCGCATCCCGTGTGCGTGACCTGTTCAAGCAGGCACAGCAGCAGGCTCCCTGTATTGTATTTATTGATGAGATCGACGCCATCGGTAAGAGCCGTGATTCTCGTCTGGG
>ENA-UOJJ01001943-UOJJ01001943.1-human-gut-metagenome-genome-assembly--contig:-CS66-NODE-1943-length-28271-cov-45.439077_pt1 | contig 28271 bp, 20 predicted proteins | sample MGYA00242343_ERZ723890 | MGnify/ENA metagenome assembly ERZ723890
CTCCGGGAGTTCGTGGATTTTGCCAATGTATTTCACTAACTCTCAATTTACAGCAGGCTGTCCAGTGTCTCTCTGATCGCCTTGATGAAGTCAAGGCTGTTGAGGATCACGGGATGCTCACAGGTAGAGATCAGGGACAGGCTCTTGGTCATCTTGCCATCTTCGATTGTCTTGATGCATGCCTGCTCCAGCTTGTCTGCGAAGTTGCACAGCTCGGGGATCTGATCCAGTTCACCGCGCTTTCTGAGAGCTCCGGTCCATGCGTAGATGGTAGCGATGGAGTTGGTGGAGGTCTCTTCACCCTTTAAGTGCTTGTAGTAATGACGCTGTACAGTTCCGTGAGCAGCCTCGTACTCATAGACACCGCTGGGAGATACCAGTACGGAAGTCATCATGGACAGATCGCCGTAAGCGGTAGCTACCATATCGGACATTACATCACCATCATAGTTCTTGCAGGCCCAGATGAATCCGCCCTCAGAACGGATGACACGGGCTACGGCATCATCGATCAGGGTATAGAAATATGTAATGCCCAGTTCCTCGAATTTTGCCTTGTACTCGTTATCATAGATCTCCTGGAAAATATCCTTGAAGGTATGATCGTATTTTTTGGAAATGGTGTCCTTGGTGGAGAACCACAGATCCTGCTTCGTATCTACGGCATAGCTGAAGCATGCTCTTGCAAAGCTCTCGATAGACTTATTCGTATTGTGGATACCCTGAATGATACCTGCTCCATCAAAATTATGGATCAGTTCACGGGTCTCGGTGCCGTCTGCTGCAGTAAATACCAGTTCTGCCTTACCGGGGCCGGGTACCTTGATCTCAGTATTTTTATACACATCGCCGTAAGCATGACGGGCAATGGTAATGGGCTTGGTCCAGTTCTTGACATAAGGAACGATACCCTTTACCAGAATCGGTGCACGGAATACAGTACCGTCTAAGATCGCACGGATGGTTCCGTTGGGGCTCTTCCACATTTCCTTCAGATTATACTCTGTCATTCTGGCAGCGTTGGGGGTAATGGTCGCACATTTTACAGCAACACCGTACTTCAATGTGGCATTGGCAGAATCCACGGTTACCTGATCATCGGTCTCATTACGATGCTCCAGTCCAAGATCATAGTACTCTGTCTTCAGATCGATGTAAGGCAGTAACAGTTCATCCTTGATCATCTGCCAGAGGATTCTGGTCATTTCGTCTCCGTCCATCTCTACGAGAGGGGTTGTCATTTTGATCTTTTCCATAATGATTTCCTTTCCGGTATTTATTCTTTTACTTTGCAATAGCTATCCAGAACCACATTGGCAAAATCGCTTCTGCAAGGCTTCACCGAATAACATGCCTGCATGTTATTTGCTCATGTGGTTACTTCGCCCATTGGCTCCGAATAATTACATTCTACAGTAATTTTCACAGACAGGCAACCTATTCCTGCGGCTTATCCTGCTGTGCATAGGCCTCGTTCAGACCATTTTTCACCATGTTGTCATAGGCGTTGATCATGTGCTGGTGTGCCAGCTGCTCTGCCAGATCGGCATTGCCTGCCTTGATGGCCTCCATGATCTGCTCATGCTCTTCATTGGATTTGGGGCCGCGGTTGGCACTGGCCAATGTTTTCTTGCGGACACGCAGGACATACTGATGGAAGTCCTTCAGCTGATGCTCCAGCATCTTGCTGTCACATGCCTCATACAGAATATCATGGAAACGATTATCTAACTCCGCCAGCTGCTCCAGATGCCCCTTCTGGGCATGGAACTTGGACAGATAGACATTCTCTTCCATCTCTTCCATCTGCTCCTTGGTGATATGTTCCGTAGCCCAACGAGCACACAGACCTTCCAGCAGGGAACGGATCATGTAAATATCCTTCACATCCTTCTGAGTAATACCGGTGACATAGGCTCCCTTGTTGGGGATGATCTGAATCAGTCCTTCCAGCTCCAGCTGACGGAACGCCTCTCTGACGGGGGTTCTGCTGACTCCCATCTCCTCGCCGATAGCCACTTCCTTCAATTCTTCATGTTCCTGATATTTTCCGCTTAAGATGTCTTCTCTCAGCTTATGAAATACCCGTCCCCGCAGGGAGAACTTATCCGTTACTTCCTGCTTTACATCATACTTACTCACTATAATCCTCATTTCCGGGTAGCAAAAAATGCCGCCATATTTTCTTACTCACCGATCTTCAGGTTCTTCTCCAGGCAGATACGGTTGACGCAGGCCACAATCTCTTCATCCGTAAGCACGGTGACACGTCCACCGGCGTACTCCTCGTCTACCCACTTTTTGATCTCCGCTACCAGTTCGGAAGTCTTCTGTACCTGCTTGTCTCCCTTTAACTTATAATAGGTGTTCAGCCAGTGTGCGATACCTGCCAGACCGGAGGTGTTGGAAATAGCGCACAATACCGGACGATTCAGGAATTTCTCGGTATCGAAAATGTTGTAGATCTCTTCGTTCTTAAGCAGACCGTCCGCATGGATACCGGCTCTGGTCACGTTAAAATTCTTGCCGACAAACGGGGTTCTGGGCGGGATCTGATAGCCGATCTCCTTCTCATAGTACTCTGCCAGCTCCGTGATGACACGGGTATTCATACCGTTCAGATCACCCTTCAACTGTGCATATTCGAATACCATTGCCTCCAGCGGTGTATTACCGGTACGCTCACCGATACCAAACAGTGAGGTATTTACACCGGAACAGCCGTACAACCATGCTGTGGTGGAATTGGACACCGCCTTGTAAAAGTCATTGTGACCATGCCATTCGATCAGCTCATGCGGCACACCTGCGTGGGTATGGATTGCGTAAATGATACCCTGTACACTACGGGGAATAACGGCACCGGGATAGTTGACACCGTATCCCATGGTATCGCAGGCCCGGACCTTGATGGGGATCTGATACTCCTTCATCAGTTTCATCAGTTCCAGGCAGAACGGAACCACATAACCGTAGATATCCGCTCTGGTGATATCCTCCAGATGACATCTGGGGCTGATACCCTCCTCCAGGCAGTCACGGATAACGCTTAAATAGTGATCCATGGCCTGTCTTCTGGTCATTTTTAATTTCAGGAAAATATGATAATCGGAACAGCTGACCAGAATGCCAGTCTCCTTCATTCCGATCTCTTTTACCAGCTTAAAGTCCTCCTTGCTGGCACGGATCCAGCTGGTAACTTCGGGGAACTTGTATCCCCTCTCCATACATTTATAAACAGCGTCTCTGTCCTTCTTGCTGTACAGGAAAAATTCACTGGCACGGATCATTCCGTTGGGGCCACCCAGTTCATGCAGATAGTCATAGATCTTTACGATCTGCTCTGTGGTATAAGGTGCTCTGGACTGCTGTCCGTCTCTGAAGGTAGTATCTGTGATCCAGATATCCTTTGGCATGTTATGAGGCACGATACGATCATTAAAAGGTATTTTTGGGATTTCGGAATAAGGGAACATGTTACGGAACACGTTCGGCTTCTCCACATCATCCAGTATGTACATATGCTCTTCAATCTCCAAAAGGTTGTTCTTCGGATTCATGGAGACCGGACGATTCTGAAATGCATCACTTTCTCTCATTGGTATACCTCTCTTCCCTGACATTCGATATCTGCAAGATTTTATAGTTTTTACTCTGCGCAGTAAAAATACATTTTGCAGTTCTCGTATCATTGTATACAATCATACCATTTGTGTCAATATCTTTGGTATTTATTTTATTGACTTATTTTAATCATATTTTTTATTTTTCCCAGTGATTTTATCCTTTTACTTGTTTTCTAATAATCTCCGTACATTAAGCATGCCGAAGCCCTGCTTGTTCCACGGCTCTCCCAGATCGGTAGCTGTAAGGGACAGCAGACGAACAAATTCTTCATTGGTAATTCCCGGATATTTTTCCATAGCAAGGGCTGCCGCCCCGGATACAATGGGTGTTGCCATGGATGTGCCGCTTTTTGCTACATAGGGTCTGTAGATTCTGCCGTTCCGGTTCTGCCAGAAAGCATTACAGGACAGAATCCTTGTCCCCGGAGCCACAATATCCGGTTTACGGGTCACATCATATCTTCTGCCCCTGCCGGAGTACGTCTCACACCTTCCGGGATCATTTTTACAATATCTTCCGTCATGACAACCCACCGTCAGAACCTTTCTGCTACTGGCCATCTCCGAAATACTACCGTCCTCCGGACCGGTATTACCTGCAGCGCAGACCACGAGAATATTATGATCCCACAACAATTCCAGAGATTTTCGCAACATCTGCTCCTTGTAACGTTCCTTCAGGTCTCCGATCCCCACAGAGATATTCAGAACACGGATTCCATACCTGTTTTTCACCCGCAGTACCCATTCCAGAGCTTCCTGCATGGAATCACAGGAGCCCTCCCCCTGTCTGTCCAGCACTTTTCCCACCACAAGCTTTGCCTCCGGTGCCATTCCGCGAAATCTTCCTCCGGACAGTTCTCCGCTTCCGCATACAATCCCGCAGACATGTGTCCCGTGTCCATTATCGTCATACGGAAAGGAACTGCCTTCTACAAAGTCGGAAAAAGCAAGCAGCCGTCCTACCAGATCCGGATGATAAGCAATTCCGGTATCCAGCACAGCAACAGTCACAGATTTCACACGTCCTGCCCCACTATGCAATTGTTCCGGCACCTGTACCTGTTCCCTTACCCGCTGCATCTTGTTCCTTCCCCGTAAAATAAGACAAAACCGGCATAAGACTTATTCTATCTTATGCCGGTTTCTTATCCTGGTGTCGGTAAAATCTGACCCTTATTCATTTATAATTTCGATTCCCTCCGGGAATGCGCTGTCACCGATATTGGTGACACTTGCAGGCAGATGCACCTTTTTCAGTTCGGTATGACTGCGGAATGCTTCATCAGCAATCACGCGAACACCATCCGGTATGGTCACTTCGGGAAGGTCCCCCTTGTAAGCCACCAGAATGTCCCCGCTGATCAGGTAATCATCCATGCTGTTTTCTTCAAAATCATCCATCCATCCGGTATGCGTAAATGCCTTGGCTTCCACCCGGGTCACCGTATCCGGCAATATCACACTATTCAGATTATCACAGTGATAAAATGCTGCATAATCAATAGTGGTCACACCTTCCGGGAACGTCACACTTTCTGCCGAGCTTCTGGAAAAAGCAAAGCGTCCGATCTCCGTGGTTCCTTCTGGTATACTCACTGCTTTGATCGACTGATCACGATAATATTTCCACTCCGGAATCGTACCGTCTTCTGCCTCCGCAGTGATATCCTGCGTTTCTTCTCCAATCTCCTGATCCGCTTCCAGTTCCGTATAGCCCTGCTTAACGGTCTCTTCTTCAGGCAATACCATTACCATGGCATGATTTCCCACGACAAAGGTACTGCCGATCACATTTCCGGGCACCGGTGTCGGTGCAGGGGTCGGCGTTTCAGTGGGGGCAGGCTCTGTTGTTGCCTGTGAATCCGAAGTTCCGTCTGCCGCCGGTGTCGCCGTCGGCGCTGCCGTTACCAGAGGACTCTGACTTTTCTGCTCTGCCAGCTTCTGTGCAAACTTTTCAGCCACGCTGCCTTCGTCCGCATGAATCGTTACGTTATCACAATTTAAGAATGCATCGTCTGCGATGCTTGTCACCGTGTCCGGAATATAAATATCCGTAAGGTTCGTACATCCGGCAAATGCCTGTGCATCAATACTCTGTACATTCTCAGGGATCGTGATCTGTTTCAGTCCGGTGCATCCTGAAAAAGCATATTCATCCACTGAGGTAAGACCTTTGCCAAGTACAACCTCTTCCAGATGATTACAGCCCCAGAACACATAGGCATCCAGTCGTTTCACAGATTTGGGAACCACAACAAACTGTACCTTCTGATTGTTCTCAAAGGCACTCTCACCCACGACTTCCACTGTATCGGGAATCGTGACACGTTCATCGCTTCCTCTGTATTTTGTCAGTGTACTGCCTTCAATCTGAAAATCGGAGGCAGACGCTGCCGCATCTGCCTCCGACACAGGAAGATGTGTCAGGATCAATGCGGTAGCTATCAATGCCAATGCAACTACCCACTTTTTATGATTCATAAACCTTCCCATCCTTTATTTTCACTAGGCTCTTGCCTTGCGCAGAGTCTTCTTATCCTTCTTCATGAAGAATACCATGGACAGACATGCAAGACCCAGAGACAGGAACCACTTCGGATGAATGGCATCTCCGGTCTTAGGAGTGCTGTCTGTGATTGTTCCGGCTGTCAGGTTGTTCGTATCCACATAGATCACATACGGTGAAAAATGCTCCGCCGTAAAGGTAATGCAGGATACTCCGGAAATCGTGGAGAACTTCGGTGTCAGCTTGTCTAACTTACTGTTCACCACTCCTGCTACCTTGTTGTTACCTGCATAGGTGATCAGAGAATCCGGAATCGGCAGGGTAATGCTGATGGACAAACCTGTAGTATCCGTGATCTTGGTATTACCAGTAGAATCATAGAGACTGATGTCCATCGGGAAATACTTGATCGCGCTGAGATCACTGCCGTACTCAGCCATCAGAGCCTTTACTACTTCCTCGGAAGCAGATGCACTTTCGGTGATCTTGATCACAAAGTTATCGGAAGATCCGTTTACCGTAGCGGATACCACACCGGTATTGGACAGACCGTTCTTGTCAATGACAACGGTGGTTCTGCCGCCGGAGACATTTCCTGTTGTAGTACTGTTCGGTCTTCTGTTGGAATTGGAATTCGTAGAATTACCGCTTCCGGTAGAAGTACTGGTATTAGAACCGTTTGACTTTGTATAGTTTGCCGTAACCGTTACATTTCCCGCAGGCATGGTGATTACCGTTGCCGATAATACCTTACTTGCTATAGTGGTATTGGATGGATCGATCGTCCAGTTGCTGAACTGCATGCCCTTGGCCGGGTCATTAGCCACGATGATCGGCTGGGAACCTGCTATGTAGCTTCCGGATCCGGATCCGTTCTTAACAGTCAGGGTATACATCTTAGCTGTCGTACCGTTCGTTCCGGGGCTGGTACTGGTTCCCGGGCTGGTGCTGGTGCCGGGATTCGGACTGGTACCGGTTCCCGGGCTGGTCGTTCCACCGTTATTGGAACTACTGGTCTCATATACCGCATAGAAATCTGTATCTTCGGTAAGTGCCGTTGCAATATCCGGTAACCATTCCTTGAAAGTATATCCGCTGACCGTAGGAGTCTGAATGCTGGGTGCAACAGATCCCTTCTTGATCGTGGTCTGATAGAATACTTCCTTGGTCACGCTATTAATATAACGGATGACAATATCGTCTTCACTCAGAGCTTTGTATACTGCTCTGGTGGTAAAGGACTCTGTAATATTGGTCAGCTCTCTGTCCCATCCGGTGAAGACATAACCGTCTCTCACCAGATTGGAGGTATTGGGCAGATCCGCATCTGCGATGCTGCCGCCGGAGGACACTTTGATTTCCTTAATGACAGTACCATTCCAGTCTTCAAAGGTTACCGTCAGCTTGTTGGCATCGGGATCTTCCTTGCTGTAAAAGGCAACACAGGTACGATCTTCAGACACTTCTCTGTAATCAGGATCCCAGTACTGGAAAATTTCACCAGCTTTTCCTGCTGGTTCCGGTGCCACCGCATCTTCCCCTGCCTTAACTGTCTGGGTATCCACATTAATATACTGTCCCAGTTCCTCATTCCAGTCACGGAAGATAACTGTATAATAGTCTTCACGGCTTGTCTCTTCTACGGTAAATCCCTTATTCGTTCCGTACTCCCACATATAAGTATCTTTAGGCGTTACAATAAGAAGATCCTTAGGATTATCTTTCTTTTCTATTTCATTAAATGCCAGATCACCCACGATTGTAACGTTCTGAACACCTTCCAATCGATCCAGATGGCTCTTGTTAAATGCATCATTCTGAATCGTTGTACACGTAAGAGGTAATTTAACATTCTGTAAACTTGTAGTATCAGCAAATGCTCTTTCCGGAACTACCGTAATTGCACTTTGGCTCAAATCAATCTCTCTGAGATTTTTACATCCTTCGAAAGCACTGGGAGCCAAGGAAGTCACTCCAGCCGTTTCATCAGCCTTAACATATTTACTGTCGCGTCCCTCCAAACACTCAATAATACGTGCCTTTGTTCCATTACTCATACCATAAATAATAGAATTATCACAAGAAAAATAATCTGTTCCTGTAAAGTTTACACTCTTGAGATTTTCACAACCAGTAAAAGGAATAATTCCCAAATCTGTAATCGTACCAGATAATGTCACATCCGTCAAAGCATTACAATCTTCAAATGCCTTATCTCCTATGGATGTAGTATTTCCATTAATCTCAACCTTCTTCAGATTTGTGCAACCCTTAAAAGCTCCTTCCTCAATAGAAGACATATCACCATTGCTGATCAATGCAGTCAATGAGGTAGCTCCCTGGAAATCCTCTGCTTCAATATTATCCAATCCCCACAAAGTTACTGTTTTTTCCAAGCCGGTATACCCTACTTGTTCATCACTGGTCTCTTTGCTCTTATATAACCCATCTGCAATAGCCTGCACGCCATCCGGTATTTTTATATTCAGAGCCGAATCTATAAAGCTCTGCTCATTCTCTGTCAATGATGAGTTTCCATATTTATTTAAAGCTGTCTCCGCAGCACTTCTCTGTTCATCTGTCAAATAAGGATAATCATCCGGATTATCTGCATATTTTTTCAATTCACTGAAAGCCGGGAAATCAGTTAACTCACTAACCTGTTTCTCACTGTTATATTGCACAATCAGATTTGACGGCCATCCACTGCAATATGTAACATAGCTCTTAACCTGACTTGCATTATTGTATCTTCCATTCTCACTCATGGCATAGAGATAAGGAGTGGACTGTGACGAAATTTCTCCTACAAATTTCAATTTCACTTTCGGTGTTCCATCTGGATCCGCAGCTACTCCAGAACAATTTATATGCTGTGCACCGGTATAATCTTGTGTTTTAAATGCATTTTCACCAATCTGTACAGAACTGTTATTGAACACAACAGTTGCCAGATTGTGGCATCCCTTAAACGCATTTTCACCTATAGTCTGCACACTTGCCGGCAGAGATACCATTTTGAGGTTACAGTAGTTGGCAAAAATGTTTGCGTCAATATTATAAATATGATAAGGACCGATAGGATCCGGCATATTCAGAGTCTCAACGCCTTTTCCAACACGGCAGCTGATCAGTTTATTGGACGAATCTACAACGTAAGTCGATCTTACGTCTTCTCCACCTACCTTCGGATCCTGTACAGTCAACTCGTACTTGTTCTGACTGACATACTGCGATGCATTGGAATCAAAGATTACATAACTAAATGCAAAGCAATTGTCCTTAGCAAGATCATGCAGAGACGACTCGCTGGTTCCCTCAAAATAAAAAGTACCGTTAACCGGCTCCCCCGATAACATTTCCTTAAAGCAATCAAAGCAATAAACGCCATTCGGATTTGCAGAGTCTTTTTTCTCTGTAAATGCGAAGCTGTCTCCCTGTGCTGCAATGTAGTGAAGATTCTTACATCCCTTTACAATAGATATATCCGGAGTCTCCCGATAATTGTACGGGAACGTCAAGGAGGATAAGGTCTGACAATTTTCAAATACATTCCATCCCAGCTCCTGCAAGATGCTTCCGCTTCTATCGTTTCCGGAATTGCACAGGTCAATGCTGTTCAAGAAACTACATTCTGCGAAGGCATAATCTCCAATATATTTTACAGAAATAGGAACTCTAAAAGTATCTAAACCAATACATTTATAAAAGGTATGATCACCAATCTGCTGTAACAGACAAGCTTCTGGAATATCTACGTTATTCAAAGTTCCACAAGCAGCAAACGCCCAGTTTCCAACTACCTTCAAACCATTGCCAAAGCTTACGCTACTCAGACTGGTACATTCATAAAAAGCAAAATTTCCGATGCCTACAAGATTCTCACCAATATTTAATGTTGAAATATTACCTGCAGTAGCAAACACACCTTTATCTGCATTAGCTTCTGTGATATAGTTCCAATCACCACCAGCTGGAATACTCCACGAAGATGTGTGAGATATATTATCATTTGTTACATTCAAATACTGATTCCCAATATATTTAACAGCAGCTTCCCTTATCCATTGATGAGTACTATCACCTCCGCTCTGTGCAAAATCATTATAGGTCTGTTTTGGACCATTATAGCCCGTCACAGCTTCTGCACTAGTAATAACGGAACCTGACTTATAATAATAGAAATTCTCCAGCGGCAACTTCTTCCATTCATCCACCGTGGCATAACAAGGCACCATTTCTCCTGTAGAATATTTTTTTTCTTCCTGAACATAGACTGGTTTCCCATCTTCAAAAACAGGATTGCCCAGACTATCTGTCTTCTGTTCCGTGGTGTCTACCATAATTGTATGTTCTGTCAATTTCTCATAATATAACGGTTCACCGCTGGAACTCGCTGCTACATATCCCTGTCCCGTACCCATATTTCCAGTAGGTTGTATGTATGCATTCACAGTATCAGGAATCGTCAGCGTATTATTAGGCAGATTACTGCTCTTATTATATCCCAAGATAATAGCTGCCCAGTCATTATCATACATTTTATATGCAAACTGATAGCTGGTGCCATCGTCATTTGTTCCGGTTGTATAAATTGTATCTGTCGGTTCGACAATAGGAATCAAATCTTTCATCACAGGCACACTACTTTTAGCTCCATTTAACAGATCTGCGGTTCTTTCTGCAGCATCTCTACGAATAGATACCTTATATTTTGCACCTGAATGTGTCGTATCATGTGTATGGCCTGCCGCCTGCGTTGCAATCTCTTCTTCAGCACGCAGCCCTTCCGTAGGAATCGCTGCTACTACGATCGCCGAGACCAGGAACAATGTTCCCAGGGTTTTCCTTACTGTCCTTTTTAATCTTCTGTTAGTCTTCTTTTTACCCTTAGTCATCCTTTACTCCTTTGTCGTCACCTTTTTGGCAACCACTACAAATCTGCCGTTTTTCTCCTGGTAATCACAGGTGGACAGTGTTAAAAGCTGGTCACCGAACGAAGCTGTGACTCCTGTGTCATATAATGACATCTCTGCCATATCATTCATATAGGAGTCAAATTCCTGCTCGCTCTGGGCGTCTATAAACTGATAATATTTAAATACGATTTCATCTTCACTATAGACCCGGGATCTGAATACATACATGATCTCATACAGGCCTTTTTCATAGATGGTGTCAAACTGTATGTAGGGATGTTTCTCACAATAGCTCTGTTCGCTGTATGAAGATAAGCTTCCGAACATCTGCCCGCTCTTCATATGATGTCCATATAAAATGAAGTTCGTGCTGGGCTTGAGCACATCACAGTCCTTGTCCATAAAAATGGATCCGTTCTTATCATACTCCTGATTCAGATTATGATCCAGATAATATTCATTATCCGTTGTCTGCATTACAGGGTAATCTATATTAGTATCGTCAATTTTTACCCATCCAATTAGTCTTTTGTTCTTATTTAATAAATTTTTATATTCATCCAGTACCGGAGGGGGCGTACTCTGCGTTTCATCCGCGGTGTAATGGATCACAGGATCCTGATTCTGACCGGTTGCCGGCTCTTTATCCTTCAATTCACTTAATTGCTTGTAATTATCGGCAGTACGGATGTTATACCAGTTATAAATTCCGAAATAGCCAAGGCATGCCACTGCGATCACACTGCAACAGACCACAAGAAGTTTCCTTCGTTTCTCCTGTTTTTTCAATTCTTTCTGAACGATTTTGTCAATCTCTGCCTCGTCAAACTGCGGTTCTGCTTTCTTCTTCACAGAAGTCTTCTTTTTTGTTGTCGGCCTCTTTTTGGGAACTTTTTTATCAGGACTTTCTTTTTTTACAGTTTCTTTTTTCTTTGATGCTTCTTTTTTATTTTTGGGAGTTTGGGCCTTCCCGATTGTTTTTGTATTTTCTTTCTGAAGAAAATGTCCTTTCGCCGGAGATGTTTCCGGTACTTTTCCTTCCTGTCTTTGAATGTCCTCCGACAGCTCTTCCATGTAATCCTGTCCCAGAATACTATGGAATCTACACCTGCCGCTGCGGATCACTTCCAGCAGTTTCTTCTGATCTGCCAGGCTCATCTTCTTCGTCTGTACCCGAAGATTCTCGATCACCTGCTGATCCTTCAGGGCATTCTGATAATCCGCCTCCGTGCGGAACTTTCGCCCCTCTACCACATATATCTTCTGTGCCATCTATCTATCCTTAATTTAAAATCTGTCTTTTCACAATCTATGCATGTCTATATAGATATCTATATTTTACTATATCCGGAAATTATTGCAAGTCTTTTCCGGAAACATTGACAGGCTCCCCCGCATACAATAGAGCATAAATAAAATGTGGAGGCACTAAAAATGAGTGACTTAACTGCTACAAATTGCGGCTGCAATAATTCCTGCGGCAATAACAACTGTGGTAACGGTATCTTCGGCAACAGCTGCATCTGGATCATCCTGCTGCTGTTCTGCGGCGGTGGCTGCGGTAACAACAACGGCTGCGGACTGCTGGGCAACAACAATGGCTGCGGCGGCAATGACTGCTGTGAATGGCTGATCTGGATCCTGCTTCTGTCCTGCTTCTGCGGCGGTGGCTGCGGTAACAACAACGGTTGCGGTTGCTAATCTCTGATACTGCTTTCCGGGATCTCCCGGAGCTTTGTAGGCACGATCACTCCGGGGTACGGACTTTTCTGTACCCCGAAATGATTGATCGGCATAAGCATGCCGCCGCTCTCATAAAATACTAGTAACTCTTTTGCAGGAAGGTATCGGTACATGGATGATAAGAGAATCGACAAGGCGGCGGCCTTTGACACATTATTCACTTCCAACCGCATTCAGATTCTGAAAATACTGGCTTATTATATGGATCCCCGGCTGCTGAAAGGACTTGCTGTTTACATAAAAATGTCGGAGTTGCAATACACGCTTACACTTTTTCGCAGGCATCCGGAGACTTCTCTGTGCATTGCTCCCTCTTCTGCAAACGAAGAAACTGCCACTGAACTGTGTAATGATCTCATGCCCTTGTGCGACGAGACTCAGAAATCAGCTCTTCGACAAATCACACAAATGATGGACAATATTCATAATTTCCAGGAAATGATGGAAATGGTGCAGACCATGCAGGAATTGTTCCCGGAGGGCTTCTCCGATCTCTCCGGCATGGATCCGTCTATGTTGTCCGGTCTTTTTTCCACTGCAAAATCAGACACAGGAGGTCAGAAAAATGGACTATTCCAAGACACCCCTCTGGATGCAGGATGATCTCGTGAAGGACATCCCCAGAGAAAAACTGGATTTTCTCTCGAAACTTTTTGCCCAGGGGCACGGTAAAAGTCAAAAAGAAATGATGGCACTTCTCATGCCCGCCATGCGAAAAGCGAAACAGGAGCACCTGACTTTTACCCCGCAGGAAATGCAGGCCGCCATCACCGCTATCAAAAAATACAGTACGGAATCGGAGCTTCGTCAGATTGAAAATATTCTGGAGAAAAGCCGATCACAAAAAAATAACTCCCGGCAGGCTTAATGTCTGTCAAGAGTTATTTTATTCAACGTTCAGCCAACGCCATTCGCAAAGTCGCGTTATCACGCTTTCCATCACTACGTGACTACCTTTGTTCATAAGACGGCGTTTACCTCATGGACATATTCGATCATAAAATCATGCAAGCATGATTTTATTTCACTTATTTGTCCATGGCTGAACTATTTTGCCACGATGTTGACGATTCTACCGGGAACATAGATTTCTTTTACAATGTTGCCGGTCAGCTTGTCACCCAGAGCTTCTTTTGCCATGGCGATGACATTTTCCTTGGTCTCATCCTTGGAAACATTGATAGTCACACGCATCTTGCCGTTGACTTGAACACCGATCTCAACAACGCTCTCTACGGTCTTCTCTTCCTCGAATTCAGGCCATGCTGCCTGATACAGTCTGCCCTCGAATCCGGCAGTCTGCCACAATTCCTCAGTAATATGAGGAGCCACGGGGTTCAGCAGAGTAAGCAGTGTCTTGTATTCGCCTCTGGTAATAGAGTTCTTCTTGTAGAACTCATTGATCAGGGACATCATAGCCGCGATGGCGGTGTTGTACTTCAGGTTCTCGAAATCGCTGCTGACCTTCTTGATGGTCTGGTGCATCTTGGTCTCCAGATCTGCGCTGTAGCCTTCCTCGGATGTCAATATATCCTGTAACTTCCATACTCTCTCCAGGAATCTGCGGCAGCCCTTTACGCCTTCCTCACTCCAGGAAGCACTCAGATCAAAGGCACCGATGAACATCTCGTAGGTACGCAGAGTATCTGCACCGTAATCCTGTACGATATCGTCCGGATTTACCACATTGCCACGTGACTTGGACATCTTCTCACCGTTGGATCCCAGGATCATACCGTGGCTGGTTCTCTTCTGGTAAGGTTCGGGAGTAGGTACTACGCCCTGATCATACAGGAACTTATGCCAGAAACGGGAGTACAAAAGATGCAGTGTGGTATGTTCCATACCGCCGTTGTACCAGTCAACCGGCAGCCAGTACTTCAATGCTTCAGGACTTGCCAGGGCCTTGTCATTGTGAGGATCGGTATAACGCAGGTAATACCAGGAAGAACCTGCCCACTGAGGCATGGTATCGGTCTCTCTCTTTGCCGGACCGCCACAGCAGGGACAGGTGGTATTTACCCAGTCAGTCATGGCAGCCAGAGGAGATTCTCCGGTATCGGTAGGCATGTAGCTCTCTACATCGGGTAACTGCAGAGGCAGTTCGCTCTCATCAATGGGAACATATCCGCACTTATCGCAATGTACGATAGGGATCGGCTCACCCCAGTAACGCTGTCTGGAGAATACCCAGTCTCTTAATTTATAATTGGTCTTGCGGTTACCGATGCCCTTCTCTTCCAGATAGTTCATGATCTTCTCTTTGGCTTCTGCCACAGACAGGCCGTTCAGGAAATCGGAATTGACCAATGTACCATCAGCAACATCGGTATATACAGCTTCTTCTACGCTGACAGGGCTCCCTGCAACAACTTCAATGATAGGCATACCGAATTTCTTCGCGAACTCCCAGTCTCTCTCATCGTGGGCAGGAACTGCCATGATAGCGCCGGTACCGTAAGTCATCAGTACATAATCGGATACCCAAACAGGGATTTCCTTGCCATTCACGGGGTTGGTAGCGGTCAGACCCTGAATGCAGACACCGGTCTTATCCTTTGCCAGTTCGGTACGTTCAAAATCGGACTTCTTCGCAGCCATCTCGCGATATGCCACGATGTCATCCCAGTTCTTGATCTCATCTTTATATTTATCCAGAACAGGATGCTCCGGAGATACTACCATGTAAGTAACCCCGAACAGAGTATCCGGTCTGGTGGTGTAAATGCGCAGCTTCTCATCCTTGCCTGTCAGGGTGAAATCAACCTCGGCACCCTGGGACTTACCGATCCAGTTCTTCTGGGAGACTTTGACACGCTCGATATAATCTACGGTATCCAGTCCCTGGATCAGCTTGTCAGCATATTCGGTGATCTTTAACATCCACTGGCTCTTGACCTTACGGATGACTTCGGAACCGCAACGTTCGCAGACGCCGTTCACTACTTCCTCATTTGCCAGGCCTACCTTACAGGAGGTACACCAGTTGATAGGCATCTCCGTTTTGTAAGCCAGTCCTGCCTTGAACAGCTTTAAGAAGATCCACTGGGTCCAGTGATAATACTCGGGATCTGTGGTGTTGATTTCTCTGTCCCAGTCGAAAGAATAACCTAAGGAATGCAGCTGATTCTTGAATCTTGCCACGTTGTTCTTGGTTACGATCTTGGGATGGATATGATTCTTGATCGCGTAGTTCTCGGTAGGGAGACCGAATGCATCCCATCCCATGGGATACAGCACATTATAGCCCTGCATTCTGCGCTTACGTGCTACGATATCCAGTGCGGTATAAGGTCTCGGATGACCTACGTGTAATCCCTGTCCGGAAGGATAAGGGAACTCTACCAGTGCGTAATATTTGGGCTTGGAGAAATCGTCGGAAGTCTTGAATGCTTTTTCGTCATCCCAGACAGTCTGCCATTTTTTCTCTACCTCTCTGTGATTGTAAGGTACTGCCATAATTATTTCCTCCTAAACTATGAGAAGTTTTCTATTTGAATTTACGTTCTCAAGTCGTTAAAAAACTACCGATTATTTTATCGTGTTTTACCGATACTGTCAAGGACTGCGGCTCTATCCATACATATTTGTACATATTTTCTGTTCTCTGTGCATATCATATATACGAGAGGTGATGAATCATGTTTGCATGGATCACATTACTGATCAATCTGATGCAGCGATATCGATGATATTTACTGCACAATACCGAAAAAGAGACCGGAAAGCCAACCGGTCTCTTTTTGTTGTGTATGTTATGTAATTACTCGTTAGTCTTCTGCATTGTTCTCCGCAACCTTTGCTGCTCTGGCCGCTACTTCCTTCTCCTGTACGTCGGAAGGTGCCTGCTCGTAGCGGGCAAATTCATAGGAATAATCCCCTCTGCCTCCGGTCATGGAACGCAGATCTGTGCAATAACCGAATAATCCGCTCATGGGAATATCCGCTTCGATGATCTGCTTGCCACCGCTCATGGGTGTCATGCCCAGCACCCGGCCTCTTCTCTTGTTCAGATCTCCCATGATGTCTCCGGTATAGGCATCCGGCACGGTAACCTTTAAGGACATGATTGGCTCCAACAGAACGGGGCCTGCTTCCATGACACCTTTCTTGAAAGCCTGGATAGCCGCGGTCTTAAATGCCATTTCCGAAGAATCTACCGGATGATAGGATCCATCATACAGTACCGCTTTGACACCGACTACCGGGTAGGCCGCCAGAGGTCCTCTGCCTACGGATTCCTGAATACCTTTTTCCACCGCAGGGAAGAAATTCTTCGGTACCGCGCCACCTACGACTTCTGTTGCGAACTCATAGGGTTTGGTCAGATCGCCGGAAGGTGAAAAACGCATTTTTACATGACCGTACTGACCGTGTCCGCCGGACTGTTTCTTGTACTTATATTCCACATCGGACTGTTTCTTGATAGTCTCTTTGTATGCGATCTTCGGTCTGGACAGCTCAATCTCTACTTTGTATTCGTTCAGCAGTCTGCTTACCACGATATCCAGATGCTGGTCGCCCATACCATAGAGCAGGGTCTGACGGTTTTCTGCATCATTTACTACTTTGATGGTCAGATCCTCATGGGTCATCTTCTGCAATGCCTGGGAGATCTTATCCACGTCCGCCTTATTCTTCGGCTTATACCGCATATAGGTATAAGGAGTGGAAATATCGAACTTGCCATATTTGATGGTCGTGGCCTTGGTAGAGAGACTGTTGCCGGTTCTCGCTGCAGTCAGTTTCGCCAGTGCTCCGATATCTCCGGCATGCAGTTCGCTGACTTCAATGGGCTTATTGCCCTGCAGTACATAGATTTTGCCGATCTTTTCCTCAATGTCACGGTCTACGTTGTACAGCAGGTCGTCGGTCTTAAGTACACCGGAGTTTACCTTGATCAGAGAGTATTTTCCGATGAAAGGATCCACTATGGTCTTCCAGATATAGGCGGATTTTGCCTTGGCGAAATCGTAATCCGCATGGTAAATCTCATTGGTCTTTAAATTGATGCCCGCCACTTCTCTGTTCTCGGGGCTGGGCATGTATTTGACAATATCATCTAACAGTGTGTACATACCCTGACACAGGATGTTGGAACCCATGGTCATGGGAACGATGCTGCCATCGCAGACATTGGTACGGAGTGCTGCACGGATCTCTGCCTCAGAGAAGGTCTCTCCGCCGAAATACCGCTCCATGAATTCTTCACTGGTCTCGGCTACGGCTTCCATCAGAGTATCACGGCAGATCTGCAGGTTGGCCTGGCTGTAATCCGGTACCTCACAGGGAACAACTTCCTTACCCTCCCAGCGGTTACCGCTCTCAGTGATAACATTGATGTATCCTACGAATTTCTCGTTCTCACGGATTGGCAGATGAAACGGTGCCATCTTCTTGCCGTACAGATTAGTCATATCTTCCACTACCTGACGGAAGGAGGCATTATCCACGTCCATGTTGGAGACATAGATAAAACGGGGCAGCTTGTATTTCTCGCAAAGCTCCCATGCCTTCTGGGTGCCGACTTCGATGCCGGACTTGCCATTAACTACTATGATGGCTGCTCCTGCGGCACTGACTGCCTCTTCCACTTCTCCCACGAAATCAAAATAACCCGGTGTATCAATAATATTGATCTTGTATCCTTCCCACTCAATGGGGATCACGGAGGTACTGATAGAGAAATGACGTTTCTGTTCTTCTTTACTGTAATCACTGAGGGTATTGCCGTCATCTACCTTGCCCATACGGGAGGTAATACCGGACAGATAACCAAAGGCTTCTGCAAGACTGGTCTTGCCACTGCCGCCATGGCCCAGTAATACTACGTTACGGATCTTGTCTGTTGTGTAAATATTCATATCCCATCCTCCATTTATTCTGCATTTTGGGTATTTTGTCCAGCCGTTGGATTGGATTTTTAACCCCTTATGTGTATTTTACTAAATATATACTGCTATTACAAGTAAATATTGTTAATAATTTCATATTTTTACAAGTTGTCAGAACTTTGCGATATGAACAGTTGCACAAGACAAGTAAATTGAAAGTTAGCGAAATATCCCCGTAGCCCTTGGCAGGGTATAAGAAACGCGGCACGCTTGCGCTCTGTCGCAGAGCGTAGCGGTACATAAGCGGTCACAGTACGACCGCTAAGTACCGACGTCTGCTTACGGCACTGCTTATTCTTATACCCAGCCGGGGCTACTGTTTTTTTAAACTTTCCAAAATGCAGAACGCCCATGGCGGACGGAATGTCCTTCCGAGGATGTTTGTCGGGAGGTGGTGATATTTTCTCGAAAAGTGTAGAAAAACAGGGTGGAGCGAACAGGACGTTCGCGACAGGCGGACGTTGCCATGGATGGCAACTGGAGCCGTGCCCGTGCGGTTTAGAACCGCTACTCACTTTTCGTCAGAAAATTCCCACCGGGAGACCTTACATCGAGGAAGGACATTCCGTCCGCCATGGGCGTTCGTGGATTTATTTCACTAACTCTCAATTTAGTACTCTTCCGCAATATCAATCTCTTCCTGCTCGGCAGCTGTAGTATCTGCAGAGTACGGGGTTCTGTGGAGGTATGCCAGCCAGTAGCCGCATCCTACGATCCCAGCACCACCAACGATGTTGCCAAGGGTAATAGGCAGCAGGGCTTTTACGAGGAAATTGAACCAGGTCAGGCTCTCTGCTGCAATGCCGTAGACCTGCGCTGTCAGAAGACCGCATACACCGAAATACATATCTGCGATACTGTGCTCGAAGCCGCATAATACAAATAGCATCACGGGCCAGTAACTGGTCAGAAGCTTGCCGGAGACCCGCTTCGCAGCAAAGGACATCCATACCGCGATGCACACCAGAATATTACACAGGATACCTCTTACGAAAGCCTCACCCACACTTAAATTCGTCCGGGATGCCGCGGCATTAACAATGGCCTGTGCCAACTGCTCTCCGAAAAGATCCGGTGTCCGTCCCACCACTACCAATACTGCCACAAAAGCCGCACCGAGGAAGTTGCCGATGTAAACAAACAGCCAGTTTTTCAGCATCTTCCATACCGTGACTTTCTTCTCCAGCACTGCCAGTATGATCAGATTGTTGCCGGTGAATAGCTCGCTGCCCGCTACCAGTACCATAGCCATACCCGCTGGGAATACCGCAGCGCCTACCAGCTTCGCCACCGATGCGATGCCGATGGTGCTGGATGCCGTAGTCGAAGCAATTCCTGCAAAACCGATGAACATACCGGCAAAAAATCCCAACAGAATCGTCTTAAAGATCGACAGATTTACCTTATGGATCCCGACTTCTATATAATTTCTTGCAATTTCCAAAGGTGAATGCATAACCAAATTCCTCCTTATCCTTTTTGAACAGTTCCATCTTGCCATATTTCTAAAACTCTTGCAAGCAAATCCGAAAAGAATATTTCCTTCTCTTGATTTTCGCACGTTAATTTGCTATAGTGTTTAAAGGACAAACGGACATCTTCCGGCTTTGTCATACTATTTATTTGCAGCAAATAACAGAATCGAGGAAATCTACATGAGTACTCTTACATTTGGTTTTATCGGTCTGGGTCTGATCGGCGGTTCCATCGCCCGGGCGATCCGTCAGAATCTCCCTCAGTCTCAGATCATTGCATACGATATCAATGCAGATACCCTGCGGGAGGCTGCCCAGTGTGGTGTTGCCAACGTGATCACCACAAGGATCGATGCTTCCTTCTCCGACTGCGATTATCTTTTCCTCTGTGCTCCGGTACAGAAAAATGACGAGAACCTCTCAGCTGTAAAAGAAATTCTCTCACCAAAGACCCTGCTCACTGATGTGGGAAGTGTCAAGAGTGAGATTCATACAGAGATCAAAAAAGCCGGTCTGGAAGGACAGTTTATCGGCGGTCATCCCATGGCCGGAAGTGACCGTATAGGCTTTATCAATTCCAAGGCCGTTCTTTTGGAGAATGCCTATTACATTCTCACGCCCACGGATTCCGTTCCGGAAAACAAAGTCACGGATTATAAAAATCTTGTACAGCAGTTGGGTGCCATCCCTATGATTCTGGAGCCGGCACAGCATGATTACGTTACTGCAGCTGTCAGTCATCTCCCCCATATCATTGCCGCATCTCTGGTAAATCTGGTGCGGGACAAGGATTCTGCGGACGGACTGATGAAGATGATCGCTGCCGGAGGTTTCAAGGACATTACCAGAATTGCCTCTTCTTCCGCTGCGGTATGGCAGCAGATCTGCCTGACCAATACAGAAAATATCTCGACACTGTTGTCCTCCTACATTGCTTCCCTGCAGGGGATCCAGCAGGAATTAAATGCCAAAAGCGGTGATGACCTGTATGAACTGTTCGACAGTGCCAGAATCTACCGGGATTCCTTCATCAACACTGCCTGCGGCCCGTTAAAATCTTCTTATGCAATCACCATTGACATTGCCGACGAACCCGGTGAGATTGCCGCCGTGGCTACGATTCTTGCCCTGAAAAATATCAGTATCAAAAACATCGGCATCGTCCATAACCGAGAGTACGAAGGCGGCGTTCTGCGCATTGAATTCTATCAGGAAGAAGCCATCGAGAGATCCACAAAGATTCTTTGCGAAAAGGGCTACAGTCTGCACAACAGGAAGTAGAAACCCTGTACCTGGCTCATCGCACTACACAAAAAGAGATCACCTACAAAGTGATCTCTTTTTCCTTATCTTTCCGCTTCTGTTTCCTTCGCCGCACTATTTTCTCCACACAGACACATACGAGCAGTCCAAACGCACCGCCACAGGTATCCAGCACCACATCCGCAAAACACCCATAGCGTCCTGGGACAAATAACTGATGGAACTCGTCCGCTCCGGCGGAGACAAACACCCAGAGTACGATCAGCAGATACAGTTTCCGGTTCCTCTCCTTCCAGGGTCTCCACACACCGTACAGCAGCACTCCCATGCATGCATACTCGGAGAAATGAGCCAGTTTACGGATTGGATGTTCAAAATAAGCTGCCATACTGTCGATCACATTCTGTGTCCAGTGTTTCCCGGAAATAGCATTCAGAAGCTCCGCACATTTTTCCGAGATCATAGAACTCAGTGAGCCTGATTCCTCACCGTCCTGACCAGAAAAAGCGAAAATCAACAGATATAACAGTACAAGTAAAATAGCAGCCACAACACTGACTGCTATTTTTTTCTTATTGTTTTTCATCGTCATTAATCGTCTGGTATACGCGGATTCTTGCCGCATCACTCTCCGACATTCCGATGAAGACAGCCCCGTACGTATAAGAATCTCCCTTCATTTCGATCCTGACGATCTGTAAGAACGCATGCAACACTTCATGCGTCCAAATCCTCAGCTTCGATTCATACACTGCACCGATACTTAACACTTCCTTGCACAAAAATCCCACTCCGTTGGGAGATACATCTACGATGTCAATGCTGACTTCCTGCATGTCTCCCTGGTCCAGGCGTTTTACCATCAGGGTGGAACTCATTTCTGTACGCTTGCTTCGTCTTCTTTCTTCCATTATTTTTCTCCTTTTAAGTCAGCAATGAACATGGCATCTCCAAAGCTGAAAAATCTGTATTTTTCATGGATTGCTTCTTCGTAGGCGTGCAGGATATGTTCTCTACCCGCAAGTGCCGATACCAGCATTACCAGAGTAGACTCCGGCAGATGGAAATTCGTGATCAGTGCATCCAGCACCTTGAAACGATATCCGGGATAAATGAATATCTCGGTATTGTCACAGCCGGGCTGTACCATGCCCTGCTCGTCCGCTGCGCTCTCCACGGTACGGCAGCTGGTGGTACCCACGCAGATCACACGCCCACCATTTTTCTTTGTCTCATTGATGGTGTTCGCCGCTTCTTCCGTCACCTGATAATACTCAGAATGCATATGATGCTCCAGTACGTTCTCTTCCTTTACCGGTCGGAAAGTTCCCAGTCCCACATGCAATGTCACATAAGCGATCTTAATGCCTTTGTCCGCAATCTGCTGCAACAATTCCTGCGTAAAATGCAATCCCGCCGTAGGTGCTGCTGCGGAGCCTTCATATTTGGCATAAACGGTCTGATAACGATTCTTATCCTTCAGCTTATGGGTTATGTAAGGAGGCAGGGGCATCTCTCCCAGCTTGTCCAACACTTCCTCAAAAATACCCTCATATTCAAAACGTATCAGACGATTACCTTCTTCCACAGTCTCCAGGACTTCTGCCTTTAATAGTCCATCCCCGAAGGTCAGGCGCTGACCGGGCTTGCATTTCTTGCCAGGCTTTACCAGAGTCTCCCAGACATCCGCTTCTTTTCGTTTTAATAGAAGGACTTCCACATGTCCGCCGGTACCTTCCCGTTCTCCCAAAAGTCTCGCTGGAATCACCTTGGTGTTGTTTAACACCAGACAGTCTCCGGGATGCAGATAGTCGATAATATCCCGGAAAATATGATGAGAGAGCTCTCCTGTATTTTTATCGAGCACCAGAAGCCTGGAGGAAGAACGATCCTCCAGCGGATTCTGCGCGATCAGTTCCTGGGGCAGATCAAAGTAAAAGTCTGATTTTTTCAGTTCGGTCGTCTCTGCCATTACAGGCTCGCTCCTTCCACAAATGCTTTATATCCGCGATATGTCTCATATACGTCGGCCTTACTGGTAGCTTCCCAGGGTGCATGCATGTTCAGCACTGCCACACCGCTGTCGATAACGTTCATGCCGTACAATGCCAGAATATATGCGATGGTTCCACCGCCGCCCAAATCGACCTTACCAAGCTCTGCAGTCTGGAAGTTCACCTCTGCCTTGTCGAAGATATGGCGCAGATGTGCCAGATACTCCGCATTGGCATCGTTGGAACCGGACTTGCCTCTGGCTCCGGTGAATTTATTGATGACCATACCGCCGCCTAAGTATGCCACGTTCTTTTTATCGAAGCTGGACGCATAGGTAGGATCAAAAGCACTGCTGACATCGGAAGACAGCATACAGCTATGTGCCAGGCATCTTCTCACGTTCAGTTCGCTGTATTCGCCTGCCAGATTCATCACCTCTGCCACGGCATTTTCAAAGAAATGAGACTGCATGCCGGTAGCACCTACGGAGCCGATTTCTTCCTTATCTACCAGAATACAGCACATGGTACGGTCGGTCACATCGCTGTCCAACATCGCCTGCATGGAAGTGTAAGCACAGACCCTGTCATCCTGACCGTAAGCCAGTGTCATGCTGCGGTCAAAGCCTGCTTCTCTTGCTTTTCCTGCAGGAACGATCTCCAGCTCTGCGGAAACGAAATCCTCTTCATGAATATCGTAGGTCTCTTTCAGAATATCCAGAACACCTGCCTTTACTGCTTCTTTTCCGGCTTCTTTCTCGTCCTTCTTCTTATCTTTCTTATCGATCAGCAGAGGCTTATTGCCTACGATGATATCCAGAGCTTCACCCTCGATAACCTTTGCTGCCTTTTTCTCCAGCTGCTCCTGTGCCAGATGGATCAACAAATCGGACACGAAGAATACAGGATCATCCTCGTTCTCACCAATATTGATTTCTACACAGGTGCCGTCCTTTTTCACGATGACTCCGTGGATTGCCAGTGGAATGGTCACCCACTGGTACTTCTTCACGCCACCGTAATAATGGGTGTCCAGATAAGCGAATCCACCATCCTCATACAGGGGATTCTGCTTTACATCCAGTCTTGGGCTGTCGATATGGGCTCCGAGGATGTTCATGCCATCTGTCATGGGCTTACGTCCGATCTGGAACATGGCGATGGATTTGTTCATCCATACGCTGTATACCTTATCTCCGGTTTTAAGAGCAGTGCCCTCTTTGATCAGGCTCTCCAGTTCACGGTAACCGGACTTCTCAATGGTATTGACAATGGTGTCAATGCACTCTCTCTCGGTCTTACCGTTGTCTAAGAAATCACGATACTGTGCGTTTATTTTCTCCAGCTCTTTTAACTGTTTGGAAGAATAGGTCTCCCAGGTGTTTTTCTTTACCATATTTATCCTCATTTCCGCATCCGTCTTCCGGATACTCTTTTACTATAACTACAACAGGAGAGGTTCCTCGCCCTCTCCGTATCAGTGTACTACATTTGCGTCCGCAGTTCAATTCCTGTCTGTCAGATTTTCATCCTTCTCCTTAGGATCCCTGTCGATCTCCGTATAATGTTTTTTTCTGCGCTGGATCTTCTTGATCTCCCGGATGCGTCTACGGTTCTCTCTCGCCAGTTCGCTCTTACTGCTGGCATGATTTACCAGCACCCTGTTCACCGGACGGAAATACCGGTTCAGATAGGCACCGATCAGAATGATATACATACAGAAATACATCCACAACATAATGATCACAATAATGGTCAGACTTCCGTAAATACTATACCCATTTCCATAGGACACATACATGGAAAATCCCCAGGAAAATACACTCCATACTACCGCAGCAAAGCAGGCTCCCGGAACCTGTTCCGTGAATTTCAGCTTTGTGTCCGGGATATATGTATAAATCAGTCCAAACAAAAGGATCAGCACCGCCCATACGAACAGAAAGCGGAAATTCATCAGGAGACTCACAAACATCTGTAGCTGCGGAATCCTATGTAATGCAATATCCACCAGCTGATTGCCAAATACCATAAAAAACAGCGACAAGATCAACACTACAAGCATGATCAACGTATAAAAGCTTGCAATAAAACGGATCACGAAGTAATTACGCTTCTCGTCCACACCATTGACCGCATTTAATCCCCGCATCAGTGCCATGACACCCTTCGCCGCCGACCAGACCATGGCGATCAGAGCCACAGGCAGGATTCCAACCGAACTCTCATACACATCCACGACCAGACTCTCCACCATGGCATCCGCAATATCCGGTGTCACATCTGTCAGTGCAGTGATCAGATTCTGCTCCGTCACCGGGGTATAAGGAATCACCGCGCAGACTACCATCAGCATCGGAATCACCGACAAAAACAGGAAAAATGCTGTACTCGATGCATAAGCGCTGATATTCTGTTTTTTCATCTGGCTGGAAAAATCCCGCCAAATGCTGATTATTGTCCTGAGCATATCTCGCATCCTTCATAGAAAAAGTTAAGGATCTGTTCCGCGCCAAGCCCCTGTAGTGCCATATTTTTGGCACCGTTCTGGCTCATTCCCACGCCATGACCGAATCCACCGCCGATAATGTTATATCCTACCACATTTTTCTTATCATGGCTAGGTTCAATCACAAAAAATGCACTGGGAAGGAGATTCGGCATGGCCACCTCACTACCATCCTGCCTTACCACCTTCGTAACCCCGTCACAAAGTACTGCTCTGATATTATATTCCGAGATCACCTTAAAGGTTCCTTTGTCCGTGACAATGACCATTTCGTCTGCCACACCACCGGGGCCACGTTTTACAACGGAGATATCGTTTACTTTTGAAAAAGCTTTTATATTTTGACTGACATAGTCATCGTCCTTCAGGGTCAATATTAACTTTCCGTTGGCTTCATAACGATTCTTCAGCGTCTCCACTATCCGATCCACATCAATCTCTTTTACCGTATATGTCCAGCGGTACCAGCCTTCCTGCGCTTCATAATCTTCCGCATGTGTCTCCGTGATAAAATCCCGGAAAGCCTCTTCTTCCCTCAGATCCTCTGGACCTGCATCTCCGTTTACCTCATTGCTGTCTGCCGCGATTGCCCCACCGTCCGTCTGCATCAGGCTCTCCGGATTCAGCCGGCTGCTCTTCAGATAATCAAGTGCCTCCGCCTCCGCTGTCTTCCATACATTTGCCGTAGTTCCCACGCCACAGGAGGTAGAGTAATAATAAGTGTTCGCCACCGTTCCTTCATCTGTCAGGATCATCTGTCCGTAGGTCTCCTTCACCGCCGTGGTAGCACTGTCAGCTTCTGTGATATTATTGTAGACCTGATAGGAAGTGCTGTCGTCCACATGGGCGCCGTACCGGGGATAGCCCGCCCGCAGCATATGTCCGTAGGCATAGGTTCTGGCACAGATAGCCTGTGCTTTCAGGGCTTCCAGCGGGTAGGATGCCGGCATCTCACTTGGCACTACACTGTAGAGATATTCTTCCAGCGGAAGCTCATTTACCACTGCAATTCCGTCTGCGGTCCGCAGCAGCTCTATATGCCCTCTGTAAGAAGGTGTTCCCTGACTTCGATTCACATTGATCAGCCGTACCCGGCCGGTCAGCACTGTCGGTACTATACGGATCCGTTCTCCCACGAAATAATCGCTGTCTGTGTCAATGGTCACCTCGTCTCCCCTGGAAAACAATTCTTCCTGCATTTCCTCACCGGTTCCGTACTGTAGTAGAAAATCACTTTCCGCCGTCAGTGTCACCGTCTGGTGCAAAACATCCGAAAAATCCGAAGTTTTGATCAATACCCGGATTTTGTCCATGTTATCTTCTCTGGCCAGCAGGATACCGCAGATCTCGTCATTTTCACGAATAAAGTCCGCATCCATATAGCCGAATCGCAGATCTTCAGTGGTACACATGGTAAGCTCCCGGTACAGGCGATACCCTTTGTAATCCTCAGCCAACGGGATCCGGCCCCTGCCCTCGATCTCGATACCGCTTTCATCTGCCGACAGTACCCGGCCTGTGAACTTCTCTGTTTTCAGGATAACGGCACTCACGAGGTCATCCGTAAGTTCCACATCTGCCAGCTGTTCCCGCATCTGGTCCGGTGTCGGCAGCCTGCCTGCCTCATTCGCCTCTGTATCCAGATCATAGGTCTCTCTTACTCCGTCACAGAATAAAGTGATCTGCCCAGCTTCCGCCTCCGTGATCCAGACGTTTTTCAATTCCCGTACTACTGGAATATGCTGAGGCAGGGCCTCTTCTGTCTCCGGTGCCCCCGGCTCCTCCCGACCGCAGCTATGTAACAAATTTATCAGAAGTAAAAAAAGAAGAAATGCCGTACCTAACACACACAGGTATTTCTTCCACTGTATTCTCTGTTCTCTGGAAAGTTTATAATAATTCTCAAGCAGTCTGTTTTTCTTCAAATCATTTCCCGCCTATTCAGAATCTGTTTTATGACTTTAAAAGAGCAGTCCCAAAGGACTGCTCTCTCTTTTGTATTGTTATCCCCAAAATGCCGCCTCTTACCTTTTGACTCCTAGCAATGCTAGGTGGGTAACCGCAACCAACCTTTTGCCTTCCCTTCCAATCCTCCTTGCGGAGTGAGGGCTTGACAGCCACTTGGCAATATAGGAATCCCGTTTAAAGTAAATGTAGGTTCAAAACTGGTAAGAGTTATCGTACATCTCAGGTTAAGTATATTATAGCGAGTTGAGCTCCATTTTACAACTGAAATTTTTACCAATATTATTATCTGCAAAAAAGGCTGTCTCCGAAGAGACAGCCTCAGACTGTAGACAAAGCTCCTTCCTGTGAGGGAGCTTTTCTTGTGTCATGAC
>ENA-UOJJ01001948-UOJJ01001948.1-human-gut-metagenome-genome-assembly--contig:-CS66-NODE-1948-length-28234-cov-13.399766_pt1 | contig 28234 bp, 24 predicted proteins | sample MGYA00242343_ERZ723890 | MGnify/ENA metagenome assembly ERZ723890
TTCGTTTCTCACTCATCCATCATCCACCTTGCCACGCAGTCGCCCTTTCTCGGCAGATATTCGATCCGTTTCAGGGCGCTGATGTAGTATTTCGGCAGGCGCAGGGTGCAGCTGAGGTAGCGTTTCAGCTCCTCCAGCATACCGAAGCGAGCGTATTTTCCCTTGCACACCGCCTCCATGATCTGCCAGGGGATGCCGTTCTCGGCGCGGGCTTTGGGCGGCGTGTGCCGGCGGATCAGGTCATACACATCTTCGCGGAAAGCGATCACGTCCAGAAAGTCAATCTCGCCCCGGTGAATAGCTACCTGTTCCGCCCGACTCCACGCACCCTCCGCCATTTGCAGGCCCATGGCCTTGATGTGGTGGTAGGTGGTCATCAGCGGCGGCAGGCCCTCCAACGCCGGAGCATCGTCCCGCAGCGCACCGATCTCGATAATGCCTTGCTGGCCATCCGATTGGACGAGCCGCAGCGCGGTCAGCTCCTCATCGCTGTAGGGCTCCACCGTGAAAATCCCGTTCTCGTCCATGCGCTGCCAGTAGTCCGGGATGAAGTCCGTCACCAGCTGCCGCATCTCATCGGGGACGCGAAGACCGATATCCGGCAGTCGCATCGCCAGCGAACGGCTGGAGAGCCGATGGCCGTCGCCCTCCATGCTGCCGCCGCAGGCCGGGCAGACGGCGTCCGGCGTGTCCCGGCTGTCCGCGTGACGGTCGCGGCTGAAGGCGGTCTGTGCGATAAGAAAGGGCCAGACGTTCAACCGGCCGTCCGCGTAACGGTCGCGGCCGAAGGTGGTGTAGTGACAATTTGTGCAGCGGTAGTGGGGCGGCAGGGGATTCACCGACGTAGCGCCCAACAGGCAGGCCAGCAACGAATCGTTGGTGCTGCCAAGCACCAGCACATTCTCCGGGCCGAACTCCTGCCGCAGTGCCGCGACGCACCGCCATAGGGGCATCCATGTGCTGCGGCCCACCAGCCGCATTTCCTCCGCCAAGCGCCCGTAGACCCGCTCGGACTTCCCCGCGCCGTAATACTCCTCCACCAGCTTCACCAGCAATGTTTTTTGCATGATACGCCCTCCTTTGTTGTGGTAAGAAGGAGTATAGCAAACGAGGTGGACAGAGAGTGTCGCTGGCAGAAAAATATTAAACCATATTGTTTCGCAAAAAATCTTCGAGATACTGCCGACTGATCCTCCATTCTCTTCCAATCTTCATCGCTGGGATCAACTGTTGTGCAATCATTTTTCGCACTTGTTGCTTTGTGGTCCTGAGCAGCGCAGCAGTCTCGGCTACGGTGAGAAGTTCGGTCACGCCCACGGATCGTCATCCTTTCCATTAGCGCCAGATTTGCCCTCCTTGTACAAAAAATTATGCAGACGGCGCAGGTCATAGCGGCTCAAGCCCCAGTCTCCGATCTCGTTGCGCTGTGGGTTGATGTCATATCTTTTGCAGCTCTGCTTCAAGGTCTCCTTACCCATTTTTAGAAGATTGCCGACGCCTTTCAGGGTATAGAACTCGTCAAGCTCATTGTAATTGATATAAGGCACCATTGTGGTTTACCTCCTTTTGACGTGAAATAAGATTTACGCTTGTCGGCATATCCCGCCGTGCGCAGCTCACGCCTGATTATATTCATGTTTGTTATTTCATTTTATATTTTCCTAATATGCCGTTTTTTGCACATTAAAATCACGGCATAGCAAAGCCGAGGTACACTGTTTAGACGTACCTCGGCTTCATCTATACCTGTATTTGCTTTCCTTCACCGTTGGCGCATATGCCGATCGGATCTTCATCTGCATTTCCTTATAATCCGTCTCGCTGATCACACCCTGCTCCATCAGTATTTTATTAAAGTATTGCAGCATTCCTTCACGATATGCACTCTCTTTTGTCACTTTTCCTGTCGGCATTGCACCGTCCTCCTTTCCTTGTATTATCATGTCCGTCCGCCTTTCAAAAAATACAGGGGGCTAAACGGCCGTTCTTTTGGATCTCCACGCAATCCCACTCTTCGTCCAATTCATTCAAAATCATCAGCAGCGACGGGAGCTGCTTGACGGGGTATTTTTCCCGCAGCGGCAGGGGATGAATGCCCAACCTTTGAAAATGCACTAAACACGTTTCCCACTGTTCTTCTGTCAGTCCTTTCCGTGCTTCTTTGAGGGACGAACTTTTCGCCGTTCTCAAAATACTTTTCAGCCGTTTTCGCATTTTCTTCTTCATTCCGTCTGCTTTATCAACGATTTCCTGCTGCGCCTTCAGTTTGCGGTACATTCCGCTATACATGCACTTCTGCGCATATTTCAGAATCAGCCTTCTGCTATTCTGGCTCAAAGCCTGTATCGCATCCACAGTCGTTTTCAGACGCTCCTTCTTGATAAAATCCCGTATCCAGGCGCGACCACAGTGTAGTTCCACTCTCAAAACGCTTTTTGGCAGCTTCTCGCCCTTCATCAGGCCCTCGCGTTTCATTTGCAGCAGTTTATCATACGCTACCAACTGAACCCGTCCATTGTCCCAACGCACGGCATGCCGCCTTAACTCGGATTCCTTGACGAATGTAGAGGACAATGGTTCATCCAAGCGCAATAGCCTGATCAATTCTACCGCCGCATTTTTGCGGTTCCAGCAAATGTTGACACAGAGATCCAGCCGATGTAATTTCCATGCGTTCATATCCTCCGGCAGCCCCGCCTTACGCATGACTAATGTGAAATTATCCCGTATTTCCTCAAGTATGTCCTGATACGGCGGTACAATACCAAGATACGAGACATTCGGTTCCAGCAGCTTGCGAGGGTTGACCGTCAACGAGATCATGTTCTGGTGCCCGCGTGTCAGGAACGCCTGAAGCCCATTTCTCGAAAACGCATTGCACCTCCACGCGAATACCCCGCCGTTTTCCTTCACGGGATAAAACTCACCCCCACAGCTGCATTGCCGCAGTCGATCAAATGCATTTGCAAACGCGGTGTCTGTCGGATTCCATCGCAGTTCCAGAGTGTGAAATGAAAAACCGTCTGATGTCAAAAAGATCTTCTTGCCCATAAGGGAGCCCTCCCAACATAGATTTTACTTTCATGTTAGGCCCCGTATCTTTTTAAAATTATTTTTCTTCTTTTTTGCTTTTCCCCCTTCCCTAGTGGTTTAAGAGAAAAACAGGACATTACATTTTCCCCGTTTCCTTTTTCCATATATATCCTGACCATCCCCAGTTGCTGCCCCACCGCACAGCGCAGACACAGCATGCCTCTCTGAGTTTTTGCAGCATGCTCTCATGCAGCATAGCAAAAATAGGCTGTTGCTTTTGATACGCATAGGGCTTTTCTTTTTTCCGCAACCGCAACCAAGCTATGCACAAGCAAAGCCGGCATCATGTGTACGACATATCGACCGCCAATCCCCTTAACACGGATAATTGTTGCAAAGAACAACTTTTTTCTCGGTTGCGTGCTGCAACAACCCCATATTTGTTCAAAAAACAAGCATCCTTCCTGCACACGGGAAGGATGCTTGCCCACAATTTCTCTTGCCTTATGGCTCACTCTTTTATGAGCTTTTTAACCGGAAATGCCGCTGCGTTGATAGTCGTGCCACCTGCTTTAATTGCGTAGTAGCCTTTTCCTCCAGAGCAGATCATAACGCCTATCTCACACAATCTTTCTCTCAAATCATTATAAGAAGTTGTCTTCCACCTTGCCTCTATGCGCTTCTTAAAGCGGGAGTATTCAAATACCAGCAGTTCCTCGTTGTTTACCGTTTTGCGTCCGCCATCCTCCGGTATGCTGGTATCACTCTTTTTCATTTCAGGTGCCGTCTGGCATTTTTCGCGAAGTTCACTCAGCAATGTTTCTGCTGCATCCTCAATTCGATGCTCCTTCTCAATCCAGAATTTTCCCTGCTGCATAGCCCACTCTATACCTGCTATAGGTAAATCCTCCGTATCTTTCTTTCTCCCATAGAGCGTCAAAAGATTAGCCGACAGCTGAAACAGCTTTTTATGCCTAAAGGACCATCCGTGCGACTGCTTATCGGGTTCCAGTACTTCCCGTGCATTCCTGGCAGCCCTGCCCAGGGCTTTCTTGCCCTGACGCATCCGCTTCTCTCGTTCCTGTTCTTCTTTGGGGAACTCTCGTAACCAGTTTCTCAAGCCATATCGAAACCCTTCTCGCAGCTGCTCGGCTCGGTCAGGTAGATCCTGCGGACTGTCTACTGCAATATTGAGAACTGCGCTGCTTACGATCTCATCCGTGCTCACAAGAACAGGTACTCTTGTACCGAAGGGGAAATGCCTCCAGTCGCCGTTTCGGTCTGTATTCTCTTGCATGAGCTCCGCTGTTTTCCGCTGCACGCGCATTGTATCCGTTTGAATATACGGTATCACCGCGCAGGGGTTACTGATATCTGCCTGTTGCAATGCCGATCCGTAGCCGATTTTTTCATTCACGATGGGGTCTTCCTGCAGAAAGTCCGCCAGCCACCGCTGAAGCCTCTCTACTACGTCCTTTGCCGCATCATCATCCCTGCACACATAATTCACCAAATACCATGGCATCATGCTCTGCGGCAGCATCGGCAGCATCTGCAAGGACACCAGATATGCCGCCAGCGGCCAAACCAATCCTTCCTTTTTTGTATCGGGGTATGCTCTGGCAAAGTCCTTCTTTTTCTTCCACGTCTTGTAAAATTCTATGCGCCGTTGGAAATTCTCCGGAATCTTTTCCGTTTCCATCTCCACCGTCTCCGGCAGGAACACCTTCCATATCTCCCGCATCTGCCGCTTGCTATTCATCCAGTCCTGCTCATTCATCTCCAATATGTCCATATTTCCACGCCGCTCAAAGAACGGAAGCCCCATCAGGCAAGCAATCACTTTATCATCGTAGTACATTTCAAAATACGTGTAGCGTCGAAACGCTGTGCCTTTATCGGCCAACTCATGCAGTCTGAAATACTCCACGCAAACCGCTTCGCAGAACACCTTTTTCCCTTTTTGTGTTCGCAGCACCACATAGATCGGCTCATTGGAAAACTCCACAATATCGGTGATCTCTCCATTTGCAGTACACCGCACGCTCAGTGCTTCCAGCCATTCATCCTCCGTATTTTTCTGCCCACTGACCTTGATTAGCGGCAGTTTTTCCCCGGCTCTCCAACGACGAACGAGGTCACTCTTTCGTTCTTCCACTTTATCGTAGATCTTTTCGTAATAATAGTCCTCGAAGGTTTTCCTTGCACTCACATTTTTCCCCTCCCACTTTTGAAATTTTATTCTTTTATTATAGACTATGTCCGGCACAATGACAAGTTTTTGTATCTAGCACTTGCTTTCTCTATTTCTATTTGATACAATATAGAACATGATATTACGAACTCATTATGAGGTGCGGTTATGGACATTCATGACATTCGGCAGCAGCTGCGGACAAAGAGCCTATACGACATCCCCCTGCGGGTGACTTACTATGCCCGCGTGTCCTCCGAGTCTGACGAGCAGTTGAACTCGCTGGGCAACCAGATCCAATACTACGAGGACTTCATCCGCCGGAACGCCGCATGGACGTTTGTCCCCGGCTACATTGACGAAGGCCTGTCCGGTATCTCTACCAGGCGCCGCGAGAACTTCAACCGCATGATCGATGACGCGGCGGAGGATACCTTTGATCTTATCATCACCAAGGAGATCTCCCGTTTCGCCCGCAATACGCTGGACTCCATTCAGTTTACCCGGCAGCTTCTCGGCTGCGGTGTGGGCGTATTCTTCCAGAACGACAACATCAACACCTTTGACGAGGACTCCGAACTGCGGCTGTCCATCATGTCCTCCATCGCCCAGGACGAGCTGCGCAAGCTCAGCAGCCGCGTGAAATTCGGCCATCAGCAGGCCATCAAGAATAATGTGGTGCTGGGCAACAGCCGTATCTTTGGCTACCGCAAGGAGAACCGCCGCCTTGTCATCGACGAGGAGCAGGCCCCCATGGTACGGGAGCTGTTTGAGCTGTACGCCACCGATCAATACTCCATGAAGCAGATTGAAGCGCTGTTCTGGGAGAAGGGCTACCGCAATCTCAACGGCAAGAAGATCGCCCACACCACCATGTCCAACATGATCTCCAACCCCAAATATAAGGGCTACTATGTAGGCAACAAGGTCAAGGTGGTGGACATGTTCACCAAGAAGCAGAAGTTCCTGCCACCGGAGGAATGGGTCATGTTCAAGGACGAGACGGGCGAGATCGTGCCCGCCATCGTATCCGAGGAGCTGTGGGATCAGGCCAATGCCATTCTCCGCCGCCGCAGCGACGACGTAAAGAACCGGCAAGGCGTCTGCAATCACGCCAATCTGCTGACCGGAAAGCTCTTCTGTACCTGCTGCGGCACCGCCTACTACCGCCGGGAGTCTCAGGACAAGCAGGGGCATAAAAACAGCAAATGGGTCTGCTCCGGCAAGATCAAAAACGGCGCGGACTCCTGTACTTCCTTCCCCATTTACGAGGACGAGATCAAGCCCCTGCTGCTGGACGTATTCCGCGACACGGAGGCCAGCGCAGAGGCCCTGATCGAAGAGTATGTGGAGATGTACCGCTCCCTGGATCGCGGCGGCAAGCTGGGCTCTCAAATCGCCGCGCTGCATAAGAAATTGGCTACCGTGGAGCAGAAGCGCATGAAGCTGCTGACCTTCAATGCTCAGGGCAAGCTGGACGACGCGGACTTCCTCGCCATGAACAAGCAGTGTTCCGCGGAAGCCAAGACGCTGCAAGCTCAACTGGACGAGCTGACCGCCCAGCAAGAGTCCGCCGGAAATATGAAGCAGCAGCTTGACACCATCCGCACCGTTCTGCGCAACGCCCAGAAGGACGCCGCTAAGGGCGTCATCACCAAGGAGTTTGTGGCCCGGTATATTGACCAGATAGTTGGCACACCGGATGAGGACGGCTCCCTCCGACTGGATATCAAGATATTCACCGGCGAGAGCTGTGAAAAGCACCTGCAAATCCTGCGGCGTCAGGCAGCAGCGCAAACCGTTGTGCCGCAAGCAGTTGCGGCGTTTTCCCCGGCTGACGATCCCGAAGTTTCTACGGGTCACACGTTCAAGAAGATGATCGAGTCCTACGAGAAGAACCTGTAAACTCCGCAAGGGTTTACCAAGATCTTTTCCAATAAATCGACCCCATCGGCTTTCTTGAAAGCCGATGGGGTCGATTCTATCCGGCGTGCAGAAACGGGCAAAGGACAGACGCCATGCGTCTGTCCTTTGTCCTGCCTAAAATCTGCACGAGGAAAGAGGTTTCCGCGCTCTATTGTCTGCGTTCCGGCAAGAACCCTCTCCCCTTGTCTTGCCGGATCGCTCTGTGCAGCTAAGTAAATTGACCGGAGGCTTTTAGCCCTCCTCGATCATTCTGAAATACAGGCCGTTGTTGCTGTCGTCGCCCTCCAGCATCACCATGATGGTGGTGCCGTTCAGGTCGGCGAACAGGCAGGTGAGGTCGGTGCTGGTGCCGTCGCCGTTGGGCATGGTGATGACCACCATCATGTTCTCCTCGTCCGCGCCGCAGCTGCCGGTCAGCACCGTGTCGCCGTTCAGGTAATCCACCGCGTCCACGTCGTTAAAGTCGATCTCCAGCACGCCGTTGCAGCCCTTCAGGGTGTTGGTGGCCTGCTCGTCGCTCATCTCGGTGCCGTTGACAAAGCCGCCGCAGAACTCCCAGCGGGAGCCCACGATGTACTCAGGCACTTCCACAAAGGTCATGGTCTCCAGCGGAGTGCCGGCGCCTGCTCCGGTATTGGCGTCATCCTCCACGGCCGGGCTCTGATCGTCCACGTTCGCGTCGTCACCGGCGGTATCGCCGCCGCAGGCTACCAGCGCCAGCGCCATCATCAGTGCCAGCAGGCAGGCCAGAAGCTTCTTCATGCTCATTTCATAATCCTCCAAATTTCTATACATTGCTGCCTATATAAACCGCAGGGTGCGGCTCATATTCTCATTTTCACAGGGTGCTGGTGTAGGTCTCGCCGCCCTCGCAGGTGAACATCACGCCGTCGGAATAGGCGTAGTTGCCCATGGCGTCCTGCATCTCGAACATCATCACATAGTCGCCGTCCGGCAGCTCGCACTCGCCGAAAGCGGTGTTTTCCGTAACGGTGATGGTCTCGACGGCGTAGGCCTCCAGATTGTCCTCGTCGCTGGACAGGTTATCCATGTACCAGAGGATGGTCAGCTCATCGCCGGTCTCCAGCTGCCGCAGCTCCTTGTCGGCCATACCGGTATCGTCGATGCCCTGCCGCGCGCCCAGAATGATCCACTCCTCCTCATTGAAGTTGTAGGCCACCTGAAGATTGCATTCTTCGTCATTCAGCAGCACCGGCACGGAATAGAGGTTATAGTCCTCACCGGCGTAGCTGAGCTCCATGTACACCAGACAGCCGTCAATGCTGCCCCACACGCCCCGGAAATTGTCGGAGAACACGCCGTTTTCCCAGTCGGCGTTCATGTCGTTGTCGGTACCCAGCAGCAGCATGGTATTCTGCTCCGCGTCCACGTAAAGCAGCGTGAAGCCGATGTTGGTCAGAATGCTGTCCGCCTTGGGGCCAAGCGTCATGGTGGCCACACCGTCGTCGTCCACCGTCAGGCCGATGCCGTCCCAGCCCATGGCGGTCAGATCCTCCACCTCCGGAAGCTCCTCAACATTCATGTCCGCCACGTACTCCATGCCCTCCTGGCTCAGACCGCCGGTCAGCTCATAGGAATAGAAGTACTTGAACGCCGTGCCTGCACCCTGGTCGATATAGCCGTTCAGATCGTCCACATCGCCGTTATAGGAATAGTAGCAGGACAGGCCCGTGGCCTCGGTACGGTACACGCCGTTGACGCGGTACAGCACGCACTGATCCAGCGCGTCCAGCACAGCCTGAGCGCTGGGCAGCAGGTCGGTGCTGCACCGGGCCATATGGCCCAGATCCACCATGTTGGTATAGCCCTGCTCACGGGTGTTGCCGCCGTAGTTCTCCGCCTGTGCCGCCACGCGACCCATCTGGGAGAAGAAGCCGGGGTCGGCGCAGGCGGCGGCCAGCGCCTCCTTGCCGAAGCTCTCATAGGCGTCCAGCAGGTCGCCCATCTTGGACAGGTCGGTCACGGACAGGGTGGTATTGTCCTCGGTGCCCACCAGCTCGCAGCCCTCGTAATAGGCGTCGCAGATGACGCGGCCCAGCGCCGCACCGTCCATGGCGGGCTGCTTGGCCAGCGTGCCCACCCACTGGGAGTAATACCAGCCGTTGGCGGGCTCCGTCTCCTCCGACGCCACCAGATACTTGGCCAGATCGCAGAAGGTATACGCCGTGTCCACCGTAGCCATCAGGCAGGTATCAAAGCCCACCAGCTCCAGCGGCTGCTGGCCCGGCTCATTGCTGGGCTCCCACACCTGAACAAAGGCGCTGTACATCTCGCTGAGAGTCAGGGAATCCAGACCGTACAGCTCGTCAAAGGACGCGCCGGACACCGATCCGCCGCCGTGGTTCCAGAAGATCACCGCCGTCTTGTCGGCGGGATAGTTCTCCTTGGCAAACAGCAGGAAATCCGCCAGCGTCTCGCTGTCGCCCATGCTGGCCGAGGGCTGTTCGTCCACCAGCTGCAAGCCCTCGCTGTTATAGACAAAGCGCTGCAGCTTATCGGCTTCCACCACATCATTCTGCCACTGGGCAGCACCGCCGGTCTGGATCACCACCGTCACGTTTTCCGGTAGCTCCACCTCCAGCAGCTCCGACAGGTCGCCGGTGGCAAAGCCGCCCTCCGACTCCAGATTGCTTCCGCACAGATACCAGTATACCGCCCAGCTGCTGCCGTCGTCCCAAACTGTATCGTCCTCCATGTCCATGCAGCCGGTACACAGCGTCAGCAGCATCAGCACCGCCAGCAGCAGCGCGCCAATCTTTTTCTTCATATACGCTCCTTACACACTCTTGAATGTCGCTTTTTGTCCGTTAAATGCCCATTAACTGCCGCTTTTTAGCAGTAAACTCCTCCTCGGTGATGATACCGGCGTCCAGCAGGCCCTTATAGCGCTGGATCTCCGTCACCACGTCCACCGGCGCAGCGGCAGGCTTTGCCGCCGCATTCTTTTCCGTGGCGGCGCCGTCCCAGCGCTCCTTTGCCGCCGGGTCTATCAGGCGCATCAGGTGCTTCGCCAGCTCCAGCAGCTCGCCGGACTTGGCCCGGTATTCCTTCAGATAGTCCTCCACATCCGGCTGATGGCGGTCATAGCCCGGCGCGTCCACCTCGCCCTGAAACTTTTTCCAGTAGGGGTGGTTCAGCCTGACCTCTACGGTAAACTGCTTCACGGGAGCCGCCGCTTCAAAAGTGGGCTCCGGCGGAAGCCGCCGCTCCGCGTCACGATCCTTGTCATGGCCGTGATCCGAATGGAGCGTTTCGTGCAGCTCGGCCATGTACTGCATCCGCTGGCGCTCCTGCTTCTCCTGATAGAAGCGGGAGATCGCCGCCTTTTGGCTTCTGGCGGCGTCCGGCACCTTGCTGTTGTGGCACAGCAGCGCGCCGCTGCCGCTTTCATACAGCACAAAGCCGTCCTCGCAGATGCGGAAGGAGCGGATGTCGCTCCCCTTCAGCACCAGCGCGTCGTCATTCTGCTTCAGCCGCAGCAAACGGTGGGTATCGTCCACCACCAGATCGCCGGAAAACAGGCCGAAGGCATACAGGTACGTCCGCTGGAACTGCCTGCGCAGGGGCTCATTCTCATCATAGTACGCCATGTACTGCTGGAATTCCTCCAGCGTCATTTTATCCACCGTGCCCACAGGCAGATCCACCTTTTTGTCGCACGCCTTGCAGATGGGCATGTTCTCCACCTTGGTGGCCAGCAGCCGGGGCGTGGGATTCCCGCAAATGGGGCAGAGCTTCTTGTTGTTGCTGAACAGGCCCATACAGGCATCCTCCCTCTCTTTTCGTTTCTCAGGCCCTTACGGCCGGTCATCCGGCAGCAGGGTACGGGGCCGGAACCCCATCAGCCCCGCAATAAGCCGCGCAGGCATCCGCCGCAGCGCGGCGTTGAAGCGCTCCGCGGCGTCATTATACTGTTGGTGACTGCTTCGCAGCATCTGACGGCCACAGTCTATGGCGGCCATGGCGCGGATATACGCCGCGTCGCTTCTCAGCGCCGGATATTGCACCGCCACCGTCTCCACATACCGCAGCGCGTCCAGCGCCAGAGCCTCCTGCGCCGTTACGTCCGCCGCCTGTGAGGCGGAGACGATCACGCCCTGACCGCTCCGCACGGTCTCTGCCTGCGGTGCCTGCCGGGCGGTATAATCCCATGTCAGATCCAGCAGCGCCGCCACGGCGTCAAGGCAGGCCGCCAGACGCACACCTACCTGCTGCATGGTCTTTCCCGCGCCGCTGTCCATAGCCCGCAGCTTCCGCTCCTCCACAATGGCCCACACTACAAGCGCGGCAGCGGGCAGCAGGATCAGAACAAACGTCCTCATACATGCTCCCCTCCCGCAAAAAAAGCGGCGGATACAGATAGCGCTCCGTATCCGCCGACAGTTCGTGCTCATTACGTTGCGCGCCGCACCGCCGTTTCCATAATGTAAGGTTGCGGCTCATGGGTACAGTGTACTCCAAACCGCCGCCGCTGTTGTGCCAAGTGCATGAATCGACCGAAAAAACGACACAATCGCCGCCCCGCCTACAGCGACACCCGCAGCACGAAGCGGCCATCCTTCTCCGAGAAGGAATACATGCCGTTATACCGCTCAGCAATAGAGCAGATGCTCCGCACACCGATACCGTGCCCCGGCTCGCGGGTCACCGGCAGGCCCTTTTCAAAGGTCACGCCCGGCGGGCAGGTGTTGGTCACCTGCAAGAAGAATTTGCCGCTCTTTTCGTAGACCACCAGCTCGATATCGCAGGGTTCACCCGTCTGACGCAGCCGCTGGCAGGCATGCAGGGCGTTTTCCAGCGCGTTGGACAGCAGCACGCACAGATCCGTCTCCGCCACCGGGATAAAATGGGGCACCTCCGCCCGCACCCGCAGGGGCACGCCGCTCTCCTCCGCCCGTCCGGCAAAGGCCGACAGGATCAGGTTCACCGTCTCGTTTTCGCAGAAAACGCGCACCTTCTGGCTCTCGATCTCCGCGCAGACCTCCCGGATATAGGCCTGTGCCTGCTCCGTGCGGCCGTTTTCGATGCACCCGGCCAGATACTGCATGTGGTGGCGCAGGTCGTGGCGATAGGTGCTGGCCCGCCGCTCCGACTCCCGCAGGGAGGCGATCTCGCGGGTGGCCTGCGTCACCTGCAAATGCAGGTTCTCCTGCGTCTGCTCCAGCCGCAGGCGCGTCTCGTTCTCCGCGGAGCTGCGCAGCACAAAGGCCAGATACGCCACGCAGCACACAAAGGGTATGAACTCCACCGCCGCCGGCGTACCCTGTGCCAGCAGATCCGTATAGATACGGGTCAGGTAGTCAAACAGATACCCCACTGCCGGGATCAGGCCAAAGCGCACCTGCATGGCGGGCTTATAGCCCGCGATAGTCCGCACGGCAGGCGCCACAAAGTACAGCAGCCCCAGCAGCAGCGGCAGCGTCAGCGCCAGCTCCGCCGCGGTCTGCACCTCCGCCCCGCCGGACATCAGCGCCGTCAGCAGCAGCGCCAGCCAGCGCCGCAGCTGGCAGCACAGATAGGCCGTCAGCACCGAAATGGTCGGCCACAGCAGCTTCCGCTGGATGATGGCCAGCACCAGCACCAGCGGCATATGGGTCACCAGCGGGTACAGCAGCTTCAGCAGCTGGAGATCGGTGGTCATGCCATAGACCGCCGCCTGCGCCAGCAGGATCGCCGCCATGGACAGTCCATAGGCCCACTTCTTCCCCCCTCGTCCACGTGATGCCGCAGAAGGCGGCGGACAGGATCATGCCGTACACGCTCACCGCCGCGTCGTTCAGCAGCGTCACGCCGTTCCACAGCGCGGCGCTGCTCCACACGGCGCCGCCCATCATAGCAGCACCTGCTTCCGGCTGAAAGCGTACTCCAGATACCGCTCCTTCAGCTCCGAGAACCGCCCGTGGGGAATGGGGATCTCCGTCTGATCCGTCAGCTGCAAGCCCCGGTAGGAGATGCTCTGGATGTGGTCCATGTTCACCAGATAGGAGCGGTGGGGCCGCACGAAGTTTTCATAGGCCGTCAGCTCCGCCGCCAGCTTGTCCAGACCGCCGGCGCTCTCCAGCACCTGGCCGTTGTCCAGATGCAGCAGCAGCGTCCGACCCACCACCTCGCAGTACATCAGCTTTTCCAGCCGGACGCGGACGATGCCGCTTTTGCAGCGCAGCATCACGCTGTTCTCCGCGCTGCGGCAGCACTCGTCCAGCACCGAATCCAGCACCTGAAAAAAGGTCTCCTCCCGGATGGGCTTGAGCTGATAGTAATAGGCATCCACCGTATAGGACTGCACCGCGTATTCCGCCGAGGAGGTGAGGAAAATAATCTTCACATTCCGGTCGTATTCCCGGATCTCACGGGCGGCGCTGATGCCGTTTTCCCCCGGCATGATCACGTCCAGCAGCAGCACGTCAGGACGAAGCCCCTGCTCCATGGCCGCCAGCAGCTCCAACGAGCTTTCAAAGGCATGGCATTCCATCGGCTGATCCCGCGTTTCCCGGTATTTGTTCAGCAGCGCGGCGATCTGCCGCACCACCGCGATATCATCATCACAAAAGGCAATTTTTACCATTCGGCCTCTCCTTGCTTTTTGCCAGTTCTTCACAGGCGGCGGACGCGTGTCCGCCGTTTACTTTCATTATACGGGGTGGGGCATCTTTCGTCAAGGAATGGTTTTTCCGAAAAAGTCCCCCGCTTTTTCTATGCACCGGCGAAAAAATGTGCTATACTATTGCCACACCAGTTCAAAGGAGGCCGCGCCATGCATCTTTTTGACCATCTGCACACCGTCAACACCCATCGCCGTCTGGTGCGGCACTATTGCTGGAAGCTTGGTCTGGTCTGGCAGGGCCTGACCCACGACCTGAGCAAGTACAGCCCCACCGAGTTCTGGCGCAGCGTGAAGTACTATCAGGGCTACCGCAGTCCCAACGACGCCGAGCGCATCGCCAACGGCGTCAGCCTGTCGTGGCTGCACCACAAGGGCCGCAACCTCCACCACTTTGAGTACTGGATCGACTACTGTCTGCGAGAGGACGGCAGCGTGTACATCGGCGGGTGCAAGATGCCCAAAAAATACGTGGCAGAGATGTTCTGCGACCGCATCGCCGCCTGCCGGGTGTATCAGAAGGAGAAATACACCGACGCCTCGCCGTGGGAGTACTACCAGCGCAGCAAGAACCTGAAGCACACCGACGCCGGGCGCTACATGCATGCCGACACGGCGGCGCTGCTGGAGCGGTGGCTGCTGATGCTAAAGGAGCAGGGCGAGGACACCGCCTTCGCCCAAATCAGGAAAGAACTGCAAGACCCCAACTATTAAAAAATAAACGCCGCGTTTGCGGCGTTTATTTTTTAGCATTACTTCTTATACGGCACGTGCCAGATGGTGTCGGCATAGTCCGCGATGGAACGGTCGGCGGCGAAGATGCCGCTGCGGGCAATATTGATCAGGCTCATGCGGTTCCAGTTCTCCTGATCGGCATAAGCGTGGATCATGCGCTGCTCCGCCTCGGCATAGGAGGGCAGGTCGGCCAGCAGCATATACTGATCCGGCGGGCAGTCCGCGCCGAACACCAGCCGCTGCCACAGATCCTCGTAGCTGACGCCGTCGGAGAAGCCGATTTTCAGCTGATCCACCACACGGCGCAGCATGGGGTCACGGTCATACAGCAGGTGGGGATCATAGCTGTGCTGGAGGTGGGCCACCTCGTCAGAGCGCAGGCCGAACAGGAACATATTGTCGTCCCCCAGCACCTGATGCATCTCTACATTAGCGCCGTCCAGCGTACCGACGGTCAGGGCGCCATTCATCATGAACTTCATGTTGCCGGTGCCGCTGGCCTCCTTGCCGGCGGTGGAGATCTGCTGGCTCACCTCACTGGCGGGCATCAGCATCTCCGCCATGGAGACGCGGTAGTTCTCCAGGAACACCACCTGCAGCTTATCCTTGCAGACAGGATCGTTGTTGATCTCATTGGCAAGGGAGTTGATGAGATGGATGATCCGCTTGGCCACGGCATAGCCGGGTGCAGCCTTGGCGCCGAACAGGAAGGTGTGGGGCGTGAAAGCCATGTTGGGATCGTCCCGCAGCTGCTGGTAGAGGTAGATGATATGCAGGGCGTTCATCAGCTGGCGCTTGTACTCATGCAGGCGCTTCACCTGCACGTCGAAGATGCCGTCAGTGTTCAGCACCACGCCCTGCTGGCGATAGGCCCACTTGGCGAAGGCATCCTTGTTGGCCTTTTTGATCTGGCCCAGCCGCAGCAGCACCTCTTTATCGTCAGCCCAGCGCTCCAGACCGCTCATTTCACCGGCGTGGGTGAGGTAGCCCTCCCCCACCGTGTCCTTCAGCAGACTGTCAAGGCCGGGGTTGATCTGGCTGAGCCAGCGGCGGTGATCCACGCCGTTGGTGACGTTCTTGAACTTGTCCGGCTCCATGACGCACTGGTCGTGGAACACGTCCTTCCGGAGAATATCCGAGTGCAGGGCGCTGACGCCGTTGACCGCCATGCCGCCTGCGATGCACAGGTTGGCCATCCGCACCGCGCCGTCCCAGATGACGGCCATACGGGCCACCTTGTCCATATCGCCGTGATAGAACTCGGTGATCTTCTCCTGATAGCGGCGGGCGATCTCGGTAAGGATCTGCCACACGCGGGGCAACAGTAACTCAAACAGCTGCTGCGGCCAGACCTCCAGCGCCTCGGCCAGCACCGTATGGTTGGTGTAGGCCACGGAGTGGGTGGTGATATCCCACGCCTCGTCCCAGCCAAGGCCCGCGTCGTCGATGAGAATACGCATCAGCTCCGGGATCACCAGCGCGGGATGGGTATCGTTGATCTGGATGACGTTCTTCTCGTGGAAGTTTTTCAGGGTGCCGTACTGCTGGATGTGCTGGCGGGTGATGGACTGCACCGTAGCGGACACGAAGAAATACTGCTGCTTCAGCCGCAGGGACTTACCCTCGTAGTGGTTATCCTCGGGATACAGCACCTTGGAGATCACGTCGGCCATGGCTCGCTCCTCGCCGGAGCGGAGGTACTGGCCCTGCGAGAACAGCTTCATGTCGATGGGCTTGGGGGACTTGGCGTCCCACAGCCGCAGGGTGTTCACATGGTCGGTGTCGTAACCGGCGATCTCCATGTCGCAGGGCACCGCCAGCACGCGGGTATAGTCCTCGTGCACCACCATCAGGTGGCCGTTGTCCCAGCGGGTGCGGACGGTGCCGCCGAAGTGGACCTCCTCTGTCTCCTGGGGCTTGGGCAGCAGCCACGCGTCGCCCAGCGGCTTCCAGTCATCGGGCAACTCCACCTGCTGGCCCTCCACGATCTTCTGCTTGAACAGGCCCAGCTCGTAGCAGATGGAGTAGCCGGTGGCGGGGATCTCCAGCGTGGTCATGCTGTCCAGATAGCAGGCGGCCAGACGGCCCAGACCGCCGTTGCCAAGACCTGCGTCCGGCTCCATGTCGAAAATATCGGCAGCCTTGAATCCCAGCTCCTCGATGGCCTCCTGCAATTGGGGCAGCACGTTCAGGTTATAGGCGTTCTTCATCAGGCTGCGGCCCATCAGGAACTCCAGCGACAGGTAGTGAACCCGGCGGGCGCCCTCGCGGGCGGCCTTTTCCCGGCTCTCCACCCCGTGCTCGGCCATAATGTCGCGCAGCACCATGGCGCAGGCCTTCAGCATTTCGCCGTCGCTGGCCTGCTGCTCGGTGCAGCCGTAGTTCAGCCGCAGCTTGCGGATGATAGCCTCCTTCATATCATGCTTGGTATAGGTCATATGCGATTGTCTCCTTACAGCTTGGAATAGATATCGTGATAGAGACGGGCGCTGCGCGTCCAACTGAAGTCGGCGGTCATGCCCCGCCGCTGGACGGCGGCAAAGCCCGCCCTGTCGCCCTTGTAAAGTCCGGTGGCCTGCCCGATGACGGACAGCATGGCCCCGGCGTCATAGTCCTCGAAAAGATAGCCCGTGCCGTCCGGCTGGCCCACCTGACAGGAATGCACGCTATCGGCCAGTCCGCCGGTACGGCGGACGATGGGCACCGCGCCGTAGCGCATGGCGATCATCTGGGAAAGGCCGCAAGGCTCGCTCCTGGAGGGCATCAGGAAGAGGTCGGCACCGGCGTAAATGCGGCGGCTCAGCCCCTCGGAATAGGTGATGAGCGCGGCGGTGCGGCCTACATAACGGCCCGCCTGCGCCCGGAAAAAGTCCTCGTAGTAGCCCTCGCCCTGACCCAGCACCACCAGCTGGCACCCGGTGGCCATAATGCCGTCAAAGCCGTCCCGGATTAGCTCCATGCCCTTGTGGCCCACCAGGCGGCTGACCACCGCCAGCAGCGGCGTGTCCGGCTCCTCCCGCAGTCCCAGCGACACCTGAAGGTCAGCCTTGCAGGCAGCCTTTCCGGTCATGTCGTCGGGGCCGTAGTGGACGGGGATAGCCATATCATGGGCCGGGTCGTAGGAGGTCATGTCAATGCCGTTCAGTACGCCGTGCAGCTTATAGCCGATGGCGTCCACGATGGAGGCCATGCCGTGGGCATAGTAATCGTCGTGAAGCTGGGCGGCATAGGTGGGGCTGACGGTGGTGACCGCGTCGGACACCAGCATGGCGGCCTTCATGAGATTCACGTCGCCGTCCATTTGCAGCGTGCCGTCGTTCCACCAGCCCTCGTGCAGACCGAAAAGGTCGGCCACGGTGTCGGGGCCGTAGCGGCCCTGATACTCGATATTATGGATGGTGAACACGGTTTTGATACCCCGCACCGCGTCCCAGCGGGTGGCAACGTCCTTGAGATAGATGGGCACCAGCGCCGTCTGCCAGTCGTTGCAGTGAATCACATCCGGCATCCAGTCCAGACTGGGCAGCAGATCCACCACCGCCTTGCTGAAAAAGGCGAAGCGTTCGCCGTCGTCATACTCGCCGTACAACCGGCCCCGGCGGAAATAGTGCTCGTTATCCACGAAATACCACGTCACGCCCCGATACTCCATGACGAACAGGCCGCAGTACTGGTGCCGCCATGCCACGTCCACATAGATATAGCTGCGGTAGACCATCCGCTGCCGCCACTCGTAGGGGATCTTATCATACAGTGGCAGGATCACCGCCACCTGATCGCCGTTCTCGGCCAGAGATACCGGCAGACTGCCGGCCACGTCCGCAAGACCGCCCGTCTTGCAGAAGGGAAACGCCTCACTGGCGGCAAACAGTATTTTCATAAGTCGTCCTCCTCATTATAGCTGGCGAAAAATCTTGCGATTTTTCTGCCAATATGGCTTGCGGCCGACTGCGCGCGTCCTTCGGACACACTGGCGGCCGAGAAGTATTTTTCCGACGTATACGCCGCCGGAAAAATAATTGGATTGTTTCGCCGCCTGCGGGCGGCGAACTCTGCGAGGCTTACTTCGCCGTCAGATTTCATGCCAGTTATGCCAGTTATAATTTCGTGTTCTTCTCCACCACCAGCGGGTACTGAGCGTGGCCCGCCATGGCCACGTCAGAGCCGAACTCCACATTCTTGTCGGCAATGACGCAGCGGATGGATGCGCCGGAGCGCACCACCGTGTTCTTAAAGAGAATGCTGTTCTCCACGTGGGCGCCCTTTTCCACCCGGACGCCCCGGAATAGGATGCAGTTGCGGATGCTGCCCTGAATATCGCAGCCGTCGGAGATCAGGGAATTGACACACTCGCCGCTGGGGTCGATGTAGGTGGAGGCAGCGTCGTTTTCCTTGGCGTACACCGGGCGCTGGGGACAGAACAACTCCGCCCGGATCTCCGGCCGCAGCAGTTCCATGCTGCGCTGATAGTACCCCTGCACCGAGTTGATGCGGGCGGCAAAGCCGTCCCACACATAGCCGTTGAACCGCAGCTCCTTCCCCTTTTCCTGCAAAACGTTATGGCGGAAGCTGTAGCGGTCATGGGCCATACAGTCCTCCACCAGCTCCAGCAGCAGGTCGCGGCCCAGCAGGAAGATATTCAGGCTCTGATAGCCCTCCGGTGTGCGGATATCATAGGCGGTGTCCACGATGCGGCCGGTATTGTCCAGCTTGAAATAGGTGTCGCCGCTCTCGCCGGGATGGCTGGTGCAGACGCAGGTCATGTCCGCGCCGGAGGCAATATGGGCCTCCAGCACACGGGTCAGGGGCAGATTGGTCACCAGATCGCTGTCGGACAGCACCACATAGTCCTGCCGGATGTGGCGCAGATACTCAATGACGCAGCCCAGTGCCTCCATCTTGCCCCGGAATGCCCCCACCACGCCCCGGCTCTCGCTGTAGGCGAAGGCGGGCAGCAGCTTCAGGCCGCCGGTCTTGCGGCTCAGATCCCAGCTTTTGCCGGTACCCAGATGATCCAGCATGCTCTGGCACTTGCCGTGCATGATAACGCCCACGTCGGTGATCCCGGCATTGACCATGTTGGACAGGATAAAGTCCACCACCCGGTAATCGCCGCCAAAGGGCAGCGAGCCGTGGATACGGTTGGCGGTCAGCTGACCCAGACCCGGCTTCTCTCCATAGGAGAAGATGATCCCGTGCATTCCCTTCATTGCGCGGCCTCCTTTCCATGAGTACTGTCAAGCATGGTTTTGGGCGGGACTTCCTCCCGCTCCGCCACATGGGTGTGAGGCCCCAGTACGGCAATGCCCCACGCAGCGGGGTCGTCGGCTTCCTCCGGCGGTGCGCCTACACGGGCCTTTCCGCCCACGCGGCAGCCCTCGCCCACGATGGCATAGGACACCCGCGCTCCATCCTCGATGACCGCGCCGGGCATCACCACGGAGTAGGATACCTCCGCGCCGCGTCCCACATGGCAGCCGGTGGACAGGACGCTGTTCTTCACCTCGCCCAGAATCTCACAGCCACGGGCCACGGCGCTGTTGCCTACGTCGGCATGTTCGCCCACATAGGCGGGCGGACAGATGGCGGTACGGCCATGAATGGGCCACCGCTCGTCCAGCAGGTTCAGGCCGGAGCCGGGCGTCAGCATGTCCATGTTGGCGTCCCACAGACTGTCCAGCGTGCCCACATCCTTCCAGTAGCCCTCGAACCGGTAGGCCACCATCTTCTCCCCGGCGTTCAGCATGGCGGGGATGATATCCTTGCCGAAGTCGTTGCTGGAGCCCTCCCTGGCCTCATCGGCGATGAGATAGGTACGCAGCTTGGCCCACGTGAAGATATAGATACCCATCGAGGCCAGATTGCTTTTCGGCTCCTTGGGCTTTTCGGCAAACTCGGTAATGTTGTCGTCGCCGTCCACGTTCATGATGCCGAAGCGGCTGGCCTCCGACCAGGGCACCTCCATCACGGAGATGGTGCAGGCGGCGTTGGCCGCCTTGTGGCGGCGCAGCATGTCGGAGTAGTCCATCTTATAGATATGGTCGCCGGACAGCACCGCCACGTAATCGGGATCGTACAGGTCGATAAAGCCGATGTTCTGATAGATGGCGTTGGCCGTGCCCTTGTACCACACGGCGCCGGTGGCGCTCTGGTACGGCGGCAGGATGTGGACGCCGCCGTTGGTGCGGTCCAACTCCCAGGGCTGGCCGTTGCCGATGTAGTTGTTCAGCTCCAGTGGCCGGTACTGGGTCAGCACGCCCACCGTGTCAATGCCGGAGTTGGCACAGTTGGACAGGGGAAAATCAATGATGCGGAACTTGCCGCCGAAGGGGACGGCGGGCTTTGCCATGTCGCCGGTCAGCACATGCAGGCGGCTTCCCTGTCCGCCGGCCAGCAGCATGGCGATACACTCTTTTTTCATGTGGCTGCACCTCCTGATTTTCGGGAACGGCACTTATTCGTGGCCGTCCAAGTGTTTGACAAGCTTCCCTTTCCCTTGCAGGATCACCGCGCCCAGCGGCGGCACACGCACCGCGATGGACTGAGCCTGCTGATGGGAGGGGATACATTCCGTTTTAATCGGCTGGGGGTTGGTGACGCCGCTGCCGCCCCAACGCTCCTCGTCGGTGTTGAACAGCTCCTCATACCGGGCTTTGGGCGGTACGCCGAAGCGATAGCCCTCCACCGCCACAGGGGAGAAGTTGATGACGGCCACCAGCGACTTGCCGCTGCGATCCGTCCGCTGGAACACCAGCACGTTATTATAGTTATCATCGGCCACCAGCCATTGGAAGCCGTCCCAGTCCCGGTCGTTCTCCCACAGGGCCTTGTGGGATTTATAGAACCGGTTCAGCGCCCGGATGCACTCATGGGTCTGGCGGCAGTCGTCCTCCTCGTCCAGCAGATACCAGTCCAGCGCCTTGCGGAAGTCCCACTCGTGCCACTGGGCCAGCTCCGTGCCCATAAAGGTCAGCACCTTGCCGGGATGGCACAGCATATAGGCGTAGAAACCGCGGACGCCGGCCAGCTGCTGCCACTTGTCGCCGGGCATCTTGCCCCGCAGCGAGCCCTTCATATGTACCACCTCGTCGTGGGACACCGGCAGCACGAAATTCTCGGAAAACGCGTACACCATAGAGAAGGTCACGTCCCGGTGGTGGTGCTGGCGGAAGAAGGGATCCATCTTCAGATAGTGGCACACGTCGTTCATCCAGCCCATATTCCACTTCAGGTTGAAGCCCAGACCACCCTCCTCCGGCGGATAGGTCACCATAGGCCACGCGGTGGACTCCTCCGCCACCATCAGCGCCGCGCCGTCGATGGCAAAGGCGGTGCGGTTCAGCTGCCGCAGGAACTCGATGGCCTCCAGATTCTCCTTGCCGCCGTGCTGATTGGGCCGCCACTGCTGGCGGTCATAGTCCAGATACAGCATGGACGCCACCGCGTCCACCCGCAGTCCGTCGATGTGGTACTCCCGCAGCCAGTAGGCGGCGGAGGACAGCAGGAAGCTGCACACCTCCGGCTTGCCGAAATCAAACACGCGGGTGCCCCAGCTCTCATGCTCCCATTTCAGGGGGTCGCTGTACTCATACAGGCACGAGCCGTCAAACTGGATCAGGCCGTGGCTGTCCTTGCAGAAGTGGGCGGGCACCCAGTCCAAGATCACGCCGATCCCCGCCCGGTGGAGCCTGTCCACCAGATACATGAAGTCATGGGGCGTGCCGTAGCGGCTGGTAGGTGCGAAATACCCCACGCACTGATAGCCCCAGCTGTCGTCCAGCGGATACTCCGTCACCGGCAGCAGCTCCACGTAGTTATAGCCCATATCCCGGACGTACAGCGCCAGCTGGTCGGCCATATCCCGGTAGTTCAGCACCTGGCCGTCCTCTGTCCGCCGCCAGGAGCCCAGATGCACCTCGTAGATGTTCACGTACCCCTCGGCGGGGTGGGTGCCCTCCCGGCGCTGCCGCCACTTTTCATCGTGCCACGTGTAGTCGCCGATGTCGTAGAGCTTGCTGTTGGTGGAGGGCCGTGTCTCCTGATGAAAGCCGTAGGGGTCGGATTTCCAGACCTCCCGGCCGTCGCCCTGGGTCACCACGTACTGATAGCCGTCGAACTGCCGGGCGTTTTCCACCGTCAGCTCCCACGTGCCATCCTCCAGCCGGCGCATATCCCAGCGCTGCCATTCGTTAAAGTCTCCGCTCAGCGCCACGCAGCGGGCCTGAGGCGCCCATACACGAAACACCCAGCCGCCGTCGCAGGGATGTGCGCCGTAGTATTCATAGGCACTGTCCCACACGCCGCGCCGCAGCCGATCACCGCTCATTCCCGGCACCTCCTGACTTGTTATATCATGCCATCACCGCGAAAAACGGCGATAGCTTGCCCAATTTTATCGTATGCTACATTTTACTCCATTTCCGTCCCCCCGTCAATGCAAACGGCCATTGTTTCAAAAGAAGGAAGCCCCCACGACATACGCCGGGATATCGCTAAACGGTTGTAGGGTTTCTATCGGCAGCTGCCCTACGCGGAATGACGAACCCCCACCGCTCCTGACGGAGCAGTGGGGGATAAAAGTATAAGCGCTTCAAAGTGCCTCGCACTTCTGCCAGTCTTTTTATTCTCTCCTCAACGCCTCGATGGGGTTCAGCTTCGACGCCTTCACAGCAGGCATCAGGCCAAACACCACGCCGATGATCATGGAGAACGCCACGGCGACGGCGCAGGCGCCCACACTGATGGCGACCGGCGTTCCCATGATGGAGCTGAGCATATAGGCAAGGCCGATACCGCAGGCCACGCCCAGAATACCGCCCAGACTGGTCAGCACCGCCGCTTCCGTCAGGAACTGCCAGAGAATGCGGCTCTGCTGCGCGCCGATGGCGATCTTCAGGCCGATCTCGCGGGTACGCTCGGTAACGGACACCAGCATGATGTTCATAACGCCGATGCCGCCCACCACCAGAGAGATGGCGGCGATCCAGATCAGCTGCTTGTTGGTGGTCTCCGATAGGCTTTGCAGGTCGGCGGCCTGCTGCAGCAGATCCTTGGCCTGATACTTGCACTTGTCGGTGGACACCACATTCTCATTGAGGTACTTGGCCACGTTGTTGCCCGCCTCGGTCATGTCGTTGGTGGAGGTGGCACGCACCGCCACAGACAGCGGCTCATCATAGCGATAGACGATGGGCCAGCAGGCATCCGGAATGATGATGACGCCGGAGGTGTTGCCGGAGTACATATAGTAGTCGTTGACCGAGTTGATGACCGGCTCGGAGGTGGTTTTCTGGCTCACCACGCCCACCACCACAAAGGGCTCGCCCTTGATCTCGATGGTGCCGCCGATGGGGTTCTGGCCCTGAAACAGGCTCTGGGCGGTGTTGGCGTCGATCAGTACCACCTTGCGGCCGGTGGTAAAGTCACTGTCGATGAAGCCCCGGCCATAGTTGACCATATAGCCCGCTACTGACAGGAAGTGGCTGTCGCCGCCGTAAATATTGCCGTTGAAGGAGCTGTTGCCCACATACACGCCGTCGGCCCAGCTGCGGGAGTAGTACAGGGAAGCCTCCTGCACCTTATCCAGCTTGTCGATCTCGTCCCGCATGTCGGCGGTGATCATGGCGATGCCGTCCGGAACTGCGTTATAGGAGAAATCCATCTGGTTATTGTCCTGCATCAGCGTCACATTCACCACGTTGTTGCCGGCACCGATCAGGTTCTGCTTGATCTGCTCGTTGGTGCCCTTGATGGTTGACACGATGGTGATGATGGCGGCAATGCCGATGATGATGCCCAGCATCGTCAGGAAGGAGCGCAGCTTGTGGCTCCACACGCCCTGAAAGGCGAGGTTGATATTTTCCAGCATCCGCGCACCTCCTTACATGCCGCTGTAGAACTTATCCCGCGTGGATTCGGTGGTGCCGGCGCCCTCGACCACGCTGCGGCCATAGGGGAAGGCCACGAAATCATCCACCGTCAGGCCGCCCCGGATCTGGGTATAGCTGCCCCACAGGTTGCGTCCCGTCTGCACCCAGCGCTTTTCCAGCTTGCCGTTGTCGTCCCGCACCATCACGTAGCTCTTGCCGTTTTCAGTGCGGATGAACATGCTCTCCAGATACAGGGTGTTGCCGTCAGCGCTGCCGGTGCTGTTCTGATAGGACATATCCACATAATCACCCTCCCGCAGGTCGGCCTCCTCCGAGACGAACACCTTGAAGGGATAATAGGACACGTTGCTGTTGCCGTCGCTCCAGGAGTTGGCGTTGTCGGTGGGATAGTCGCTGATCTCCACGATCTCGCCCTCGGCGCTGGCGCCGGTCATCCAGGAGTTGACCTGTACCTTTTCGCCGATGCTGACCGTGCCCAGTTCCAGCTCGCTGAGGGCACCGTCAATGTAGTAGCCGCCGCCTCCGGAAACCTCCACCACCGCTTTGTCATTGGTGAAGTCGGGGCTGTTGGGGTCAAGAGCTGCCTTGATGGTGCCGTCCAGCTCGCTGTAAACGGTATCGCTGCCCACTTCCTTCTTGGTCTTTTCCAGATTCACCGCCGCCAGCTTGATGGTCACGTCCAGCTGGGCGATCTCCTGATTCTTATCCCGGATCATCCGGGTTCGCTCCTCCTTGGGATAGGCCACCGCCTGCTGCAGGGCGTTGATCTCCGCCTGCAAGGCCTTGACCTGATCGTCCACGCCGTCCGGCTTCTGCTGGGCGATGCTGGGCAGATCCTCATAGTAGAAGCTCAGCGTCTTTACCGGCGTCACCGGGGTGACAGGATCCACGGGCTCCGTCGGCTCAGTGGGCTCCGTGGGGTCGGTAGGCTCTGTAGGCTCGGGATCCACCGGCTGAACCGGCTGGTCAGCGGTGGTCTGCACCAGATACAGGCCGATGCAGTTCTTGACCTGCTCCAGCGTTTTATTGTTCTGCCGGATCACCAGCACCACATAGGCGCTACTTTCTCCGTCAGGCAGCAGCTTCATCAGATTCTCCGCCGACAGGGCGTCGCCGGTGTTCCAGTTGAAGTAATAGGGCTTTGCCTTGGAGCCGTCGCTCACCGTGCCGTCGCCCAGCGGATCCTGCAGGGGGGGCGCCTTCTTTCCGTCCTCCAGCTTGGCAACAGACTCGATGGGCTTGGAGTTCTTATCATACCAATCCTGCTGGTTCTTGCCGATCAGCGCGTCGATCTGCGCCTGCAAATCGGCGATCTTCTTATCCACCGCTTCCTGATCCTGCGCCAGCATCAGCTGGTTCAGTTCCTTTTCCGCATTCTTCTGGGCCAGTTTCTGCTTTTCGTAGTCGATCTCCGCCCGCTCGATATCCAGCGAGGTCAGCGTGGTGTCGTAGCTCAGCAGCTTGTCGCCCTTCTTGACAGTCTGCCCCTCCTCCACATAGATCTTGCTGACCTTCTGGGTGCTGGAGAGATAGATCTTCTGCATCTTGTCGGTGGACACCGTGCCGCTGGTCTGGGAGGTATCGCCCCAGTAGTCGGTCATGGCGAAGTCCGACACGGCGTACACATCCACATTGCCCCGCTGGGCATTGCGGGCCAGCGTCAGGCCGCCCCAGATAATACCGCAGGCCGCCACCACGCCGCCTGCGATCAGCAGCACCCGCTTTACCGTTTTATTCATCGTTTTCTCCTCCGCTGAGTATGCCGTCCTTGATGGTCATGATGGTGTCCGCGTGGTGGGCAATGCCCCGGTCGTGGGTAATCATGATAATGGTGGAACCGTCGGCGTGCAGCTGCTGGAACAGTTCCATCACCTGTGCGCCGCTGGCGCTGTCCAGCGCGCCGGTAGGCTCATCGGCCAGCAGCAGCCGGGGCTTGCCCACGATGGCGCGGGCAATGGCCACGCGCTGGCACTGTCCGCCGGACAGCTGGTCGGGCCGGTGGTCGACCCGGTCGGAAAGCCCCACCGTTTCCAGCGCGGCCCGGGCGCGCTCGCGGCGCTCCTCCTTCTTCACGCCGCCGTACAGCAGCGGCAGCGCCACGTTGTCCAGCGCCGTCAGCTTGGGCAGCAGGTGGAAAGACTGGAACACGAAGCCGATCTCCTTGTTCCGCACGTCCGCCAGCTCCTTGCCGGAGCACTTGGTGATCTCCCGGTCGCCCAGCAGATAGCTGCCGCTGGTGGGCACGTCAAGACAGCCGATCAGGTTCATCAGCGTGGTCTTGCCGCTGCCGGAAGGCCCCATAATGGCCAGATAATCCCCCTCGGACACGTCCAGATTCACGTTTTTCAATACGCGGGTCACGGTCTTGCCCATGGGATAATCCTTGCAAATATCGCGCATCTGTAAGATCATGCTCAACCCTCCGCAACTGCGCCGTCATCCACGGCGGGCAGCGCCGCGGCGCCGCCGTCCTCCGGCATCACGTCCATCGCGCCGTCCACGCCGCTCATGTCGCCCATGTCGCCTGTATCGCCCATATCACCCATGTCGCCGCCATCCGCGCTGGGATCGAAGGTGCTCTCGTCATAGGTGACGCAGGTCATACCGGCCTTCAGGCTTTCGTCAGGGAAGGCGATATAGTCGTCGGCCGTCAGGCCGTCGGTGACCACGTAAGCGTCCATCTCCGCGTCATAGTCGCCCAGCGTCAGGCTGCGCTTTTCCAGCTTGCCCTTGCTGCTCTGGGCCCATACCCAAGGCGAGGAATCCGCGTCGTTGATGTAGTAGGAGGGCAGCTTCAGGGTGTTGGCGTCCTGCTCCGCGTCCTGACCGTAGTCCGGCTCGATGTACACATGCTGACCCAGCAGCAGACCGTCGCTGTTCTCCAGCTCTACATAGAAGGGATACTTGCTGGAGCTGGAGGTATCGTCGCTGCCGCCGTCATAATAGCTGTTCTGATTGCTCTGCTGGGCGTTGGCCCAGTCGATCATGGAGATGGTGCCCTTCCACGTCTGGTCGCTGACGCGGGAACGGATCACCACGGCGGTGCCCTCCGTCAGCGTACCGGCGTTATTCTCGTTGACATAGCCCTTGACCCGGAAGCCGCTGGTCTCCACGATGGTCATGAAGGGCAGCGGATTGCCCGTCTGGTCGGTGCCGCCTTTTTCATTGATGGACTTGACGCGGCCCGTCACCGGTGAAGTGACCGTCACGTTCTTCACCGTGTTCTGGAGCTTTTCAATATCCTTGGCCTTGACGGAGATATCGTACTCCTTCTGCAGGATGTCAGTGTTCACTTGACGGATCTCCAGCGTGTACTGCATCTGGTCGTCGCTGCTGGCGGCGTCCTTGTCCTTTTCCAGCTGAGCCTTCTCCTGCTTCTTGCTTTCCAGCTCATTTTTCAGGCTGTCCAGCTCCAGCTGGGCTTTTTCCAGATCCAGCTGGGCCTGACTCATGTCATAGGTAAACAGGGCGTCGCCCGCTTTGACCTCCTGATCTACCTTCACCAGAATCGTGTCCACCGTGGCGGTATCATCCTTTTTCACCTGCGTCTCATTTTGAGACGTGACCATGCCGGCAAAGCGATCCACCAGACCGGTGGAACTCAGCCCGCAGATCATGGACACAGACTGCACCGAGGCCTCGCCCTCCGCGTTGGCGCCGCAGCCCGCCAGCGTGGACAGCAGCATCACGGCGGCCAGCGCAATAACAGCAAATTTTTTCATTCCGTTTCTCCTTGCAATTATTTTTCCAGTAAGCGCTTTTTATCCATATATGTATAGATGTAGCGCGACACGATTTTTGAGAAATTCGGACAGGATAATTGAGAAAAAATAG
>ENA-UOJJ01001950-UOJJ01001950.1-human-gut-metagenome-genome-assembly--contig:-CS66-NODE-1950-length-28231-cov-7.310512_pt1 | contig 28231 bp, 19 predicted proteins | sample MGYA00242343_ERZ723890 | MGnify/ENA metagenome assembly ERZ723890
ACCAAAAAGCCCTAAAAAAGGACCTTTTACCTGTTCATCGACAATAGCTTTAACCTGCTCTTCAGATAATCCTCGGGCAGCAGCCACCCGTTTAATCTGTACATAGGCACCCATTTTAGAGATCTCGGGGTCAAGTCCGCTACCACTTGCCGTTACCATTTCCGCCGGTACTTCAGCACGTTGCAAATAGGGGTGTTTTACCAGAAAAGTATCGATGCGGGCTTCCACTTCGGTCAGATACTCAGGATTCGTAGGCCCTTTATTGCTACCGGCAGAACTAGAAGCATCATACCCATCACCGGCACAGGAAGGACGTCCCCAAAAATAAATATCCTCAGTAAAATTCTGACCGACATTCGCCGCACCAACGATTTTTCCATTCAAAGTTACGACATCCGCATTTCCTCCATTCGGTCCGGCCACCTTGGCAAACACCCAAAGTATGAATATATAGAACACGCTGAAAAAGACACAAAACGCCAGCGTCAGTTTTAAAGATTTCAATAAATTAGATTTCATAATTTCGACTTTTTACATAAATAAACTTATCAACATATCGATCAGTTTGATTCCGACAAACGGAGCAACAATTCCCCCCAATCCATAGATAAACAAATTCCGACGCAAAAGAGCAGAAGCTCCGATAGGTTTATAAGCCACTCCTTTCAATGCCAGCGGAATCAGAATCGGAATAATGATTGCATTGAAAATCACAGCCGATAAGATCGCGCTCTCCGGACTATGCAATCCCATAATATTCAATGCTCCCAGTGCAGGAATAGAAAGCATGAATAAAGCAGGAACAATGGCAAAATATTTTGCAACGTCATTGGCAATACTGAAAGTCGTCAGGGTTCCCCGGGTCATCAGCAACTGCTTACCGATTTCCACGATTTCGATCAATTTAGTCGGATCATTATCCAAATCCACCATATTACCGGCTTCTTTAGCTGCCTGCGTACCGCTGTTCATTGCAACCCCCACATCAGCCTGAGCCAATGCCGGCGCATCGTTGGTACCATCCCCCATCATAGCAACCAGTTTTCCTCCAGCCTGCTCTTTTTTGATATATTCCATTTTGTCTTCCGGTTTGGCTTCTGCAATAAAGTCATCCACTCCTGCTTTTTCTGCAATATATTTGGCAGTCAGAGGATTATCACCGGTCACCATCACCGTCTTCACTCCCATTTTCCTCAACCGTTCAAAACGTTCCTGAATACCCGGTTTGATAATATCCTGCAATTCGATCACTCCGATAACATTCTCATTCAGAGCAACTACCAGCGGAGTTCCTCCGTCATTCGAGATAGAAGTAATGATCTTTTCGCACTCTTTCGGGAAGGTATGTCCGGCATTTTCAACTATTTTCCGGATTGCATCGAATGCCCCTTTCCGGATCCGTGTACCGTTCATCATATCTACTCCCGAACATTTCGTCTCGGCGGTAAATTTGATCATCTTAGCTCCCACGGTATTCAAATCCCTCATACGGAAACCACGCTCACGTCCCAGTTCTACAATCGACTTCCCTTCCGGAGTTTCATCAGACAATGAAGACATCAGACAGGCCTCAATAAATTCTCTCTCGTCAATTCCGGCAACCGGATAAAAATTGGTTGCTTTCCGGTTACCAATCGTGATCGTTCCGGTTTTATCCAGTAATAAAGTATCGATATCACCGGCCGTTTCCACAGCTTTTCCGGATTTAGTGATCACATTGGCACGCAGTGCCCGATCCATTCCGGCAATACCGATTGCAGACAATAAACCACCAATGGTTGTCGGAATCAGACATACGAACAGAGACACAATGGCTGCAATAGAAATTGCCGTTGCAGAGTAATCACCGAAAGGAATCAAAGTAACACATACGATCACAAATACCAAAGTAAATGCAGCCAGCAAAATGGTCAGGGCGATTTCATTCGGAGTCTTTTGACGGGAAGCCCCCTCAACCAATGCAATCATTTTATCCAAGAACGATTCTCCCGGTTGGGTTGTCACTTTCACCAGAATCCGGTCAGAAAGCACTTTTGTTCCCCCAGTCACAGAACTTTTATCACCGCCTGCTTCACGAATCACCGGAGCAGACTCACCTGTAATCGCACTCTCATCAATAGAAGCCAGCCCTTCGATGATCTCTCCGTCTGAAGGGATCACATCACCCGCTACACATTCGAAGACATCTCCTTTTTTGAGTTGATTACTACTTATCACTTTTGTCGTACCATTGACGAGCAATTTAGCCGGCGTTTCTTCCCGGGTTTTCCGCAAACTATCGGCTTGTGCCTTTCCACGGGCTTCAGCAATAGCTTCGGCAAAATTCGCAAACAACAAAGTAACAAACAAAACGATAAATATAGCAATATTATATCCTACCGATCCCTGAGTCGTATCACCGGTCACTGCAATCCCAACAATCACCAGCAGCATAACCCATGTTGCGACTTCTACCGTAAACATGATCGGATTTTTAATCATGGTCCGTGGATTCAATTTCACGAACGCCTGTTTCAAGCTTTCTATCACTAACTCCCTTGGAAATAAGGAAGCGGACTTATTATTTTTCATATCTTCTTTGACGTTTCTGATGTTTTATAAACTAAAGTATTCGGCGATCGGTCCCAATGACAAAGCCGGGAAGAATGACAGTGCAGCCACAATGAAAATAACGGCAAAAGTCATCACAGCAAAAGTCACGGTATCGGTTTTCAAAGTTCCGGCACTTTCGGGAATAAATTTCTTATTTGCCAACAATCCGGCTATAGCAACCTGCCCCACTATAGGTAAATACCGACCGAGAATCAGTACCAAACCACAGGTAAAATTCCAGAAATAAGTATTATCGCCCAAGCCCTCGAATCCGGATCCGTTATTGGCAGCAGATGAAGTATATTCGTACAACATTTCGCTGAAACCATGGAATGAAGGATTGTTCAGCCAACCGCCTTCACTTTCGACAAAACCAGGAGCATGAGCATAAAGATAGGCTGCGATTGCAGTGCCTACCAAGATAATAAAGGGATGGCACAAAGCGACAATCGAAGCGATCTTCATTTCGCGGGCTTCCACCTTCTTACCTAAAAATTCCGGTGTACGTCCCACCATCAAACCACTGATAAACACAGCTATGATCAGGAAGGTATAATAGTTCATAAAACCGACACCGACACCACCAAACCAGCAGTTGATCATCATATTCAACATCGTGAACATCCCGGTTAGCGGCATAGTACTATCATGCATACCGTTGACCGAACCATTTGAAGTCACTGTCGTGGTTTGACTCCAGGTAGCAGTACCGGCAGCACCGATCCGCATCTCTTTACCTTCCATGGAACCGATATTCTGGGCGATACCCATTTCGTCAATTCTGGGGTTACCGGCCATCTCGAAATGATGAGCAAAACAAATTCCCACCAAATAAGCCACCAACATTACTCCGTAAATCGTATAGGCCAACTTTTTCCGTTTGATATAAAAACCGAATGCAAAAACCATAGCCATCGGAATGATCAGAATCGACCAACACTCCACCATATTGGTAAGGAAAGTCGGATTTTCCAAAGGATGTGAAGAGTTTACTCCGAAATATCCTCCTCCGTTCGTACCCAATTGCTTGATCGGCACGATTGCCGCCGTAGGACCTTGCGAAACGGTTTGAGCCGCTCCTTCCAAAGTGGTCAGTTCCATCTTACCGTCGAATCCCATCGGCGTTCCGTTCAATATCAGAATAAATCCGACAATCAAAGACAAGGGGAATAAAATACGGGTACAACTTTTAACCAACAGTACCCAAAAATTACCGATCGTCCTGGTTGTCTTGGCTGCCATCGCTTTAAACATTCCGGCCAAAGCCGCCATACCACAGCCTGCCGTAATAAACTGGAACAGCATAATTACAAACAGCTGAGTAAAATAAGTCAACCCGCTTTCACCGCTATAGTGCTGCAAATTACAATTTACCATAAAACTGATACAGGTATTGAAAGCCAAATCAGGAGATTGTCCTGCATTACCATCAGGATTCAACGGCAACCAGCCCTGGCATACCAACAACACCATACCCCAGAAAAACCAGAATACATTCACGGTCAGAAGAGCAAAAAGAAATTTCTTCCAGCCCATCTCCTCATTCGGATCGATTCCGCAAATTTTATACATCCATTTTTCTACAGGAGCCATAAAATCCAACCACGTCCGCTCCCCTTTATATACTTTCGCTATGTAGCGCCCAAGCGGATAAGACAGTACCACCAAGGCCACGATTTGCAATACACTACCTAAAATTTCTGTATTCATTTCTTTCATCTTAATTTAAAAGTCCTGTCTGTTTCCTGCAGAACTTTTCCTTTTTCACTTTTCATGTTTCACTCAAAAGCAAAGCTCCGATTAAAATTCCTCCGGCTTGATGAGCACATACATCATATAACCGAACATCACTACACTTAAAATAAATAATGCTGTAAACATATTGTTCCTCCTTTTTTAAATCTTTTCGAACCAGTCGACACACTTAAAGAAAAACCAATACATCAGTGCTCCCACGGCACAAAGAAATACAAATGATAAAATTTCCATAACTCATCGCTTTTAAATTATAATTTCTCACCCCCCTATGCCAAAGTTATGCCATAAGCCCTGATCATTTCGACAACACACTATATATCAACATATTAATTATCATCTTCCGATTCTAAACAAAAAAATGACCTTTTCATTTTGAAAAGGTCATTTTTAAAATGAAAAGTGATATCCACAAGTTTATTCTTCCAGAAGGCAATCTATTTTTTCCCGGGTCCGGTTCATATGGGGTAAAATATGTGACCCATAATCCACGATAACTCCCTCTTTATCGATTAAGAGATAATACGGGCTCCAGAAAATATGCCAGTTTTTCATAATTTCACGGGTATCCGGATCAGGCCAGAAATACTTTTGTCCTTTCAAATCATAATCGTCCGCCCATTTCCTAATTATTGGGTCATCATCAGCAATCGAAACAAAAGCCACCTCATCATTTTTATATATTTCCGACAAATCATTCAAAATACTAAGATTGTCAATTGCAGCCGGACATCCTCCCCAAAAATTAATCAAGATGACTTTACCCTTATTCGCCTGTATCACTTGTTGTAATTTTCTCATTCCTTCGCCGGCAATAATCATCTTTCCATTTTCGGGGGTAACTCCATACAGCATCGCATCGGAAACCGGTTTCGGATTATTCAAATAAGCTTTCTTTGTTTCATATTTTCGAAGCAGAGGTTCGCGTAATATCGGCAAGGTCACGTGTCCGTCGAAAAAATCCCTGTTCTCCTCGAAGAAAGTCACATCATTAAACCCCAGGTGTGTATCGAACAGGGAAGCGACCATAAATTGCGACAAGACCTTATTTTTCGTACTACTTGCGGTTCTCATCAGTATTTCGGTACTGTTTTGCAACGTATCCTTTATCAGACCGGGCCGGGTTCGGAACTTGGCAGCCAGCTCGAATAAACGGGAATGTATCACCTCCCCGGTGAACAAATTTTCCAGGGCAGCATCGAAATTGAAAAATCCGGCAGGCACCGTATCACCGGTCAGGAGGGAATGCAGCGATCCATATTCGAGTAATAAATCATAATATTCGGCTTCCAGCCCTTTCATGATCCACTTTTGCAAATCTTTTCCGATCTGGTATTTCTTTGCAAACCTCAATATTCTTTGTAAACGAACTTCCCGTTCATTATCCATCTTTTTTCGAAATGCAGCAACCGGTAATTTCTGGTCGTCCGTTCCCGCCCGCTGTTCCAGGTAATAGCCTTCACCATCGGTATATGCGTAGAGATCCTGATTCAATTTCCCGGCAGTACCCGAAAACTCCACTTTATTCAGCTTAGCAAAATCCAATTCGATATGCAAACTGTCTCCCGGACGTATCAACAGATAAGGGATAAAGGTCTCTATAGAAATATCACGCAAAGCCAAAGGCTGAAAACGAAAAGTAAAAGTGTGATCGGGCCTGATCGCGCATTCTTGTATTGTCTGTGCATTCCAGTAAGAAGGAATAATCACCTTTAAAGCACTTTGCTGAGGATAAACCTGTCTATTCTTGATATGACCTGTAATCACGGCATAAGCCAAAGGATTCACCGTTTCTTTTTTCTTTTCCTGCCCACAAGCAAGAACGACAAACATTAGTAAAATCAAGCAACCGAATCTCATTTATTATTTTTTAGTTAAAACCTTCCCTCTATTTTATTCCGTACTCCTCGATCTTACGGTAAAGGGTTGTCAGGCCGATGTGCATCAAACGGGCAGCCTCGGTCTTGTTTCCTCCGGTATATTGCAATACTTTCCGTATATGTGCTTTTTCCACCTGGGCCAGGTCGAATTCAGAGTATCCTTTTCCGCCTTCACTTTCCAAAACCGACTGCTGAATATCGAAGGGCAAATCGCTTACAGTCAATACCGCACCGTCGGCAATGATCATACTTCGTTCGATCACATTACGTAATTCCCTGACATTTCCTTTCCAGACATGTTTTTTCAAGGTTCCCAAATATTCAGGTGTAATCTCTTCTATCTTTTTCCCCACACCCGGTCCGAACATTTTCACGAAAGCCCGGACATACAATTCGATATCTTCTATCCGTTCACGCAGAGGAGGGAGTTGAATCCGAAAAACAGACAAGCGGTAATACAAATCTTCACGGAAATGCCCGGCCTCGATCTCTTTCTGAAGGTCTCGGTTCGTAGCGGCTATAATTCTGACATTTACTTTAATAGGACGGGTATCCCCCACTTTTATGAACTCGCCACTTTCCAGTACCCGTAGTAGTTTCGCCTGCAAATCGAAAGCCATTTCACCGATCTCATCCAGAAAGATCGTTCCCTGATCGGCTTCCTCGAACAGTCCTTTCTTTTCCTTCAAAGCCCCGGTAAAGGCCCCCGCTTTATGGCCGAAGATCTCACTCTCGAGCAGTTCTTTGCTAAAAGCCGAACAATTGACCGCCACAAACGCCTTGCCCGCCCGGCTACTATGCTGATGTATGGCCTGAGCAAAGACTTCTTTGCCGGTACCTGTCTCACCGGTCAATAATACAGGTACATCCGTCACAGAAACTTTTCTGGCCAACTCTACAGCCATCCGGATAGGCTTCGATTTCCCGAGAATCGACTCAAAGGAATACTTTTGTCCGACCTGTTTCTCCAATTGTTGCAAACGCCTGGCCATCTCTACTTTTTCCATAGCACGGCTGAGCAAAGGAATAATTTTGTTATTGTCGTCTCCTTTGGTTATATAATCGAATGCACCGTTTTTTATCGCTTGTACTCCATCCGGGATATTCCCATGGGCGGTCAGCAGGATAATCTCGGTCAAAGGTCCGAGCCGCTTCATTTCTGTTATAAGATCGACACCGCTTCCATCCGGTAAGCGGACATCACAGATGATCACATCGGGATTTTGCTGTTCCACTTGTTTCAACCCAGCCTTACAACTGTCGGCCTGAATGACTTCATAACCTTCCAATCCAATAATACGGGCCAATAGTCCCCGTAACTGATTTTCATCATCGATGATTAACACCTTACCCATTATACCCAGAATTAAATCGGTCTACAAACTTTATGAACTTAAATTAATTATACCTACTTCTGTTCGTAAAAGTAAAAAGTAAAAGACAAATGCCCAAAGGTTTGATCGGAAAATCCTAAATTTGCCGCATGGATTCATTGATCGATTTAGGATATTGGGGATTATTTATCGGTTCTTTTCTGGCTTCTACCCTCATTCCGATGAGTGCGGATGTATTACTGGTGGGTATCCTGGCTCTAGGCGGAAATGTATGGGCCTGCCTGGTTATCGCCACAACCGGCAATTGGCTGGGAGGACTCACTTCATACTGGATCGGTTGGCTGGGCCGCTGGGAATGGATCGAACGCTGGCTGAAGGTGAAGGAAGAAAAGCTCCTCCGTCAGAAAAAAAAAATATAGCTTTATGGAGTATGGCTGGCCCTGTTTACCTGGCTTCCGCTTATCGGTGACTTATTGGCCGTTGCCCTGGGATTTTACAAAATCAAACCTTATGCCTCGGCCATCTACATGCTAATCGGCCGTTTCGCCCGCTTCCTGCTTTGGACCTGGCTCTACCTGCAATACGGAGAACGATTTTTTTAAACTTTCTCTCTTTACCGCCCCCTCTCACCATTTCCACTATTTTTTTCTGTTCTCTTGCTCTCGCCGTTTTATCTGTCGTCACCGTTTTATCCGTTTCCACCGTCCCAACAACTTTCCTTCCCCCTTTACGTATTTGTAAGAGCACGATCAAACCTCTGCCAATGGGACATGACTTTATCATATTAGCGACCACCGAATTTTGGGAGCATTATGGCTATTTAGGATTATTTGCCGGTTCGCTTTTGTCTGCACTTTTTATTCCTTTAGGTGCAGACCTATTATATGTAAGCATGTTGGCCATGGGATTCAACCCCTGGATCTGTCTTTTCATAGCGACAACCGGTGGTTGGATCGGAGGATTGGTGATTTATGGAGTCGGTTATGCCGGCAATGCCACCCGGATACGGAAATTATTCCATATCAAAGAAGAACAATTGCTGAAACAGAAAAATAAAATCGAAAAATACGGGGGCCTGATGGCACTCCTGGTCTGGATTCCCGTTATCGGCGATATTTCGAATGTAGCACTCGGCTTCTATAAGACGAAACGAACCCATACTTTTATCCTGATGTTTATCGGCAGAATGTGCCGCTTTCTGCTATGGACGCTATTGTTCCTGATCTTTTCAAGCCGTTTTATCAAATTTTTCGATAAACTCTGATTTCCAATCAAAAACTACCGATCAAAGAAGTCAGATTAGAGGTAAATAAGCGAACGGCTATTGCCAACAAGATAATACCGAATAATTTACGCATTACGTACACTCCGCTTTTACCGAACAGACGTTCTACATAATACACATAGCGCAATACCAGATACACCAATGCCATATTCATCGCGACAGCGATGATGATATTGAGAATATTATATTCCGCCCGCAACGACAACAAAGTGGTAAACGAAGCCGCCCCGGCAATCAAAGGAAATACCAGCGGAACGATCGTAGCCGACCCGCAAGGACTATCGTTTTTAAATATCTCGACACCGAAGATCATCTCTACCGCCAAAACCAAAAGCACCAAAGCTCCGGCAACGGCAAAAGAAGAAATATCGACATTGAATAATCCCAATAATGCCTTCCCGATAAACAAAAAAGCTACTAATATAACAAAAGAAACAATAGCTGCCTTTCCGGCCTCTATTTTCTGATTCTTTTCACGCAAACTAATGATAATCGGAATAGCTCCCAGAATATCGATTACAGCAAACAGTACCATAAAAGCACTGATAATTTCTTTAAAGTTAAAATAAATGCCCATTGTGTATATTTTTATCAGCAAAAGAGTTGTTTTGTTTAAAATAAAACAATCAACCCATTTGTAGTTAAATTTGAGACAACAAAAATACTACTTTCTAAAGAAAAAACAGGTACTTTTCCGATAAATTTTAATTCCGGATTCCGGGACGGACCTTTCATTCCGTTTTCGGTCCGTTTCTCTTTTTTCTTCCTACAGCAAGTTAATTTTTATCCGCTGTAACAGTCTCCATTTCAGCTTTACTCCGGCTACCGGTTACCAGATAGACCCCTCCGAATATCAAAGCTACTGAAATGATTTTCACAAAATTAAAAGTATCCATTCCCCAACACACAGCAACAATACTAGCCACCAAAGGCTGAACATAATTATACATACCGGCAACAGTCGGGCGTAGATTTTTTTGCCCGATGACTATCAACACATAACTAATAAAAGTACTCCCCACCACGATAAATATCAATGCTCCGATTTCAGTGCTTTGCAAACTCTTCCACCCTGTATGGAGCAAATCATGATAAGAGAAGGGCAAAGCACAAATAAAAGCATAGGTAAACATCCATTTCATGATGGTAATCAAGGAATATTTATTCACAAAATTTTTAAATAACACAAAATAAAGAGCGTAACTTAATTGTGCCAACAACACCAATAAATCTCCCCAGATATAATGATTTCCAGCCGCTTTAACCTCCGAAACCTGATGGCTCCCTAAAATCAGCAACAACGCCCCGGTAGCTCCGACTGCAATCCCCAGTACTTTTTTTCCTGTAATCGGTTCTTTCAAATAAATCGCCGCTAAAACCATGGCGAGCAAAGGCATACTGGTGGTGATGATGGACGCATCTACCGGAGAAGTCATTCCCACCCCGAAAATAAAACATCCCTGATTAAAAACAATAGCCAGGAGAGATGCCCCCAACAATTTTAATAGATCTTTAGGAGTCACCCGTTCAGGTTTCTGAAAGAATGAAGCGATCCAAAATAACACCATAGCCCCCGTAATCCTCAGATCAGTTACAACGAGAGGAGTAACCGCACCTCCTACCATTACAAATTTTGCCATGGGAGACATCAATCCCCACATCACATTAGCCCCCAACATCGAGCCATGTCCTTTCAGTTTCATCAGATTCATATCGGAATGAATTAAATACAAAAAAGAACCGACTTCAGTCAGTTCTTTTGAGTGTAGCGCTAAGGGGAATCGAACCCCTGTTTTAAGAATGAGAATCTTACGTCCTAACCCCTAGACGATAGCGCCATTTCGAGTATTTTAAAAAAGCCTGCTCTTGCAGACTTTCCCCAGAGCTGTTAGTGAGATTTGAACTCACGACCTCTTCCTTACCAAGGAAGTGCTCTACCCCTGAGCTATAACAGCATTCACTTTTACTTTCGTTCAGACTACCCTTATTTGAAAGCGGTACAAAGGTAGTGGTTTTACAATAGAATACAAATTTTTTGTAGCATTTTTTTTAGATTTCGATCAGTTTTTATCAACAATTGAAATAAACTACTGAAAATCAATAATAAAATAAGGATAGTTTCCGGTATTCGTGTTCGGGTCCCTGAACACGAATACCGGAAACTGCTTTGCTTATCCTCCCTTAGCGTCTCGGAATATCGACCGAAGTTTCTTTTTGGCCTTTAAGATGCTCAGAAAAGAAATCTACCAGCCGCCAATAGAAATATTCGTCCATATCTCCGAAACTATGACGTTGTCCCGGAAGAATCAGCATTTCGAAACGCTTATTAGCCCGGATCAAGGCATTTACAACACGGATCGTATTCGCATCATGGACATTATTGTCGATATCACCATGTACAAGCATCAAATGCCCTTTCAATTGCTTAACAATTTCGGGATTCGTGGCTATTTTATAGACAAAGGTAGTATCTCCTTTTTCCGAAACGACCTCTTTCACACCATGATGTGTCTCGCTCCACCAACGGTTATAAATCCGGTTATCGTGGTTCCCGGCACAGGATACCGCAGCTTTATAAAAATCGGGATATTGACAAATTGCAGCAGTAGACATAAAGCCACCTCCCGAATGACCATGTATGCCGACTCTGTCGATATCTATAAACTTATGGCGGGCAGCCAATTGTTCGACAGCCACCTTATGATCGGCCAAAGGATAATCACGCATATTCCCATAACCATAATTATGATACCATTTGGAGCGGGAAGGATGTCCACCCCGCTGTCCTACCGAAATCACAATGAATCCGGCCTGAGCCAAACGATCCGTCCGTACACTCATCCGGGTAAAAGGATAACATACAGCTTCAACCTGGGGACCCGGATAAACATAATCGATAATGGGATATACCTTGGTCGAATCGAAATCGTAAGGTTTATACATCACCCCGTATAAATCCGTCACCCCATCGGCAGCCTTGACGACAAAAGGTTCCGGAAACCGGTAACCAGCCGCTTTCAATTGCGAAAAATCACTTTCCTGAATAGTCATCACTTTATTCCCCTCCCGGTCTAACAGATCGGCACAAGGAATCGTATTCACCCTCGAATAATTATCCACAACGAAACGGGCATCGTCATCTATTTTTACTTTATGAAAATACTCCCCTTTTGTTATCCGTTTCAGTCCACTCCCATTTACATTCACTTTATACAGCTGTTCATAATACGGATTTTCTCCCTCTTCCTTACCATTCCCCACAAAATAGATCGTCCGTGTAGCTTCATCCACTTTCAGCACCTGCTCCACATGCCAGGGGCCTTTCGTGATCCGGTTTTTAAGATTTCCCTGATCATCGTATAAATATAAATGAGCCCATCCGTCACGTTCACTCCAATGAATCAACTCCTTACCCTTATTCAAGACAGCCAAAGGCCGCGTTTCCTGATAAGTATTCATCCGCTCCTGAATAATCGGCACAATCGAATCCTGCCCGATCGTATAAGAGCAGATATCAATACGATGAAGGTCCCGGCTACTACGAACCAGAAAAAAACGGTCGTTATCTCCCAGCCAAACCGGTGATACATACTCCATGTCCCGCTGTTTCTGTTCTGCAGGTTTATAGGATAAACTCAGATTTTGATTCTTAAACGCCGCTACTTTTATTTCCTTACGAACATTATTCTGCATATCGAATACATAAAGATGCTCCTCAGGGGCTTCCATCTCTCCAGGCATCTGATATTTATAAGTTTCCAACGTAGGACGTGGCTGAGCGATAGAATTGATCACCCACAATTCCTTTACTGCCCGGTCGTCGGATACCGTTACCGCAAAGTGTCTGGAATCGGGAGACCAACATCCCGATACCCGCCGGCGTTTACCGTTGCAAAGCGTATCGGTATTCAACATACTGTAAGGAATACCATAACCGAAATCCTTCACTCCGTCTTGTGTCAATTGAATCTCGAGAATCGTACTGTCCTTCTCGTTTTTCCGGGCTTTCTCATAATCTTCCCGACTCATCCGGAAAAGGTTACAATCCTTAGCATATACCACCGTCTGGCCATCGGGAGAAAAATTTCCCCATCCCAATTTTTTCGGTTCCTTTTCCTGCCCTTTCAGATGAGTAAGTTTACGGGAAGGATAATCATAAGAGAAATAAAAGACTTCTTTTTCTCCTTTCTTCTTGTCTTTCTCCTCTTTTTTCGGTTTCACTTCTTGCGAAGATTCCACCTCAAAAGTAAATGTCCGGCCATCTTCTTTTGCCTTGAGATTACGTACCGGCAGATGACGGGCCTCGAAAGGATCATGAACGATCTCTGTCAGCTGAGCAGCCAGTTCATCCCGGTCGAACAGCAGATTTTTGGTACGCGCAGCCGGATCGACCACATACCAAAAAGTTCCTTCACTCGTTTTATACTCGAACCAGAAACGATTTCCTTTCTGAAACCAATGCGGATCGACCAAAGTAGAAAACAACATATTCTTCAGCTTATCTCCGGTAAACTTTTCTGCCTGCAAATATTCAGGTAACCTCTCTTGCGAAAATACCTTACCGGCACAACAGAGGCCGATAAATAAAAAAATAATAATCCGATTTTTTTTCATATAATAACCATTTCAACGTTGTGTACAAAAATACACATTTTTAGGGATTCCGGGACGGGTCTGTCCCGGAATCCCTAAGGAAGTTCCCGAGCAAGATAAGGAGCAGTAACGGAATTTGTGGATTCCAGTAAAGCTGAAGGAGTTCCGGCAAAAAGTTTTTCCCCTCCCATCAGCCCTCCCCCCGGCCCCAATTCGATCACATAATCCGCAGCTTTTAAGACATCCAGGTTATGTTCGATGAGATAGATTGTATTTCCCTGATCGACCATCGTATCGAAAAGCCGGAGAATATGGTGGATATCTTTCACATGGAGCCCGTCGGTGGGTTCGTCTAAAATGAAAACCTTACCTTTACTATCCAGGTATGAAGCCAATTTGACCCGTTGCAGTTCACCTCCGGAAAGGGTAGAGAGGGATTGATTCAAGTGGAGATAACCGAGCCCGACTTGCATCAAAGGCCTGAGTTTTTGTTCTATACTACTACCTTCAAATCGAAGGGAAGCTTTACGTACCGTCAAGTCCATCGTTTCTGCTATATTAAAGCCATCGACCCGATATTGCAGAACTTCCTTCGAATAACGCAAACCTCCGCAGGCCTCACATACCGTCTCGATCGAATCCATAAACGCCATGTCGGAAACAATGACCCCTTTTCCATTACAAAGTGGACATCCCCCCTTTCCGTTAAAAGTAAACATACTCAGGCTAGTTCCACACCGGCGGGCAAAGAGTTTTCGGATATCGTCAGCCACACCGAGATAAGTTGCAGGAGTAGAACGCAAGCTGATCCCGATACTCTTTTGGCTGATATAGACCACTTCTTCCGGGTAATTCTCCCGGAAACATTGCATCAGAGAACTTTTTCCCGATCCGGCTACTCCGGCTACAACTGTCAGTATCCCTAAAGGGAATCGGATAGTCAGGTCCTTCAAATTATGCATCCGGGCATGCTCTACGGTAAACCAGGCAGTAGGTTTCCTGAACTGAGCTTTAAGGGGCGTTTTTCCGGCTATCATTTGTCCGGTCAGGGTATTACTCCGGAGGAGGCCCGGATAATCTCCTTCATACAAAATATAGCCTCCTTCAACTCCCGAGCCTGGTCCAAGATCGACAATATGGTCCGCAATTCGGATCAATTCCTTGTGGTGTTCGACCAAAAGTACCGTATTTCCATGGTCCCGGAGTTTTCGAACAGATTCCTTCAAGAGATGGATATCATGGCTATGTAAACCGACACTGGGTTCATCCAGAACATAAAGGATATCGGATAATCCGGAATTAATGTATTTCGCAATTTTACAACGCTGCGCTTCTCCCCCGGACAGAGTTCCCATACCCCGGTCGAGTGTCAGATATCCCAAGCCGATTTCCAATAAGGCGGTTAAACGGGTTTGTAATACCTGTTTCAGATCTCCAGCCAAAGAATCGGTGATTCCTTCAAGCCAAATAAGTATTTCGGGAATGGGGAGTTGTGTAACCTCTGCAATATTTTTTCCTCTAATCCGACAAGTCAATACGGTGGGATTCAACCGGGTACCGCAGCAATCAGGACAGACTCCCATCGTTACCATAGGCTCCAGAAGCTTTTGATGTAATTTTCCTTCCTCTGAATTGATAATACTACGATACATCCGGGTCACCAGACCTTCGTACTTCGCTGTTTTAGGCCAATTGGAAGGAGGATTCTTCAATTTGATTTGAGGAGAATATAAAAACAGTTTCAGTTCTTCCGGTGTATAATCTTTTATTTTCTTATTCAAATCGAATAATCCGGAATGGGCATATCTGATCCAGCGCCATTCACCCGGTTGGAAAGCTGCATAATGAATCACATCCGGGTCATTCAGCGATTTGTCGAAGTCCACCAACTTATGTACATCGAGTTCTCTGACTTCTCCCAGTCCGTCACAACGGGTACATCGGCCTTGAGGGTGATTGAAAGAAAAAGTATCGGAATAGCCGACATGGGGTGAACCGATCCTCGAGAACAACAAACGGAGGAGGGAATAAATATCGGTGTAAGTACCTACTGTCGAACGGGCATTGGCTGTCGGTTTTTTTTGGTCGATTACGATGGCTACCGGCATATTCTCAATCTTATCGACATGAGGCCGACCGTATTTAGGCAGATACTGCTGAACAAAACTAGGAAAGGTTTCATTCAATTCGCGCCGGGAAGTCGCCGCTATCGTATCCAGTACCAACGATGATTTTCCCGATCCCGATACACCGGTAAAAATCGTGATTTTCTTTTTAGGGATTTGTAAGGAAACATGCTTCAAATTGTTTTCATAGGCCCCTTTAATGACGATGTATTCTGTTCCAGCCATAGCTTATTTCGATTAAAGTCCGTAAAGTTCAGTTTATAAAATTCATCGTCCCGATAAATTCAGGACAAATATAGGGCAATCGGTTTGTTTTAAATTCTACCCTCACCCAATATTTAAGTCTGAACTTTTCATTTTGGCCATTGTTTCTGTATCTTTGCCATCATCAGAAGTTTTTTAGTGACCATTTTATGAAGAGAATATTTTTATGTTTGTATTTTTTGCTGACACTAGCAGCAGGATTACAGGCCGAAAATCTGGCAGAGGCAACCTATAATCTAAGGAATGCCTATCGGAGCGATTCTTTGAAAGGCAATGACTGGGGACAGCATTATCCTTATATTGCCGGGGTAGTACAGTTCTACGGATTCGATATATTCGGAACTCAGGAAAGCTTCTGTGATCAATTACAGGATTTAAAGCGAACTTTACCCGAATATGATTATATCGGAGCGAGACGTGACGATGGAAAAAAAGCGGGCGATACACAGGAAAAAGTCAACACTGCCGGTAACTTTCCGCAAGAAGTGTTTTCGGATAAATATACAGCATATACTCCATCGGATCATTTTCCGGTGATTTAATTGTTAAAGAACAAAAATAAACAAATATGGAATATCATATAGATCCCGTTGATTTTATCGTAGGAAAGACCGGAGGAGAAAACCGGGCGGTACGCAACCTACTCGATTTATTTGCAGAAGGGGCTACGATTCCTTTTATTGCCCGGTACCGTAAAGAGAAAACCGGTAATATGGATGAAGTACGAATCGGGGAAATCAAAACTTTATATACTCAGTTTCAGGAACTCGAAAAAAGGAAAAATGCTGTTTTAGATACGATCCGGGAACAGGAAAAACTGACTCCTGGTTTAGAAAAACAGATCCGGGAATGTCAGGATATCCGGATACTGGAAGATCTCTATCTGCCCTTTAAACCTAAAAAGCAAACCCGGGCAGCGAAGGCCAAAGCGAAGGGATTGGAACCGCTGGCAGCTCTTCTGATGCGGCAGGAAAACGGGGATATTGCGGTCAAGGCAGCCCGTTTCGTAAAAGGTGAGATACAGGACACAGAAGAAGCTTTACAGGGAGCCAGGGATATCATGGCCGAATGGGTAAACGAGAGCGAAGCAGCACGTAACCGGGTTCGCCGTCTGTTGGAACGGGAGGCGGTTATCACGGCCAAAGTAGTGAAAGGCAAAGAGCAGGAAGGTGAAAAATATACCGATTACTTCAATTTCCAGGAAAGTCTGAAACGTTGCCCTTCTCACCGGATACTAGCTATCCGGCGTGGAGAAGCAGAAGGGATTCTCAAAGTTTCTTTAAGCATCGACGAAGAGAACGCCTTAAAGAATTTAGAGCGGATTTTTATAAAAGGAGACAATGAGAGTGCCCGGCAAGTCTGGCTGGCAATGAAAGACGGCTACAAAAGATTGTTGTTTCCGTCCATCGAAGCCGAATATATGACCTTATCCAAACAGAAAGCAGATAGCGAGGCTATCCGGGTCTTTGCAGAAAACTTACGGCAACTGTTACTCGCTTCTCCTTTAGGTAATAAACGGGTATTGGCTATCGATCCGGGATTTCGTACAGGTTGTAAAGTGGTATGCCTGGATGAAACCGGCAAACTGGTTCATAATGAAAATATTTACCCCCACCCTCCCCGCAATGAGTATAAGCAAGCGGCAGCCAAAGTGACGAATATGGTAGCGACCTACGACATTCAGGCCATCGCTATCGGGAACGGTACGGCCGGACGGGAAACAGAAAAATTTATCCAGACATTACGCTTCGATCGGAAGGTACAGGTGTTTGTCGTCAGTGAAAGTGGGGCTTCCGTTTATTCGGCCTCTAAAATTGCCCGGGAAGAATTTCCGGAATACGATGTGACGGTGCGGGGGGCCGTCTCGATCGGCAGACGATTGATGGATCCTTTAGCCGAATTGGTCAAAATCGATCCTAAATCGATCGGTGTCGGACAGTATCAGCATGATGTGGATCAAGGCGGACTGAAAGAAGCGTTGGATCGGGTTGTCGAATCGTGTGTGAACAAGGTCGGAGTGAATGTGAATACCGCCAGTAAATATTTGCTGACCTATATTTCCGGTTTAGGACCGGCCTTAGCTGAAAACGTGGTGGCTTATATTCAGGAAAACGGAGCGTTGAAAAGCCGTGAAGAACTGAAAAAAGTGAAACGTATGGGAGCGAAAGCTTTTGAACAAAGTGCCGGCTTTCTGAGGATCGAAGGGGCCGGAAATCCTTTGGATAATTCTGCTGTTCATCCGGAATCGTATTATATCGTTGAAAAAATGGCCCGCGATCTGGGTGTCGGCGTTCATGAACTGATCGGAAACGAAACACTGTGTGGCCGGATAGAACCTCAACGGTATGTGGATGAAAAAACGGGCCTGCTGACCCTGAAAGATATTGTGGCAGAATTGAAAAAACCGGGGAGAGATCCCCGGACAATGGCGAAAGTATTCAGTTTTGCCGAAGGCATTTCAAAAATCGAAGATCTGCAGGTGGGTATGGTAATTCCGGGAATCGTTACCAATATTACCGGTTTCGGAGCTTTTGTCGATGTCGGAGTGAAACAGGACGGTTTGGTACATATTTCAGAAATTGCCGATCGTTATGTAACCGATCCTGCAGCAGAACTGGTACTGAATCAACAAGTGATGGTAAAGGTTGTACAAGTGGAACCCGGGCGTAAACGAATCGGCCTTTCAATACGCCAGGCGCAGAGTAAAGATTAAATTTAAAATCCATAGATTTATGAAAAAACAGTTGTTTTTTATAATCCTGTTGGGAGTAGTAGAATTATTGGCCGGATGCCGCCCCGAAGGGAAGGAACCGGAAACCGGAGTAAGCATCGGGTTGGCCCGGCAACGCAAACAAGATATAAGCAATTTGCAATACCGGCTGAAATTCCGGATTCCTGAAAATAAACAGGAAGAGGTCATCGGGAAAGTACAGATCACACTGAAGCAGGAAAAAGTACAGCCTGTCGTATTGGATTTTCGCGAAGATCCCCACAAAGTGAAACAACTGAAAGTGAATGGACGACCGGATTCGATCCGGATTTCGAATGAACATATTGTAGTAGGGACCGATTACCTGAAAAAAGGAGCGAATGAGATCGAGATCGATTTTATTGCCGGTAATCAATCCCTGAACCGGAACGATGAATTTTTATACACCTTGTTGGTACCCGAACGTGCCCGAACCTTATTTCCTTGTTTCGACCAACCGGACATGAAAGCTGTTTTTACCTTGCAGCTGGATATCCCGGAGCAATGGGTAGCCGTAGCCAATGCAGCCGTCGAGTCCGAAACCCTCCATGAAGGCCGGAAACTGATCGCTTTTCAGCCGACCCAACCCCTGAGTACCTATTTATTTTCTTTTGTAGCCGGGAAATGGCAACAACTGGCAGAAAGCCGGGACGGTAAAACGATAGTCATGTATTACCGGGAAACCGATCCTCAGAAAGTGGCCCAGCATACGATCATTTTCGATCAGGTTTTCGCTTCTCTGAAATGGCTCGAGGACTATACCGGAATCCCCTATCCGTTCGATAAATACGATCTGGTGATTGTACCGGGATTTCAGTTCGGTGGTATGGAACATCCGGGTGCGGTGTTATACAATGATAAACGCATGTTCTTAGGGCCGCATCCGACCATAGAAGAAGAACTGGGACGGATGGAACTGATCGCTCACGAAACGACACATATGTGGTTTGGAGATGCCGTGACAATGGCCTGGTTCGACGATGTGTGGACCAAAGAAGTATTCGCCAATTATTTTGCCTCCCAGATGACCCGGCCGGAGTTTCCGGGAGTCAATCACCTTCTGAACGATTTGCGTAATTTTTATATTCCGGCTTATGCGGAAGACCGTACAGCCGGCTCAACCTCGATAAAACAACCTTTGGAAAACTTAAAGGATGCCGGTTTGATTTACGGACAGATTGTCTATGATAAAGCGCCCATCGTTATGAATATGTTACTGAAACTATTGGGAGAAGAAGCTTTTCAAAAAGGTATCCGGGAATATTTGCAGACTTATTTATATGGGAATGCCACATGGGATAATCTGATTACTATTCTCAATAAGTATACCGATAAGGATCTGGTGGCCTGGAGTAATAGTTGGGTAAATGAAAAAGGGATGCCGGAAATTTCCGCTTCGTGGCATGACCGGACCTTGGTCGTGCGGCAAAAAGATCCCTGGCATAGAGGATTGAGTTGGCCACAAAATATAAGTGTAGCCCTCTATGAGGGAAAAAATGCAGATACACTCCAGTCCTCTGTGCATGAAGTGACTTTGGTATCCGATTCTGCGGTGACCGTTTTTCAGAACCGGTCTGCGGATGAGTCCTGCATTTTTCTGAATCAAAATGGTGAAGCCTATGGCTATTTCGTACTGGATCAGCGGACGATTACCTATGCTTTAGCGCATTTGAATACTTTCGCGAAAGCACCTGAAACCCGTTTGGCTTTATTGATCAATTTGAATGAAAACCGTCTGCACGGCCGTGTAGATGGTTTGGCTTTTGCCCGGATGTTGATCAGTAATTTGAAAACCGAAACCGAACCTTTGATTATTTCTACTTCGATCGCCTATTTGAATGAGATGGCCCTGCACGGACAGATTGCAGGAAGTGAAGAGCTTGAAGAAAGCCTGCTCGGATTAGCACGCAAACCGGGAGGAAAAGGTTGTCAACAGGCTGCTTTCAGGGCTTTGCTCGGAACCTTCCGGCAACCGGCGACGACACAGAAAATTTACCGGATGTGGAAAGAACAGAAATCTTTTACCGGCTTGGCTTTAGGAGAGAGCGATTATACTAAAATGGCTTATGAATTGGCTGTACGTATGCCTGAAAAATATGAGGAAATCAGGGCGACACAGGCGACCCGTATTCAGGACCCCGACCGGAAAAGAGAATTTAACTTTATTGTCCGGGCCGTAGCTCCTGAAACAGAAACGCGGGATTCCCTATTTCGGTCTTTATTGATCGCCGGGAACCGTCGGATAGAGCCTTGGGTTACCCAGATCGTCGGATATCTCAACCACCCTCTCCGGCAACAGCAAGCCGTGAAGTACATCAGGCCGGCTTTACAGGAATTACAGGAAGTGCAGCGTACCGGAGATATCTTTTTCCCCAAGAACTGGATTTCAGCTACATTGCGCGGACATAATTCCCCGGAAGCGGCACAAGTAGTCCGGCAATTTCTGGAACAACATCCTGATTATCCCGTTTTGCTGAAAAATAAGATTTTACAAAGTGCCGACCATTTGTACCGATAAAATATTCAGGCATATACGGTGATTTTAATGGTGTCCTTTACTATTTGAAGGGCAATATAAAGAATATTTCCATTTCGTATAAAATCGGAGTAAGTACCAATAACCAGTTGGCTTTCCGGTATACTTACAGAGTCTGGCATTTCATCGGCCAGAAGTTCCCTGCTTTACGTCAAACGGTCAATGATTTCGAATATCATGTGTTTATTGCAGAGGAAAGAGGAGACAAATACCGGTGGATCTCTACCGGGATTACCATCCATGATGCCTTTCGGAAACAGGAGAAATAGGATTTTATAACTGATTTGAAACTAAGCCCCTGAGTTCACGTAAAGGGATAAAACGGATAGGTTATGAATGAAAAAAAGTCATTTTATGTGATCGGTATGAGTTGTGCCGGTTGTGCTGCCAATATTCAACAGGCATTATCCGAACGTAAGGGTGTCATAGAAGCCAGAGTAAATTTCGCCGCTTCAGACGTCATAGTGGAATATAACCCTACGCTTGTTTCCGATAAAGATTTGCAAAAAACGGTACAGGAAGCAGGCTACGATCTGTTGTTGGAAAATGAGACAGAGCCTGAACAGGCCGAAATTTTACAACGAGAAGCCTATGATAAACTACACCGGAAAACGATAGGAGCGTTATTGCTATCCCTCCCTGTTTTTGTGATCGGGATGTTTTTTATGCATATGCCCTATGGCAACTGGATCATGCTGGGATTTACCTTACCGGTCCTACTGGTATTCGGAAGGGATTTTTTCATTAATGCCTGGCGACAATTGAAACATGGACATGCCAATATGGATACTTTGGTGGCGGTCAGTACAGGAGTTGCCTTTCTGTTCAGTCTGTTCAATACCCTATGGCCCACCTATTGGACGGACCGGGGACTGGAAGCTCATATTTATTATGAAGCGGCAGCAGTGATCATCGCTTTAATTTTATTAGGCCGTTTATTGGAAAGCCGTGCAAAATCGAATACTTCGACAGCTATCCGTAAACTGATCGGATTACAGCCCAAAGAGGTGATCCGGATTCTCGAAGACGGTACGGAACAGGTGATCCCGATCAAAGCAGTACAACCCGGAGACATACTATTGGTGAAACCCGGAGATAAAATTCCGGTCGACGGCAGTGTCACAGAAGGAGTTTCTTTTGTCGACGAGAGCATGATTACCGGCGAACCGGTACCTGTCGAGAAAGTGACCGGTACACATGTCTATACAGGTACGATCAATCAGAAAGGGAGTTTTAAATTCATGGCCGAAAAAGTCGGGAGCGAGACTATTTTAGCCCAGATTATCAAGATGGTACAGGAGGCCCAGGGTAGTAAAGCTCCGGTACAACAGTTGGTCGACAGAATTGCTGCTATTTTTGTACCTGCCGTAATCGGTATCGCAGCGCTTACTTTTATCGGCTGGATGATTGCCGGTGGAGAACTCGCTTTTACACATGCCTTGCTGACCTCGGTAACTGTATTGGTTATCGCCTGTCCCTGTGCATTGGGATTGGCGACCCCGACGGCAATTATGGTAGGTATCGGCAAAGGGGCTGAGAACAATATTCTGATCCGGGATGCACAGAGCCTGGAACAATTGTGTAAAGTACAAGCCGTAGTTTTAGATAAAACCGGAACGATTACCGAAGGGAAACCTGTGGTTACCGATATTTTCTGGAATCCGGGGATAGATTTACGGCACAGTATGGAAGTTTTATTGTTTATGGAAAGCCGTTCCGAACATCCTCTGGCCGATGCTGTGGTACTCCATCTGACGGAAGAAGGGATAAAGACGAATCTGAAGGGAGAATTCAATAGTCTGACGGGACAGGGCATACAAGGTATGATCAATGGGGAATCCTATTTTGTAGGGAATCGCCGTTTGCTGGAAATGAACGGAATCTCCCGGGAAAGTGAACAGGCAGAACAAGCCGACGCTTGTAGTCTGGAAGGGAAAACCGTCGTTTATTTTGCCGATAGCAAACAAGTGTTGGCTTTAATTGTCATCGCCGACCGGATGAAGCCAGGGTCTGTAAAAGCTATCGAACGTTTGCAGGCAGAAGGTATTGAAGTATATATGCTCACCGGAGATAATCGGATCACAGCCCGGGCCGTAGCCGATAGTATCGGCCTGAAACATTTCAAGGCAGAAGTCATGCCATCGGATAAAGCCGATTTCGTGAAGGAACTACAACAACAGGGCAAGATTGTAGCGATGGCAGGTGACGGTATCAACGATTCGCAGGCTTTGGCCCAAGCCGATGTCAGCATCGCAATGGGAAAAGGTTCGGATATTGCAATCGATGTGGCGAAGATCACTTTGATTACCTCTGATCTGAATGCTATCCCGAAAGCCTGGGCCCTCTCGAAGCAAACGGTCGCTGCTATCCGGCAAAATCTGTTTTGGGCATTTATTTATAACCTGATCGGTATTCCCCTGGCAGCAGGCATTCTCTATCCCTGTTGCGGTTTTTTACTCAATCCGATGATAGCTGCCGCTGCGATGGCTTTCAGTTCGGTTTCCGTCGTTACGAACAGCTTACGCATCAAAGCAAAAAAAATCTGATTTCAATTTTTAAATCTCAATTTTCAATTATTGGGTAACCATTCTGAAGTTTAAGCGTTCGTATGAGTGTAGTTAAATTTATCGTCCCGATAAATTTAAGTTTATAAAGTTTTTTAAGAATAGGACATGAAAACATTTAAGTTTAAAACGAATTTGAAATGCAATAATTGTGTTGCCAAGGTTAAATCACAATTGGATATAACAGATGAAATCCAAAGTTGGTCGATCGATCTGAAAAGCCCTGACCGGATTTTGACAATAAAGGCCAAAGATGAGAAAGCTGTTGCATCGGTAGAACGGATACTTGCTGAAGCGGGCTATCTTGCAGAGGTTTACCCGGTTGAATCATATATAACTAAAAACGACAAAACTATGAAGGACGTGAAAAAAGAATCCGATAAACAATCCAAGCCAACTACAATTAAAGGCTGTGGCTGTGGTAATACCGAAAAACCAGGAAAAAGCCAAAAGATGGCTAATGATGAGACTACCGAGGACGATATTCAGGGAGCTTCAAATTACGAACGGGCAGAAAGTGACCAATCGAAAGGGATTTTTGCCCAACAGACAAAGGCTTATAATAAAACTATGGATGAGCTTATCGAGAATGACGATCAGAACGCCAAAGACAACCTCTCCGATTATATGGATGAGCTGAAGGAAGAATCGGAGACTTTAGACGATCATCCGAAACCTTATGGGACAACGGAAAATTCACCGGATTTTCCGGCAGAAGGAAAATTTACTCCTCCCTATTAGATAATAATACCTGAAGAGACGGTTAGTTATTAAGATAAAACGGGAACAACGGAGCAAACGGAGAATATGCTGTTTTACTCTGTTGTTCCCGTTTAGAAGAAATTTATTTCTTTTTAAAGAGATTCTGTATTCCCTGTAACAGATTACCTTTCAATTCTTTCTCTGCTGCTTTGGTGACCGCTTTGATCGCTTTGGAAAGGTCGGGTTTGATAACCGGCTTCGACAGCGTTCCCTCGACCTTTGCATCGATATCCAGATTTTTAATATTGTCCGAACCCGGAATAGATTTCAGGAGGTTGTCGATGTCCTTGCCGAAAAATTTACGGTCGATGTTCATCGATAAGGTATAATCGAGCTGCCCGTCGACGGTTTGATTTCCATAAATGGTCACCGGATTACCTGCAAAACTGGTCTTAAACGGTTCGACGATAATATTCCCGTTTTCGAGTTTGAAATCGATTTTCAGCTTACTGATACTCAACCGGCTAAGTTCGTCGTTCTTCATCACACTAGCCAACTGGTTCATCGCCGGATTGTCGTTGATCAGAATACCTTTTGATTCGAGATATCCCCCACCGTTTGCTGTCGTCATTACCGGACTCATTTCTTTATCCAGGGTAGAACTGAAGTTCATGGCAGCCGAAACTTGTCCGCTACAGTTCATCGCTACCGGAATACTCTTCCGCAGGAAAGTGAAAGCCTCGTAGGCGGCATGGATATCGAAGTCGGATATATTCAGCTTGAAATCTACTGTCGGAATCTTCGGATTGGCTGTATTATATTGTCCGTTCATCACCATCTTACCTTCCAACATATCCATACTGAGATTTTTCAGTGTGGCGACCGCATTATCCAAAGAAATTTGCCCTTTTACATTACGGATAGTCAGATTATCGAAAAGGATAGTACTGATATTACTGGTAAATTGTACGTCGATGTTTTTGGGAATCTCCAAAGCTCCTTCTGCTGCGGTCGGTTTGTTCGTCAAGGCGATAGAGTCGGCCGAAGCCCGGGCCGTAGTATCGCTCTTTGTTTGGCGGGCCGCTTTGGCTTGGGCGATAATGAATTCATTCAAATTTATTCGGTTCGAATGCAGAGAGAAATTACCTTTCAGCGTTTCATTTTTGAAAACATAAGGAAGATAGTTCGAAATATTTCCTTGTAAAGTGAAATCCGAGGAAAAAACTTTTGCCTGTAACTGTTTCAGATTCAACTGAGCCGGAGTAATCGTAACAGATCCCTGCGGGATAGAAATACCTTCCGGAAATTCAGCATTGACCAAAAGAAGATCTTTTAAAATAATATTTCCTTTGGCAATAAATTTCTCATATTGTTCTTTCTCGATATATTGATATTTCCCGTTGAATGTCATATCGGTCGTGACGATTCCCTGCAGGGTAATATCTTTCAGTGGAAGGGCTTTCTTCAGATTGGAGAAATTAATAACCCCGACTGCACCTCCGGCAAGCACCGGATCGTTAGGATTACTGATATTCAAATACATACTGAATGGATTACCCGCTATATCGAACGATAATTTTTTCAGGTTCAGTTGTGTTGAATCGACAGGTCCTCCGGGATTGCTCACGTTCAGATCGATATTGATTTGACGGATAGCTTCCGGTAATTCGGGATATTTTACAGAAGCATTATTGACAAGTAAATTTGCCTGCAGAGCCGGGAGATGATCGGCATAATATTCTCCTTTAGCCGTAACATTCAGCTTAAAATCACCACTGGTTTCCAATCCCTCGATATAATGTTGCAACGTTTTGGGCACCATAGCCAACAAACTGGCAAATTTGGTATCCGGAGCATTCAATTGCAAATCCAGTTTATATTTGTCCTCTCCGATCCCGATATTTCCGGTTAAATCGAGTTTGAGATCGTTCAGGGCCAGGTCATTTTACTGAATATCGAAAGTCATCTCTTTGAGATTGGCTCCGATAACGGCCTGCCATTTCAGATCGGTCTTATTGATCCAGACACTGTTTTGGTGCCGATATGAAATATTTTGCAGAGCAAGGAAAATATCGATCAGCGTATTGGTTTCCGAAAAATTCCCATTGAGTTTTAAATCGATATCTGCAATGCTGGCATAAGTCGAATGCTGAAAATCATTGTAAGTGATGAATAAATTTTCAATGGCGATATCATTTAAACGAAGGCCTCTCTCCGCCTTGCCTTTCGGTTCATCGGGCGGAGTTTCCGTAGTGGCGGAAGTTTGCGAACCGGAAGACAATAGGATATCCCAGTTGGCTTTCCCTTCGCTATTTACTGTCGGAGCGATACGGCAATTTTTAAGCAAAAGTTGGTTTACAATGAGTTCATCTCCTGCTATCAGTGACTTCAAATTCACCGAAGCCTCGAACAACGGAATGTAAACGACGGTATCTCCTGCAAATTCATCCTGCCCGGTAATCATCACCTCTTTCAAGGCAACATTCAGATTAGGAAAACTTTTGAACATGCTCAGGTTCATATCGCCGATTTTCAATTTCGCATTGATGTATTTGGCGGATTGCTTTTCAATAATTTGGAGTATATCTCCTTTAAAAAAAGTAGGGATGACCATTAAAGCTGTAATTACAACAAGAATGAGTACACCCAGTGTAATGAATACTTTTTTCATCGTCAGTATTTTTTAGTTGTTTTAAACGGCCGGTGTCCACCGGATTGTTCACAAAGTTATTCTATTTTGTGAACTTATTGGAAATAAGGCTTTATTTTTTTGAGTTTATAAGCCGGAAGTACTTTCTTTTCTTCGAGCAGTTGGAAAGAAAGAGAGTCGTATTTGCGCTTGGCATTGAAGATCATCTGTACATCCTCATATTCGAGATAGGGATGCCGGAGTATAGCTTTAAAACTCATGGTGTCCAACCTGTATTTCACGATCTTTGAAGGATCGACGGTAAATACCCCAGCGCACGAATCGACATTGAAGTGATTCATCTTTAACTCTTTCAACTGCCGGACGGCATAAAAACCTCCCAATCGCTGTCGGTATTTGATGATTTTACTTGCATAGTAAGGACCGATTCCCCGGATTCTGACCAACGCACTGCTGTCCGCCGTATTCAATTCCAAGGGAGGAGAAATTTCCCGATGTGATACCGGACGAAGAGAATCCTTTTCTATATTGATTACTTCCGGCAACAAAAAGAATGCAGGTTTCCCCGACCGGACAAACCGCGGAATAACAATAAGGCCTGTGATCAATAACAGCATGACCAGTACCCCTTCCCGTTCTGTACTATTGAATATCATGACACACCCGATTTTAAATGGCCTATAAAAGTTACAACATTTTTCCGGGATAAGAAACAAAAATCCTACCTATTTTGCATTTTTTTTAATATGCTATATAACTTATAACGAATAGATTAAACGAAAGCATATAAAAATATTCAGAAAAAACAGCAACCATTTTTTGCAACTAACGAAAAACTCCCTATATTTGCACCCGCAATTGAGACACATTGTGACCCGATTCAGTAGCTCAGCCGGTAGAGCACAACACTTTTAATGTTGGGGTCCTGGGTTCGAATCCCAGCTGGATCACAAAAACAAGCGAAAAAACAAAGCAAACTCCTGAAATTCAACGAATTTCGGGAGTTTCTATTTTCAGGCAAAACCTCAAAAACAGCGGATTCCGGGGATCAATCGGAAAATACACACTTTTCGGGACACGGAAGATCCGTCCCAAAATTCTGAAATAAAAGAAACCTTCCAACTTGATGCTGGAAGGTTCCTTTTGTTCGAGCCTCTTGTCGGATTCGAACCAACGACCCCGAGATTACAAATCACGTGCT
>ENA-UOJJ01001962-UOJJ01001962.1-human-gut-metagenome-genome-assembly--contig:-CS66-NODE-1962-length-28091-cov-5.754138_pt1 | contig 28091 bp, 22 predicted proteins | sample MGYA00242343_ERZ723890 | MGnify/ENA metagenome assembly ERZ723890
TCCCACAAAGTGGGGCGTGCAGATTGCGGGAATGATTTTTCAAACACGCTCTAGCACCGCCTCAAAAATATTCTTTATCACAGGTGCCGCAATGGTTCCTCCGTAATACACGCCCTGCGGGTCATGTATAATGCAAAGCCCCAGGATCTGTGGATCTTCCGCAGGCATAAAACCAAGAAAGGAAGAAATATACCGGTTTGCACTTCTTGGCAAAGTCTGGGAAGTAGCCGTCTTGCCCCCTACTGTGCATCCCTCGATCCGGGCATTTCTTCCGGAACCTTCTGACACTACTTTCTCCAGAATTCCTCTTACTGTCTCTGATGTTTTTTTCGAAATAATCCCCGTTTCCACCGGATATTCCAGCTTTCTTCCGCTGGTGCCATCTGAGCTCAGAACGGATACCCCAAAATGAGGTGTGATCCGCCTCCCCCCATTGATCAGAGAACTGACTGTGGTCGCCAGCTGAATTGGCGTAATCTGAAAAGACTGGCCAAAAGCAACTGTTGCCAGCTCCACATTCCCCATGTTTTCCATTTTATGCATGATCGTTCCAGCCTCTCCCGGCAGATCTACACCTGTCTTCTTTAAAAGTCCAAACTCCTTGAAATAATGATAATAGTTTTCCACCCCAAGTCTCAGACCCACTTCAATAAAAACCGGATTGCAGGAATTCTGGGCACCTTCCACAAAGCTCTGGGAACCGTGTCCTGTTCTCCTTGCACAGTGAATCCGCCTGTCATCCACCAGCTTATACCCCGGACAGAAAAATCTGTCATTTACGGAAACCACGCCAGCCTCCAGACCTGCAGACATGGTAATGATCTTAAAGGTAGAACCGGGCTCATATGTATCGTTCAGGCAGGGATTTCTCCACATCTGGTTCAGAAGATCCTGTTTTTCCTGTTCATTCAGTCCTGAAGTGTCCACGTCCGTATTCAATATAAAAGGATCGTTCAGATCAAATTCCGGCACATTAACACATACATAAATTTCTCCGTTCTGCGGATTCATAAGAAGTATGGAAACACGCGCAGCCTGTTTTTCTTCCATTACTTTCAGGGCCGCCTGCTGAGCATACTGCTGCAGATCCACATCCAGACTGATTTTCAGGTTTTCCCCTGCCACCGGATCTTCCCTGCTTTCTCCGATCTGGTCGATTTCCACGCCTCTGGCATCTGTTGTGGTCAGGATTTTTCCCGCCTGTCCCTTTAAAACTTCCTCATATTTCACTTCCAGACCAATTATCCCCTGATTGTCACTGCCTGTAAATCCCAGAACCTTGGAAGCCAAAGATCCGTAAGGATAATACCGCTTATAATCCTCATCCACCTTCACACCATCCAGTTCATACCCACTTATCACATCTCCCACAGATTTTTCCACATTTGTCTTAATTCGTTCAATTGAAGATATTTTTTCAACTTTTTTACGCACTGTGTCAGTATCTATTTCCAACTCTTTTGACAAGACCTCAATAACCTTCTGTGGTTCCTTAATCTGACTGTGAATAACGGAAATAGTACATACAGTTTTATTATCTGCCAGAATCCTCCCTTTTGCATCCAGTATCTGTCCTCTTGCAGCCTTAATGACTCGTTCTCTTTCATGAAGTTCTTCTGCTTTCTGGTAATAGTAATCCGACCGAACCCCCATCAGGTAAACAAGCCTTCCCACAAGTCCCAGAAGCATAAGTGCACATACAAGAAAAACCATCCATATTTTTTTCCTGTGAAAGGTCATTGTTTTTTTCATAAAAAAATCCCCATCTGAAATCATCATAACTAATATATGATAATTTCAGATGGAGGTATGTGTTGTATTATGGTGAACAGTCTGTTTTTTATTTCCTGCCAATACTATGCCACCTATGGACAGTATTTCTAATCCAGTCCGGCTTCCTCGTTAGTCAGGCCTTCACTCTCCATATTGTTATCCTCAATGGGATCCGTGTTATCTTCCGGAGGTCCCGGAACATTGGTATCAGAAACAGCCTCCGGCAGAGTTTCCCCGGCTGAACCAGTGTAGGAATCGCTGATTCCATCAAGGTTAGCAGATTTTATATACTCTCCGTTTGCATTGATCTGATAACTTCCGTCACTATTCAGCAGGTAACCATTTTCGTCAATCCGATTGCCATCCCAGTCAATGAGGTTGCCCTCTTCATCCACCAGATTTCCATTTTCATCAATCTGACTGTCAGATATAGTATTTACATGACCATTAAATTTCTCCCAAAGCTCTGTCTCCGGAACAGTTCCGTCTGTAGACTGATCGGGCTGAATATTCATGTATGGCAGAAGCTCGGAAAGAATTGCCTGTGCCACATACTGTGGATAAATACTGCTGGCCTGATCCTCTACATTTGGCTCGTCAATTACCACATAAATCAGAACCTGCGGGTCATCAACCGGGGCAAATCCGATAAAGGAAACCACGTATTTACCATTTCCACGGGGGAATTTCTCCGCAGTTCCTGTTTTACCGCCTGAGCTGTAACCCTGTACCTTTGACGTCATACTGGTACCCTGCTCTACACTGGCCTGCATATAGCTTCTGATATCAGCGGAAATGCTGGAAGAAATAGTCTGCTTCTGAAGAAGCGGGCTGATTGTCTTCACAGTTGCACCGCTGGCATCTTTGACTTTTGTCACAAGATGTGGCTGATAATAGTAGCCGCCATTGATAACCGAACACATTGCATTGATTTCCTGGATCATAGTACAGCTGAATCCCTGACCAAATGCAGAACACGCAAGCTCTGTCTCATGCATGGTATCAACAGTATGCATAATACCATATCCCTCATTTGGAAGATCGATTCCTGTCCGGCTTCCGAAATTGAAAGTACTCTGTGCTTTCAGAAAATTTTCAACTCCCATCTTTGCACCAATCTGCATCATGGCATCGTTACAGGAGTTTGCGATTACTTCCGCAAGGGTTTCCATTCCGTGTCCGTAAATATTTGCACATTTGATGGTGGTCATATTTCCTGGCACACCAAAATTCTGGTAACCATCACAATAGAAGGTATCACTGGTGGATATTTTTCCCTGTTCCAGAGCAGCTGCCATAACAATGGGCTTCACAACAGAACCAGGTTCGTAAATGTCGGTTACACAAAAGTTATTCCACATGGCGCTTAGAGCATCCATGGTCTCACTGTCGTTCATAGCAGCAATCTCATCTGCTGAATATAAGGAAGACAGATTACGTGGATCATTAAGATCATATCGGTCGCCCCCATCCATGGCAAGGATTTCACCACTTGAAGGGTCTTCCACGATCACTCCTATATTTTTGGCGCCAGTAGATTCCTTAAAGGCATTTACCCATTTTTCCACAATCTGCTGTGTTCCAAGATCGAGGCTAAGCTCCAGACTGTTTCCGTCAGAAGCTTCGATAATGGTTTGCTCCACGTTAGAATCATCACTGAAATATCCGTACTGTCGGCCATCAATTCCTGTCAGGCTGCTATTGTAGTAGCCCTCAATTCCATAGTCCGCAGTATCTCGGGAAAAAGTAAATCCCAGCGTATCACAGGCCAGCTCATTATATGGATAGACTCTCAGATAATCTTCTTCAAACCATACACCCTGGATATTGTTTTTCTCCTGAATTTCTTCCCTGGTCATTTCCGTATCATCTGGTATGCTGCAGTAATCCTCGAATGCTTTCTTATCATCCATGGAGACCTGCTTTTTCACGATCTGATACTGACTCTCCCTGGTCTTATCAGAAGTAAGCCTGGTACGGAGTTCTCCTTCATCAAGGCCAAATATGGTAACCAGAGCATTCACCGTAGGATCCAGATAATCCTCATCTGAATTTACAGCTTTACAGTCCAGTACAACATTATACACCTTGTTGCTCGTTGCCAGAATGTTGCCATTTCGATCATAGATTGCCCCTCGTTTCGCTGGCATTGTGCGATTCTGGTATTTTTGCTGAGCCTGACTCAGCACCTGTTTCTTATACTTGTCACCACTTTGAAAATTAATATAAGTGATAACTCCCAATAAAACGATTAAAGCTCCCAATACGCAAAAGAGCAGTATTGACAGCTTTTTTTTCATACTGTGATTTATTTTTTTTATAGGTTTTCTTTTTTGTTTTCTTCTCAGAGTAGTCAATCAAACACCTGCCTTCATTCCCATTACTTCCCGGTCACGTCCTGATACTGTCTTACGTAGCTGCCGCCTTCAGTCGCATAGGTTTCTGTCTGCTGGTTGCTTGGATATTTCATGCCCAGACGTCCGATGGCGATTTTCCGGATTCTTTCAAGGTCAACACTTGAAGTCACCTGGCTCTCATATGCATCGTTGTCTTCTTTCAGCTCGGCCAGTTGGGATTCAAGAGTGGCCAGCTGGCTTCTTTTACTGGTGCATTCTGTTTTCAGTTTCAGATAATTAATACTGCAAAACACAATAAGGATACCAAGTGCTGCCAGAAATATGGCAAAATTACGGTTCATATTATTGGCTTTCGCACGGTTTCTCCTGGCTGCCTTACTAAGCGGCTTGTTCCCCCGGACCTGCTGCTCTGGTGTGGTCAGCTCTGGTTTTGCCTTATTTTTACGAACAGAATGCTCTGGCTGACGGTACTCTCTCCGCTCAGGAACTTCCTGGACTTTTCGGACAGTGTTGCCATCAACATACACATTTTGTGGACGTCTTTTACCTGACACAGTATTCGTATGTCTGCCTGTCTCCGCCATTTTTTACCCTTCTTTTAAACTTTTTTTTCAAAAATTCTAAGCTTAGCACTCTTAGAACGCGGGTTTTCTTCCATTTCTTCATCACTTGGAAGAATTGGTTTCCTTGTGATGACTCTCCCCTTGGATTTCTTTCCGCACACACATACCGGAAAATCCGGTGGACAGGTACACGGGTTCTCATTTTTTCGAAAAATTGTTTTTACAATTCTGTCTTCCAGTGAATGGAACGTAATAATGCAAAGCCTTCCGCCATCATCCAGAAGATCAATCATCCCATCAAGTGAATCACGAAGAACATCCAGTTCCTTATTCAGCTCAATTCTGATTGCCTGGAACGTACGCTTAGCCGGATGACCTCCTGCTGCCTGTATCTTCATAGGTATGGATTCCCGGATGATCTGTGTAAGCTGACCCGTTGTCATAATAGGGCTCTGCTGTCTTGCTGCTACTATATGTTTCGCGATATTTTTCGCAAATTTATCTTCACCGTAATCGCGGATAATGCGATACAGTTCTCTTTCTTCATAACCGTTAACAATGTCACTGGCAGTCTGTGTCTGTCTCTGATCCATGCGCATGTCAAGAGGTGCATCTACCCGATAAGTAAATCCACGTTCCTCATTGTCCAGCTGATAGGAGGATACTCCCAAATCCAGAACAATACCATCAACCTTGTGAATTCCCCTTGCGGCAAGCTCCTGTACCATGTAACAATAATTGCTGCGAATGATTGTCACCTGGTCAAAGGCGGCAAGCCGTTCACTCGCAGCAATTATCGCATCCTGGTCTTGATCTATACCAATAAATCTCCCCTTGGCAGAAAGTTTCCTGCATACCTCTATGGCATGTCCTGCGCCGCCCAAAGTGCCATCCACATAGATTCCATCCGGCTTGATGTTAAGCCCGCCAACGGTCTCGTCCAGTAATACAGATTTGTGTTTAAATTCCATTTCCGTCTCCTGTTGGATTTCTCGCTTATTTTATGCTCAGATGACGATTCCCATGTTCTCCATGTCGGCAGCAATGCTGTCCATATCGTCATAATTGCAATTCTCGCTCCATTTCTCCTTGCTCCAGACTTCTACTCTGCTTAAGTTTCCAGCCAGAATAACATCTTTCTCCAGACCAGCGAACTCACGTAACGTCTGTGGTACGAGAATTCTCCCCTGCTTGTCCAGTTCACATGTTGTTGCACCTGCAACAAAGAAGCGCGAAAAGGCTCTAGCGTCTTTATTTGTAAGTGGTAATGCACGGAGTTTCTCTTCAAAGGCTTCCCATTCATCCATAGGATAAATATAAAGACAACCATCAAGTCCTCTGGTAAGAACAAATTCCTCACCTAAAGGTTCCCGAAATTTCGCCGGGATGATCAAACGCCCCTTCGCGTCGATTGTGTGATTGTACTCGCCCATGAACATAAAAACTCACCTACTCTCGTGAAATACGAGTCTCCCCCTCGTATCTCATGACGGGAAACAAATGGAAGTTCTGCCACTTCGTCCCCATTTGTCACCACTTTTCTCCACTTCCTACCACTTATGAACCCATTCTAACCCATTTGCCCCTAAATTACAAGTGGGAAATTATGAAATCTATTACATAATTCTGTTACAAAGTCCTTACAAACAGCGAAAATGCAGTCAAAAAATTTTTATATACAAATAAATCCTGCCCTGCAGGACTTTTTATATTGCCGGAAATTCCAGCGAAATTACCTATTACACACAAAAAAACGCCACTTCAGTGGGATTCGCCCCCACCAAAATGACGTTTTGTTCAGACCAGATTCAGATATCTGACAATCATATGATCAATCTTCTTGCTCATGGGCAGGTTTTTTCGCAAATCTGCGCGGCTGGCTATACAACCATTCATCTTCTTCTGAAGCTGTCGGATCCTTCGTAGCAACAGTTTCTTCTTCAGAAATCCCGGCATTTTCTTCCACATGATTTTCTGTACTGGAAGCCTCTGGAAAGGCTTCCTCCTCAGAAACTTCTTCTGTATCTTTCTCTGAGTCCTCCTCATAAAAATCCTCAGCAGCTGAATTTTCCTCTTCCACGATTTTCTCTGTATTCTCTTCATCCCGGGGGATTTTCTTCCGGATGCTCTTCTTCCACAGACGAAGTTTCTTCTGATTCTTCGGAATCATGTTCATAAGCAGATGCTGTTCCGTTATAGACTTCCCGAACACCTGCGGCATCTCCATCTGCAAAAGCTCTCTCCAGTCTGAGCCGGTCTCTGTACTCTTCTGCTTCAGCTTCTCTGGCTGCTCTTTCCTGCGCTTCATAGTCCTGTTCTCTCCTGCGTCTGCGCCTTGCCGCCCTCTTTTTCGCCATGGTTTCTTCCACAACTGCGATCATAGCACAGATTACAAACAGTGCTGCTGAGATCAGCTGGGAAATTCCAACAGAAGTTCCCGGAATCATAAGCTTGTCTGTTCGAAGAAGTTCTATGCAAAATCGTCCGAGACCATATCCTGCCAGATATTTCAGAAATACTTCTCCGTGGAAATGTTTTTTGCGCTTCCACACAAGCATCAGGAGAAACAAAAGCAGACACCAAAGACTCTCGTATAAGAAAACCGGATGTACTTGAATATAAGAAGTTCCACCTATTGTCTCCAGGTTTTCCCTCATTGCAGATGTCACTTCGCTGGAACGCACAGCAGATAAAGGGAGCTGCATTGCAAATATGCTGTTGGTATACTCACCGAAAGATTCCCTGTTAAAGAAATCTCCCCACCTTCCTATTATCTGCGCAATAACGATTCCCATGCTGGCAGTATCTGCCATCTGCATAAAAGATTTTCTGCGCACGCCGCAGTAAATGGCTGCTCCCAGCATTCCTCCAAACAGACCGCCGTAGAATGTAAGTCCGCCATTTCTCACATTAAAGATCTCAATAATATTGCCCTTATAAAGATTCCAGGAACATAAAACATAAAGCATTCTGGATCCGACCACACCCAGAAGCAGGGACATGATCATCATTTCCAGATAATCGTCTTTATTCTCGCCGCAGCGCTTCGCTTCCAGAATCACAAATCCCATTCCCAGAAGCATTCCCAGAGCTATTACAAGGCCAAAAAATGTAATCTCAAATCCAAATATTTGAATGGATTTCCCCACATAACCCAGGTTTATTCCTAGATTCGGAAACTGAATTGACATTTATGCTATCCCTCTGTTTCTATTACTTATCAGACATTGAAACGGAATAAGATCACATCGCCATCCTGTACTACGTAATCCTTACCTTCCATTCTTACAAGACCTTTTTCTCTTGCGCCTGCATAGGAGCCACAGTCAAGAAGATCCTGATAGTTTACCACCTCAGCCTTAATGAATCCACGCTCAAAATCAGAATGAATCTTACCTGCTGCCTGCGGAGCCTTGGTTCCAATCTTGATGGTCCATGCTCTGGTCTCATCTTCTCCGGAGGTCAGGAAGCTCATAAGTCCAAGGAGATGATAACTTGCCTTAACCAGCTTCTCAAGTCCTGATTCCTTGAGTCCAAGATCCTCCAGGAACATTTTTCTCTCATCCTCATCCAGTTCGGAAATCTCTTCCTCGATCTGTGCACAGATTACGAAAATCTCACTGTTCTGCTCTGCAGCATATTTTCTTACAGCCTGTACATGCGCATTGTCAGCACCATCATTTGCAAGATCGTCTTCTGCAACATTTGCAGCGTAAATAACCGGTTTCTGAGTGAGCAAATTGTATGTTCCCATCCATGCTTCCTCATCCTCATTCTCCAGTTCCATAGTAATGGCCATTTTGCCGTCTTCCAGCCATTTCTTGATCTTCTGAAGGAAATCAAGCTCTTTAGCAGCTTCTTTGTCCATACGGGCAGTCTTGGTAACCTTTGCAATTCTTCTCTCCAGGATCTCAAGATCAGAGAAAATGAGCTCCAGGTTGATAGTCTCAATATCACGGATCGGGTCGATGCTTCCATCTACGTGAATTACATTGGTATCCTCAAAACAGCGTACTACATGAACGATTGCATCAACTTCACGGATATTTGCAAGGAACTGGTTTCCAAGACCTTCTCCCTTAGAAGCGCCCTTTACAAGTCCTGCAATGTCAACAAATTCTATAACGGCCGGTGTCACTTTCTTGGAATGATAAAAATCACCAAGCAGTGCAAGTCTTTCATCCGGCACAGTAACAACTCCCACATTCGGGTCAATGGTACAGAAGGGATAGTTCGCAGATTCTGCACCAGCCTTTGTCAGGGAATTAAAAAGTGTACTTTTTCCTACATTTGGAAGTCCAACGATACCTAATTTCATTTTATCCTATTTCTCCTTATTTTTAGGGGCGTTTGACATTTCTTTACGCCATTCTTTTGCTATTATACCACAAACAATAAAAATATGATATATTTCCGGCCCCATATTGTCTTCTCTATACATCTTTTTATTTTAGCATACCCAACTCTTTCCATCAAGACAAAAGCTCTGGACAATCTGATAAATTTGAAAAAACACCTCATATTTCCAATTGAATATGAAGTGTTTCTCTTTTGTAATACATCATTTATTTCAAATCTCTGGACATGATCATAAGAAGACTGCCTTTTTCGTAGAGTACCTTGGCCTTTTCTTCCTGGATCTCGTTGCTAACGGTGCGGCCGCAGTTATCTGTAGTAAGGCGGTAATGATCCAATGGGTATTTAAACCCCTTCAAAGTAAGACCTTCAACCGTTTCACCGGCTGCGAAAAAAGAAATATATTTTCCGAACTGACTGTCTTTTCGAATAATATAGCCATTTTCCACAAGACAGATGTAATTCTGAGCATCTGCCAGGATCACATTGACACCCTTTTGTCTGCCATATCCCAAAAGTCCCATATTTCCAATAAAATGATCCAGTCTTCCACCAGTTGCGCCAAGAATAAGAATATTCTTTGCCCCTCTTCTTATTGCCAGATTTAAAGTAGACTGGGTATCTGTATCATCCTTTTCAGGATTCAGTCTGACAATTTCTGTATGGTCAAGACTCTCCAGATATGCCTTTCCAGCACCTGATAAACTGTCAAAATCACCGTCCACAATATCCGGGACAAGACCTGTTTCCAGAAAGAAATCCAGTCCTCTGTCAGCCGCCAGCAAAAGCAGCTTCTTTCCTTTTCGCTCTTCTTCTATTTTTCTTATAAAATCGAGGGCAAAATCTTTCTGGATCATGCCCCCGCTTACGATTACTGTATCTATCATTCTATCTCTCACTCAATCCTGTCACCAATCTCTTCGATCTGTTTCTGAATATGGCGGACATTCTGGGCAATATTACCGCCGAATACCCAGGATCCGGCAACAAAGATATTGGCACCAGCTTTCATAACAGTCTCTATGGTACCTTCATTGATTCCACCGTCAACCTCAATATCCACATTCAGATTCTCTTTGTCGATCAGTTCTCTCAGTTCCTGAATCTTCTCTGTACACTCGTCCATATATTTCTGTCCGCCAAAGCCAGGCTGAACAGTCATTACCAAAACCATATCCACATCCTCAAGCATATGGCTGATATCATTTACCGGAGTTGCAGGCTTGATGGAAACACCAACTTTCACTCCTGCATCCTTGATACGCTCTATAGTACGTTCCAGATCCTCACATGCCTCAGCATGAACGGTGATGGAATCCGCACCACAATTTACAAAATCCTGAATGTATCTTTCCGGCTCTGTCACCATAAGATGAACATCAAAAAACATCTTGGATTCTTTACGGATGGATTTGATCACCGGCATGCCAAAGGAAATGCTCGGTACAAAATCTCCATCCATAACATCAATATGGAGCCATTCAACTCCTTCGTTTTCAAGAATTTTAATCTGTTCGCCCAGACGGTTAAAATCCGCTGATAAAATGGAAGGGCATAGCTGATACATAGTTTTAGTATCTCCTTTTCTCTTTTAATTCCTCATATAAAGCCAGATAGTTGTCATACCGCTGCTGACTAATTTTACCTTCAGACAGAGCTTTCTTCACTGCACAGCCCGGTTCATGAATGTGCATACACCCCTGAAACCGGCATTGCGGCTCATACATTACAAATTCCGGGAAGTAATCCCGAAGCTCCTCTTCCTTCATATCGGTAAGATACAAAGAAGAAAATCCCGGAGTATCCACCAGGAAAGTATTCTTCTCCACCGGGATTACCTGGGAATGTCTGGTGGTATGCTTGCCGCGCTTCAGTTTTTTGCTGATCTCGCCAGTCTCCATCTGCACTTCACCCTGCATACAGTTGGTAATGGAAGATTTCCCCACACCGGAAGGTCCTGCAACTACTGTTGTTTTTCCCTTCAGTATCTCGCGGATCTCGTCCATTCCCTCTCCCTCATAGGTACTGGAAAGCACTACACAATATCCACATCCAGTGTATATTTCGTAAAGCTTTTCCATTTCTTTCTTCTCTCCCACATCTTTCTTATTGAAGCAGATAACCACGGGAATTTTCTGCTGCTCCATCATGATCAGAAAGCGGTCCAGAAGAAGGAAATTAGGCTTTGGATTCTCCATGGCAAAAATCAAAAACGCCTGATCTACATTGGCTACAGCAGGACGGATAAGCGAATTGCGGCGGGGAAGAATGGAAGTTACACTGCCTTCCTTCTCCTCCTCATTCAAAACGGTAATCTCCACATTATCACCTACCAGAGGCTTGAAATTATCCTTTCGAAAAATTCCTTTTGCCTTACATTCGTAAATATTGCCGTCTTCCGCATAGATATAATAGAAACCTGCAATTCCTTTAATGATCTTTCCCTGCATGGATTACTCAACCTTCTCAAAAGTAAGAGGATAATGGCCAAGTTCCTGATAGCTTCCATCAGATTGCTGCTCAGACAGATATAAAGTACCCTCAGCAACTCCTGGTGCACCTGTAATATCCAGCTGATATGGGAAAGTAAGCTGCTGTCCTTCTACCACAGAGCTTGCTTTTGGAGCGCCGCCTACATTCTGAACAAGCTCCAGTCTGATCAGACCTCCATTATATCCGATAGGCGTCTTCAGTTTCTGTGTACATTTCCATACTTCGCCATTTGCTACTGCTGCAGTAGTATCAGAGGAACTCTGATCCTCAGTATTCTGTGAAGAAGTATCCTGACTTCCACTGCTTACAATAAGAGTGATCGTATCGTTATCCGGATCTGCATATACCGGGTTGTCATCTGTATATCCTATAGGATCCTGAGAGATAACAGTTCCCTCTGCAACGTCTGTGCTCATCTGCATTTCCACATTAATATTAATGAATTTGCCAAGCTTGGCAATTGCATCATTCTTCTCCATTCCGGTTACATCTGGCACCTGTACACTGTCACCATAATTAATACCACGGCTGATGGTAAGAGTAACTGTATCGCCTGCCTTGACAGTAGTTCCTGCTGCAGGCTCAGTATCAAGGACACATCCAATGTCTACCATAGAAGACTGACTTTCATCCGGGTAAATCTTATTGATCTGAACCGTTAAGCCCTGGCTTTCCAGAGTTTCCTGCGCCAAAGCGCCATTCTGACCGAACATATCTGTAAGGGTAACGGACTCAGAACCTTTACTTAAATAATAGTTAACAGTTGAATTTTTAGCTACCTTTGTTCCCTGTACAGGATCCTGTGAAGAAATCTTGCCTTTTTCCTGTGTGGAAGCCTCTTCACCTTTGTAGGTCATTCCGATATTTACAGAAGCGCAAAGTTCCTGTGCCTCAGCCTCTGTCTTACCGATAAGATCAGGTACTGGTACCATACCATCATCTTCGTCAGCAGCCTGGGTAACCTGTGCCTGCTGATTCTGCTGATCCAAAGAAGAATCCTTGCTGTCTCCGATCAGACCTGCTGCCTTTCCCACAACAAGAATTACCGCGATCAGAACTGCGGCACCTATGATCAGAGCAATAATACTTCCAGCTACACTGACGCCTCTTTTCTGCTTTTTGATACGTCTTTCTCTCTCTTCCCGCTCTCTGCTTCGTTCACGATCCCGGTTCTTTCTGGAGCCTTTCGAGCTCTCTTCCTTATTATCATACTCGAAATCGTCATCATCATCGTAGTTTGTCTCATTCAGTTCTTTTTCCAGAGTTTCTATATCCGGCTTAAGAGTCTGCTTCGGAGTATGCTTGATCTCTCCAAGCTCTTCATCAGAAATTACAACCGTCTTAGCATCTGTATCTACAGATGTAAGCTTCACAAAATCTCCCTGCGGGTCAATAAGAGAATGCTTCAGATCCTCGATCACGTCCTCCATCTTATTATATCTGCGGTCCACACTCTTCTGGGTGCATTTCATAATGATCTGTTCCAGACTGTACGGCAGATCCGGGGAATAAACACTTGGCGGTACCATCTCTTCCTGAAGATGTTTGATTGCAATGGCAACTGTAGTATCTCCGTCAAAAGGAACACGTCCTGTTACCATCTCATATAAGGTGATACCAAGTGAGTAGATATCACTCTTCTCATCGCTGTAGCCACCTCGTACCTGCTCCGGTGAGCTGTAATGTACAGACCCCATAACATTAGAGCTGATGGTATTGGAAGAAGCAGCTCTTGCAATTCCAAAGTCTGTTACCTTTACTTTGCCGTCTGTGGAAATAATAATATTCTGAGGCTTCACATCACGATGTACAATGCCGTGGCTGTGTGCTGCCTCAAGTCCCATAGATACCTGAATGGCAATACTGGTAGCTTCCTTTACCGAAAGCTTGCCTTTCTTGGAAATATACTCCTTAAGAGTGATTCCCTCGATCAGCTCCATTACGATATAATAAACACCCTCATCATCGCCTACATCAAATACATTTACTATGTTTGGATGGGTAAGACCTGCTGCTGCCTGCGCTTCACTTCTGAATTTCTTTACAAAAGTTGCATCTTCCCTGAATTCCGGCTTCAGAACCTTAACTGCCACAAAACGGTTTAGTTTATGGTCCATTGCCTTATATACGTCCGCCATTCCGCCGGTACCGATTTTACTTACAATTTCATAGCGTTCTGCTATAATCATACCTGTCTTTAACATGTTTCCACCTCATTCGTGAATGGTTCTATCAATATGATTGCAATGTTATCCTTGCCGCCGTTGTTGTTGGCTTCCTGTATAAGAGTATCGCCCTTCCAGGTAATATCCTCATCAGAATTCAATATGATTTCTTCCATTTTTTTGTCTTCCACCATATTACTGAGACCATCGGAACACATCAGGATCGTGCTTCCTGGTTCCAGACGCATATCAAAAAAATCCACATCTATGGTTTTCTCTGCTCCCAGAGCTCTGGTGATAATATTCTTATCCGGATGATTTCTTGCCTCCTCAGCAGTGATCTCGCCCAGTCTTACCATTTCCTGAACCAGTGAATGGTCTCTGGTAACCTGCCGGAGCTGTTTGTCAACCACATACAGTCTGCTGTCTCCCACATTGGCAACATAGGCATACTGGCCCACGATGGTGGCTACTACCATGGTAGTTCCCATTCCACGAAGCTTTTCGTCTTTCTGTGCCTGTTCTATAATCTCTGTGTTCGCAGTCTCAATGGCATGACGGATTACCTTTACAGGATTATAATCCGTATCCTCCCTGATTTCATCTACTAGTATCCTGACAGCGCGAGAGGAAGCATAATCACCTGCATTGTGCCCTCCCATTCCATCAGCGACTGCAAAAAGATTGGGGAGATTTCCAACCGAGTCACTGGAAGCGAACACATAATCCTGGTTCATCTTCCGCTTCATTCCTATATTCGTAGCTGAATATACCCTCATGTCACTTCTCGCTTTCTGTCCTTTTCGTTACTGCGGATCGTAACTTTTTTCCATATAGCTTTTTCGTAATTGTCCACAGGCACCGTCTATATCACTGCCCATTTCCCTTCTAATAGTAACATTAATTCCGCATTTTTCAAGTTTTATTTTAAAATTCTCCACAGCCAGGTGCGTAGAACGCCGGTAAGAACGCTCCTTAATAGGGTTTACCGGGATCAGATTTACATGACAGTTAATGTCATGGATTCTGCTGCTAAGCTCCCTTGCGTCCTCATCACTGTCATTAACACCAGCCACAAGACTGTATTCAAAAGTAATTCTCCTGCCGGTTTCCTGAAAATAATTCCGACAGGCGTCCAGGACCTCATTCATGCTGTAGCGCTGTGCAACAGGCATAAGTTCCCGTCTCTTTTCATCATTTGGAGCATGCAGGGATAAGGCAAGAGTGATCTGCAGCTTTTCCTTTGCAAGCTCATAAATTTTCGGAACAATTCCGCAAGTGGATACGGTGATATTCCTCTGGCTGATGTTAAGACCGCCTTCATCAGAAAGCAGATGCACAAACCGTACAATATTATCGTAATTATCCATAGGCTCACCAGTTCCCATCACTACCACATTGGATACCCGCTCCCCGGTAATGCTTTGGATGCGGTAAATCTGATCCAGCATTTCGGAAGGAAGAAGGTTTCTGGTCCATCCGCCGATGGTGGAAGCACAGAAACGACAGCCCATTTTACAGCCAACCTGGGAAGAAATACACACAGAGTTTCCATGCTTATAGCGCATGAGAACACTCTCGATCACATTTCCATCAGAAAGCCGGAACAGATATTTTCTTGTGCCGTCAATAGCCGAAATCTGCTCGTCTACCATTTCCAGGGCTACAATGGGATAAGCTTTTAATTTTTCCTTTAATTTGCCTGGTATATTTCCCATCTCCTCATAGGAGGTTACCAGATGTTCATGAAGCCAGCTGTAAATCTGCTTTGCCCGAAAAGGCTTCTCTCCCAGTTCGGTCATGAGATTTTTCAGTTCTTCTTTGTTCATAGACTTAATGTCTGTCATATTTTTATTCCTATTTTCTTCTGAATTTTGCAATAAAGAATCCGTCTGTCTTATGTACTCCCGGAAGCAGCTGCAGATAGCCAAGAGCAGTTGTCTCTGAATGGAGCTCCTCTGGTAGATACGGATCCAGGCTTTCCAGCTTAAACGGATAATGGTTCAAAAACCACATCATATTTTCTTCGTTTTCTTCTTTTGCAATGGTGCAGGTACTGAAAACCAGCTCTCCCCTTGGCTTTACATAGTTGGCCGCCCGGTCCAGAATGGTTCTCTGTAAAATTACGATTTCATCCTGTTTCTGAGGGGTAACCCTGTATTTAATCTCTGGTTTCTTACCGATCACACCGTAGCCGGAACATGGCACATCTGCGATCACAATATCCGCCAGAAGTTCTGAATCCTGGTCAAAAACAGTGGCATCCTGCACTCTTGCCTGTACATTAATGGAATTGGTGCGCTGGATGTTCTCCTCGATCAGGTTTACCTTATACTGACTTACATCCCTGGCATCTACAGTTCCATAGCCTTCCATTTTGTCCCCCATGTGAAGGCTTTTTCCGCCTGGCGCAGCACACACATCAATGACATAATCTCCCTTTTTCGGATTCGCAATCTCTGCAACCAGCATGGAGCTTACATCCTGAACCACGATCTTACCTTTGATAAAGGCATCCAGAGCCAGGATATGGTTAAAATCGGAAATGCTGTACGCATAAGGCAAATATGGCGCAGATGTTACCTGGACCCCCTGACTCTCAAGGCTCTTTACAATTTCTTCCTTGGAATTCAGGTAAGTGCGGCATCTGATAGTAAGAGGATGTTCTGTAAGAAAATCAGCAAGGATTTTCTCTGTGGTCTCCTCCCCGTATGCTTCCAGCCATCTGTGCACCAGAACATCAGGCATGGAATATTTTACAGACAGATATTTCACAAGGTCATCCTCTTTTTTCGGGAACTGTACCTGATCCATTTCGCGGGCAATTGTGCGAAGAACACCGTTTACAAAAGGCTTCAGATTATAAAAGCCCTTTCTCTGCGCCAGCTTCACAGCCTCATTGCACACAGCGCTGTCTGGAACGCTGTCCATATATTTCAGCTGGTACACTGCACTTCTTAAGATTTCCCGGATAGCAGGCTTCATTTTATCCACCGTTACCTTAGAAAAGGAATTGATAATATAATCAATCTGGATCCGGTATTCCAGTGTTCCCTCGCAGACACGGGTAATAAATGCCCTGTCCTGTTTGGGAAGGAACTGGTATTTGGAAAGGGCATTGCGGATGGCCACATGGCTGTGCTCGCCTTCTTCAATTTCAAGCAAAATTTCCAGAATCATTTCCCTGGAATTAACTCCATTAATCATCCCGTCTTCTACCTCCGGAAAGTATGATCAGTCTCAGCAGCTGCAAAATGGAGGAAGCAAGAGCTGCCACATAAGTAAGAGCAGCTGCAGTAAGAACTTTTCTGGCGCCCTGATTTTCCTCATGGCTTAAGATGCCGGTGCTCTCCAGCATTTTTAAAGCTCTTGAGGATGCATTGAATTCCACCGGAAGTGTTACAAGCTGAAACAGAACGGCCAACGAAAACAGCACTATTCCCGCTGTAGTAAGAGCCGGTATGGAAAGGATCAGTCCCAGGACGAAAATCGGCCAGGAAAGGGAAGATCCAAGATTTGCCACCGGAACAATAGCTGAACGGATATTCAGCGGTGCATAGTTTACATTATGCTGGATGGCATGACCGCACTCATGAGCCGCTACACATACAGCAGCTACAGAGGTTCTTCCATATACATCCTGTGAAAGTGCAAGCTGCTTTGTTCTGGGATCATAGTGGTCTGTAAGGCTTCCGGAAACCGGAACGATGGTCACATCATAAATTCCGGCTGCACTTAAAATCTGCTGGGCTGTCTGGGCTCCCGTAAGACCTGAGTGGCTTCGCACCTGCTGATAACGTGCAAACGTACTTTTCATCTTTCCAGACGCGGCCAGTGCCAGCACCATTCCTATGATCAGCAGCACATAAGTAGGATCAAAATAAAATCCATAAGGATATCCATATCCGTACATAAGATCACTCCTTTTTATCTGTGAATCTGCTTCCGGTTTCTATATGACATCCTCGAAGGAATGCATCCGCATCCATTCTCTTTTTTCCTTCTAACTGTACCTGTGAAAGTACCAGAACATCCTCACCGCAAGCCACGTAAATTCCTTTTTTGTCTGTTTTTACTACTGTTCCAGGTTCTGCTGACTGTGCGTCCAGTTCCTCACTTTTTACTACAGAGCTCTCCCACACCTTCAAAGTCTTTCCATTCCAGAAAGTAAACGCACTTGGCCACGGATTCAAACCTCGAACCAGTCTCTCCAGCTCCACAGCGGACTTCCCGAAATCGATCATTCCCATCTGCTTGGTGATCATACCCGCATATGGGGTAGGGCTTTCCTCTGGCTGCTTCTCATAAACTGCTGTACCATCAAAAATATGAGGCAGAGTCTCGATCAAAAGCTTTGCGCCGGCTTCTGCCAGCTTGTCAAACAGGCTTCCGCCTGTCTCATCAGCTGCAAGGGGCACTACGATTTTGGAAATCATATCTCCGGTATCAAGGCCGATTCCCATTCTCATAATGGTAACACCAGATTCCTTTTCCCCGTCAATAACTGCCTGCTGGATCGGAGCGGCACCGCGGTATTTCGGAAGCAGGGAAGCATGGATGTTGATGCAGCCATATTTCGGAAGCTCCAGAATGCTCTTAGGGATAATCTGGCCAAAAGCAGCCACCACAATAATATCCGGATCCAGATTTTTCAGTTCCTGCAAAAATTCCGGATCACGTACCTTTACTGGCTGATAGACCGGGAAACCATGCTTCAAAGCTTCTTCCTTTACAGGAGTGGGAAGCATGGTCTTGCCTCTGCCCTTTGGCTTGTCTGGCTGGGTTACAACACCTGTCACCTCATAACCAGTCTCAGCCAGAGCGCGAAGAGGATTCACCGCAAAATCCGGTGTTCCCATATAAACAATTTTCATTTATTCCTCTTCCTCCTCGTTATCATAACTTACATGATGTAATTCACCTTCAACCAGACGAGTGTACATTTTTCCATCCAGGTGGTCGATCTCATGGCAGAAGGCCCTGGCAAGAAGTCCCTCACCCTCGTAGGTCTGCTCCTTCATATCCATATCAAGGGCTTTCACCTTCACATAATTTGGACGGGTAACCTGACCGGACATTCCCGGAACGCTTAAACAGCCCTCCTCACCTGTCTGCTCACCGGATGTCATAAGGATCTCCGGATTGATAAGAACAAGCGGACCGTCTCCGACATCGATCACAACGATTCTTTTTAAGATTCCCACCTGAGGAGCAGCAAGACCAACACCACATGCATCATACATGGTTTCCAGCATATCTCCTACCAGATCCTTTGTACGCTTGTCGATCTTTTCTACCGGTCTGCAGACCTTTTCCAAAACGGAATCTCCCTCTGTTCTGATTGTTCTAAGTGCCATCTTTGTGTTATCTCCTTTATCTTTGAATTAGGAAACACCAGTTATTACAAAGCTTTACAAAAACATTCTTCTATTTCTGGTATTTCACCTTATGAAAAATCAAATTGTATATAAACCTTTCTAAAGCCAGAATTGATCTCAATATATTTTTCCAGCCTGTCCTTGATCCGGACAAGCAGTTCATAATTCTCATGCTTCAGATAAAATACTCTTCTGTATACGTCCTTTACTTTTCCCACAGACGCCGGGGCGGGACCGATCACATGAAGATCTTTTCCCGGATATACTTTGCCTGTAAACAAAGCAAGATAATGCATTGCTATTTCTAACAGCTTCTCATCCTCCGAAGAGCCAAGTACTGCCATCATATGCGCCGCAGGAGGGTAATCCATGAGAAGGCGGTAGCCCATCTCTTCTTCATAGAATTCCTCATAATCCTGCTTTGCCGCGGTCTGAATGCTGTAATGATCCGGACTGTAGGTCTGGATCAACGCGTGCCCTTCCTTTTTTCCTCTTCCAGAACGCCCCACCGCCTGGGTAAGCAGCTGAAAAGTGCGCTCACCACTTCGGTAATCATCTGCATTCAGGGATAAATCTGCTGCGATCACTCCCACAAGAGTGACATCCGGAAAATCATGTCCTTTCACAATCATCTGGGTTCCGATCAGGACATCTGCCTCATGTCTGGAAAAAGCAGCCAGAATTTTCTCATAGCTTCCCTTTGCCCTTGTGGTGTCATAGTCCATCCGAAGGACTCCAGCCCCAGGGAATTCATTTTCCACTATCTGCTGGATCTGCTGGGTTCCAGCCTTAAAACCTCCAATATAAGGGGAGGAACAGACCGGGCATTTGTCCGGCTTCATAGTTTCGTAGCCGCAATAGTGACAGATCAGCTTTCTCCCATTGTGCTCACTTAAAGAAACATCACAATGTGGACATTTCATCACATGACCGCAGGAACGGCAGGAAACAAAGCCCGCATACCCGCGGCGGTTAAGGAACAGCATGGCCTGCTCGCCCTTTTCCAGGCATTTTCCCAGATCTTCCCTTAGCTCCAGGCTAAGTGCAAGACGGTTTCCCTTCTTTAATTGTTCCCTCATATCAATAATTGATACTTTTGGAAGAGGCCTTTCTTCAAATCTGGCCGCCAGCTTTACAAGAGCGTATTCTCCTTCTTTTGCCCTGTAATAGGCTTCCATGGAAGGAGTGGCTGAGCCAAGGAGCACCCTGGCGCCCTCCATTTCCGCCCTGTGTATGGCAGTCTCGCGGGCATGATACCTGGGACTGTTCTCACTCTTATAAGAGGATTCGTGTTCCTCATCAATAACGATCAAACCAAGATTTCCAAATGGAGTAAAAAGTGCGGAACGGGGGCCCACCATTACCTGAAGCTTCCCCTGCTTTGCCCTTTTGAACTGGTCATACCGCTCTCCCTGGGAAAGCCTGGAGTTGATCACGGACACCTTATCTCCAAAGCGGCCATAAAATCGTCTGACGGTCTGATACGTCAGGGCAATTTCCGGGATCAGCACGATTGCCTGTCTGCCTTCCTTTAACACCCTGTCGATCAGCTCCATGTAAACTTCTGTTTTCCCACTTCCTGTAAAGCCATGGATCAGACAAGGCCATGGCTCAGGTTTTTCCCATACTGCCAGGATCTGCTCCACAGCCTGTTTCTGGAGCTGGCTCAGCCCCGCGGGTTCTATATGGGGGATGCTTGCTGCATCTGCAATTGCACTTCTGTACACCTCATCTGAATCCACAGAAACAATCCCTTTTTCCTGAAAATAATGCAAAACAGAAGCATTGGTTCCAAGCTCTTTTCCTGCTAAGGCAGTCTCAAGCTTCCCATCTTCTGCCAAAAGAAGCGCCTCCAAAAGACGGGTACGGGCTTTGAATCTGGTGTTTTTCATCTCTTCCAAAAGCTTTTCCCCATCTTCCCTGGGAATGAGAAGAGTTATCCACCGTTTCTCCTGGGCTTTCACCTTTTTCTGGATGGGAAGAACCGTCTTTAAAGCCTGGATCATGGTAGATCCGTAATGCTCCCGCATCCACCCGGCCAGTGCGATCAGCCTGGACTCCGTAGTTTCCTGATCATTCTGAATGCCGGCAATGGATTTGATCTGGATTCCTTTCACCTTTGGTTCCGCGGAAATCCCTACTACATATCCCTTGCGAAGCTGGTTTCCCCTTCCAAAAGGAATGGAAACCACCACTCCCACCTGTATCTCTTCCTTCAGATTCTCCGGAATAACATACTGGAAGCTTTTGTCCAGCTTCTCATGGGAAATATCTACAATAATATCTGCATATGTCATGTTTTACTTTCCAGCAAGAATATCCGCGATCAGGACACGCTCATCCATTGGATATTTTTTGCCTTTGATTTCCTGGTAATCTTCATGACCTTTACCAGCCAGTACCACAATGTCTCCAGGCTCACCGTGATGGATTGCATAAGCGATTGCTTCCTTACGGTCTGGAATTTCCACATATTTACCCTCTGTTTTCGCCATGCCAGCCTTGATATCATCAATAATGGCCTGTGGCTCCTCATCACGGGGATTATCAGAGGTAATGATCGTCAGATCTGCCAGACGTCCGGAAACCTCTCCCATCTCATAGCGGCGAAGCTTGGAGCGGTTTCCGCCGCATCCAAACAGGCATACCAGTCTGTGAGGATGGTACTCCCGCAATGTGGTAAGAAGGCTCTCCAGAGCCATTGCATTATGTGCATAATCAATCATCAATGTAAACTCATCAGATACCTTCACCATCTCAATGCGGCCTTTTACCCTGGCAACCTTCAGGGCCTTCAGGATATTCTCCTGTGAAACCTTGAAATGGCGGCAGATGGCAATGGCTGTAAGAGAATTGTAAATGCTGAATTTACCTGGAATATCGATTTCTACCGGGAAGTCCATAAGTCCCTTCAGATGATAGGAAATTCCAAGATATCCTTTTCCGCCAACCAGCTTTGCATCCTCAGCACGAAGATCTGCTTCTTTGGAAAAACCGTAGGTCTCAAGGGTACAGGTATGGCCTTCTATAATTCTGTCAAAGTGCTCGTCATCACGGTTTACAATTCCCACGCGGCACTGCTTCAGCAGCATGGATTTGCATGCCAGATAATGGTCGAAATCCTTGTGCTCATTTGGTCCGATATGATCTGGTTCAATATTTGTGAAAATTCCAAAATCAAATACAAATCCCTGAGTACGGTGCAGCATCAGTCCCTGGGAAGAAACCTCCATAACCACGCAATCGCAGCCAGCTTCTACCATCTCATGGAAATATTCCTGAACCACATAGGACTCCGGGGTGGTGTTTGAGGCCGGGATCACCTTATCTCCAATGATCGCCTCAATGGTACCGATCAGGCCAACCTTATATCCGGCATTCTCCAGAATGGATTTTACCATATAGGTAGTGGTGGTCTTGCCTTTGGTTCCGGTAATTCCAATTGTTTTCAGTTTCTCTGCCGGATGTCCGAACCAGGCAGCTGCAATAAACGCCATTGCATATCTGGTATCTGCCACCTGAATAACGGTAACGTCAGAAGGTGCCGCAACCGCTTCTTCTACTACCAGTACCTTTGCACCCATTTTTACTACATCCGGAATAAATTTATGTCCGTCTACAACAGCTCCTCTGATACAGATGAACAGAGAACCTTCTGTTACTTTTCTGGAATCATAAATAACACCAGTGACGTCCTGCTCTGTGCTTCCCTGCACGCAGGTGTATTCTAACTTCTCTAATAAGGATGATAATTTCATAATATATGCCTCCCTATGTTTGGGCGTCGTTCATAAAAAGCAATTTTTAAGATTCCTTTTTGCAACAACGCATACTCTTTTATAGAATATCACACACAGAATTTGTTTTCAATCTTTCCTTCTAAAAAACATCCGTCTGGCAGATACTGCGGAAAAGACGAAAGATAACAGGATCAACGCCTGGAACACCTCTTTCTGGGAATTGTCTCCGGTCTTTGGCGCTGTGGATGCAAACCTCCCACCGCCGTCACTTTCTCCACTTCCTGTGCCACCTCCATTGCCAGATGTCTCTTTCTTTTTCGACTCCACACGAATGGTCGCCTGATCCCGCACTGCGCTCTCCTCACCAGTTTCATCTGTTACCACAATGATCTGATTCACCAGATCCTGGTCTTCCAGATTTTCTGGAAGGATCACCCTGGCCTTTAAGTTCACACATCCTCCAGGCACAATTTCCGGGATTTTTGCCTGGGTTTTGCTTTTATTTAAAGTGACTCCCTCCTGCTCAAGAAACCTGGCTGTCACGCCAGCCAGCCCGAACCGTTCCGTGGTGATCACGGAATGAAGGGTTACCTCTCCTGTATTGTGAATGCTGATCTGATAGGTCACCGTATCCCCAGGGCTGGCATTTTCGCAGTCAGCAGTTTTTTTCACTGTAAACGCTGCCTTTTTAGGCTGCACCGTCAATTGTTGTTCTGCTGTGCGCTCTAAAGAAACAGGCTTCTCAGCTCTGGCCCGGGTTTCCAGGATCAGATTTCCTTTCTGCCCGACAGTTGTATCCACATAAAAGGAAAGCGTCCGCCCCTCCCCAGGCGTGAGACTTTCCAATACAGCTCCATCCTCCGTTACTTCCAGACCAGGCTCTTTTTCCCACACTGGAGTTGTTTCCATTTCCTTCGCCTCAGCCTGAAGAGAAATGCCATAGAATGGCACTTGTCCGTTATTGGTCAGGCTTACCTCCATATAAATCCGGTTTCCAGCAAAAAATGTCTCCTCCCGTGGACTCAATTCTATTTGAAAATCCATGTTGGCAGCTGGTATTTCCAGATTTTGCGAATTTGTTTTACACAAAATTTCCTTCTCATTTCTAACCTTTTTCACAATATAAATCCCGCCTCCATTTTCTTCTCCACTTAAGGCTCCATTTCCATGAAGGATGTCCTGACAGGTGGAAACCACTGTTTTTTCCTTTGGAAAGCGGTATTCTTCACGTAATGTAACTGGAATTTCCAGCAGTTTCCCCTGTTCTCCCGGATTAATTTTCCAGCGAAATCCTGTAATACTGCTGGATCTGCCGTCCGCTGTCATTACGGGAAGTTCCTCTCTGAGACAGCCTTCTGGTATCGCAAATGCGGCTTCTGGCTGAAAATATTCCGAGAGCCAGACTACCAGTTCATAAGAAGTGGGGTACTGCACACTTGCCACACTTTCTGCTTCAAGCGCTGCGTTATCTTCCCCATTCTCCATAACAGAAAAGTCCTCTGTCTGGTCCGAAAACCCATTCTGATCGTCCATTCCCTCTTCTTCCAGATTTCCATTGCTGCCATTTCCTGTCACATTTTCTTCTGGTTCTTCACCGCTGTGACTGGTATTTTCCCATACAAGACCAGCCAGGCCATCTGCTCTTACGGATATTTTCGCCTGAAACTTCTCCAGATCAGTCCATACTGCCTCCTGGGAAACCGTCACTCCACCCTCCATACCAAAAGCCTGTGCCATGGCAGGCTGCGCCGTACATCCAGCCAGGATTCCCGTCTGGGCAAGCAGGCAGGTTCCCACCGTCAGTATCTTTTTCCATATTCTTTTTCTCATTCTAACGTCTCCTTATCTGCCATAATTTTCCATTATTTTTCTTACAAAACAGGCCTGTCACCTATCCGTGACATCACCATATATGAAAATCACTCACTGACAGCACATGGGAACCACATCCTTTTTACGCGAATCAATAACAGCGAACCCTGCACCAGTCCTGCTGCACTTCGCACTTACAAAAAAAAGCGTACAAAACGCCCCTATCTACAAGTCACCTTCCAAAAATGGGTTATCTTGCGCCGAATCGGCGCGGTAGAAATTCTCTCCTGCAGAATGCAGAAATAAGATAGGAATACTTTACCACACTTGGTCCTTAAATGCAAGAAAGTGTCGGATTTTATTTTCATTTCATATATTTTCGATTTCTTTTAGATTTGGGACACATTTTCCTCACAAATTGCCGATATAATAGGTCTCGGATAGATGAAAAACCACTCTCTATCTCCCCCCTCAAAAAATATAGGAACTAAGCCGTCTGCCCACGCAGATGGCTTTTCCTGTTTCCAGGAATTTTCTGGTTACGATCCGCCCTTCACTGCAACACTTTTCTATTGCAATTCCCACCCTTAGCTTTTATAATGGAAGATATTACACAAGGATGTCCGGAGAAATCATTCATGTTGCTGTGAATACTTTCACAGTAATCCACTTAACTCTGATATCCGCATTATATTCTTGACAGAAACGAGGTATCTCCTATGAGTGAAAAAATCGTAGTAGTTGCATTAGGCCACAGAGCTCTCGGTACCACACTTCCAGAGCAGAAAGTAGCCACGAAAGCCGCAGCAAAGGCAATCGCAGATCTTGTTGAAGAAGGTGCTAAAGTGGTAATCTCCCACAGCAATGGCCCACAGATCGGCATGATCCACACTGCAATGAATGAATTTGGAAAAACACACCCGGATTACACATTTGCTCCTATGTCTGTCTGCTCCGCAATGAGCCAGGGCTACATTGGTTATGACCTTCAGAATGCCATCCGCACAGAATTCATCAACCGCGGAATTTACAAACCGGTTGCCACTGTTCTTACCCAGACCGTCATTGATCCGTACGATGACGCTTTTGCAGATCCGGAGAAGATCATCGGCCGTGTTCTCACAGAAGAAGAGGCAGAAGCCGAAGAAGAGAAGGGAAACTTCATTACAAAGGTGGCAGAAGGTGGATACAGACGTATCGTAGCAGCTCCTAAGCCACAGAAGATCGTAGAGATCGAGACCGTACGTGCACTCCTGAATGCCGATCAGGTAGTAATCGCAGCTGGCGGCGGCGGAATCCCGGTACTGGAGCAGGGCACCAATCTTCACGGTGCCAGTGCCATCATTGAGAAGGACCTTGCTGCAGGTCTTCTTGCAGAAGAGTTAAATGCAGATACCCTTCTGATCCTCACAAGTGTAGAGAATGTAAGCCTGAACCACGGGCAGGCAGATGAGCAGAAGCTTGGCAGCATCACTGTCGCTGACGCTAAGAAGTATATCGAAGAGAACCAGTTTGCATCCGGCTCCATGCTTCCGAAAATTGAAGCAGGTATCTCCTTTATTGAAAAAGGTGAGGGACGCACTGCTGTTATCACAGATATGGCTCACGCCAAAGAGGGATACGAAGGAAAAACAGGAACTACCATTCACTAATCCTATAAGATACGTAGTCCCATAGCAGTTAACTTTTTCCCTAAATCAAAGCACATAAAAGGAACCTCTGACCGAACATTTTATTCGGATAAGGTTCCTTTTTTATTTTTCTTTACATTTGTGGATCACAGACCCAATGTCCACTTTCCTGGAGTTTTTATATCCTGTAATGCTCTTTTCTCTTCCCAATGCGGAATTTCCCGTACAGTTTCCAGATTCCCCATACAACTCCATAGCAGATGGAAAACTGGATCATATACATAATAAAGATTACCGGCGGTGAAATCTTCTCTTCCTTAATCTTAACACCCGCCCGCTCAGCCAGGGCTTCCGCCTGTGCCTGATCTGCATCTTTCAGCGCATACCATTCACTTCCCTGCTCCTGTTCATTATAGATCAGAACCACATAGGAACCGTTGATACATTCCATATCATTGACCAGCTCTTGTGCCGCGTATTGATCCAGTTCCTCCATTGTCACGGTTTTCTCAGGATGCATAGACTTCCAGGAAATCCAGGTAAATACAATGGCGATCACCGCAATGGTTCCAAACACCAATGCCCATTTTTTCCTGCTTCCTGCCTTCTTCTCTTCTTCTGTCATTCTCTATATCTGCCTTTCCCTATCTCGCTGTAAGCAACAGTGCGGAATCCTCTGACTCTGCATTTATAATTCCGATCAGGTCCCCTTCTTTCAAGGTGATCTTATTCTCCAAACCTTCAGCCACCGTCATAGTTCCGGTTTCACCATCTTCTCCCATGATCATAAAGCTTACAAAGCCATTGTCGCAGGAAGCAATATAATACCCAGGCACAATGCCGTCTTCCAAATCTTTCCCGACTTCCAGCACATCTCCCGATCTCATTTCATAGGAAACTGCGGAAGCATCAGAACCAAATATTCCGTCCAGAGATTCTTCAAGGACTGGCGCTAAATCATCTCTCAGTGTATCCCATATCTCCGGTACAACAGAGAAAATAACCACGATCATGATCAGCCAGCCAAGAAGAGAACCTTTTTTCTTCTTCACAGGCTTCTGTGTGTAAACACCGCCTTTTTTATTTGCAGTATTGTAAGCACTTGTGGTGTTCTGGAAGGTATAGCTGCTGGCAGCAGCCTGTCTGCTCGAAGCCGTATAACTGCTGGCCACGCTCTTATTCCCCGGCTTCGCTGCCGAGGCCCCTTTATATGTACTTCCGTTTCCCTTATTGGAACCACTTCCAGTCAATGGCTTATAACCGCTTCCAGTATTGATTCCACCAGTTTTCTGTCCATATTTATTTCCTGTGCCCACAGTTCCCGCAGTCCCAGACTTATAGCTTTTCCCAGCTGCATTTCCTGGCTTCTTATCCCCCAGCGGAATCTCCTCCTGGCGCATGATTGCCCGCGCCCGGCTGGTGGCATGACGGTAATGGTCACTTCTGTTCTCATTCAGATGGTACAAAGTCTCATCATTTCTATATGGCATTCCACACAGCCTGCATCTGCCATTCACAACAGGTCCATCACAGACCTGGCACCGCTTTCTCTCCATAGGCGTCCTCCCGGTTCTCGAATCCCCTGCTTTACAGGGCAAAATCCTTGCTCTCTTTATCTTTTATTGTAACTTTTTTATATATTTCTTGCAAGGTGTAAATTGCCAAGCGGTTAAATACCTGTTATAATAAATCGAGATTGTTGCTGAACACATCCCCGAAGCTCCATTTCGCGGAATCATAATTGTGGACAGTAACCAGAGATCACCAAATCAACAAGGAGGATTCCCATGGAACAATTGAAAATTCCTATGGGCTATCATGCA
>ENA-UOJJ01001965-UOJJ01001965.1-human-gut-metagenome-genome-assembly--contig:-CS66-NODE-1965-length-28080-cov-41.158109_pt1 | contig 28080 bp, 18 predicted proteins | sample MGYA00242343_ERZ723890 | MGnify/ENA metagenome assembly ERZ723890
CCGCCGGAGCGGTGCTTAAGCCGTCAGGCGGGAATTGTGCGGTGTTGCCTAAAGCTGCCCCCCGCAAAAGAAACGAAGCAGCAAAAGAATAAGCTGATTTGGCACCCCTGCAGCCGCGCAGGGGTGCTTTTGCATGTGCACACAATTTTCACATCCTGGCAAAAAAACGACGCACAATTTTCACAAATAGGCAGTATACTTCTGGATAGTTCAGGGGTACGCCTGCCCTGCGGCGGGCGGCCCCCAAGAAAAGGGGAGTGCATCCATTGATCGAAGTCAAGCATTTGACCAAGCGTTACGGAAAACACACCGCGGTCGATGATATCAGCTTCACTGTGCAGGATGGCTGTATTTACGGCCTGCTGGGGCCCAACGGCGCCGGCAAATCTACCACAATGAACATGATCACCGGGTATCTTGCGCCCACGGGCGGCACGGTTGCCATTGACGGCCATGATGTTCAGGAAGAGCCCAAGGAGGCCAAAGCCTGCATCGGCTACCTGCCGGAAATTCCGCCGCTGTATACCGATATGACCGTGCAGGAATACCTGCTGTTTGTCAGCGAGCTGAAAGGCAAAAAGAAAAAAGCGGACCGCGTGCAGGATGTAGCGCAGGCCGTGCAGCGCGCTGGGCTGCAGGAGATGGAAAAGCGGCTGATCCGCAACCTTTCCAAAGGCTACCGCCAGCGCGTTGGCATTGCCGCTGCGCTGCTGGGCAGCCCCAAGGTGATCATTCTGGACGAACCCACCGTTGGCCTGGACCCCGCCCAGATGATCGAGATCCGCAACCTCATCCATGACCTGGGAGAGACCCACACCGTCATCCTTTCCAGCCATATCCTGAGCGAAGTGCAGACGATCTGTGACCGCGTGCTGATTATTGCGCACGGTAAAGTGGCCGCCCAGGGCACGCCGGAAGAACTGGCCGCCCAGCTGGCTGCCCGCGGCATGATTGCCGCCACGGCACTTGGCACCAAAGAACAGATTCTGGCCGCTGCCGCCAAGGTGGAGGGCCTGACCGACCTGCGCGTGACCGCAGAAAAGGGCGATGAAGTCAGCTTTACCGCCACCAGCACCGCCGGTGCAGACCTGCGCGCGGCCCTGTCCAAGGCTCTGGCCGAAGCTGGCTGCCCGGTTGTGTCCCTGACAAGCGATACGATGAGTTTGGAGGATATCTTCCTACAGATCACCGAGACTGCACCGGAGGAAGCCCAGCCGGAAGAAACCGAAGAACCGGCTCCGAAAGCGGCTGCCGCACAGCCGGAACAGTCTGCTGAGCCTGCCGAACCGCAGGCCCCGGCGGATGATACTCCGGAACAACCGGAAGCCGAAAACGACCAAAAGGAGGAAGAGTGAGCCATGTTTGCCATTTTTAAGCGGGAACTGCGCAGCTATTTCACCAGCCTGGTCGGCTATGTTGTCATTGGTGTTATGCTGGCGTTTATCGGGTTATATTACTCCGCCAACTGCCTGGTGTATGGCACGTCGGATTTTTCAACCGTTTTGTATTCTACCACGCTGGTCATGCTGTTTTTGCTGCCGGCGCTGACCATGCGCAGCTTTGCGGATGAACGCCGCAATAAAACCGACCAGCTGCTGCTCACCAGCCCGGTGGGTATCCCTTCTATCGTGATGGGTAAGTACTTTGCCCAGCTGGCGGTGTTTGCCGTGCCCATGGCGGCAGCGGCCATCATGCCGCTGGTGCTCACGGCCTTTGGCACCATCTCCCTTACCAGCGCTTACGCCACCTGGCTGGCGTACTTTTTAATGGGCGCTGCCTGCATTGCCATCGGCACCTTTGTCTCCGCCCTGACGGAAAACCAGATCATTGCGTACCTGGCTACTTTTGGTGCGCTGCTGATCTGCTACCTGATGAACGGCATCAAGAGCCTGTTCACCAGCGGCAACACGCTGGCATTCATCGTGTTCTGCGTGGTGCTGGCGGTTGTGGCTCTGCTGGTCGGTCTGGCCTGCAAAAATGTCACGGTGGGCAGCGCGGTGTTCTGCGGCGGTGCCGTGGTGCTGGTGCTGCTGTTTAAGCTGCGCCCGGCCTGGCTGCTGACCGGCTTTAACAGCGTGCTTGGCGCGCTGGCACTGTTCCAGCCGTTTACGGATTTTGTGGGCGGCATGTTCAGCGTGACTGGCATTGTGTATTATCTATCGGTGGCGGGACTGTTCCTCTTCCTGACGGGTCAGGCACTGGAACGCCGCCGCTGGAATTAAAGAGGGGGGTCCGACGATGAACTTTAAGAAAAAGAACGCGGCCAATGCCCCTGCCCCTAACCAGGCACAGCAGGCAGCGCGCCGCCGCAGCCTGCGCAGCGGTGCTTACGCCAGCGTGCTGGCCGTTGTGGTGCTGGTGCTGGTAATTCTGCTCAATCTTGTGGTGGGCGCGGTGCCCACCAAGTTTACCCAGTTTGATATTTCTACCGGCAAAATGTTCACCCTGAGCGATACCACCAAAACCATGCTGCAGGAACTGAACACCGATGTGACCGCCTATTACCTGGCGGAAACCGGCAACGAGGATTCCAACATCACGCGAATTCTGGACCGCTATGCGGGCGAAAGCAGCCATTTTACCTGGCAGCAGCGCGACCCCGCGCTGTACCCCACCTTTGCACAGCAGTATGACGCGCAGAACGCAAGCTCCTCCAGCGTGATCCTTGTATGCGGGGATAACCACACCGTGGTGGACTACAATGATATGTATACGGCGGATTATTCCAGCTATTATACCACCGGCAGTTACACAATGAGCTTCTCCGCTGAGAACGCGCTATCCTCCGGCATTGCCAGGGTCACGCGGGAGAGCAGCTATGTGCTGTACCAGCTGACCGGCCACGGCGAAGCCAGCCTGGAAAGCGATTTTACCGAAACGCTGGATAATTCCGGCGTTACCGTGCAGGACCTGAACCTGCTGACCACCGATACAGTGCCCGAAGATGCCGCAGCCCTGCTGATCAACGACCCGCAGGCGGACCTTTCCACCCTGGATGCCGCTGCCATCAAGACCTATCTGGAAAACGGCGGCCACCTGTTTGTGACCACCGATCTGACGGTGAGCACCCCCAACCTGGATGCCCTGCTGGCAGAGTACGGCATGACCCGCCAGGAAGGCCTTGTGATTGAAAACGACAGCAACTATTACCTTTACGGCACTGCACAGACGTGCCTTTTGCCGAACTTGAGTTCTAACGAGATCACCGCGGGCGTGACCGACAGCATGCATGTCTTTACCCCCGTGGCACAGGGCATTGTGAAGGGCGACAGCACCGATGACCTGACCCTGACCACCCTGCTGAGCACCAGTAGCACGGCTTACGCCATGCAGGATTACGCCCAGGCATCCACCGCTGAGCAGGGCGCAAATGACCCCAACGGCCCCTTTAACATTGCCGTTGCCGCCAGCAACAGCACCACTGGTGCAAAGGTAGTGTGGGTGAACTGCGCTAATCTACTGAACAGCAAGGGGATAGAGTATGTCGCTAGGGAATATGCCTCGTTGTTGATTGGTGGCAACGCACAGCTACTAACAAGTACCATGAACTGGATGACCGGCGAAGAAAACGGTGTGGTGATTGACAGCAAGAGTATGAGCGCCGAAACCTTGACGGTACCTGCCAAGGCCATCATGCTGCTTGGCTTGCTGTTTACCATTGTGGTACCGCTGGCCTTTATCGTGGCCGGTATCGCCATCACTTTGGTGCGCCGCCGCCGTTGATATTTCCAGTGCCGCAGAAACCTTAGGAGATAACAGCCAATGAACACAAAGAAAATGTTGCCCCTTTTTGTGCTGGTTCCCGTGGTGGTTGTGCTGGGCGTTGCCCTTGGCGTGCTGAACCATGCAGACACCGAGGAAGAGAATACCAGCATTGCACTGTGCAGCCTGGATGCTGACAGTGTGATCGCGATTGCCTACAAAGACGCCAGCGATGGCGCAACGTTGGAATCCGCCCTGACCAAAACGGATGATACCTGGACACTGGATTCTGACCCCGCGCTGCCCCTTGACCAGAGTAAGGCCCAAGGCGTTGCCGACAGCATGACCGCTCTGACCGCGCTGCGCGAACTGAGCGATGACGCCGACGTTGCCAGCATGGGCTTTGATACCCCGACTTATGAGCTGAGCCTGAAAACAGCAGATACCGAATGGACGCTGACCGTTGGCAGCAAGAACACCATCACAAACAACTGGTATGCCCGCCTGAGCGCAGACGGCCCGGTGTATACGCTGGACAGTTCGGCCCTGAGCGGCATCTGCAAAACCGCAAAGCAGCTGTATGCCGCCCAGAGCATTACGGACATAGATGTGGACGATGTGACCAAAATGGTGGTGCAGACCGCCAACGGCGGAACCCTGAGCTTTGCCCAGAATGACAGCACCTGGACGCTGACGGATGATGCGGAGTATAACCTGAATCAGGATATCGTCAAAAAGATGGCGAGCACCATCTGCGATCTGAAAACCAAGTGGAGTGTGACCGAACCGCAGGCCGATGCCGTGTATGGTCTGGATACCCCCAATGCCATCGTTACCCTGATCGCATCGGACGGCACCAGCATCCAGTGCAGCTTTGGCGGCAACGACGCCGAGGACGATACCCTGTGCTACCTGCGCAGCTCCGGCGCAGCAGGCGTTGTGTATGAAGTGAGCACTGACGCCCTGGACGCCTTTGCCTATGACAAGGCAGCGCTGGAAGCCGAGGAGGAAGCCACCCCCGAAACCGCCGATGTTGCCGCCGAAGACCCGGTTGGCAATGACAATACTGTTGATGATGAATAATCGGTCCGGCAGCAAAGCCTGAACCAATGCAAAGCCCCCGGCACGGTGCCAAACCACTGTGCCGAGGGCTTTTTGCAGAGTAATGTGGGATTTTACCACTTGATTCCTGTAAATTCCGTTCCATTCTGCCGCGAGACATGGTATAATCAAAATACAATAAAACACGCCGCAAGGCCAGCATATGCAGCAGGGCGCGTTGTGCGGGGAAAATGGCATTTCCCTATAGTGACCGCAGGGGCGCACATTGTGCGCCCGCCAACTTAAGGCAAAGATATTTCCCTGTGAAAATATGGACAGGGAAAATGCCTTTTATGTAACAATTTGGATGACTTCTTCGTTTATCTTATTAGAGGATACACCCTAGACAAACAGCAGGGGGCGGTAAGCATGAAAAAAAGATTCGCGGCATTTGTGTCAACCGTTTTGGCGGCAGTCTTGTGCGCCTGTTCTGCTGCCCCAAAAGATGTACTCCCCAATAAGGCGGCCCAGCCGACCGAAGCACCAACACAGCAAGCCCAAACCACGCAGGCAGCACCCACGGAACAGCCCACCCCGGAGCCGGACCCCGTGCAGCAGCTGCTGGAGGAGATGACGCTGGAACAAAAGGTGGGGCAGCTCTTTCTTGTTCGACCCGATTCCCTGGACTTGAGCCAAACGCAGGACCAGATCAACGATGCCAAGGCGGACGGCGTGACCGAACTGACGGATGCCATGCGCCAGACTTTGGCGGAGTACCCGGTGGGCGGCGTGGTGATCTTTGGCAAAAATCTGGAAAGCCCGCAGCAGATCACCCAATTCCTGGACGATTTGCAGCAGGCGAGCGATACGCCGCTCTTTGCTGCCATTGATGAGGAGGGCGGCCTGGTGGCGCGCCTTGCCAACAATGCCGCGTTTGACCTGCCCCAATACGAAAGCGCTGCGGCGGTGGGAACATCCGGTAACCCGGAAGATGCCCGCGCCATGGGCCGCACCATTGGCGGCTACTTAAAAGAATACGGCTTTAACCTGGATTTTGCCCCTGTGGCCGATGTGAACACCAACCCCGATAACCCGGTCATCGGTACCCGCGCGTTCAGCAGTGAACCGCAGACCGCCGCCGACCTTGTGGGCGGGGCGTGCGCCGGGTTTGCCGATGCGGGCATTGCCTGCACCCTCAAGCATTTCCCCGGCCATGGCGATACCAGCGAGGATACCCACGTTGGCACCGTAACGCTGAACAAAACGCTGGATGACCTGCGCAGCTGTGAGCTGGTACCCTTTGCCCAAAACGTGAACAATGCTCCGCTGATTATGGCGGCCCACATTACCGTGCCGCAGGTAACAGGGGACGATACCCCGGCCTCCCTTTCCAGCGTCATGCTGACCGATCTTTTGCGCGGGGAGTTGGGCTATCAGGGCTTGATCGTGACGGATTCGCTGGCGATGCAGGCCATCACCGATGTATATACCCCCGGTCAGGCGGCGGTCAAGGCGCTGCAGGCCGGTGCAGACCTGCTGCTGATGCCCAACGGCCTTGCTGATGCTTATACCGCCGTGCTGGAAGCTGTGCAGGATGGTACCATCCCCCAGCAGAGACTGGACGAAAGCGTGCAGCGCATTTTGCAGTGCAAATACCAATACGGCATCCTGACGCAGTAACGCGGTGCCGTTTATAAGGAGAATGAAAATGCCTAAGTATACAGTAGACGGTTCGTTTTTTGTGCAGCAGCTTTCCGGCATCCAGCGCTATGCGCGGGAAATACTCGCTGCCATGGACCCCATGCTGGAACCCGGCGAGCTGGAAGTGGCGGTTCCGCCGGATTGTATCGTTCCCGAATACCGCAATATCAAGGTGGTCACCCTGCCGCAGTCCAGCGGCATTTTGGGCTGGCAGCGGGTGTATGGCCGATATCTGGCACAAAGCGGGCGCTGCTGGCTGGGCATGTGCAACGTTATTCCCATGTTCCACCGTGGGAACGAGGGCATTGCCGTGGTGCATGATGTGTGCTATAAAGCACGCCCGGATTTTTATACCGACCTGCGCGGCCGCACCAGCGCTGTCTGGCACTGCATGCAGTATGCGGCCATTGCCAAAAAGGCCAGAAAAATCGTGACGGTCTCGGAATTTTCCAAAAGCGAAATCGTGAAATATTACCATGTGAACCCCGAAAAGATCACCGTGGTGTATAACGCCTGGCAGCATATGCAGCGCGTGCGCCCTGACCCCATGCTGTTTGGTGAGTACAGCAAGTGGCCGCAGCTGAAAAAGGGCGAGTATTATTTCTCAATGTCCAACCTACTTAAAAATAAGAACTTTCCCTGGGTGCTGCGCGCTGCGCAGAGCAAACCCCAGGTTATGTTTGCAATTGCGGGCGGCGGCAGCCTTGCCAAAGAGGCCGCTGCCTTGGGGTTGGACCACCTGAATAACGTGATGTACCTTGGCTATGTGACGGACGGCGAAGCCAAAAGTCTGATGGAAAACTGCAAGGCGTTTTTGTTCCCCACGCTGTATGAGGGGTTCGGCATCCCCCCACTGGAAGCCATTGCCTGCGGTGCTCCACGCGTGATGGTGAGCAATACCCCCTGCATGCGGGAAATTTACGGCTCCCACGCTGATTACATTGACCTTTCCACCAACCACGGCAGTGTGGACCATGTAACCCCCGGCCGGGATGCCGCCGCCGTACTGCAAAAATACTCGTGGGAAGGCAGCGCCCGCCGCATGCTGGAGGTGCTGCGTGAGCCATGACCGTAACGATACCGGGTGATTTCGATCTGCAAAAAATAGCCGCCAGCGGCCAGGCGTTCCGCATTGCGCAAACGCCGCAGGGCTGGCGGTTTTTGGCCGGGGATAAGCTTTTGTACCTGCAGCCCGGCAGCGGTGATACGTATACAGCTAGCTGTACCCCGGAAGAATGGCAGGGCTTCTGGCACCGCTATTTTGATCTGAACCGCAATTATGCGGCCATCCGCGCCGCGGTGCCCAAACAGGATGCCTACCTTTGCGCAGCGGCCCGGGCCGGGGCAGGCATCCGCATTCTGCGCCAGGACGCCTGGGAGATGCTGGTTACCTTTATCATCAGCCAGCGCAAAAATATCCCGGCCATTCAGGCTTGTGTGGAAACGCTGTGTACCCGGTACGGTGCGCCGCTGCTGCAGCCGGGCGGGAATGTGCTGTATGCGTTCCCAACGGCGCAGGCGCTCGCCGCGGCAGGGGAGCAGGCATTGCGGGACTGCGCGCTGGGCTACCGCGCCCCGTATGTTCTGGCTGCCGCCCAGGCAGTTGCAGCGGGAGCGCTGGACCTTGCCGCGCTGGAAACCCTGCCCGATGCCCGGCTGCTGGAAGCTTTGATGCAGCAGCACGGCGTGGGCATCAAGGTGGCCAACTGCGTAGCCCTGTTTGCCTATGGCCGCATGGAGTGTGCCCCCGTGGATGTGTGGATCCAGCGTGTGATTGACCAGCATTACGCCGGCCAGAACCCCTTCCCGGCTTATGGCAATGCCGGAATTTTGCAGCAGTGGATGTTCTATTTCGCCCGTTCCGAAAAGGAACGAGTCAAATAGAAAGAATAATGAAAAAAGAATAAAGAATAATGCAGGTGGACCGCAGTGCTGCGCACGGCTCAGAAATATTAGTGCTCTATATTTGACAGAACTCTAATATTTTTGAGCGTTGTGCCAGCAACGCGGTCCACCTGCATTTTTAATTATTCTTTATTACTTATTCATTTGGCAAATATTCATTTGCCTACCGCCCTGTCCATTCTCCGGTATTGCAGCGCTTCCATCAGCTCTGCGGCGCCGATCTGTTCCACGCCGTTCATGTCGGCAATGGTGCGGGCAACGCGCAGGATGCGGTCATAGGCGCGGGCGCTGTAGCCCATGCGTTCAAACGCACCGCGCAGCAGCTTTTCGGCGGCGGGGGCAAGCGGGCAGTAGCGGCGCAGCATACCGCTGGGCAGCTGGGCGTTGCAGGTAAAGCCAAGGCCTTGGTAGCGCTGGGCCTGCATGGCGCGTACCGCGGCCACCCGCGCACGGATATTGGTGCTCGGCTCGCCGCCGGTTTTGGCGGCAAGGGCGTCGTACTCCACGGGGCGGGCCTCCACATGCAGGTCAATGCGGTCCAACAGCGGGCCGGAAATCCGCTGCCGGTAGCGCTCGATCGCACTGGGCGTGCAGCTGCATTCCCGTACGCCGGAACCATAATACCCGCACTTGCAGGGGTTCATGGCGGCAACCAGCATAAAACGGCAGGGGTAGGTGGCGGTGCCGTGTACCCGGCTCACGGAGATGCACCCGTCCTCGATTGGCTGGCGCAGCACCTCCAGCGCTTCGCGGCTGAACTCCGGCAGCTCGTCCAAAAACAGTACGCCGTTGTGGGCCAGGCTGACCTCGCCGGGGCGGGGCACTGTGCCGCCGCCCGCAATGGCTGCGGCGCTGACACTGTGGTGGGGGCTTCGGAACGGTCGCTGCTGCAATAATCCGGTCCCGGCCTGCACCAGCCCGGCAACGGAATAAATCGCGGTGGTTTCCAGCGCTTCCTCATAACTGAGCGGCGGCAGGATGCCCGGCAGGCGCTTGGCCAGCATGCTTTTGCCGGTGCCCGGCGGGCCCACCATCAACAGGTTGTGCCCACCCGCAGCGGCAACTTCCAGCGCGCAGCGGGCCTCCGCCTGGCCGCGCACATCCGCAAAATCGGGGCCAAGCCACTGCCCGGCGGCATCGTATCCTGTGCGGCTGGCGGGGCTGAGCTTTGCCTGCCCCGCCAGGTGGCGGATCACATCCGCAGCGCTGCGGGCGGGGTAAACTGTCAGCTGCTCGGCCACGGCGGCTTCGGCGGCGTTTTCGGCAGGAACAAACAGCTCGGTCACGCCCGCCTTTTGGGCGGCAAGGGCCATGGGCAGGGCACCGGCAATGGGGCGCAGTGTGCCATCCAGCCCAAGCTCACCCAAAAATGCCTGGTGCGGCTCTGGCTGTGGGATGTACTGCTGCGCCGCCAAAATGCCGATGAACACCGGCAGGTCATACAAACTGCCGGTCTTGCGCACATCGGCGGGGGCCAGGTTGACGGTAACATGGCTGGCGGGCCAGGGGCAGTTCAGGTTTTTGATGGCGCTGCGCACCCGCTCACTGCTTTCCTTCACGGCGGAATCCGGCAGGCCCACCATGGCAAATTTGGGCAGACCGCCGCTGATGTGGGTTTCCACGGTAACGGGGTAGCCATCCAGCCCCGTTACCCCCAGGCTGACAACGTGTGCATACATGGCGCAGCCAACTCCTTTTTTTCAACAAATTGCGTACTTTGATTATTTTCAGTATATCCTGTTCCGCCCGCGGCGGCAAGCATATTTTTTGTGCCCAAAATCTGCCTTGACGCTGTAGGGTAAAAAACAGGCAAAGCCCCGGCAAAAAGCCGGAATTCCAGCTTTTTTTGATTGACAACGCAAACTAAAATTGATATATTTAATTTGAACAAGTAAATTTACCCAAAACTTTTACAGGGTAAGAAAGTGATGGTGTCCAAAATGTATAAAGAAATGTACAGCCGTTGGCTTGCTGCCAACCTGGATGACCCCGACCTGAAGCCGGAGCTGGAATCGATTCAGAACGATGACGCTGCCATTCAGGATCGTTTTGCCGTTGCCCTTAAGTTCGGCACTGCCGGTCTGCGCGGTGTGATCGGCGCCGGTACCAACCGCATGAACGTGTATGTTGTGCGCCAGGCTACCCAGGGCCTTGCCAACTGGGTCAAGACCCAGGGCGGCACCCAGACCGTTGCGATCAGCTATGACAGCCGCATCAAGAGCGATGTGTTTGCCAAGGCTGCTGCCGAAGTTCTGGCCGCCAACGGCGTAAAGGTGCGCATTTACAGCGCCCTGATGCCGGTTCCCGCACTGAGCTTTGCTACCCGGTATTATAACTGCAACGCCGGTATCATGGTAACGGCATCCCACAACCCGGCCAAGTACAACGGCTATAAGGCCTACGGCCCCGATGGCTGCCAGATGACCGATGAGGCCGCTGACATCGTGTACGCCGAAATCCAGAAGACCGACATCCTGACCGGCGCCAAAACCATGCCGTTTGCCGAGGGGCTGGAAAAGGGCATCATCGAATACGTTGGCGATGACTGCATCAACGCCCTGTACGAAGCAATCGAAGCCCGCTCCATCCGTCCCGGTATCTGCAAGACCGCCGGCCTGAAGCTGGTTTACAGCCCGCTGAACGGCTCCGGCCTGGTTCCGGTCACCCATGTTCTGCATGACATCGGCATTACCGATATCACCGTTGTGCCGGAACAGGAAAAGCCGGACGGCAATTTCCCCACCTGCCCGTACCCCAACCCCGAAATTTTCGAGGCTCTGCGCCTTGGCCTGGAACTGGCCGAAAAGTCTGGTGCAGACCTGATGCTGGCCACTGACCCCGATGCTGACCGCGTTGGCATTGCCGTTAAGTGCAAGGATGGCAGCTATGAGCTGCTTTCCGGCAACGAAGTCGGCGTTCTGCTGCTGGATTACATCTGCGCGGGCCGCATTGAGCAGGGGACCATGCCCAAAGACCCCGTCATGTGCAAGTCCATCGTGTCCACCCCGCTGGCGGACAAGGTGGCCGAGCATTACGGTGTTGAGTGCCGCAATGTGCTGACCGGCTTTAAGTGGATCGGCGATCAGATCGCCAAGCTGGAAGTTGCTGGTCAGGTTGACCGCTTCATCTTTGGCTTTGAGGAAAGCTATGGCTACCTGGCTGGTCCTTACGTCCGCGATAAGGATGCCATCATCGGCTCTATGCTGATTTGCGAAATGGCTGCTTATTACCGCGCAAAGGGCAGTTCCATCAAGGAAGAGCTGGAGCGCATTTACGCCGAGTATGGCCGCTACCTGAACAAGGTTGACAGCTTTGAGTTCCCGGGCCTGTCCGGCATGGACAAGATGGCGGGCATTATGTCCGGCCTGCGCGAGAACCCGCCCAAGGACTTTGGCGGTGACGCCGTTGTAAAGGTTGTGGACTATAAAAAGCCTGAAGAGACCGGTCTGCCCGCCGCCAACGTGCTGATCTACACCCTGGCATCCGGCTGCACCGTTGTGGTGCGCCCCTCCGGCACCGAGCCGAAGATCAAGACCTACTTTACCACCAAGGGCAAAGACCTGGCCGAAGCCGAAGCCAAGAAAGAAGAACTGGCCGCTGCCGTTAAGCCGCTGCTGGCATAATGTGATTCCATAGATTTGGCGCTTTTGGGCCGCCTGCTGTAATACGCAGACGGCCTTTTTTGTATGCAGCCCCCTAGCCGCCGCAGTGAGGAAATAACGCGCATTTTCAGGCTCCGCTTGGGGAATCACCCCTCCGTCACCTTCGGCGACAGCTCCCCTCGAAGGGGAGCCAAAGGCTTTGCGGAAAATTGTTGCGGCATCTGCTACAAGGCCCCGGGACGGTCAAGACCGTTCCCTACAGAGCATTTTATTGTGTGCGGCCAACCCACAAGCACCCAGTAGGGCGGGGGTACCCGACTCCGCCGGAAACTTACCGGAGCAGATACAAAAAACGTGTGATGTACTTTGCCCCACAGTAGGAGACGGCGTCCGCAACGTCCCGGATGGGCATATAAATGATTGCACTTTTGCTGGCAATTTGCTGCCGCAAAAGATTGCCCGCACTACTTGACAAAACACAAAAACTCTGGTAAAATACTCTAGCAATCGTTCAGAGGGCTGCTCCACACGCACAGGATGGCGTCTGCTGGTAGCCGAAATTCGAAGATTGTGATGAGCACATATATCAAGTATGGCTCCCTTTAGTCATAATCGAGAAAGAGGTGAAATGAAAATGAAGCAGGGTATTCATCCCAACTATGTGGATTGCACCATTACCTGCGCATGCGGCAACGTGATCCATACCCGCGATACCAAGCCGGAGATCCGCGTTGAAGTTTGCAGCAAGTGCCATCCCTTCTACACCGGCAAGCAGAAGCTGGTTGACACCGGCGGACGTGTTGAGCGCTTTAAGCGCCGCTACGCCAACAAGGCTGGCAAGTAATTGCATTAAGGTTTTGTATACCGCAGATGGCAACATCTGCGGTATTTTTTTCAAATACATCATCTTGCATCTCAAAGGAGAACCCCTATGCCGGACTATCAAACGATCCGCGGTATTTCCACCTTTGAATATGAAGAAAAGCGCTCCCGCTTTATTGCTTCCGCTGCGTTTGCCGATACCGAGGAAGCTGCCCTTGCCCACCTGAACCGCATCAAAGCGGCCAACCGCACCGCGCGGCATAATGTGTATGCCTATGTTCTGCGCGAGGGCGGCCGCACCCGCTACAGTGATGACGGCGAACCCGCCAAAACCGCCGGTACCCCCGTGCTGGAAGCCATCGGCCATGCAGGGCTTTCGGATGTGATCGTGGTGGTTACGCGGTACTTTGGCGGAGTTCTGCTGGGTACCGGCGGGCTGGTGCGGGCCTACACCGCGGCAGCATCCGGAGCCTTGCAGCAGGCGGAGATTGTCAGCATGCGGCTGGTGACGGATTGCGCCGTGACCGTGCCATACCCCAAGTTTGAACAGGCCCAGCGGATGATCGCAGCCGCCGGGGCCAAACTGCAGGAACCGGAGTATGCCGACGCTGTGACCCTGCGCTGGCGCATGCCTGCCGGAACCGAAGAAGCCCTGTGCCATGACCTGAGCGAGCTGACCCGCGGCAGTGCCGAAGTGACGATCAGCAAACCACTTTACGCAGCTTTTTGATGCTGCGCAGTCATTTCTGGCAAGAAAGCAGAATTTCCCATGAAATTTTTACATTTCATACAAGTGTTTGGCGGCTTTTTATCGTATTTATAATATAGAGAGCCATTTTTGGGCATGATATGCCCAACGGGGAACCGGATAGGGGAAAGGAGGCTGCGCCGTGACTGTGCGGGAAGAGACCCAGACAATTGAACGCCTGACCTTAAGCCCCTATGCCGCTTTAAGTGAGCAGAGTTTTGGCCGCCGCACCCCGGAACCGGAAGATGACCTGCGGACCTGCTACCAGCGTGACAGGGACAGAATTTTGCACTGTAAAAGTTTCCGGCGGTTGAAGCAGAAAACACAGGTGTTTCTTTCGCCGGAGGGCGACCACTACCGCACCCGGCTGACTCACACGCTGGAAGTCAGCCAGATTGCCCGAACCATTGCCCGCGCCCTGCGGCTGAATGAGGACCTGACCGAAGCCATTGCCCTGGGGCATGATCTTGGCCACACCCCATACGGCCACGCGGGGGAGCGCGCACTGAACCGGCTGTGCCCCGGCGGGTTTACCCACTACCGCCAAAGCCTGCGGGTGGTGGACTACCTGGAAAAGGACGGCAAGGGCCTGAACCTTTGCTGGGAGGTGCGCAACGGGATTATTACCCACACCAAAGGCGCCTGGGCCCGCACGATGGAAGGCTGTACCGTGCGCTATGCGGACCACATTGCCTTTTTGAACCATGATATTGAGGATGCTGTGGCCGCCGGTGTGCTGAACCCCGCCGCCCTGCCGCGGGATGCCGTGCAGGTGCTGGGAGATACCAAATCCCGGCGCATCACCACAATGATCACCGACCTTGTGGCAAACAGCGCAAACTGCAAAAATGGGAAAATGCAGTTTTCCCCCGAAGTGGAGGAGGCATACGGTGTGCTGAAAGACTTTATGTACAGCACGGTGTATGTGGACAAGGATGCCAAGCGCGAAGAGAAAAAAGTGGACAAGATGATCGAAGCGCTGTATGAGCGCCTTTGCGCGGACCCCACGCTGATGCCTAATTTTTATATGCAGGTGGCATATCACCAGGGAATGGACCGTGCCGTGGCGGATTATATTTCTGGCATGAGCGATGAATTTGCTACCCGCCTGTTTGAGGAGCTGTTTGTGCCGCAAAAGTGGCAGGTGCTATAAAATTGGCAGTATGTTAGAGTACTGCCGCCCGCCCCGAAGGGGCGCATATTGTGCTATAAATTATTACGATATCTACGCGAAAGGAGGCCCGGAGCCCCATTGATCCCACAGGAATACATACAGGAAGTGGTTGCACGCAATGATATTACCGAAGTAATCGGCCAATATGTGCAGCTGCGTCATCGCGGGCGGACCTATACCGGGCTGTGCCCTTTCCATAACGAGAAAACCCCTTCGTTTACCGTCTACCCGGATACCCAAAGTTTTTACTGCTTTGGCTGCGGTGCGGCGGGGGATGTGATTAACTTTGTGCGCAAAATTTCCAACCTGGGCTATGTGGAAGCTGTTAAACAGCTGGCGGGCCGCGCCGGGATGCCCATGCCGGAGGAGGACGACCAGGAAAGCCGTTCCCGCTCCCGCCTGTTGGAGATCAACCGCAACGCCGCGCGCTATTTTTATGACCAGCTCAACGCCCCAACGCCGGAAGCCGCCATGGCCCGCCGCTACTGGCGCGAAAAACGCGGCCTTTCGGATGCGGCCATCCGCCGGTTTGGCCTGGGCTATGCACCGGAAGATTTTGTCGGCCTTCTGCACTACCTGCGTCACCGCGGCTTTACCGAGCCGGAATTGGAATCCTCCGGCCTTGTCAAGCGTAGCGCCAAGGGCAATCTGTATGATATCTTCCGCCACCGCGTGATGGTGCCCATCATTGATGTGCGGGGCAATATCATTGCGTTCGGCGGGCGCGTGATGGATGATTCCAAGCCGAAATACATCAACTCGCCCGAAACGATGGTCTACCACAAATCCCGCACGCTGTTTGCACTGAATGTGGCAAAAAAATCAACGTCCAAGCGGTATATCCTCTGCGAAGGGTATATGGATGTCATCTCGATGCACGAAGCCGGGTTTGATACCGCTGTCTGTGCCTGCGGCACGGCTTTGACGCCGGAGCAGGTCAAGCTGCTGACGGAATACGCCGACGAAGTGGTGCTGAGCTATGACTCGGACGAAGCAGGCCAGAAGGCGACGGAGCGCAGTTTGGCGCTGTTTTCCGGTACCAATTTGCAGGTGCGGGTGCTGAACATCCCCGGTGCCAAGGACCCGGATGAATTTATCCGCACCTATGGCCGCGACCGGTTTGAAGCCGTGCTGGAAGGCACCGCAACCCCGCTGGAGTTCAAGCTGGCTAAGGCAGTGAAAAAATATGACCTGCGCAACGATGCCCAGCGCCTGCAATATGTGGATGAAGCCATCGGCATTCTGGCAGGCAGCGCGGTCAGCCCCACGGCGCGGGATGTGTATGCCGGGCGCATTGCGGAGCAGACCGGCATTGATAAAAAGGCTGTGTTGGTCCAGCTGGAAAGCGCCGTGCGCGGGGCCGGGCGCAGGGCGCGCCGCAAAGAGCAGAACGAACTTTCCCGCCAGGGGATTGCGGCGGATATCCGCGTGCCCTATGACCGGGGGGGCGAAGCTGCCCTGGGGGCCGCAAGCGCCGCCCGCCAGCTTGTGGCGGCTATGCTGCAGGATGCCGGCGCCATCCCCTACATCCGGGAGCGGCTGAACCTTGGCATGGTGGTGCTGCCGGAAATGCAGCAGGCAATCAAGGCGATTTACGACTGTGCCGCCCGCGGCCAGCCCGCCAACGCCACGACCCTTTCCCCCTTGTTGGAGGAAAAAGCCTACAGCCAGGTGATGCTGGCCCAGGCCCAAAACGCCGATACCCGCCTGACCCGCCGGGATATTGATATGCTGCTGGATCGTTTGCAGACCGCAAACCCCGAAAGCGCCCAGGTGGCAGGTACCACAGACGATGAATTCCGGCAGAAATTTGCCGCCCTTGCCCGCAAAAAAGTGGGCGAACGCCCGCCGGAAGAATAATTTCCACCCGGCCAAAACCATGTTGTTTTATCCCGTTCCAGTAAGATGGGCAGAATAAAAACCAAAGGAGAAACTACTTATGGCAGAAAAGAAAGATTCGATTCGCAACCTGATTGAACAGGGCCGCCGTGCAGGCAAATTGACCAGCACCGAAATCAGTGACGCTATGGAAGAAAGCAGCCGTGTTATTGACGCGGAGCAGATGGAAAAGCTGTATGAAGAGCTGGAAAGCAACGGCATTGAAGTGGTGGATGATGATGCCACTGATATGTCCGCTGTGGCCGATATGGGCGAGGAGGGGATGGATGACTTTGAGGATACCGTTACCTCGGACGGCATTACCATCGATGACCCCGTTAAGGTTTACCTGAAAGAGATCGGCCGCGTGCCCCTGCTGACCCCCGATGAGGAAGTGCAGCTGGCCCTGGATATCCAGAAAGGCGGCAAGGACGGCGAACGCGCCAAGCAGCGCCTGAGCGAAGCCAACCTGCGTCTGGTAGTTTCCATTGCAAAGCGCTATGTGGGCCGCGGCATGCAGTTCCTGGACCTGATCCAAGAAGGTAACCTGGGTCTGATCAAAGCGGTTGAAAAGTTTGACCATACCAAGGGCTTCAAGTTCTCCACCTATGCAACGTGGTGGATCCGCCAGGCCATCACCCGCGCCATTGCGGATCAGGCCCGCACCATCCGTATCCCTGTGCATATGGTGGAAACCATCAACAAGGTCAAAAAGGTTTCCAGCCAACTGCTGCACGAAAACGGCCATGAGCCCAGCGCTGAAGAAATTGCCGAGCGCCTGGATATGCCGGTGGACAAAGTGCGCGAGATTATGCGCGTGGCACAGGAACCCGTCAGCCTCGAAACCCCCATCGGTGAGGAGGAAGATAGCCACTTGGGTGACTTTATCCCCGATGAGGAAGCCCCCGTTCCCGCCGAAGCCGCCAGCCAGACCCTGTTGAAAGAGCAGCTGGCCGATGTGCTGAAAACCCTGACCCCGCGTGAAGAAAAGGTCCTGCGCCTGCGCTTTGGCCTGGAAGATGGCCGCCCCCGCACGCTGGAAGAGGTGGGCAAGGAGTTCAACGTTACCCGTGAACGTATCCGCCAGATCGAAGCAAAAGCCCTGCGCAAGCTGCGCCACCCCAGCCGCAGCAAAAAGCTGCGCGACTTCCTGGATTGATGCCGTGAGAATAGAAATAGCAAATTAAAATCATCTGCACCCGTACTGCTGTTTGCCCGGCGGTGCGGGTGTATTTTTGTGTGCAGCAGGCATAAATGACAAAGCCACAGCATACGATTACCCTGATGATATAGGGGAGGGGATAACGATGTGTGGAATTGCCGGACAGATCAGCGCGGACCCAAATAAGATTGCAGCCAACTACCCAGCTTACTGCCGAATGCAGAAAAGCCTTGCACGCCGCGGGCCGGACCAGCGGGGAATGTACCTGCACGGCCATGCGGCGCTGATCCATGCGCGGCTGGCTGTGGTGGATCTGGAAAACGGCTGCCAGCCCATGGTGCTGGATCAGGGCGGGGAGAAATACATTCTGGTGTACAACGGCGAGCTGTACAACGCGCCGGAGCTGCACGCCCAGCTTGCGGCTTTGGGCCATCGCTTTGTAAGCCATTCCGATACTGAGGTTTTGTTACATGCTTTTGCCCAGTGGGGGCCGGACTGTCTGGAAAAGCTGAACGGTATTTTTGCATTTGCTGTGTGGCAGCAGCGGGCGCAAAAGCTCTTTCTGGCGCGGGACCGCATCGGGGTCAAGCCGCTGTTCTATGCCCTGCGTGGGGACAGCCTGATCTTTGCTTCCGAGCTGAAAACGCTGCTCTGCCACCCGGAGATCCCGCCGCAGGTGGATGCCCATGGGCTGGCCGATGTGCTGCTGCTCGGCCCCGGTCGCACGCCGGGGTGCGGGGTGTTCCGCAATGTGCAGGAATTGAAGCCCGGCTGCTGCGCAGAATACACTGTGCCACAGGTTGGTGCGCCGCGCCTCACCGTGCGCCGCTACTGGCAGCTGACCGACCACGAACACCCCGATGATTTTACCCACACCGCAGCCAAAGTGCGGGACCTGGTGATGGATGCCGTCACGCGGCAGCTGGTATCGGATGTGCCGGTGGCAACCTTCCTTTCCGGCGGGCTGGATTCCAGCCTGATTTCGGCAATCGCGGATTCCCACTTTACGGCGCGGGGCAAAACGCTGCAGACTTTCTCGGTCGGTTATCAGGATAACAAAAAGTACTTCCACGCCACCCATTTCCAGCCCAGCCCGGATGCGCCGTATATCCGCACCATGAACCAGTTCTTGAACGCGCAGCATACCTGGGTAACGCTGGACAGCGAAGCACTGGCCGCCGCCCTGCTGGAAGCGGTGGACGCCCGCGACCTGCCCGGTATGGCGGATGTGGACTCCTCGCTGCTGCTGTTCTGCCGTGAGATCCGTAAAACAGCCACCGTGGCACTTTCCGGCGAGTGCGCGGACGAGATATTTGGCGGTTACCCTGGTACAGGGATAAGACCGTGCGGGAGCGGTATGGCTTCCCTTGGGCACAGAGCACGGCATACAGGGTCAGCTTTTTTAAGCCGGAGGTGTTCGGCGGCATTGACCCGGCGGCGTATATTGATGAAGGCTACCGCGCCACGCTGGAGCAAACTTCCATCCGCCCCGGTCTGGATCCCCTGGAACAACGGATGCGCCAGATGTTTGCCCTGAACTTTAACTGGTTTATGCAGACCCTTTTGGACCGCAAGGACCGAATGAGTATGTACAGCGGGCTGGAAGTGCGCGTGCCGTTCTGCGATTACCGCATTGCGGAATACCTGTACAGCGTGCCGTGGGAATATAAGGATTACGAGGGCCACGAAAAAGGCCTGCTGCGCCAGGCGATGCAGGGCGTGCTGCCCACGGAAGTGTTGTGGCGAAAAAAGAGCCCCTACCCTAAAACATGGAACCCGGCGTATTTGAACGCTGTCAGCGCCATGCTGCGCGGTGCGATGCAGGACCCGGATGCCCCGCTGCTGCGTATTGCCAAGAGGGCAGCGCTGGAACAGCTGTTGACCGCTGCCGAGACTGCGACCCCCTGGTATGGCCAGCTGATGACCACCCCGCAGACCATTGCCTGGTTTGTGCAGCTGAATTACTGGCTGCAAAAATACCGGGTGGAGCTGGTGTAAATACCTGTGTGGCGGGCCCGGCATCAAACGCATAGCACCAAAAACAGACGAGTGCCCACCCTGCACACGGATAACGGCGGGAAGGGCACTTTTTGTTTGCAAAGCGTAAAAACCGGGAAAATGCAGAAAAAACGCAGGCTGCAACCCATACAAAAAACACACAAGGTAATTGGGCATTGTGCCAATTAGCGGCATTTCAAGGATTTGTCAAGTGGCAAAAGAAATGCAAAAATAGCACTTTGCCAAAAGAAATGTGACACGCATCCGGGCGTTCAGTCATCTGATAAAAAAACACGCAAAATGCCAAAAGAGCCCTTGACAATCAGCTTTTTGGCTGGTATACTGGCATAGTATCACAAAATGGAATAGAGCGCCCTAAAGGAATTTTGATTTTTTCGCGTTTTTTCAAACTTTGTTAAAAACGACGAATGTTCCAAGAAAATCATTGCTTCGGCGGAGCGCTTTTGCCAAAAACAAATCTGAACGGAATAGGAGTGGTCGCATTTTATGGTAAAGGTCAAGCCCGTACAAAACGGTCGAACCTCCAGAATGAGCTTTTCCCGCATCAACGAAGTGATTGGCATGCCCAACCTCATCGAGATCCAGAAAAACTCTTATAACTGGTTCCTGGACGAGGGCCTGCGCGAAGTGTTCCACGACATTGACGCGATCGAGGATTACACCGGGAATCTCTCGCTGGAATTTGTCGATTACCGTCTGGACAAGCACCCCAAATATACCATTAAAGAATGTAAAGAGCGTGACGCAACGTATGCTGCGCCGCTTTATGTCACTGCGCGCCTGTTGAACAAGAGCACCGGCGAAGTGAAGGAACAGGAAATTTTCATGGGCGATTTCCCGCTCATGACGGATTCCGGCACTTTCATCTCCAACGGTGCAGAACGTGTTATCGTCAGCCAGCTGGTTCGTTCGCCCGGCGTGTTCTATGCTTCCAGCAAGGACCGTACCGGCAAGGACCTTTTCACCGCAACCATGAACCCCAACCGCGGCGCATGGCTGGAATACGAAACCGATTCTTCCGATGTATATTATGTGCGCATTGATAAAAACCGCAAGCTGCCGGTTACTACCTTCCTGCGCGCACTGGGTCTTGGCACCGATGAGCAGATCCGCCAGTACTTCGGCGATTCTGAACCCAAAATCAACGCCACCCTGGAAAAGGATATCACCCATTCCACAGAGGAAGCCCTGCTGGAGTGCTACCGCAAGCTGCGCCCCGGCGAGCCGCCGACGGTGGAAAGCTCCCGCAGCCACATTAACCTGCTGTTCTTTGATCCGCGCCGTTACGACCTGGCTCGTTTTGGCCGCTTCAAGATGAACAACAAGCTGTGCCTGTCCCGCCGTATTGCGGGCTATAAGACTGCCGAGGACATCATTGCCCCACTGACCGGCGAACTGCTGGCCGCCAAGGGCGAGCGCATCAACCACGAAAAGGCTGTTGAAATTGATAACGCCGGTGTTTCCCGCGTTACTGTTATCGTGGAGCGCAAGGGCCAGGATCCGGTCAATGTGATCGTTTTCTCCAACGGCTGTGTCGATGCCCAGAGCTTCTTCAGCTTTGACGTGAAGGAATGCGGCATCAACGAGCGCGCTTCCTTCGCCGAAATCCGTAAGATTCTGGATGCTACCTCCGATCCGGAAGAGCAGAAAGAACTGCTGACCAAGAATCATGATAAGCTCATCAGCCGCACCGTTACCGTTGACGATATCTTTGCTTCCGTCAACTACCTGCTGGGCCTTGACCATGGCATCGGCGTGACCGATGAAATCGACCACTTGGGCAACCGCCGCGTGCGCAGCGTTGGCGAATTGCTGCAGAACCAGTTCCGCATCGGCTTTGCCCGTATGGAGCGCGTTGTGCGCGAGCGCATGACCCTGCAGAACCAGGAATCCGGCGAGATCACCCCGCAGAGCCTGGTCAACATCCGCCCGGTCGTGGCTGCCATCCGTGAGTTCATCGGTTCCAGCCCACTGTCTCAGTTCATGGACCAGAACAACCCGCTGTCTGAGCTGACCCATAAGCGCCGTCTGTCCGCTTTGGGCCCCGGCGGTCTGTCCCGTGACCGCGCAGGCTTCGAAGTCCGCGACGTTCATTATACCCACTATGGCCGTCTGTGCCCGATTGAGACGCCCGAAGGTTCCAACATCGGTCTGATCTCCTATCTGGCATCTTTCGCCAAGATCAACAAGTACGGCTTCATTGAGGCACCTTACCGCCGCGTGGATAAAGAAACCGGCGTTGTTACCGATGAAGTTGTTTATATGCCCGCCGACGTTGAAGATGAATACATCGTGGCACAGGCCAACGAACCGCTGGACGAGAACAACCGCTTTGTCCGTTCCCGCGTTTCCGGCCGTCATCGCAACGACATTCAGGAATTTGCCCGTGAACAGGTCGATTTCATGGATGTCTCTCCGCGAATGATGGTTTCTGTGGCTACCGCTTGCATTCCCTTCCTGGAAAACGATGACTGTAACCGTGCTCTGATGGGCTCCAACATGCAGCGTCAGGCTGTGCCTCTGATGGTTACCCAGCGCTCTCTGGTTGCTACCGGCATGGAATACAAGGCTGCTACCGACTCCGGTGTCTGCGTGCTGGCTGCCCATGACGGCACCGTTGAAAGCGTTGACGCAGATAAGATCGTTGTCCGTCTGGAAGATGGCTCCGCCGATACCTATGAACTGATTAAGTTTATGCGCTCCAACCAGGGAACCTGCGTCAACCAGCGCCCCGCCGTCTATGTGGGTGATGTTGTCAAGAAGGGCGACGTTCTGGCTGACGGCCCCGCCACCAAGGACGGCGAGATCTCTCTGGGCAAGAACGCTCTGATCGGCTTCATGACCTGGGAAGGCTACAACTATGAGGACGCTGTTCTGCTGAACGAAAAGCTGGTCCGCGAGGATATCTACACCTCTATCCACATTGAGGAGTACGAGAGCGAAGCCCGCGATACCAAGCTGGGACCTGAAGAGGTGACCCGTGATATCCCCAACGTCGGCGATGATTCCCTGAAGGATCTGGACGACCGCGGCATTATCCGCATCGGCGCCGAAGTCAAGACCGGCGATATTCTGGTTGGTAAGGTTACCCCGAAGGGCGAAACCGAACTGACCGCCGAAGAGCGCCTGCTGCGCGCCATCTTTGGCGAAAAGGCACGGGAAGTACGTGATACCTCCCTGCGCGTTCCCCACGGTGCTTACGGCATTGTTGTGGATGTTAAGGTCTTTACCCCCGAAAACTCTGACGAGCTGCAGCCCGGCGTGCGCACCTGCGTGCGCGTCTATATCGCCCAGAAGCGTAAGATCAGCGTTGGCGATAAGATGGCAGGCCGTCACGGCAACAAGGGCGTTGTTTCCCGCATTCTGCCGCAGGAGGACATGCCGTTCCTGCCTGACGGTACCCCGCTGGATATCGTGCTGAACCCCCTGGGCGTTCCTTCCCGTATGAACATCGGTCAGGTGCTGGAAGTCAACCTTGGCTATGTTGCCAAGGCCCTTGGCTGGCATGTGCAGACCCCCGTGTTCGATGGCGCGCACGAATCCGATATCCGTGACTGCCTGGCCGAAGCCCGCGATAAGTGGCATGGCGACCATGCACCGGAATATCCCACCAAGCTGCCCCGCCTGATGGGCGATAAGGGCCACATCATCGATTTCAGCAAGATCGACCTGACCGATGACGGCAAGACCACCGTTTACGATGGCCGTACCGGCGAAAAGTTCCCCTCCAAGGTTACGGTCGGTTATATGTACTACCTCAAGCTGCATCACCTGGTTGATGATAAGATCCATGCCCGTTCCACCGGCCCGTACTCTCTGGTTACCCAGCAGCCTTTGGGCGGCAAGGCCCAGTTCGGCGGCCAGCGTTTCGGCGAAATGGAAGTTTGGGCTCTGGAAGCTTATGGCGCGGCTTACACCCTGCAGGAAATCCTGACGGTCAAGTCTGACGACGTTGTGGGCCGTGTCAAGACCTACGAAGCAATCGTCAAGGGCGAAGATGTGCCGAATCCGGGCATCCCCGAAAGCTTCCGCGTTATGCTGAAAGAACTGCAGAGCCTTGGCCTGGATATTGTTGTTCAGGATAAGGAAGGCAACGCTGTTGATATGCGTCAGGAATATGACGATGACGATGCCAACTTTGACAACAGCGATATCGGTGATAATGTTCTGCTGGAAAGCGAGCTGCAGGATGATTACAGTGTCAAGGATGCCGATGAAGGCTTTGACGACGACCTGGGTGATGAGGAGCCGGATGAAGCTTCTCTGGCACAGATCGAAGCCGACAATGGCGACGACCTGTTCGACGGTGAATGATCGGAATGCTGTTTACGTCACGATTAAATGAGAGGGTTCGCTGAATGGAAAATAAAGAGTTCGATTCTATCAAGATCGGCCTTGCTTCTCCCGACCAGATCCGTGCCTGGAGCTATGGCGAGGTCAAGAAACCTGAAACCATCAACTACCGCACCCTGAAGCCGGAGCGCGACGGCCTGTTCTGCGAGCGCATTTTTGGACCTACCAAGGACTGGGAATGCCACTGCGGCAAGTATAAGCGCATCCGCTATAAGGGCAAGATCTGCGATAAGTGCGGTGTCGAAGTTACCCGCGCTAAGGTCCGCCGCGAGCGCATGGGCCACATTGAGCTGGCTGCACCCGTTTCGCACATCTGGTATTTCAAGGGCATTCCCAGCCGCATTGGCCTGATGCTGGACATCGGCCCCCGCCAGCTGGACAAGGTGCTCTACTTTGCAAACTATATCGTTACCGATCCCGGCTTTACTCCGCTGGAGAAAAAGCAGCTCCTGACCGAACGCGAGTACAAGGAGATGCGGGAAAAGTACGAGGATACCTTTGAAGCCGGCATGGGCGCCGAAGCCGTCCAGAAGCTGCTGGCTGAGATCGACCTGGAAGCTCTGTCCGCAGAGCTGCATGAGGAACTGGAAAAGGCTACCGGCCAGAAGCGCGTCCGCCTGTTGAAACGCCTGGAGTGCGTTGATGCATTCCGCCTGTCCGGCCAGCGCCCGGAGTGGATGATCCTGAACGTTGTTCCGGTCATCCCGCCGGATATCCGCCCCATGGTCCAGCTGGATGGCGGCCGCTTTGCGACTTCCGACCTGAACGATCTGTACCGTCGCGTGATCAACCGCAACAACCGTCTGAAGCGCCTGCTGGAGCTGGGCGCTCCCGACATCATCGTGCGCAACGAAAAGCGCATGCTGCAGGAAGCAGTTGACGCCCTGATCGATAACGGCCGCCGCGGCCGCCCGGTCACTGGCCCCAACAACCGCGCCCTCAAGAGCCTTTCCGATATGCTGAAGGGCAAGCAGGGCCGCTTCCGCCAGAACCTGCTGGGCAAACGTGTTGACTACTCTGGCCGTTCCGTTATCGTTGTCGGCCCTGAGCTGAAGATGTACCAGTGCGGTCTGCCCAAAGAGATGGCTCTGGAGCTGTTCAAGCCCTTCGTTATGAAGGACCTGGTCCAGAAGGGCATTGCCTCCAACATCAAGGCTGCCCGCAAAAAGGTCGAGCGTGCTTCCACCGAGGTGTGGGACTCTCTCGAAACCGTCATCAAGGGCCATCCCGTTCTGCTGAACCGTGCACCTACCCTGCACCGCCTGGGCATTCAGGCATTTGAGCCCGTTCTGGTCGAAGGCCACGCCATCAAGCTGCACCCGCTGGTCTGCACCCCCTTCAACGCTGACTTCGACGGCGACCAGATGGCTGTCCATCTGCCGCTGTCCACCGAAGCACAGCGCGAAGCCAAGATGCTGATGCTGGCTTCCGGCAACCTGCTGAAGCCGTCTGACGGCGAACCCGTCACCGTGCCCACGCAGGATATGATCCTGGGCTCTTACTACCTGACCATGGTCAACCCCGAAGACCCCGGCCACGACAAGGTGTTCCGCGATGAGGACGAAGCCCTGATGGCTTACGCCGAGCATATCGTCACCCTGCAGGCTCCCGTTAAGGTGCGCCGCACCATGGACTTTGGCAACGGCCCCGAAACCGCCCTTGTCACCACCACTGTCGGCAAGATCATCTTCAACACCCCCATCCCGCAGGATCTGGGCTATGTGGATCGCACCGACCCCGAACATAAGTTCGATTACGAAGTCGATTTCCAGGTCACCAAGAAGAAGCTGCCCGACATCATCAGCCGCTGCCTGACAAAGCATGGCACCAAGCGCTGCGCTATCATGCTGGACCACATCAAGGCACAGGGCTATAAGTATTCCACCCTTTCCGCCATCACCGTTGCCGTGCCTGACGCTATCATCCCCGAAGAGAAGCCGGCGATCCTGGCTGCGGCTGACAAGAAGGTTGAAAAGGTCATGAAGAACTTCAACCGTGGTCTTATCTCTGATGAAGAGCGCTATAAGAACACCGTTGAGATCTGGCAGGCAGCTACCGAGGAAGTTTCCAACGCTCTGTCTACCAACCTGAAGACCCACCACCAGCGCAACCCCATCTATATGATGTCCGACTCTGGTGCTCGTGGTTCTATGGACCAGATCAAGCAGCTGGCCGGCATGCGCGGCCTGCTGGCTAACACCGCAGGTAAAACCCTGGAAATGCCTATCCGTGCAAACTACCGCGAAGGCCTGAACATCTTGGAGTACTTCATCTCTTCTCGAGGCGCTCGTAAAGGCTTGACCGATACCGCACTGCGTACGGCTGACTCTGGCTACCTGACCCGCCGTCTGGTTGACGTTTCTCAGGAAGTCATCATCCGCGAGGAAGACTGCCACGCTACCGAGGGTATCCTCGTCAGCGAGATCAGCGAAGGCAACGCTACCATCGAAAGCTTCTCCGAGCGTCTGATTGGCCGTTATGCTCTGCATGACGTGATGGATCCCAAGACCGGCGAACTCATTGTGTCCAAGGACAAGATGATGGATATGTTCGACGCTGAAAAGATCAAAGCTGCCGGTATTACCGAGCTGGAGATCCGCAGCGTGATGACCTGCCGTGCTCACGTTGGCGTCTGTGCCCGCTGCTACGGCTCCAACATGTCCAACGGCCAGTGCGTTAAGGTCGGTGAATCCGTCGGTATCATTGCGGCACAGTCCATCGGCGAACCCGGTACCCAGCTGACCATGCGTACCTTCCATACTGGCGGTATCGCATCTGCTGAAGATATTACTCAGGGTCTTCCGCGTGTTGAAGAACTGTTCGAGAGCCGCCGCCCGAAGGCAATGGCTATCATGTCCGAGATCGCCGGTACCGTCCATATTGACGATACCAAGAAGAGCCGCCACGTTGAAGTGACCGGTGTTGACGATAACGGCGCACCGGTTACCAAGAGCTACCTGATCCCGTTCGGCCACCGCCTGAAGGTGATGGAAGGCGATGTGCTCGTCAAGGGCGCACTGTTGACCGAAGGCCATGCTTATCCGCAGGATATCCTGGCTGTCAAGGGCCGCATTGCTACCCAGAACTACCTGATCAGCGAAGTCCAGAAGGTTTACCGTCTGCAGGGCGTTGAAATCAACGATAAGCATATCGAAGTTATCGTCCGCCAGATGATGCGTAAGGTTCGTATTGACGATGCAGGTTCCAGCGAGTTCATCATGGGCAGCGTTGTCAACCGCCGCGATGTGATGATCGAGAACGAGAAGATTCAGGAACGCATTGATGCAGGCGAAACCGACCTGAAGCTGGTCCAGGCCAGTCAGATCCTGCTTGGTATCACCAAGTCCAGCCTGGCAACCGACAGCTTCCTGTCCGCTGCATCCTTCCAGGAAACCACCCGCGTTCTGACCGAAGCCGCCATCAAGGGCAAGGTTGATCCGCTGGCCGGTCTGAAGGAGAACGTCATCATCGGTAAGCTGATCCCCGCCGGAACCGGTTTGCCGGAGGTTGAAGAAGAGCTGGCTCGCGCCGAGGAAATCCGCGATGCCGAAGGCAGCGCTTACGACCACGCTGAAAAGTAAGACTTTTCTTATCTGATAAGCTTAGCCTGACAATAAAACATAACATCCCCCACAGTATTCTCCGCACGGGCAACTGCGAACGGAAAGGGTACTGTGGGGGATTTTTTATGCTGCTTTGCGGGGAATGAAACTGCTTATTGCGGAAAAGTGGCAGAAAAGTGATACAAAGTTGCTTGAAAATAGTAGTACAGCTGTGCTATGCTGGCCCCAAAGAAAGGGGGATAGCACTATGACATTGGGAGAGAAAATTGCATCCGCCCAGAAAGAAAAAGGCATGACCCAGGAAATGCTGGCAGAGCAGCTGGGGGTGACACGGCAGGCTGTGGCAAGGTGGGAAACAGGAGTTTCCCATAGTTAAAGATACCACACCAAATATGATGAACCCACGCTTA
>ENA-UOJJ01002000-UOJJ01002000.1-human-gut-metagenome-genome-assembly--contig:-CS66-NODE-2000-length-27579-cov-78.098859_pt1 | contig 27579 bp, 31 predicted proteins | sample MGYA00242343_ERZ723890 | MGnify/ENA metagenome assembly ERZ723890
CCACGCGGCTGAGAAGGAGGGCATCTGCCGCGGCGGAATTGCCGCCGCCCACCACCGCCACGGTCTTGCCCCGATAGGGCGCGCCATCGCAGGCGGCGCAGTAGTGAACGCCCTTGCCGACGAGTGCGTCCTCGCCGGGAACGCCCAGGGGGCGGGGCGATGCGCCGGTGGCGACGACCACCGTGTGGCTCTGAAAGACGCCCTCGCTGGTGTCCAGCGTCTTGACCCTCCCGGAAAGGCTGGCCTTATACACCTCCGCCAGCTCCGTCACCGCACCGAAGCGCTCGGCGCTCTGCTGCATTTTTTCGCCCAGCGTAAAGCCGTCGATGCCGCTTTCAAAGCCGGGGTAGTTGTCGATCTGCTCCGTCAGCGCCATCTGCCCGCCGGCGGAGAGCTTTTCCAGCACCAGGGTAGAAAGCCCGCTTCTGGCGGCGTACAGGGCGGCGGTGTATCCGGCGGGGCCGCCGCCGATGACGATCATATCATAGATCTGCTCCATAATCGTGTCCTCACTGTGCCAGCGTTTCCCGGATAAACGCCTCGATGGCCGCCTTGGAGCCGGGGGCGACGACGGAGCCGATCACCTCGCCGTTCTTAAAGAGCAGCAGCGTGGGGATGGTGTCGATACCGAAGCGCTGAATCAGCTGCGGCTCCTCGTCGTAGTTGATCTTGCCTGCCGTCAGAGTGTCGGCGTACTGCTCACCCACCTTGTCGAAGGCCGGGGCAATACGGCGGCAGTAGGGGCACCACTGGGCCCAGAAATCCACCAGCACGGGCTTGTCCGCGCGGAGAACGTCGTTTTCAAAGCTGTTGGTCGTAATGGTAAGCATCGTAAAATCCTCCTATTTCTGTGTAAAAAGTTGTGTTTCAATATCTGTAATCGTAATGTGCGAGAGATAGGCGGCGCATTCCTCGTTCATGTTCCGGTACAGCGCGTCCATCACGCCCGCCATGCCGGAGCAGATGGCGCAGTCCCGGTCAATGTCCCCGCTGTGCCACGCGCAGTCCACAAAGCGGGTATTTACCGCCTCCGCCACCTGCCGCAGGGTCAGCGTCGCCGGGTCTGCCGTCAGGCGGTAGCCGCCGTCCAAGCCCTCCCGGGTCTCCACCATGCCTGCCTTTTTTAGCCCCGCCATGACGCGGCGAACACGGGTGGGGTTGGTGCAGATGTTCTCCGCCAGCGCCTCGCTGCTGAGGGAGCGTCTGCTGTGGCTCAGGCAGACCAGCGCGTGAACGGCCAGATTAAAAGAACTGTCCATGGTCATCCCTCCTGCGATAATCTGTGCTTGTGGCAAGTACAGTTTCTACTGTGACTATAACAGATACAGTTCGGCGTGTCAAGCTTTTTCGTCAATTTTTTCAGCGGAAGCCCTCCATAGCTGTTGACAACAGGGCGAATATGCGTATAATGGAAAACAAGAATAAGAATAGTTCTTATTTTGGAGGAGCGCAGTATGCCGAAATACGCAGAGGAGATATTGGCCGCCGTAACGGAGCTGCAGCAGCATCCCACGGCGGAGCAGGTGTTCCTGGAGATGAAAAGGGAGCATCCCAGCATCGCTCTGGGTACGGTATATAAGCACCTGAACGGTTTGGCGGAGGAGGGGCTTTTGCTCCGCATCACCGAGCCGGGTTCGCCGGACCGGTACGACCGGACGGAACGACATGATCACCTGATTTGCAGCCGGTGCGGGAAAATCACGGACGTTCGGCTGCCGGATATACAAGAGCGGATCCGGGAGGCACTGGGGCAGGAGATCCTCTCCTACGACCTCAGGATCCGGTATATCTGCCCCGCTTGCCGGGAGCAGGAAAAAGACAATCTTATGGAGGAGAAGTATCATGAACGCTAACGTATCGAAGCTGCTCAACGAGCAGATCAACAAGGAGTTCTACTCCGCCTATCTGTATCTGGACTTTGCCAACTACTACGCCTCCGTGGGCTTAGACGGCTTTGAGAACTGGTACCGGGTACAGGCGCAGGAGGAGCGGGATCACGCCATGCTGTTTTATCAGTATTTGCAGAATAACGGCGAGGGCGTCACCTTTGAGGCTATCGCAAAGCCGGAGTGGGAACGAGGCGACCACATGACCCCGCTGAAAAAGGCACTGGAGCACGAGAAGCTGGTCACCGCCAGCATCGATGCCATCTACGCCGCCGCATACGAGGCAAAAGACTTCCGCGCCATGCAGATGCTGGACTGGTTCATCAAGGAACAGGGCGAGGAGGAGAAGAACGCCGCCGACCTCATCACCAAGATGGAGCTGTTCGGCGGAGACAGCAAGGGGCTGTATATGCTCAACAGCGAGCTGAAGGCACGGGTCTACACCGCGCCCTCGCTGGTGCTGTAAGCCGAGCGCGGCTATGGGCCTTCGCATCAGACAAAAGGCAGACTGCATACAGGTGGCCTGCCTTTTCTTCCGCCAGACGGTTAGAGTAGACTAACTGTGTATAAAACAGAAAGGACTTCAGAACTTGAACAAGGAAAAGGAGATCGAAACCGTTACCCTCATGGTGCGCCGGTATTGCCGGGGCGTGCATGGGACAAGGGGTGAAGCGCTTTGCCCGGCGTGCGAAGCGCTGCTGGAATACGCCAGAGAGCGGCAGGACAGATGCCCGCACGGGAAAATTTAGCGGCACTGTGAGGCCTTGCTGAGAGGCACAAGGCGGCAAAAAATAAAGAAGAGATAAGGGCGACGGCTATGAAAGAACGAAAGACTTTCTGGGACAGAAATGCCGGTCGGTACGACCGCTTCATGCGAAAGGATCGGGCGGCGTATGACGAGATGTATGCGCTGATCCGGCCGGTCGTGAAAGCAAAAGCGGTGCTGGAGCTTGCCACCGGCACGGGGCTGATTGCAAAGCATATCGTAAACGCAGCGGCGCACATCGAGGCGACGGACGCCTCCCCGGAGATGATCACCGAGGCGAAGCGGGATAACCGCTCTGCCAAGCTGCACTTCTCCGTGCAGGATATGTTCCGCCTGCCCTATGCGAACCAGTCCTTTGATGTAGTGATCGTGTCCAACGCGCTGCACATCGTGCCGCAGCCGGAAAAAGCCCTGCAAGAGATAAAACGGGTACTGAAAGACGACGGCACGCTCATCGCGCCGACCTTCACCCACGCGGGAAACTCGTTTTCCGGCAAGGTCAGGGCATTTTTTATGAAGCGTGTGGGCTTTCCCCTCCACAGCAAGTGGACGAGCGCGGAATACCTGCGCTTTCTAAGTCAGAATGGCTGGACGGTGCGGAAAAGCGCTGTTCTAAAGGCGTCCTTCCCGCTGACCTATGCGGAATGTGTGAAATCGGAGGTGTGATAAGATGTCATTTTTTGAGAACACCAGAAAGCCTGTGGGGCTTGGCGGGAAAATCATGGTCGCCATGATGAACCTGGGGCACAGTCCTGTGGCACGGTGGGGACTTCGCTTTTTGGAGCTTACTCTGGACGCCAAGGTGCTGGACTGCGGCTGCGGCGGAGGGGCGAACATCAAGAGACTTCTGAAAAAATGCCCGGAGGGTATTGTCAAGGGCATTGACTATTCCCCCGTCAGTGTGGAGAAATCCAAAAAGGTCAACGAGGCCGCCATAGCGGAGGGACGCTGCGCTGTTCTGCAAGGCAGCGTGGCGGATATGATGTTTGCTGATAACTGGTTCGATGCGGTGACGGCCTTTGAAACCGTCTATTTCTGGCCTGACCTGCCGCGGTGCTTCCGGGAGGTTTACCGGGTGCTGAAGCCCGGCGGGACATTTCTCATCTGCAACGAAAGCAACGGCGATACGGACAAGGACAAGAAGTGGACGGAGATCATCGGCGGCATGACCATCTACAAGGACGCCGATCTGAAGACGTATTTGGAGCAGGCGGGCTTTCACGATGTGCAGATACGCAAAAAGAAAAGTTGGCTCTGCATTACGGCGCGGAAATGAGGGAGAAGCAGACAGATGAAGGACAAGAAGCTCCTATTTGACCACAAATGCCATGTGCTGTATTCAAAGCCTTGCAAGAAAGAAATCCTGGCGAAAATCGCCCTGCACTATCCGGAAGCAGAGCGGGAGACAGTATGGGAAAAGGTGCAGCGGCAGTACGCGGTCTTTCTCTCCGACTGGCGCACCGACTTGGGCGGCAAAAAGAACTTCCACAACGGCGTAGGCGGCACCTACGACTGCATCGCCATCATGAGCTACTACACAGTCTGCAAAGCCGTCACATCCTTCCGCGAGATCGAAGAGATGGAGGAAAATCTGATTCTGCCTATCTTCCGCAGGCTGCGGTTTGTGGACTGCAACAAGCCGTTCTGGAGGAAGCTGATGTACAAGGCGTTTGTTCGTGCGAAAAGCGGCTGCGACAAATGGCACGATTACGAGATGACGGTTGCGCCTTATGAAACCGACAAGCCTATTTATTATGAATTTACGGCGTGCCCGGCAGCGGAGTTTGCTATCAAGCACGGTCTTACGGATATTATGCCCGCCCTGTGTAATGTGGACTTTGCGTCCATGGAACTGCTCCATGCCAAGCTGGTGCGGACGACCACCTGCGTGGACGGCTGCCGATGCGACTATACCATCTGCGGCGATAAAGACCCGTATCTGAAGGCGCATCCCGAATACCGGGATGAGGCGGGATTCAGAAGAAACAAATAATACTGCAACGCAAAGGCGGTGAGACAAATGGAAATCTTTCTTGGAATCATGATCCCTTTCTTGGGTACAACGCTGGGCGCGGCCTGCGTGTTCTTTATGAAAAAATCCCTTGGCGATCTGGTGCAGCGCTCCCTTGCCGGCTTTGCCGCCGGTGTGATGGTGGCAGCGTCCATCTGGAGCTTGCTGATCCCCGCCATTGAGCAGTCGGAGGATATGGGGAAGCTGTCCTTTCTCCCCGCCTTTATCGGATTTTGGGTCGGCGTGCTGTTTTTGCTCCTGCTTGACCGGCTGATTCCCCACCTTCATGTGGGAAGTGAACAGGCCGAGGGTCCGAAAAGCAAGCTCGGGCGCACCACCATGATGGTGCTGGCTGTTACCTTACATAATATCCCGGAGGGAATGGCAGTCGGCGTGGTGTATGCAGGCTTCCTCGCGGGAAATACGCAGATTACTGCGGCAAGCGCACTTGTTCTGTCCCTTGGCATCGCCATTCAGAATTTTCCCGAGGGGGCGATCATCTCCATGCCCCTGCGGGCGGAGGGCGAGAGCAAGGGCAAGGCATTTCTCGGCGGCGTACTCTCCGGCGTGGTGGAGCCCATCGGCGCGGTGCTGACGCTTCTTGCGGCGCAGCTTGTGATCCCGGCGCTGCCGTATCTGCTGAGCTTTGCGGCGGGCGCCATGCTCTATGTGGTGGTGGAGGAGCTGATCCCCGAAATGTCGCAGGGAAAGCACTCCAACATCGGCACGATTTTCTTTGCCGTGGGCTTTAGCGTCATGATGACGCTGGATGTGGCGCTGGGATAGGCGCGGAGGTACCGCTTCTTTTGCGACAGCTATGACATCAGCTACGCCGGTCTGCATCCGAAGCTCGTTTGGCATCGGACGAAAACGCTGGGACGTGGCGACGACCGCCGGGATTTTTGCATGAAGACCGTTAGAAAAGAAAGGAGTCCCAAGAATGAAGCCTGACTACAAAAACTGGATCCCCAAGGGAATGCTGTTTTCGCTCATCGCGGGAACGGTGCTGTCGCTTGCGCTGCTGCTCGTTTTCGGTGCATCCGGCATCGGTGTGAGCGGAAAGCTGCGCGTCGTGCTGGGTGTGGTATTCGGAGTCGTCTTTGTCGTCTGTGCAAAGTACACCCAGTGGTGCGTGTATGCCTATCGGAGCTTTTCCTATGACGGCGAGCGCAAGCTCTCAAAGCAGATCATTGACGACACGGCGAAGCATATCACGCTGCCGGAGGGCGGCGTGGGGCTGGACATCGGCTGCGGCAGCGGCGCGCTGACCATTGCCTGCGCAAAGCGCAATCCCCAGGGGAAAATGGTCGGCATTGACCGCTGGGGCAAGGAGTACGCCTCCTTCAGCCTGCCGCTGTGTGAAAAAAACGCCGCTGCGGAGGGCGTGAAAAACGCTTCGTTCCAACGTGGGAACGCCGTGAAGCTGGATTTCCCCGACGAGAGCTTCGACGCGGTGACCAGCAACTATGTCTATCACAATATCACAGGGGCAGACAAGCAGGCACTTCTGTTGGAAACACTGCGGGTTCTGAAAAAGGGCGGAACGTTTGCCATCCATGACCTGATGTCGCCTCGCAGATACGGCGATATGCAGGCGTTTGTCCAAAAGCTCAGGGATATGGGCTATGAGCGTGTAGAACTGATCGACACGACCGACGGCAGCTTCATGACACCGAAGGAGGCCAAACGCCTGATGCTTCGCGGCTCAACATTGCTGCTGGGAATAAAGTAAAGCATCGATGACATCAGTAATGCCGGTCTGCATCCGAGGCTTACTTGGCAGAGAACCATGACGCCCGTTCACGGCGGCAGTCGGTGATCTTTGAAGAGCCGCCTTCGGGCGGCTTCTCAAGGGCTATATGGTTACAGTATGCTAACCAATAAACATTCAAAGGAGGCGAGAGCGGAGAGTTTCCGCACGAGGTGAGGCTGTTTCTCAGCCACCCGCCGGAGGACGTGAAGGGCTTCATCGCCCACCGCGCGAACGATTTTAAGTGCGCAGGGCTCTGGAAGGTCTACGGCAACGAGGAAAAGGCGCGTTCGCTGCTCGCAAAATACAAAAAATGCACGGAGATCTACTGCGCACTCTGGCAAAGCGGCTCGAAGCTGGAGCAGCTTGCCGTTGCAGTTTGATCATATAAAATCATCAAAAGAAAGGAACTGACAAACATGAAATCTGCTGTTGTTTATTGGAGCGGTACGGGCAATACGGAGGCGATGGCACAGGCCGTTGCCGAGGGCATGACCGCCGCGGGCGCGGAGGCTGTGCTGCTCACACCCGATCAGGTACAGCCCGGCGATCTGAACACCTATGGGGCCATCGCCTTCGGCTGCCCCGCCATGGGCGCCGAGGTGCTGGAGGAAATGGAGTTCCAGCCGATGTACGATGCCTGCAAGCGCAGCCTCGGCGGCAAGCGCGTGGCGCTGTTCGGCTCCTACGGCTGGGGCGACGGCGAGTGGATGCGCACTTGGGAGAGTGACTGTGACAGCGCAGGGGTGAACCTCGTTTGCGAGAGTGTGATCTGCACGGAGACGCCCGACGACGCGGCACTTGAAGCCTGCCGCGCCTTGGGTAAGGCGTTGGTGGAATGAAAAATGATGCCTGCCATTGACGGTAACTTTAGCGGCAGATTGCGCGGGTTGCGTTTGCCAAACAGCCTATCCGAAAAGGCAGAGACACCTCTTGCGGTGTTCCTGCCTTGCGCTGTATGGCGAGTATTGAAAAAGAATATGCGCAAGCATCCAAGAGAGGTGAACAGAGAGGCACTGTGTTGAGTAGCCGTAAAGCGGAATAAGAAAACATGTTTGAATCGATTGATTTTTTCGCTGAAAGCACTGAGGCCTTCCCTCTCGGCACACGGATGACATTGGGCAAACGGAAAATTCGCAGGAAAAGCAGGGATGCCTGGTGTTCTACATTGAAATCCCTGCGCGCTTATGGTACAATATTTCTTACAGGCGCTGTGCCGTCGGATTTGAGGCAAACTGCGTACAGGCAGCCTGCCTTTTTTTCATCCGTCGGTTAGAGTAGGCTAACCTGTGCGCAGAACTGGAAAGGTGGAATGGACCAATTTGCATAAAAGTGTCTAATCATGTGTCGGAGGAGGTGGCCTGGTATGCAAGAAGCACAATATGATTTTTTTCATGGGCAAACGGATCGCAGCGACTTTTTCTCCCCCGCAATGCAGCAGCTTTGTGGTATTATGAAAGACAATCAGGTTGCTTTGCCAAGCGATATTGGAGAAGGATATTTCCGCTATATTTCACCGTGCCCCAATATCGAGATGTATATCTGCGATGTAATGTTTTACAGGGACACAGTATTGCGGGAGCAAGTGTATAAGGATTCTTTTTCCGTCATTTTCTCTCTTTCCGACGCATTGGAGTGGAAGTCTTCGGGCAGAAACCAAAAAACGTTGTTGGAAAAGGGAGATTGCTGCGTATACGGCAGCGGTCTGTTTGATGCGGAAAACATCTATGAGGCAGGACAGAGATATATAGGCGTCGGGCTGAACCTGCATCCCTGTCGGTTTCGGTCTGTGATGGATGGCTTGCAGAAGAAAAAGGCTTGCACCGCCTTTAACGGGGGAAAAAACCCGCCAAAACATAGAATCACTGCTACCATAGAAGCTACAATACGCCAGATATTGCAGTGTAACTACAATGACTGTGCAAAGTCATTGTATCAAGAAGGAAAGATAAGCTATGTTAACTGGCGCGGAAGATTTAAGCAACTGGGGCAGTGGTTTGATAAAGAAGCAGCCGTAGAAAAATGGCTTGCCGACTACGACGCCAAAGCTGCGGAGCTTGCGGCGAGAATCAGGGATATGATTGGGGACGAAACCTTTGCTGTATTGGAGGCCAATTCCGTTCATTTTGGTTCCTATTACATCTATCGCAGCGGCGGGCCGGGTGAGCTTGTCTACGATGAGCTGAAACTCACACCATCAGCCGGAGTACCGGAGAATGTCTGGGGTGAAGTGGTCGATGCGGAATACTTTTCCCTGATCGATGCAGATCACATCTTCTTTTTTAGCGACGACGGCAGAGCTGGAGACACGGGGAACCTTGCCGTGTGGAAGAATATGAAAGCGGTCAAAGCCGGCAACGTTTACTTTGGTATCAATGAGGATCAGTATAATATGGCTTTTACGGCGATGGGAAAGGAACTCTATTTGGAAAAACTCGCGAACGCGATTCTGAACCATGGGGACGTTGAGTAAGGAAACAGGCGCGGTTGCGGGAATATCGCAGAGACAAGAGAGATACAAACGCTCCGCGCCGGCTTTTCTGATTATTCTTGCCGCATTGGTGCTGCTGCTTGGGTTCTCAATGGTTCTCTCCGTCTGCACCGGCATTGCTGGCGGTAGCTTCAAGGTCTTTGCGGAAACGGTTATATACCCCGCCAAGGCTTCTGATGTTGGAATGATTATGTTGGAAATGCGTATGCCCAGGGCGCTGGCTGCCGGGCTGACAGGAATGGCCTTCGCTCTCTCCGGCGCTGTGATGCAGGGAATTACCAGAAACCCCCTGTCGGACGCCGGCCTTCTGGGGATCAATGCGGGAGCCGGCTTCTTTGTTGCACTGTCCGCAATTCTGTTTCCCGCCGCATCAGACATCGTGAAAACATGCGCCGCCTTTGCTGGAGCCGCTCTTGCGGTATTCATGGTCTATGGTTTCGGCGCCGGCAAACATAGATCCGAATCTTTCCGGTTCATTCTGGCAGGCGCTGCTGTATCAGCCCTGCTTACCGCGTTGAGTCAGGCGGTTTCTCTGGCGTTTGGGATCGTGAAAGCCCTTTCTTTCTGGAGCGCGGGCAGTTTGTCCGGTGTGACATGGCAAAGCTTGAAAATGCTATCCCCGGTGATCCTCTCAGCCAGTGCGCTTGGTTTGCTTTTATCGAGTCGGCTATCAGCTCTGGCACTGGGAGAAGATAGCGCCGCCAGCTTGGGTGTAAATGTCCGCACAGTCAGGCTTTTCGGTATGCTTGTGGTGTTGCTGCTTGCGGGAGCCAGTGTATCGCTCGTGGGAGGCATCGCATTTATCGGTCTTATCGTACCGCATATATCCCGACTTCTTGTGGGCGGCGATTACCGCAGGCTGGTTCCCGTGTCTGCGCTCATGGGCGGCGTTGTGCTGGTGCTGTCGGATATTGCGGCACGCATGATAAACGCCCCTTTTGATACGCCTGTCGGCGCACTGGTATCCATCCTCGGCGTGCCCGTCTTTTTTGCGCTTACTTTCAGGAAGGAGGGCATGGTCTTATGAAAAAGAAAACCAGACAGCTCCTTATCCTCAACGGTCTTCTTATCCTGATTGTGGCTGCGGCTATCTTATCCGTTAACAGTGGTTACGCAAGAATTCCCTTCTCGACTGCGGTTCACAGCATATTCCAACCACATACGGATGGAGCCTCCGTAGTCGTAGCGCAGTTTCGCGTTCCGAGAATCGTCCTCGCCGTTCTATGTGGGATGGGTCTGGCACTTGCCGGATGCGTCATGCAGACTGTCACGGGGAATCCGCTGGCCGATCCGGGAATATTGGGCATAAACGCAGGGGCGGGATTTGCCGTTATGCTGTTCCTGACATTTTTCCCTGCGCTGCATATACGTACCATGGCATACCAGCCGATATTTGCCATAGCGGGCGGGCTTTGCACAACGGGACTGCTGTATCTTTTTGCAAAGAGGAACGGAAAACTCCTCCCAATATATTTTCTGTTGGGCGGCATCGGTCTTGCGTCCCTATTTTCTTCGTTTATGCTGATCATGGCCGCGAACATGGACAACAGCAGCTATCAGCTCGTGGCAAGATGGCTGGCAGGAAATATTTGGGGAACGAGCTGGCATCAGGTTCTTGCCCTGTTGCCCTATATGCTCATACTGGTTCCTTTTCTTCTTACAAAGTCGAACATATTGGATATTCTCCTCTTAGGAGAGAATACGGCCATTTCTCTGGGGATAGCCGTAGAGAGGGAGATAAGACTGCTCCTGATTGCATCGGTGGCTCTTACCTCTGCCTGCGTTGCCGTCAGTGGAGGGATCGGTTTTGTGGGACTGGTAGCGCCGCATATGGCACGAAGGCTGATCGGTGGCAGGCACCACGCCCTTATGCCCGCCTCCATGCTGCTGGGGGCACTGTTGTTGCTTTTGGCAGACACGCTGGGACGGTCTGCCTTTCAGCCGAGGGAGATCCCGGTTGGTATCGTGATCTCCGTGCTTTCGGCTCCGTATTTTCTGTTCCTGCTCCGCAGGTATTTTTAAGGGAGGACGTCTATGCTTTCACGTATGCAGGCAAAGGGTTTGTCTGCCGGATATAACGGGGAGGCCGTCTTCAGGGGGCTTGACTTAAAAATCCCTGAAGGCAGCATAACCACCTTGATAGGCTCCAACGGCTCTGGAAAATCCACCATACTGAAGACACTGTGCCGGATCATTTCCCCGGATTCCGGCGCAGTATACCTTGATGGCGAAGCGATCCACGAAATGCCGACAAAGCGTGTTGCCCAGAGACTTGCGCTGCTGCCGCAGGGAGCGCAAGCCCCTGCCGGCATCACAGTCGGCGACCTTGTGGAATACGGGCGTTTTCCTTACAGGTCGGCGCTAAGCGGTCTCGGCGAAAAGGATCGGGAGATCATTCAGTGGGCTCTTGCCAGTACAGGCATGAGTTCCCTTGAACATAGAGAAATGGAGAAGCTTTCGGGAGGCCAACAACAGCGGGCATGGATCGCCATGGCGTTGGCGCAGAAAACCGGATTGCTGTTTCTGGATGAACCCACGACCTATTTGGACATCTCGCACCAACTGGATATATTGTACCTTCTGCGCCGCCTCAACCGGGAAAATGGTGTTACCATCGTAATGGTTCTTCATGATTTAAATCATGCCATCATGTTTTCCGACTATTTGGTGGCGATCAAAGACGGGACACTGCACAGCGCAGGTACGCCGCAAGAGGTTATTACCCAGCAGGCGTTGCGGGAAATCTTTGATGTAGAAGCGGAGGTCATTACACATCCGGTATTAAATGTTCCGGTATGCCTGCCCTTCAGGATAACGGAGCAGAACAAAAAAACAGGAGGTTCAAACACATGAAAAAAGGTTTGCGATCAGTGCTGTTCTCAGTGTTGGTGGGTGCGCTGCTGCTGTGCGCCGGATGCGGCAAATCGGGAGACATCTACACGGCGGGCGTTTATACGGCTTCCGCTGAAGGTTATTCCGGTCCGGTTACCGTAGAGGTAGAGTTTGACGGGAGCAGCATATTGTCTGTACATGTCCTATCTCACAGCGAAACAGTAAATATCTCAGACCGCGCAATAAATGAACTCCCTTCCCGGATCGTGGAGGCGCAGACCTGGGATGTGGATGCCGTTTCATCTGCAACATTTACCAGCGATGCCATTCGTGAAGCGGTCAGAGATTGCCTCGCGCAGGCGGCACTCCGATGAACCATTTGCGTTGCAAAGGGTATTTTGCGGTGATAGAATGGGTTAGATGAAGGGCAAGTCAAAAAATCAGCCATAGATGCTGTTTTAAGTGCTTTTCCAGCGAAGTGCCGCAGGCATTTCGCTGGAGATTCCATATATGGCTGTATGAACTCCCTTCTATGCGCAAAAGAATATCGCGAATCCTCCAAGCAAAGGTATATGTGTTTAGTATAAAATGTGTCACTCTCATTGACAAACTCAATATGCTCAGTTATAATATACCAGCGGTATATACCATCGGTATATCAGGAGGCGTAGGAGATGGAACGAGCGGAAACTCAAAAGAAGATCCTTGAGATTGGAAAAAAAGAATTTCTGGAAAAAGGCTTCAAGGACGCATCTCTGAACCAAATCGTCGCGGAGGCAGGCTTCACGAAGGGTGCCTTCTACGGCTACTACCCGGATAAGACCGCTCTGTTTGAAGACCTTGTGGGCGAGACCGCAAGCGAGCTGCTCACCCGCTTCAAGGCGGCGCAGGACGTTTATTTTGACCTCGTCCCGGAGGGAAAAGCAAAAGACAGTCTGGAGCTTTCCACCCAACACCTGCACGAGCTTGTCGCGTTCATGTACGACCATTTTGACGAATTCAAGCTGATCCTCTGCCGGGCGGAGGGAACGGGCTACGCGGATTTCATCGAGGTGCTGGTAGAACTGGAGGTCGATCGATCCGAAGAATACTACGCCCTCCTCAGAAAAAACGGTATGCTCTCCGGGAGCATGACTCGTCAGCTTCATCACATGATCACAAGGGCCTACTTTACGGCGGTGTGTGAAACCATCGTCCACGATATGCCGAGAGAGGAAGCCATGAAATACGTCGATGAACTGGCTATCTTTTTCCACTCCGGCTGGAGCGGACTTTTAAGGCTCGAATGAGCCTTAAAAAAATAACTGTCGGTTAGTCGCCTCTAACCGATGCGGCGCATCCTCCAACAAACCTATATATTTTAAGAAAGGAACACGGAATATGAGCAAACAGAGAAAAGAAAAGCAGCCGCCGGTGCTGGGCAGGCTGCTGGAATACGCCGGAGGGCATAAGTGGCTGTCCGTCTTGGGCTGCGGGCTGTCCGGCGTTTCGGCGGCGGTCGGCATTTTCCCGTTCGTCTTTGTCTGGTACGCGGCCCGTGGCACTTTAACGCCGGGAGGCGGCGTTCCGGCAGGGCTTGCCCGCTTCGGCTGGTATGCGCTGGCGGCGGCGCTTCTGAGCGCGGCTGTGTATTTCGCCGGGCTCATGTGTACACACCTTGCGGCCTTCCGGGTGGCGACGAATATGCGAAAGGCGGCGGTCGCCCATCTCGTTGACCTGCCGCTGGGGTACTTTAACGCCAACCTCACGGGGCGGCTGCGCAAGCAGATCGACGACAACGCGGCGCTGACAGAAACGCTCCTTGCCCACACCATCCCCGACGCGGTGGGCGGGATCGTAACGCCGATACTGGCGGTGGGGCTGCTCTTCGTCTTTGACTGGCGCATGGGGCTTGCCTGCCTGATCCCCATGGTCATCGGGCTTGTCTGCCTGATGAGTATGATGACCGGGACGGGCATGAAGTTCTTTGAGGAATACCAGCGGGCAGGAGAGCGCATTTCCGCCGAGGCCACAGAGTATGTCCGGGGTATCCCGGTGGTCAAGGTATTCCAGCAGACGGTTTACTCCTTCAAGAGCTTTCATGCCGCCATCCTCAGCTACCGCGACCTTGCCAGCGGCTACGCCATGATGTGCCGTATGCCCTACACGCTGCTTACGGTGGTGCTGAACGCCATGTTCCTGTTTCTCATGCCCTTGGGAATGGTTCTCATCGGCGGCGCGGCAGACGGCTGGGCAGTGCTGGCCGATCTGGTGTTTTACATCTTCTTCGCGCCCCAGCTTGCCTTTATGATGGAGCGGCTGATGTACGCGGTCAACGCACAGATGGAGGCCGCCGAGGCAGTGAACAAGCTGGAGGCGATACTCCGGGAGTCGCCCCTTCCCGAGCCTGCGGCGGACAGCGGAAGCAAGCCCGCGGACAGAGGAATTTCCTTTGAGAATGTCACCTTTTCCTATGACGGCGCGGACAGGCCCGCGCTGACGAATGTGAGCTTCCATCTGCCGCAGGGGGAGGCGTGGGCACTGGTGGGCCCCTCCGGCGGCGGCAAGACCACCATCGCCCGGCTGATCCCGCGCTTTTTCGATGTGCAGGCAGGGGCGGTGCTCCTGGGCGGACGGGATGTGCGCAGCATCCCCACCGCGGAGCTGATGGAGCAGATCTCCTTTGTCTTTCAGGAGGTGCGCCTGTTTAAGAAGAGCATCCGCGACAACATCCGCGCCGCCCGGCCGGACGCCACCGAGGCGGAGATATTACACGCGGCGCAGCTTGCCCAGTGCGGCGATATTCTGGAAAAGACGCCGGGCGGGCTGGACGCCGTGATCGGCGCCAAGGGCGTGTACCTCTCCGGCGGCGAGATGCAGCGCATCGCGCTGGCGCGGGCGATCTTAAAGGACGCGCCCATCGTGGTGCTGGATGAGGCCAGCTCCTTTGCAGACCCGGAGAACGAGGCGAAGATACAAAAGGCCTTCGAGGCGCTGATGAAGGGCAAAACCGTGCTGATGATCGCCCACCGCCTGTCCACAGTGCGGAACATGGATCGTATCCTCGTCATCCGGGACGGCGAGATCGCCGAGGAAGGAAAGCACGACGAGCTTCTTGAAAAGGGCGGCGTATACGCCGCTATGTGGGAGGAATACCAAAAGGCCGCGCAGTGGAAGGTAGGAGGTGCCGCATGATCGAACGCATCCGCAAAAAATACGCCATGACGGAGAAGGGCGCAAAAGACTATGTGGCCGCCGTGTTCTGGTCCGTACTGGTCAACATCAGCAAAATGCTGCCGGTGGGCGTGCTGGCCACGGCGCTCTCCGGCATCGTAGAGGCACTGACAAACGGCACCGACCCAAGGGCGGGGCTTACGCGCTTTCTGGTCGCGGGCGTCCTTGCCCTCGCCGCGCTCTTTGTGACCTTTCTGATCCAGTACAAAGCCCTATACGAAGCCACCTACCGGGAAAGTGCCAACCGCCGCATCCGGCTGGCAGAGGTGCTGCGCCAGCTTCCGCTGTCCTTCTTCGGAAACCGTGACCTGACCGACCTGACCACCACCATCATGGGGGATACGGAGACGCTGGAAAAGGCATTCTCCCACTTTTACCCCGCCATGCACGGCGCGCTCATCTCCACGGCGCTGATTTCCGCAGGCATGCTGCTTTACGACTGGCGGATGGCGCTGGCTCTTTTGTGGGTGGTGCCTGCGTCGCTGCTGATGGTCTATCTCTCCCGGCGCATGGAAAAGCGGCATATAACGAAGGGGCTTGTCACCCGCCGCGCGGCCACCGACGCCATGCAGGAGGTGCTGGAGTGCGCGCCGGAGATCAAGGCGTGCAACCAGAAGGCGCGGTATATCGCCGACCTGAACCGCAGGCTGGACGAGGCGGAGCAGGACACCATCCGGGGCGAGCTGTTCACAGGCTCCGTGGTCACGGCGGCACAGTCCTTCCTAAAGCTGGGCATCGCCACCACCGTCCTCACGGGGGTAACGCTGATGAGCCGCGGCGATCTGGCGCTGATCCCGTTTCTGATGTTCCTTATCGCCGCCACCCGGGTATATGACCCCATCGGCTCCATGTTTGCCAACATGGCCGCGGTTTTCGCCTGCGAGGTGCGCATCGAGCGTATGCAGGAGATCGAGAACGAAAAGCGCATGACCGGGCTGACCGAATATGATCCCGACGGCTACGACATCCGCTTTGAGCATGTGACCTTTGCCTACCGGGAAAAAGAGGACGTGCTAAGAGACGTCTCCTTTACGGCGAAGCAGGGGCAGGTGACGGCGCTGGTGGGCCCCTCCGGCGGCGGCAAATCCACGGCAGCCAAGCTGGCAGCCCGCTTCTGGGACCCGGCGGAGGGAACGGTGCGGCTGGGCGGCGTGGATGTGTCCACGGTGGACGGCGAGGCACTGCTGAAAAACTACGCCATCGTATTTCAGGATGTGGTGCTGTTTGCGGATACCGTGATGGAAAACATCCGCCTCGGCAAGCGGGACGCCACCGACGAGGAGGTGCTGGCGGCGGCGAAGGCGGCGCAGTGCGACGCCTTTGTATCCAAGCTGCCGGAGGGCTACCATACCCTGATCGGGGAAAACGGCTCCCGTCTCTCCGGCGGCGAGCGGCAGCGCATCTCCATTGCCCGCGCCATCTTGAAGGACGCGCCGGTGATTTTGCTGGACGAGGCCACGGCCTCGCTGGACGTGGAAAACGAGACGGCGGTGCAGGCGGCGCTGTCCGGATTGATCAAGGATAAGACGGTGCTCATCATCGCGCACCGCATGCGTACCGTCATGAACGCCGATCAGATCGTCCTGCTCTCCGGCGGCCGCGTGGTTGAGATGGGTTCTCCCGCGGAGCTGCTGAAAAAGAACGGCCTGTTCCGCCACATGGCGCAGCTCCAGAGCGAGAGCATGGAGTGGACGGCGTAGAAAGTTGCGGGATAAACAGAATTCCAAGTGCAATATTGGAAAACGAAGTGTCGAAAACAAGGAGGCGTTTATGAAAGAAACAAATAAATGGTCTGTCAGGGATGTGATCACCACGGTGCTGCTTTCGGCGGTGCTGATCGTGATCCAGCTCGTCGTCAATATGGTCTGCATGGCCAACGACTTTGTCAGCATGGTGCTGTCGGTGGGGATCACCATGTTCCTCTGCGCGCCGGTCTATATGCTCATGGTCAGCCGGATCGGAAAGCGTTTTGTGACGCTGATCTATATGACGATCCTCGGCGTGATTTTCCTGCTGATGGGCAACTGGTTCTTGCTTCCTTATTATGTTCTCGTGGGAATCCTCTGCGAGGCGATTCTCTGGAAGGAAGGCTCCTGCCAAAAGCCGAAACGGCTGACCGCCGCCTGGACGGTGGCGAGCCTGCTGTACAACGGGGTCAATCTGCTGCCCATCTGGTTCTTCTGGGACACCTACTACGATTTTGCGCTGGCAAGCGGCATGGAGCAGAGCTACATCGATTCCTATGTGCGTTACTACACCTCTCCCGGCTGGCTGGCCTTTATTCTGCTGTTTACGACGCTGATGGGCTTTTTAGGCTGCATGGTGGGCAGTCGGCTGATCCGCAGGCATTTTAAGAAGGCCGGCGTTCTATGAGAGCGGACGCATCCTTTGCGGTGCCGGTCAAGCTGTGGGCGCTGCTGTGCGTCTTTGCCGGAGTGACGATCGGCGGGAATGTGCTGCTCACCTGCATCCTGACCGGCGGGGCGCTTCTTTATCTCGTCTTACAGCGGAACTTCCGCCTTGCCGCGTCCTATGGCTGCTTTTATCTGCTGCTGGCGCTGCTGCTGTACGGCATCCGCTTCCACGGGCTGCGCATGCCGGTCTTTTCGGAATTTTATGTTCTGATGTTCTGGAATCTGTCACCGATCTTTCTGGTGTCATGGGATCTGATCACCACGCCGCCGGGAATGCTCTCCGCGTTTTTATCCCGCCTCCGTATGCCCACCCCGTTCATTCTCGGGCTTCTTGTGGTTTTTCGCTTCTTCCCTACCATGCGGACGGAGCTGAAAGGCGTAGGCAGGTCCATGAAAAACCGAGGGCTTACCGCGGCGGGGCAGCTGCTCGCGCATCCCGTGCAGAGCATAGAGTATGTGCTGGTTCCGTTTCTTCTTCGGGTGTTGCAGCTTGCCGATCAGCTTTCCGTTTCCGCCGTTGCAAGGGGCGCGGAGCGCCCGGGTGTGCGCGGCAGCTATTATGAGAAAAGGATCGGGGCGCGGGATCACATCGCGGCAGCCGCATGTGCGCTGGTCACGGCTTCCTATTTGGTTTTGGAAAGGAGCATGGCATGATCGAGCTTACACACGCCTCTTTTCAATACGAAAACTCAGACAGAGGCGTGCAGGACATTTCCCTTTCGGTAAAAAGCGGCGAATGCGTCGTGCTGACGGGGCTTTCCGGCTGCGGCAAGACCACCGTGACAAGGCTTGTCAACGGGCTTGCGCCGTCCTATTACCCCGGAGCCTTCAGCGGAAGCGTGAGGATAGACGGCAAGGACATATCAAGGCTTTCCACATGGGAGATCGGGCGTTTGGTGGGAAGCGTTTTTCAGGACCCCAAAAGCCAGTTCTTTTCCTCCGAGCTTGCCGGTGAGGTGGCCTTTCCCTGCGAGAATTACGGCCTGTCCGCCCGAGAGATACGGGAGAGGACGGACGCCGCCATAGAGGCATTGAAGCTGTCCCATTTGAAAGACAGGGCAGTTGACGTCCTCTCAAGCGGAGAAAAGCAGCGGGCGGCCATTGCGTCCGTATATGCCATGAAGCCAAAGGTCTTTGTGTGCGATGAGCCGACGGCCAACCTCGATGCCGCCGGGACGAGGCAGCTTGCGCAGACCCTTCGGCAGCTCAAGGAGCAGGGCTTTACCCTGCTCATCGCGGAGCATCGGATCGACTGGCTGATGGGGATCGCAGACCGGTTTTTATATCTGCGGGACGGCAGAATAGCGGCCGAGTATACACCTGAGGATTTGCTCCTTCTGCCGGAAGCAGACATCTTAGGTATGGGCCTGCGCTCTCCGCACGAGGGAAAGCGCCTTCCCGTTCCCTCCGTATTGGACGAAAGCCCTGCCGTCTTGAAGACAGCAGGGCTCTCGAAAAGAATACGCAAAGAAGTTATTTTTGAGGATATTTCGCTGTCCGTTCCAGAGGGCAGTGTGACCGCCATAACGGGACAAAACGGCGCAGGGAAAACCACCCTTGCGCAGATCCTCTGCGGGCTGACAAAGCAGACAAGGGGACATATCCTGATAGACGGGAAAAAAGCAAGAGCGGCAGTCCGGCACAGGGAGATCTATTACTGCGGCAACGACACGTCAACGCAGTTTTTTACGGCGAGCGTGGCGGAGGAGCTGCTGCTGAATACCGAATTGACGGAAGAAAACAAAGACCGTGCCAGATATTTGCTGAAAGAATTTGGCCTTTACGAGTACAGGGACGCGCACCCGTCCGCTCTGTCCGGCGGACAGAAGCAGCGCCTTGCCATCGCCTGCGCCATCTTTTCCGGCCGCAGGATATTGATACTCGATGAGCCCACCAGCGGCCTTGACGGGCAGAATATGCGCCTCGTCGCGGAAAGGCTGAGAAGCGAAGCGCGGAACGGCAGAACCATTCTCGTGATCACCCACGACAGGGAGCTGATCGAGAGCTGCTGCGATACCGTTGTGGAGGTCGGTACAAAGCCCAGCGAGGTACAGTGAATGCCTTTTGCCATTGAGCCAACGCGGGGCAAATGCACGAATGTTACTTTGCGTTGCTTGCCGCAACGGTGTTGCTGTTGCTATACTATCGTAATCGAAGCGCGGCACGGAATTTTCGGTTGATACGACCCACGCTGCCTCAGTTTACAAACGATGCGTTTCCCAGCCGGTAGTACCGGCAGCCATCCTCCTCGTACCATTCAAACGTACCCACCACGGTGATCTCCGCCCCCAGCTCCGGATAATCATCGGGATAGACAGGCTTTCCGGCGAGGGCAAACTCCAGCCCCTGTGCGCAGCAGGCGGTGGCATCGGCAATCATGCAGGCAAAGAACATTTTGTCCGGGATAAAAGCACCGTTTTCGTCGGTGGCCTGGTATATGGTGAACTGTCCCTGCATTTTGACGGTTTTTCCGATGTAGTTATCCGGAAAGGATATGATGCTGTTGACCTCGGAATAGACCATGATGCCGCTGAGTGCGGTCAGGTCAATGTCGACCGCGGCGGTGCCGTCTGCATCCTCCGCAGCGGGCTTTTGCGCGGTATCCTCACGGCCGCAGGCGGCGAGAGTGCAGAGCAGCAGAGCCGCCAACAGCAAGCAAAATAGTTTTTTCATCTGCGAACACCTCCCAATACCGTGTCTGCCAGCCACGACAGACCGAAAGCGCCGATCTGAACGGCGACGATGGTGGAGCCTACCGGCGTACCGGCGAGAATGGACGCCAGAATGCCGAGCAGCGCACAGAAAACCGAAAGGGCTGCCGCGCAGATGGTCACGCTGCGAAAGCTCTTGAACATCCGCATGGCGGACAGCGCCGGGAAGATCACCAGGGCGGAGATCAGCAGGGAACCCACAAGGTTCATCGCCAGCACGATGATGACCGCAACGACGACGGCGATCAGCAGGTTGTAAAGCCCCGCCCTCGTGCCGGCCGCCCTTGCAAAGCTCTCGTCAAAGGTCACGGCGAAGATCTTGTTGTAAAACAGGATGAACACCGCCACGACCAGCACCGACATTCCCACGCACAGCCACACCTCTGTGGGGGACAGCGTCAGAATGGAGGTGGAGCCGAACAGCGTGCTGCACACATCACCCGAAAGATTGGACGAGGTGGAAAAGATGTTCATCAGAAGATACCCGATAGCAAGTGCTCCCACCGAGATCATGGCGATGGCGGCGTCGCCCTTGATTTTCGTGTTCTGCCCGGTGCGCAGGAGCAGCACGGCGCTGAGGATGGTAACGACCATGACAAGGGGCATTTTGTTGGTGATCTGCAGCACGGCGGCAATCGCCATTGCGCCGAACGCCACATGGGACAGACCGTCACCGATGAAGGAAAACCGCTTCAGCACCAGCGTCACGCCCAGCAGGGAGGAGCAAAGCGCGATCAGCACACCGACAATGAGCGCATAGCGGACAAAGGGATATGCCCAATAGAGAGTCAGCTTTTCCAAGATAGCGGTCATTGGCTGTCACCGCCCTTCTTCACGTCAAATAGCCGCCCCTGCGGGCTTTGGAGATAGTCCGCCCTTGTCCCAAAGAAAACGGTGTCGCCAATATGCAGAATATGGCTGGCGTATCGGACGGCGGCAGCCACATCGTGAGAAATCATGATCACGGTGATGCCGTCCTCACGGTTGAGCTTTTCGATGAGCGTATACATTTCCGCCGTCACCTTGGGGTCAAGTCCGGAAACAGGCTCATCCAGAAGCAGCATTTTTTGCGTGGCGCACAGCGCGCGGGCGAGCAGCACCCGCTGCTGCTGTCCGCCGGACAGCTCCCGATAGCACCGCCTTGCAAGTTGTGTAATCTGCATTTTCTCCATGGCGTCCACCGCAAGCTTCTTTTCTTTTTTGTTATAAAAAGGACGGCTGCCGCAGCGTCCCTGGCATCCGGAGAGAACGATCTCTCTCACGGCTGCCGGGAAGTCCTTTTGTACCACTGTCTGCTGCGGCAGATAGCCGATCTCGTTTTTCCTCAGCCCATCGCCCGTCAAAATTCTGCCGCTGATGGGGGCCTGCAAGCCGAGGATCGTTTTCATAAGGGTACTCTTGCCGGAGCCGTTTTCCCCTACGATGCAGAGATAGTCGCCTGCAAGGAGCTCAAAGCTGAGGTCTTGGAGAACGGGCCGTCCATCGTAGCCGGCACAGAGATTTTGACAAGTGAGCTGAGCCATAGACCTACCTCCTTACCCCAACGCTTCCTTCAGCACGGAGAGATTTTTCTCCATAACGGAAAGGTATGTAGCGCCGTTTGCCACGTCCTTGGAGGTGGTGGACTGCATGGAATCCATGGTCAGCACCCTCTGATTCTTCCCAGCGGTGTTCTGAACGATGGTTTCCGCGATCCTGTGCTGTGCGCCCTCGATGGTCAGCACGCAGGGAAGTCCCAGCTCGTCCACCTTCTTAGCAAGGAACGAAACGGTTTCAAAGCTGGCCTCGGTCTCGGCGGAGCAGCCCGCAAAGGCGGCGTAGTAGCGCAGACCGTAATCGTCCACCAGATAACGGAACGGGAAACGGTCGCCAAACAAAACGGTCTTATGGGCCGCACCGTCCACAGCCGCCTTATAGTCTGCGTCAAGAGCAGCCAGCTTGTCCCTATACGCTGCGGCGTTGGCGATATAGGTGTTCTTGTTGTCCGGGTCGATGGCACACAGCGCGTCCGCAATCGTCACGCAGAGTGTCTGGGCGTTCTTCAGGGACAGCCAGACGTGCTCGTCCTTTTCCTCCCCATGGTCGTGCCCCATCAGCTCGTCAAGGATGTCCTCTGCGGAAAGCGCGTCCTTCACAAAAAACGGATTGGTCTTGCCGCTCATCAGCGCATCGAAGCCGTCGTTGCCGAAGTAGATATGGAAATGCTCCGCCTGGCCAGGCTCGTGGCCGTGGTCGTTGAACTGCACATATTGGGGCGCATCGGCACTGGTGGTTTCGAACTGATAGCGGACGCTGCGGATCTTGCCCTCGTCATCCAGCCTCGGCTGATAACCGGCATAGGTGTATTCAGCGGAAACGGTTTTTCCGTCTCCATAAGTGAATGTGATCGTGTTCCCGTTGATAGAGATCTTCTCGGCGTCGCATTGCCACGAAGCCTTAAACTTCTCCAAATAGGTGTCCTTTGTGGTCGAGCTGTCCTCGTCCTCCTCCGCCCTGTGTTGGCAGAATTTGTCCAGGTCGCCGTTCAGCAGATAGGGGTGCAGGGACTTCCACGCACCGGCGAAATCCGAGAGGGTGCGATCCCTGATGTCATCCTCCGTGAGCTGTTCATCGTGGCTGTGGCCGTGGTCGTGGCCGTCCTCCTGCATACCCTCAACGGTCTCCTCCACTTTCACGGAATCACCCAGCACCTCCAGCAGGTTGATGACCTTCATATTCCTGTTGGCGGCGTTTTGCAGGGCGTTTTCCACCCAGCCGTCGGACTCGCCGCCCACATAGACGAAGAGGTCGCAATCGGAGATCTTGACAATATCATCGGCGGTGGGCTGATAGTTATGCAGGTCAACGCCATTATCCAGCAGCATGGTGATCTCGGCGTTCTCCGCCTTGTCGCCCAGGATCGCCCTGACCCAATCGTATGCGGGGAAGATGGTCGTGACGACCTTCAATTTGCCGGCTTTTCCGGTATCCTTCGGCTTTCCGCAGCTGGCAAAGACGCCGGCCAGCATCATTAGCGCAAGCAGCAGCGCAGTTATCTTTTTCATAGGCTATATGTACCTCCAGATTATGATAAGAACGTAAAAATGGGCGCAAAAATACAAGGGTAACGGCAACGCCGCGAAAGCCTATCCGAAAACGGATAGACTACACCCTTGTAAATAGTTCTTATTTAATCTGAGAGCTTGACCTTGAGTGAAACCAGAGTAAACGTGCGGACAACCTCCGCGCAGGAGGGAATGACGCTGCACGGGGCATACCCGACCGCCGCGGCGAAAACCGCGGCAGCACCGGCAAGCCCAATGCTCTTGAGCAGATTTTCACAGACCTGTAGCTGGTGGCAGATGGCGCAGTCCTCGCCGGAGCAGTTGTGGTTGGCTTCGACCGCAATATAGACAGCGGAGGACAGCATGACAGCCGCCAGCACGGCTGCCAGCAAGCCTGTGATCAAACGAAATTTCTTTGTCATAGCCTGTCCTCCTTCCAAATATTATTCTTCCCGGCAGTCCGCGCAGGTGCCATAGAGAACCGTGTCGGCGGCGTCCAGCGTGAATTGCTCGCTCTGCGCCAGGTGCTTTGCAAACAGGACGGCGTTGCCGCTTGCCATGTGAAAGGTCCTGCCGCATTTTACACAGCTCATGTGCAGCGCACCCTTGCAGCTTTCGGCGTCAAGGTACTGATAGTAGACCTCTCGCGTGCCGCTCTTGCTGCTGCGCCGCACTTTTTCTTCCGCCTCTAACTGTGCAAGGTTCCGATATACGGCGCTGAGGCTGATTTTTTCATCCGCCAGCGCGTCCGCAATTTGCCGTGCGGACAGCAGCTCATCCGGGTGCCGGCTCAAATAGGCAAGCAGAGCCTTCCTCTGCCGCGTGCTGTAACTGGACAAGTCACCACGCCTCCAATTTGCAATTCATTTGCAATTTAGCATAACATGACGCCGCCCTGATGTCAATATGCAAATTCGTCGCAAATCAGCCGTCAGCGCGGATAGTGTCTGCTCCGCTGAAATGGGCTGCGGCGGAGCGGAATGATCCGCGCTCTGTTTTCGGCGGCGAAAAGGCAGCGGCAAAAGCCAGGTGAAAAAGCGGTAGAAAAACGCAAAAAGATTTCCCACTTATCAAACCGAAAAAGCTCCTTCAGAGCAAAAGGATTTCATTACGAACAGCAGCTGACCCTCCGTATGTACTGAAGCATGCGGAGGGTCAATCGGTTTGTGTGGCCTGCTCAGTCGAGCGGGGGCTTTCTTTTCTGCTGCGTCAACATATCCGTGCCCGGCCTATCCCTCAAACAAATTCAGGAGGTATCCGTAGCCCTCGGACTCCATCCTCGCGTAAGGCACGAAGCGGAGGGCGGCGCTGTTGATACAGTAGCGCACGCCGTTGGGCGACTCCGGATCGCCGGTGAACACATGACCCAGATGGGAGTCGCCGGCGCGGCTGCGCACCTCTGTGCGGCGCATGCCGTGGCTCAAGTCCTCCCGTTCCACCACAGCAGGACTCTCGATGGGCTTTGTAAAGGCGGGCCAGCCGCAGCCGCTCTCGTACTTATCCGTGGAGGAAAAGAGCGGCTCGCCGGTGACGATGTCCACATAGATGCCCTTTTCAAACTTGTCCCAGAGCTCTCCGGTAAAGGCGCGCTCCGTGCCGCTCTCCTGTGTGACGCGGTACTGCTCCGCCGTCAGCGTGTCCCGGATGGTCTCCGCCGCGGGCTTCCGGTAGTCGCCCGGATCGATGCGCAGCCTGGAGAACAGCTCCATCTCCACCCGGGGGATGTGGCAGTAGCCGTTGGGGTTCTTTTCCAGATAGTTTTGGTGATATTCCTCGGCGGGATAGTAATTCCTCAGCGGGCCGAGTTCCACAAAGAATTTCTCGCTGCGGCCCCGCTCGATGTCCGCGATGCGCTTCACTGTTTCTCTTGCGCTTTCGTTGGTGTAGTACACGCCGGTCTGGTACTGGCTGCCCCGGTCGTTGCCCTGCCGGTTCTGCACCGTGGGGTCGATGACATAGAAGTAAGCCAGCAGCAGGGCATCCAGGCTCACCTGCTCAGGGTCATACTCCACCCGAACGGTCTCCCGGAAGCCGGTGTCGCCCTTGCAGACGGTCTGGTAGGTGGCATCCGCCTCGCAGGTGCCGTTGGCGTAGCCGCTCTGGGCGTCGATGACGCCGGGGATGGACTGCATCAGCTGCTCCATGCCCCAGAAGCAGCCGCCTGCCAGATAGATGACATTTTCCGTGGTGTCCATATACATACCCTTCTCGCCGGACATATCCGAGGACTGTCCGGCCATGTCCGTTCCCTGCGTGTCCTTTTCCCGCGGTATACGCTGCCGTTCTGCGGCGCAGCCGCTGAGCAGCAGTACCGAGGCGAAAAGAAGAGCCAATACGCTTCGATACATGGCGTTTCCTCCTTTCAGGGGGAGCAAGGGTCACTCCGCCCCGTCGCTGTCCTGTCTCTTGCCGCGGCCGGGCCGCAGGACGGTATACAGCAGCGACCCAAGGACGCAGCCGAAGCCGGTGGAGAGCCACGGGCTGGATGTAACGGCGCAGGTGCCGGTGGCGCAGCCCACATAGCGGTAGTACAGAAACCCTCCGGCACTGCCCACCAGGGGCAGGGCAATGGCGCGCAGAATGCTCGTCAGCTTACAGTTCTTTTTCTTCATAATAGCCTCCCTTTGAAGATATTGGATCAGCCCATATCGGCAGCCAGTGCCTTGTCGATCTGGGCTTGCAGTGCATCGGCCTGCGCCTTGCTGGTGATAGCCCCCACAATGGGATCACCCACGATGCGGCCGCTGCGGTTGACTACATAGGTGGTGGGATAGGCGTAGATGCTCTCCACAAACTTGCCCGCCTCGCTGCCGGAATCGAAGTACACGTTCTGGTAGGTGGCACCGCTCTGGGTCAGCACATCCTTGGCGTCAGAGATAGCCGCCTCGTTGCCGTCCAGCGTAAAGGCATTGATGCCGATCAGCGCACCGCCCTTGCCGGAAAGCTCCTTGTTCAGCGCGTCCAGATCGCCCAACTCGCCCACGCAGGGACCGCAGGTGGTGAACCAGAAATTCACCACGGTGACGGCCTTGCCGGAGAACAGATCACTGCTCTTTACCGTATTCCCGTCCAGATCCTTGCCCTCAAAGGCAGGGAACTTCGGCAGGCTGCTGTCATCCGTCTTGCTGCCCGTGCTGCCGCTATCGGTCTTATTGCCTGTGTTTCCGCTGTCGGTTTTATTGTCCGTACTGCCGCTGTCGGTTTTGTTGTCCTTATTGCCGCTGTCGGGCATCGTGTCCATATCCTTGTCCGTCGGCATATTCATATCGCTGTCCAGAGATTTTTGCACGATCTCGGGATACGTTTCCTCCAGTGCAGCCAGCTTGTTTCCGATGTCGCGAATCTTCTCCGCCTCGCCCTGAAGCAGCTTCAGCTCGTCTGCCGAAAACTGATCTTTGGCGGCGTTGATGGTTTCCAGCAGAAAGTCGCCATAGTTTTTGCCGTCCTCCATCATGATCTTACCCTTGTCCGCTGCCATAAAGACCTTTTCCCAAAGTGCTGTGTTCTCTGCCAGAATAGCAGCCTCCTGCGCTGTCAGTTCCTTGTGCATGGCGGCCGCCTCCTCGGCGTTCTTCGGCTCGTTGTCCATGCCGTCCATGTGATCACCGCCCTTTGCGCCGCAGGCGGCCAGAGAGAGCACCAGCACGACTGCCAACAGCAATGTCATTAGTTTCTTCGTGTTCATGTTCGTTCCTCCTTGCTCTTTGTCGTCGTCCTTCTGCGGCGTTTCTGCCGCAAGGACTGTTTATTTTTACTGTCTCCACGGCCGCAGCGGAAGAGGGCGGTGCTGGTGGGACAGACACGCTGCATTCTATTACCATAATAAAGTGAATGGGTTAAAATCCTTGTTAAGAACGGGGATTTAATGGAAATATATCTCATATTCACTGGAGATAAAGCGATTATGGCAAAAAGACAGGGGCAGCAAGAAGAGAGTACCCGCGGAATGATTCAAACCTAAAAGCTGCGCGGCTGCGGAGAGCGTTCTCCCCGCAGCCGCGCAGCTGTTTTCGGGCTTTATCGCTTGTCGCTTGGCTCCTGCCCTTCAGAAAGCTCACGCCTCATCGAAGCTGTCCTTTCCCACGTGGCACAGGGGGCATTCAAAATCCTCCGGTACCTCGCTCCATGGCGTTCCCGGCGCGATGCCGCCCTCGGGATACCCCACGCTCTCGTCGTACTCCCAACCGCAAACGGTGCAAACGTATTTCATAATACTTCTCCTTTCGTGTTCTCCTGTGTTTTACTCCTCCACCAGCCGGCCGTCCACCGTCACGGTGACCACCTGCCACGGGATGAACTTCCCGCTCTGCTGGAGTGCCTTTTTCGCCGCCAGCTCCAGCCCGCCGCAGCAGGGTACCTCCATGCGGACGACGGTGACGCTCTTGATGTCGTTGCTGCGGATGATATCCGTCAGCTTTTCGGAATAGTCCACGCTGTCCAGCTTGGGACAGCCCACCAGCG
>ENA-UOJJ01002006-UOJJ01002006.1-human-gut-metagenome-genome-assembly--contig:-CS66-NODE-2006-length-27565-cov-5.363322_pt1 | contig 27565 bp, 23 predicted proteins | sample MGYA00242343_ERZ723890 | MGnify/ENA metagenome assembly ERZ723890
ATGCATTATTTCATACGGATGCAGTGCAGGCAGTTGGACACATTCCGGTTAATGTAGAACAATTGGGTGTAGATATGTTGTCGGCATCAGCACATAAGTTTAATGGCCCCAAGGGAGTAGGTTTTCTTTACATTCGTAAAGGGACGGATGTAACTCCATATATTGATGGTGGAGCACAGGAAAAAAAATTACGAGCAGGTACAGAAAACGTGCCGGCTATTGTTGCTATGGCAAAAGCATTAAAAAAGAACTGTGTGCAAATGATGGATACAGAAAAAAAGCTTCGAAAAATGGAAGAAATTTTTATCAGCGAGTTAAAGTCATCAAAATTAGATTTTATTTGTAATGGATCTGATTGTAGAGTCCCTGGTAACATTAGTATTTCTATACGGGGTGCTAGCGGCGAGATGCTTTTGCATCGACTTGATTTAAAGGGAATTGCAATTTCAACTGGGTCGGCATGTGATTCGGAAAATACTCAAATTTCTCATGTGATTAAGGCTATTAAAGTTCCTGAAGAATATGCCATGGGAACGATAAGGGTAAGCTTTGGAAGGGATAATCAAATCAGTGATGCAAAGGCGGTTGCACAGGCTGTTATCGATGTGCTTTCATGATAAAGCATAGAACTACTTAAGAAGAAAAAGGTGCTTGATGATTGGATTATGATTTATATGTTATTTTTATAGAAAGCAAATAAGGTGAATTGAAATATTACTATTTTCTGATGGGGGAGGTGTATAGTGTGAGCGAGCAAATCGGCAGAGAAAATGGGATAGAGAAGAAGTTGTTATTTTGGTTACAGAATATTTTCGAAGCAAGAAATGGACAAATGAAAATATAGTAGAGAATCAAAAGAAAATTAGCAGATTTTTAAAAAAGAGAGAGCAAATGATTACTGGAATGATTCCAGAAGAAATATTTAGAAATTATGCAGGAATTTGTATGCAGTATGGAAATGTTAGATGCCTAGATCCAGAAACACCATACTATGGCATGCATGGTTCAAAGTTACAAAAGCAAATTGTTCAAGAATATTTGGAAGATCCAAACGCTTTGTAAGTGGAAGCAGCACTGATTTATCAGAAATATGGCGAAGATGAAGAATGATAAAATAGTACTTTATTCACTACTGGAAACGCTATGTCGAGGAAAAAGAGAATTGATAAACTCTTGAATCCGCAAGAAAAATTTGTTATGTTGTAAATGGTAAATAACCCGTTAATTTCTATTTTGCTTGCTTTTCTGAAATACTGTGGAGAAAGCGGAAAAGTGTGCGTCACACTTTTTCTAACATTGTATCACAGCGAAATCAAATCAACATGGACAAAAAACTTGCCACTTCACAAATACGATTGTGTGAATGGGCGGCGGTCATTTGGGATTGCAAGTGAATCTATAAGAGAATAATTTGGGTGATATAAGTAAATTTACTTATGTGACTTCTAAAAGACAAAGAAAATAGCAGGAATAAAATATGTCACAACCAGAGAAAAACATACAATTTGATCTTGTAGCAGTCCCTCCCACCTCTGTTATGACCGGCGACCATGACCGTAGCCGTTTCTTACACTATCAGTTAAAGATGAGTATTCAGCGGGCAGAGCGGATTGACATCATCGTATCATTCCTGATGGAATCCGGTGTGCGGATGTTACTGAAGGATCTGTGTGCAGCACGGGAGCGTCAGGTTCCAATCCGGATTCTGACAGGAAATTACCTGGGGATTACGCAGCCGTCAGCGCTTTATCTGATCAAGAAAGAGTTGGGAGAGCAGGTGGATCTTCGCTTCTATAATGAGACAGGGCGTTCTTTCCATCCGAAGTCGTATATGTTTCACTATCCGGGATACAGTGAGATCTATATTGGTTCATCTAATGTTTCCCGAAGTGCGCTGACGTCAGGGATTGAGTGGAATTACCGCTTCAGCAGCGGGACGGACCCGAGCAATTTCCTTATGTTTTACGAGACATTCAATGATCTCTTCCAGAACCATTCAATTGTGATCGATGATGCGGAGCTAAAGAGGTATTCGAAAAACTGGCATAAACCTGCGGTTTCAGCGGATCTTGCCCGTTATGATTTGGCGGAAGAATCGTCAAAAGATGTCGCCTTAAAACAAAGCAGCATGCAGGATGCAGGAGCCCATATAGGAGCAGATAAAAATGTAGACACAGGCACGCTACCCTTGTTCCAACCTCGTGGAGTGCAGATCGAAGCTTTATATGCATTGCGGGACAGCCGGGCAGAAGGGGCAACGAAGGGACTGGTTCAGGCGGCAACCGGAATCGGGAAGACGTATCTGGCGGCATTTGATTCCGCCGGTTATCAGCATGTTCTGTTCGTTGCTCACCGAGAGGAGATTCTGAAGCAGGCGGCAATCTCCTTCCGCAATGTGCGCCGGTCGGAGGATTACGGTTTCTTCTGCGGCTGGGAGAAGGCAACGGACAGGTCCGTGATCTTTGCGTCTGTCGCAACGCTTGGCAGGGAAGAATATCTTACAGAGCAATATTTCCCCAGCGATTATTTTGATTATATTGTCATTGACGAGTTCCACCATGCAGTAAATGAGCAGTATCGGCGGATTATCCGCTATTTTCATCCGAAGTTCCTGTTGGGGCTGACGGCGACGCCGGAGCGAATGGATGGCAGGGATATTTATGAGATCTGTGATTATAATGTGCCATATGAACTTTCTCTGCGAGAAGCGATCAACAAGGGCGTGCTGGTTCCATTTCACTACTACGGTGTCTATGATGCGACTGACTATTCCAGCGTGCATCTGGTACGTGGACACTATGATGAGCAGGAGCTGACGGCACTTTACCGGGGAAATATGAACCGCCATGATTTGATCTACAAGCATTATCGGAAATATCATTCCCGGCGGGCACTTGGTTTCTGCTGTTCCCGGGCGCACGCGGAGGAGATGGCGGGAGAGTTCAGCCAACGTGGGATTCCTTCCGTGGCTGTTTACAGTAATGCGAATGGAGAGTTCTCGGAGGAACGTGATCGTGCGGTTGAGCGGCTGAGACAGGAAGAGATCCGGGTGATCTTTTCCGTGGATATGTTTAATGAGGGCCTGGATATTGCGTCTGTGGATCTGGTAATGTTCCTCCGACCGACGGAATCTCCGATTGTCTTTCTGCAGCAGCTGGGGCGCGGGCTTCGTACCAGCAAAGGCAAAGAGTACCTGACCGTGCTGGATTTTATCGGGAATTATGAGATGGCAGGGAAATGCCTGGGTCTTCTCAGCGGTGACGGTCATGCGGAAGCGGAATCTGGTGCTGCCAATACAGAAAGTGGTACAGAGCCGAAGTATCCGGATGGATGTCAGGTGGATTTTGATATTCATCTGATTGACCTCTTTGAAGAAATGGGGAAGCGTTCGCTGACGATGAAAGAGCGGATCGGGCAGGAGTACCGGCGGATTCGGGAGCTTCAGAATGGTAAAGTGCCGACCCGGATGGAACTTTTTACTTACATGCAGGGCGATATTTACGAGTACTGTATCCGTCATGCAAAGGAGAATCCATTCCGGCGCTACCTGGAATTTGTGAAGGAGCAGGGAGATTTGACAGAGGCGGAAGAGCAGCTGTATGGCAGCATCTGCCGGGAGTTTATCGCCATCCTGGAGACGACAGACATGCAGAAGGTTTACAAGATGCCGATTCTCTATAGCTTCTATAATCATGGTGAATTGCGCATGGAAGTGACAGAAGAGCAGGTTCTGGCGGCATGGAAAGAATTTTTCGATACCGGTACGAACTGGAAAGATTTTCATGCTGGCATTACTTATGAAGAATACCGAAAAATGTCCGACCGTCAGCATCTGAGCAAAGCGAAGAGCATGCCGGTAAAATTCCTGAAATCCTCCGGGAAGGGTTTCTTTATTGAGAAGGAGGGCTTTGTACTTGCCATTCGTGAAGAGCTGCGGGCGTGGATCACGAATCCGGCACTGGTTGCGCAGATGAAGGACATTCTGGAATACCGGACGATGGAATACTACCGGAGACGCTATGTGGCGGAAAAGGTGGATTGACAAACTCTTCGCAAGATGCATTCGCAAAACGCAAAACGTTGTTTAATTTCTTGCGAATCTCGCGTTATAATCGGCGAAAATAAAAAAACATGGGACAGCAGCAGATGAGGGATGGTTCAGATGAAAACCTGTAAAGAAGTTGCAGCGGCATGGGGAGTTTTCTATCGGACGGTAAACAATTTATGCAAAGAGGGAACAATTCCGGGTGCGGAAAAGATCAAAGTACCTGGCAGATTCCTGATGATGCAAAGCGACTGGCAGATGGACACATTTCCAGCGGAAAATATCTAAAAGCAGGAGCAGGCGAGAAGAAAAGGCGCTTCTTGTGGGAATTTCAGATTATGTACGGGCACAGTCAGAATACTATTATGTCGATAAGACGCTATATAAGAGAATTTTAAGCATGATTAGATGTGGGTGAGTGATTATGACCGAAGACGAAATGCGTTATATAACAACGGTAGGCCGGATGGGCAGTATGTCGAAGGCTGCGGAGGAAATGTACATTACCCGCTCGGCTCTGAGCCGTTGTATCAAGAAAGTGGAGGAAGAACTGGATACGCCGTTATTTAAGCGGGTTCCTTCCGGGATTGTCCCCACACAGGCCGGAGAGATCTATATCCGGTATGCGGAGAAGTTTCTGACAGAGATCCGAAAGATGAAATCGGAGATTTATGAGATCAGCAAGGAATACAGTGGAACGGTGTGTGTAGGGGCAACGTATTCGATTGTGGCTTCCGTACTGTCCCACGCATTGTCCTGGCTGCAGGAGACGTATCCCAATATTCATTGTGTGATTTATGATTACAATGTGCGCATTCTGGAAGAACACCTGCAGTGCGGCAAGATTGATTTTCTTCTCTGCCATTATCCGGAGCAGCAGAGTGTTGGTCTAAGATATCTTCCGCTAGCAAATGAGACGCTGTATCTCGTGATGGCGCGTTCCTGCTACAACCGGATTTCTGAAGAATGTCCGGATGTTTTTGATCAGATTCCGTGGGATGAACTGCAGAGTTTGCCGTTTTATCTGACACAGTCCTATTACAGAGACAGGCAGTTGATTGACCTGGCATTAAAAGATATGAATCTGGAGCCGGTTCATGTGCAGGAACTTTGTTCTTACTATTCTATCTTTGGCCTTGTGGAGAATGATCTCGGCGTTACTATTGCTCCTTCTGTGAATTGCCAGCCTTTTTTGCAGAATGAGAAGCTGTTTTTTATAAAAATTCCCTGGAACAATCAGGCGGTAGATGCTTTGTATGCAGTTGTTCAGGAAGGTCTTCCGTTATCCCCCTCCGCACAGATTGTTCTGGATGCCTGCACTAGGGAATTTCTTTCTATGAATCACGAATGATTGTGATGATTATGATAATAGTGTAAATGCAGCGGCATAGTGGATGAATTATCCTTCCCCTTGATTTTTTGTAACAGGGGGGAGGAATTTTTTTGCGCTTTTCGGAAAATGGATTTGTTAGTACAATGAACTTAGATAAGTTTTCCGGAAGGAATATTGAAAGGGGCGAATTCAAATTATATGAAGCATGCAACTACTTTGTCACTGGCAGAGCGCCGGCCGCTGATGAATCATGAGTGGCAGGCAATTAGATTTCAGACGGATGATACCGCAAGAATATACCTGGATCAGTGTATTTATGAAACGATTCATCCGCTGCGTTTTACAAAGCAGGGAGTTATGATCAGTGAAACGGATTTTTATCGCATCTACGCACCGGATCTGAATTTTTCTATCGATGGATCAGAGATTTCTCTGGAGTTTACGGATTATATTCAGTATGCGGATTTCAGTGACCGGGCGCTGGCAGGATGCCCGAAGCGGGAAATTGTTGGAGGCGTTCCCTATATGCCGGTTACGGATATTCAGGAAGCCGTTCTGAAGCTGGGCTCATCGGTTATGGTTACAGATCGCGGAAAGATAGATCTGGAGGATGCTCCGTACCTGGAGGGAGAGAGCCTTTATCTTCCAGTGGTGGAAATTATGCAATATGCGTTCGGTGCGAATGTACAGCGGCTGCATGAGGGAACGGAGAAGACATTCTGGGCAAGAGCACTTACCGAGCGGGATACGATTTCCATTTCTTTCTGCAGGGATTTTTCGTTGACGAAGCCATATGCGAATGCACTGACACGATCCCGGTCGAAGGTGTATGGTGATATCTATGGCACTTACTGGTTCCCGGAAGGACGCAGAGTGATGCCATATCGTGTATATGTTCCGTATGCTTATGATTCATCAAAGCCGCAGAAGGCGCTGGTTACATTCCCCGGCGGACTGGCGAATGAGAATTCGTATTTTGATCGCGTGCCGGGTGGAGGATTTCAGCGGGAAGCGGAAGTTCATGACTATCTGGTGATTGGTCTGACCGGGTATGGCGTATCAACATTTTTCGGCAGCCGGATCCCGATTCTGCAGACGTTGGATGGAATCGATTATGAACATGCAGATCCGGAAAATCCGGAGAACTGGCCGCAGGAAACGCTGGATTTGAGAGCAATTGCAGAGCAGGGGATGTGGACAGCCATGAAGGAAATAGAGCGAAAGTGGAATGTGGATAAAGAAAATCTCTTTGCGATGGGGAATTCCGCCGGTTCCAACAGTACTATGTATTTTTTCCTGAAATATCCGGAAATCTTTCGGGCAGCGGTTCCGACGGGCGGATTTATTAATTATCATTTTGCGGATATGAGTCAGATTCGTCCGGGGACGCTGCTTCACATCATTGGAACGGAAGATGAGTACGGCTTTGATGATATGATAAAAGCTTACGCGGAATTGGACCGGCTGGGAATTCAATACAAGAAGATGATTATAGGCGGAGGAAATCATTCACTTTCCTGGACTTTTGCGGTGAAAGACATTTTTGATTTCCTGGATAGTAACGTGAGATAATGACCGGTTCAGATACCGAAAGAGAGGGGAAAGGTGAATGAACAAAATTCAATTCTACCGAAAAAAGATATTTACCAGGCAGTTGCTGGCGATTTATGTGGTGATCTTTCTGTATCAGTTTGTCTTTCAGATGATCATGACGCCAATGACTTCTTTTGGCCTTTCTCTTGGAATTTCCGGTGTTGTTCTTGGCGTGATATCGAATCTGTATGAGTTCTCGTGCATGGCGGCGAGAAATGTGGCAGGGACGCTGGTTGACGATGGAAAGTACAGAAAAGCGATTGCAATCGGGTTTCTTGTGATATGTGTGAATGCGGTTCTGTTTCTTCTGGTTCGCAGCCGGGTCGGATACGGGCTGGTGCGTTTCCTGACCGGGTTTACTGCAGGGTATACCGGGGCTGCATTTACCGCTCTTCTTCCTTCCGTTATGGAGCCGGGGCTGGTAGGATCGGCGACAGCGATTTATTCGATTCTGGCTTCTCTGGGAGCCTCGTATGCGCCGAAGCTGTCAGCCGGAATTTTTACAACATATGGCTATCCGCATGCTTATGCAGCGGCGGCTGTTCTGTCCTCTGTTTGTCTGCTGCTTTCCCTGTGGGGGATTCCAGCTAATATTCAAAAGGCAGATGTTTCGTCGGATAAAGCTCAGAATGCAGAAACGGAGGAAGCAGACGAAGGAAAGCCTGCCTGGCTTCGCGGTCTATCAGCGAAGGTAATTCCAGCCTGTATGATCGGCCTGCTTGTGAACATTACAAAGGATCTGAATAGTTTTTATACTGTGCAGCTGGGACTGGATAAAGGAATTGATGTTACGACGGGAATTGCAATCGCGGGAACATTGTCGATCGGTGTGCTGTTGCTGACCGGAATTTTGATCGATCATGGGTTTGTGAAAAAGGTGATGCTGATCTGTCTGTCCTTCCTTGTGATCAGTAATATTTTATACGGCAGTGCAAATAGTGCAGGAATGGCAACAGCCGCGGCTGTTTTCTATAAGATTGGTATCGGTGGATACTGGCCCTGCCTGATCACATTCTGCTGTCAGCTTCTTCCCGGAAGGCAGGGAGCGGCGATTGCCACGCTATATTTCTTTATGGATGTAGTTTCTCTCGTGAATAATGTTCTTCTGGGTTACTTGTATGATATTCTGGGCAGTAGCCATATGTATTATGTTGTGGGAATCATCAATGCGGCAGCGATTGTTTACTATCTGATCTGGTTGAACCGAAGGAAACTGTCAGTGAGAAAATTGTAAAAAGAAATGAACATTTTTTGAGAGGAGAAAATTCTATGGCAAAAGATAAGATGAGTTTTAAAGAGTACGTGAAGAGCTTTTTTACCAGAAACTTTTTGATCATGCTTCTTGTGTTTATTACCGCGAATTTTGCGAATAAACTGGGAACGACGCCCATTACTACACAATCGGTAGCGCTCGGAATTGCAGGAACTTTACTCGGCGTGCTGACTTCCATGCAGAAAGTCATTCAGATGTGCATGCGTCCGTTCTCCGGATGGATCTTCGATCATCTGTCAGAGAAAAAGATGCTGTGTATCGGCTATGTTGCGACAGCTGTATGCTATTTCGTATATGGTATCGCACAGAATACGGCAGTTTTTGCGATTGCCAAAGTTCTGCAGGGCTTCTCCGGCGGTCTTCTTGGCGGTCTGGCCTATTCGATGCTGGTAAAGAGCCTTGGCATGGGCGGATTTGGTATGGCAGTAGCTGTGATTTCCGCAATTTCAAATGTTTTTGTTGGTTATGCGCCGAAGATCTCGAAATCTCTGTTTGAGAATCAGAGCTTTTTCATTGCCTTTCTGGTGGCTGCGATTGTACAGTTGATTCCGGCAGTTCTGTGCCTGTTCTTAAAACTGGAGAAAAAGAATGAGGTGGAAAATTCGGACAAGAAGGAAGCGGAAAAAACAAAGAAGCGTATGGGTATGAAGGATTATCTGAAGGGAATCAGTTTTGCGGTACTTCCGATCTGTACCCTTGGCTTGTTTGCAAACTGCACCCGTGACCTTTTTATGACATATACAGTACAGCTTGGCGTAGAGCAGGGGATTGATACTACAATTGGTATTGCAATGGCAGCGGTGGTTACTGTCTGGATCGGCTTTGTTGTTGGATTTCTGATCGACCGCATCAATTCGGATCTGGTTTTAGTTGTATCTTACTGTTTCCTGGGAGCCAGCAATCTTCTGTATGGACTGGGTTCGAATCTCACCATGTATAATATTGCGGCAATCTGTTATCAGGTGGGAATTGCGTCCTACTGGCCGGCGCTGCAGGCGACCTGTTTCAAAGTTGCCGGAAAGAGTCAGGCTGGTGTTGTTTCACAGACGCTTTACATGTTCCTGGATTTTGTAGCGATTGTATTCGCATCGCTGGTTGGTATGATGTATGATACGCTTGGAATCGTAAATGTATATACGGTAATGGGATTTGTAAATCTCTTTGCAGTTGTGTATTTCCTTGTCCTGAAGAAAGTATATCTGAACAAATATATGGAGAAGCATGCGGTGGAAGAGTAAATATTGTATCATAGAGTGATTATATTTATCAGAGGGTATACGGGCTATGCAGATGTGCATAGGGTATATCCTCTGATTCTTATTTAGAACATAGTAGATAGTTCTTTACTACAAATAAAATAAACTGACAATATAGATGATAACAAAATAAAAAGACGAAACTAGAGCATAATAGACCACAGTTCAGACTTCAGTTCTCAAATGACAAAAAACACAAAAAACTATTGACAAAAGGTTTGATCGCGATTAAAATGATTGCCATAAGGGAGACAACATGGCATCTGAATTATCAAGAAAAAAGTTTATAGAGTGTGCATCCGAGATTATTGCATCTGACGGTATCCATGGTTTGAGCATTCGGAAAATAGCGAAGAGTATGGACTGTTATACGGGAAATATTTATTACTATTTTGAGAATCTGGATGAACTGATTGCTTATGCAAACATGGAGTATTATGCGGATTACCTTGCGGATGTATCTACCCTGCACGCCAGGGAAGGATATTCTGCAGAGGCATACGAGAAGTCATGGCTTATTTATATGGATCATGCACTTCGAAATCCGGATATTTTTATGAAGCTGATTTACGGACCGTATGCCGGAAAGTTAGGTGCAATTGCAGGTGATTATTATGAGATGTTTCCGGAGCGAAAGAAGCAGCTGAATTCTGATATTGCCAGAATCCTGTTCGAAAAAACGCTTAAAACATCGGATGATCATCTGGTTTTAAGGTTCTGTATTGAGAATGGAACTTTTACAGAGGAACGCGCGGAGTTGCTTGGATTTGTATTAAGTAACTTCAGCAGAGGTGTTATCTATGAGTTCAATTCGAATGAGCAGAGCCTGGAGCGCATGAAGGAACGTTTCGCTGAGGGCCTTCATGAAATATTTCGGGCGTTTGCTGATTAAAGGCAGGCTACTGAGAACAGGAAGGATTTTTTACCCCTCGATTGATCGTGGTTAATACAATGATGTATGAGAACTCGCGAGAGAGAAAGGGGTATATTTATTTTCAAAATTGATCGCGATTAAAAATGGCAATGTAGGTTACTGACACTAAAACAGGCAGGAGGAACGGTATGATTCTGAAGAATGCAATGATTCATGTAGGTGATGGTACAGTACGTCAGGGTGACATTCGAATCCGGGCAGGAAAAATTGCCGAAGTGGGAAATAATCTTGAAGGTACGGATGTTCGCGATTTGACTGGCCTGGATATTTTCCCGGGTTTTATGGATGCAGGCAACTTTCTTGGAACGCAGGATATGGCATTTTACGCACATGACTGGAATGAAAATTCATCTCCGATAACGCCGTATCTTGATGTATGGCATTCTCTGGATCCGGATGAATTATCGATTCAGGAATTGTACAAAGCCGGAATTACCAGTATGGTAGTATCTCCCGGAAATGACAATATCCTTGGCGGAACTTGTGCCGTTGTGAAGACAAAAGGAAAAAACATTAATAAGATAACGGTTCGGCGTGATGTTGCTCTGAAAGCGGCTTTTATGGATCATGTAATTGATATATATAAGACGAAGGGCGGACCGAAGACACCAATGGGAATGGCCAGTCTCCTGAGCAATGCGTTGGCGGATCCGAATGAAGGAACGGATTTTCGTAGTCGAAGAACGCATTTGATCATGGAGCAGGTGAAAAGAGGTGATATTCCGATTCTGGTTGCCTGCGATACAGCAGTGCAGATGCTTCGTTTTCTCGATGTTGTAAAGCCGTATCCTGATATGAAAGTTATCTTTACGCTTTCTTATCAGGCAGATCGAATTGCGGATCAGCTGAAGGAGAGAAATGCGGCAGTGATTCTGGGAGATAGTTCCCGGTCCTCTTTGCATTGCCATTATCAGATGAATTACGGACAACTGAGAAAAATGGCGGATGATGGGCTTCCGTTTGGACTGACTTTGTTGGGACCGGATATGTCGTGGGGGCGTGAGACTGTATTCTGGAATGTTTCAAGATTGCTTCAGGGTGAGGAGGATAAAGAGACAGCTGTAAAGATGCTGACTGTAAATCCGGCGGAGATGTTTGGCGTATCGGATCGTATTGGCGCTATTAAGGAGGGACTGGATGCAGATCTTCTGATCTATCGGGGGAATCCTTTTGAGAAAGTAAATGCTGTTTTGTTAGAAACCATGATTGAAGGAGAAACTGTATTTTCTTTTAACGGAGAGGAGGCGTAGCGAATGCTTCTTTTAAAAAACGCAAGGATTTATCCACAGACAGAGACGGCGCCGTTTACGGGAGATGTGCTGTGTAAGGATGGTAGAATTATTGAAATTGGCAAAGATTTAAACAGTGAAAATGCAGAAGTGCTTGATCTGACAGGACTGGTTTTGATGCCAGGGTGGGTGGATTGTCATTCTCATGCAGGACTTGGCCCCGGGAAAAGTGTTCTTGGCTTATCCTATGGAACCGATACCGGAGATCCTGTCAGTCCTCAGATGAGAGTTATTTATTCGGCCGATCCGTCAAATCCATGCTTTTCATTTGCCTTGAAGAATGGGATTACGACACTGGGAATTATCCCGGGGAGCAGCGATATTATTGATGGACTTGGTTTTGCGACAAGAACCTGGGGAGATAACATCTTTGAAATGTGTCTGAAGCAGGATATGTGTATGAAGATGTCTCTTGGTGAAAATCCGAAAGGAGTGTTCCAGGGGCAGCATCGGGAGCCGGATTCCCGTATGGGAGTGACGTTTATTCTGGAAGAGTACCTTTCCAATGCGAAGGATTATATGGAAAGAAAAGAGTCGGGAGATAAAGATCTTGTATATAATGAAAAGTATGAAGTTCTGATTCCTGTACTGAAGAGAGAGATTCCTGCCAGAATTCACTGTACGCATAATGATATGGCTGCTGCGATTGCAATTCTTTCCTCATACGGCGTAAGGTTTTCGATTGAGCATGCCTGGGGGGCAAGCAATTATCTGGATGAGATAGCGGAGAGCGGCTGTACGATTGTATTTGGACCGATCGGTGGCAGAAAATCATTCTATGAATCAAGGTTTGTGGATATTGATGCGGTTGGAAAGTTGGATCGAATGGGTGTGAAGTGTTGTCTTACGGTTGATTCGCCTCTGATTGGTCTGGACGCATTGTTAAGTCACCTGGAACAGGCAGTAAGAGAAGGTGCAGATCCGATACGGGCGATGAAGATGGTGACTATCTATCCGGCGGAACTTCTTGGAGTAGATGATCGCCTTGGCTCTATTGAGATCGGTAAGGATGCTAACTTTGCTGTTTTCCAGGGGATCCCCGGAAGCGATATGTGAGAACAGGTAATCTATACCATTGGTGAGGGTGAGATAAAGTATCGAAAGCAGTAGGGGGATAAGGAATGGGAAAGTACGTTTTAAAAAGACTATTGGCGCTGATCCCGACAATATTGATTATTGTGTTTGTCGTATATTTTATTATGGAGCTGACACCCAGTGATCCCGGTACCCTGATTTTGGGGCAGAATGCATCAGCAGAGGCAATTGCGGCAAAGAATGCAGAGCTTGGTTATAATGATCCTTTCTTTGTCAGATATTTTAAGTACATTCTGAATCTGTGTAAAGGAGATCTTGGTGTTAGCTGGACGAATAATAAACCGGTGTTTGATCTGGTTATGGCCCGCTTTCCGGTGACCATTATTTTGGCGGCTGGAGCAACCTTGATTGGAGTTGTATTTGGCGTTCTTCTTGGTGTTCTGGCAGCGGTGAAGCAGTATAGCGGATGGGACATCGCAGGAACTTCACTGGCAATGATACTGGCATCGTTTCCAGCATTCTGGATTGGTATGATGTTTATTATTCTCTTCTCACTGAAGCTTGGCTGGCTGCCATCTTATGGTACAGATTCCTTCAAGAGCTATATTCTTCCATGGTTTACAACAGCCTGCGGATTCGTTGCTTCTCAGCTTCGCATGACGCGAACATCTATGTTGGAATGTATTCGAATGGACTATATTCGAACAGCAAGAGCCAAAGGGCAGAAGGAACGAATTGTGATTTACCGCCATGCTCTGAGAAATGCACTTCTTCCGGTAATTACGATTATGGGCATGAATTTCGGAGCAATGCTGGGAGGCACGGTTACGGTAGAGACAGTATTTACTCTAAATGGAGTAGGAACTTTATTGCTAGCTTCCATTCGAAGCAAAGACATTCCGGTTGTTGTCGGTGCTATTGTAATTATTGCCGTCTGCTATACACTGGTTATGCTGGTGGTTGATATCGCGTATGCATTCATTGATCCTCAAATCAAAGCACGTTACTTGAAAAAATAGAAATTTGAGGAAGGGGAGTACCATATGAATGAGAGCAAAAGTATTGTAATAAAAAAGAAAAGCCGTGCCGGAGAAATTTGGAGGCGCTTTCGGAAGAACAAACTGGCTATCATTGGCATGATTCTGTTCGCGATTATTATGCTGATAACTATTTTGGCAGATGTTATTGTTGATTATAATGCAGCGATTCAACAGGTGGCGAGTGATCGTCTCCTTGGTCCCTGTGCCGCTCATCCTTTTGGAACCGATAATTTCGGACGTGATTTATTTGCAAGAATTGTTCACGGATCAAGAAATTCTCTGCTGGTTGGATTTGGATCTGTTCTGATCGGTGTGACTTTGGGAGGAATTCTGGGAGCAATATGCGGCTACGTGGGAGGAAGAGTAGATGCGATTGTAATGCGGATACTGGATTCCATCATGTGTATTCCGACCACGATGATGGCACTGGCAATTGTAGCTGCGCTGGGAACAAGTCTGACGAATGTACTGATTGCTATGACAATCTCCAGCGTTCCGCGCTATTGTCGTATTATTCGATCCGCAGTAATGTCTGTAACTGGTCAGACCTATATTGAAGCGGCAAAGTCTTGTGGCGCGCCGGGATATCGAATTATTATGAAACACGTAATTCCGAATGCAATTGGACCGATTATTGTTCAGGCCACCATGTCAGTAGGTGCTGCAATTATCTCAGCAGCTGGTATCAGCTTCGTGGGAATGGGAATACAGGCACCGGCTCCGGAATGGGGGGCAATGTTGAATGACGCGAAGGCTTTTATGACGATGTATCCGTATATGGTTATTTTCCCAGGAGTGGCGATCGGTCTTACCGCGCTTTCTTTAAATCTGATGGGAGATGGACTGCGGGATGCGTTGGATCCGAAACTGAAGGATTAAGGAGGGAGATGTATGGCGAAGGCATTAAATGGAAGAGCCCCGGACGCAGGAACTCCCTTACTGGAAGTGAAGGATCTGGAAGTGGTTTATAAAACAGATGAAAATGTAATTCATGCAGTCAATGGAATCAGCTTTTCCCTGAATGAAAGAGAGACGATTGGCCTGGTTGGAGAAACCGGAGCGGGCAAAAGTACGACAGCACTCTCCATTCTTCGGCTGCTTCCCGAGAGAACCGGGCACATAACGAACGGCGAGATTCTGTTCCGGGGAGAAAATCTTCTGAAAAAGAATCCGGCGGAGATTCGTCTGGTGCGCGGCGCAGAGATTTCCATTATTTTTCAGGATCCTATGACAGCATTGAATCCGGTTCTGACCGTGGGTAGTCAGGTGAGAGAATCTCTGGAAATCCATAATTATGATAATAAAAGCCATGAGGAACTGGATGCCAGAGTAGATGAACTTTTCAATCTCGTTGGCATTCCTGCAGACCGAAAAAAAGAGTATCCGCATCAGTTCTCCGGTGGAATGAAGCAGCGGATTGTTATTGCAATCGCGTTGGCCTGTCAGCCGCAATTGCTGATTGCCGACGAGCCGACTACTGCGTTGGATGTTACGATTCAGGCACAGGTGTTGATGCTGATGGAAGAATTGAAGAAAAAACTGGGAACGTCCATGATCATGATTACGCATGATCTGGGAGTTGTTGCTGAAACCTGTGATAAAGTGGCGGTTATGTATGCGGGTGAGATTGTGGAATACGGTTCGCTGAAGGATATTTTTAGCGGAGAGAAGCATCATCCGTATACGGTTGGCCTGTTTCAGGCGATTCCCAATCTGGATGTCAAAACAGATCGGTTACAGCCGATTGATGGTCTTATGCCAGATCCGGCAGCCCTTCCCCCTGGCTGCAAATTTAGTCCGCGATGTCCTCATTGCACAGAGCAATGCAGGAGTGGAATCCCATTGCTATATGAGAATGAAGGACATCGCATATTCTGCAACCTTTATGCGGAGGGGGAGTAGCTATGGATAATCTGATCAAAACATTGGAATTGAAGAAATACTTCAATGTAGGAGGCGGCAGACAGCTTCATGCCGTTGACGGAATCAACATTGAGATCCCGCGGGGGAAGACGTTGGGGGTTGTAGGAGAATCTGGCTGTGGAAAATCTACCTTGGGACGGGTCATGATGGGACTGCTTCCGGCAACTTCCGGACAGATCCTGTTTGAGGACAAGGATATTGTCTCATGTTCGAAACGAGAATTTCAAAAAGTCCGCCGGGAAGTACAGATGATTTTTCAGGATCCTTACTCTAGTCTGGATCCGAGATTATCCGTCTACGAACTGATTGCGGAACCGCTGATCATGAATCATGTATGTAAGAACAAGAAAGAGGAGCTGAGCCGTGTACGGGAACTGATGGAAACAGTTGGACTGGCGGAACGTTTTATCAATTCTTATCCGCATGAGCTTGACGGCGGACGAAGACAGCGAATCGGTGTAGCCAGAGCGTTGGCGCTGAATCCGAAGTTTATTGTGTGTGATGAACCGGTAAGTGCCCTGGATGTTTCGATTCAGGCACAGATTCTGAATCTTCTGATGGATATGCAAAGGGATAAAGGTCTTACTTATATGTTTATTACACATAATTTATCGGTGGTAAAGCATATATCAGATTCCATTATGGTAATGTATCTGGGACAATGTGTGGAAATTGCATCTTCGGATGAATTATTTGCGAATCCGCTGCATCCGTATACCAGAGCTCTTCTGGATGCGATTCCGAGGCCAACACTGGAGGCGAACAGAAACCGAAAACTGCTTCGCGGGGAAGTGTTCAGTCCGATTGATCCGGCTCCCGGATGCCGCTTCGCCGGTCGCTGTGAATTTTGCCGCCCGGAATGTCAGGGACAGAATATCGAACTGGTGGATATGGGAGATGGACATAAGGTGGCATGCACTCTTTGTTATAAGTAAATGAAAACCGGAATATTGGGATGCGAATATTCTCAAAAGCAAAGGAGGTCTTATATGAGGAAAAGGATGAAAGGTTTATTGTCTGCAGCATTGGCCGTGTCTGTGATGCTTTCTATGGCAGCCTGCGGAGATTCCCAGGCGGGTACAAGCGCAGCTTCCGATACGGGAACAAATGCAGCGTCTGAGGCAAACGGAGGCAGTACGGAGCATCGGGAAGTGGTGTATGGTTCCGCCAGTATGATTACCAGTTTTGACATGAAGAACATTACGTCTGCCAACGATCTGCAGGCAGCGGATCAGGTATATGATACTCTGGTTCGAAAGATTAATCATGAAATCGTTGGGTATCTGGCAGAATCCTATGAGATTTCTGATGATGGAAAAGATTACACATTCCATCTTCGTCAGGGTGTTACCTGGAGCGATGGAACACCGTTTACAGCGGCAGATGTAGAGTTCTCTTCTGAATATATCCGGGATGAATGCCCTCAGTGGCAGTGGCTCTATAAAGATCTGGAAGATGTAGAAGTTGTGGATGATCATACGGTTGTATATCACTTCACAGTTGCGGATTCTTCCCGGATCAGTACGATGTGCAGCACGAACTATGGCGGCATTTTCTCGAAGGCGGCTTACGAGAAATATGGCGACGAGTATGGTTCTTCCGCGGATAAGGTCGTTGGTACGGGCCCTTACGTAATTACGGACTGGAAAGAAAATGAGTACGTAAAATTTGAAGCGAGAGAAGATTATTATATGGGTGCGGCCAGCATTAAAAAATTGAAATATGTTGCGATCGCGGATGCGAATGCCGCTGTTGTTGCACTTCAGACGGGTGAGCTGGATCAGTACATGAATCCGATCAGTGGTGTAAACCTGCAGAACCTTAGAAATGCGAATAATGTTACAATCGATGAATTCTATACCTGCCGAAATGAATCCGTATATATGAATTGCCAGACCGGAATTTTTACGGATGTCCGTATGAGAAAAGCAGTGGCTTATGGAATCAACAAGGAGGAATGCCTGGCTGTATGCGCGGATGGACAGGGCAGGGTTGTTATTTATCCCTGTGACCTTGGAGATATGGTTACAGCGAATCCTGATTTTGTGCCTTCCACAACTTATGAGTATGACATAGAGAAAGCGAAGGCGCTCGTGGAAGAATGTGGAAATACAGGTGCAGAAGTTGTAATTAAATCCTATAACACAGAGCCGTATGCAACGCTTTCGGTATGGCTGCAGAGTGTATTAACGAATATCGGACTGGATGCTAAAGTAGAGACAATGGAACGCTCGGCATTCCTGGAGCAGTGTAACAACGGAAAAGTTACCATTTGCCCGTTCTCCTGGAGCAATAGTTCTTATGATTTCGGTTCGGCTGTTGGTATCTACATGAATTCTGCCAATGTGGGAACCAGCGGAAACTATGGGTTCTATGTTAATGAGAAGGCAGATGAGCTGATTGCAGAGGGCAATGCAGCTTCCGATGAAGAAACCCGAAAAGGTTACTACAAAGAACTTATGGAACTCTACATGGAGGATGTTCCTTCTGTTGCGATCTATGCAAATATGAGCGCAGTCGCACATGCTTCAGATCTGGAAAACATTGATCCGTCTTCGGCCTGGTACGCGATGTATCTCTATAAATGGGTAGAATAAAACAACATATAGATTAAGAGAAAGATTCGTGTAATAAGTTTTACATGATCTTGCAGGACAGAGAAAAGGTCAGACACGCATCCGTCTGGCCTTTTACCATCTGATATTCGACGACAAGCATTAGCATAGATCTGAATCATAGGTAGAAAGGCGATAGAGAGTATGGAAGATATCAAGAATAAAGTGAGAGAACGCTTCATTCGCTATGCAAAAATTGATACGCAATCGCAGGCAGGTTCTTCTTCGACTCCAAGTACGAAGAAGCAGTTTGATCTTGCCAAAGAACTGAAAAGAGAGCTGGAGGAGATGGGAGCGCAGAATGTTCGGCTGAGTGAACAGTGCTGTCTCTTTGCTGCAATTCCATCGAACATAAAGGAAAAAGAGAAAGAAAAGGCAGTAAAAAGTGTTGGTTTTATTGCGCATATGGATACTACGCCGGATGCGTCTGGAACGAATGTTAGGCCGTGGGTGTTGGAAAATTATGATGGCGGTGATGTCCTTTTAAATAAGGAAAGGAATATTATACTTGAAAGCGCTAGATTCCCTTCTATGAAAAAATATGTGGGGCATGATATGATTTTTACGGATGGTACGACACTGCTTGGCGGAGATGATAAAGCGGCAGTGGCTGCAATCATGACTTTTGCAGAATATTTATGCGGACATCCGGAAGTGCATCACGGAGAGATTCAGCTTGGTTTTACGCCGGACGAAGAAGTAGGGCGCGGCACAGAAAATTTTGATGTCAAAGACTTTGGCGCAGAAGTGGCCTATACAATGGACGGAGATGGTCTGGGTGGTATTTATGAAGAATCCTTTAATGCCTGGGAGGCACAGGTGACGATTCATGGAATTAGTGTTCATCCAGGGACTGCGAAAGGAATTATGAAGAATGCTGTGGAAATTGCAGGAGAATTTATGAATCTGCTTACGGCATTGGAGCGACCGCAAAATACAGAACTGCGGCAGGGGTATTACCATCCATTTACATTGAATGCGACTGTGGAGCTGGCAACAATTCGCTGTCTGATCAGAGATCATGATTTAGAACGCTACTACGAGCGAAAGCAGTATGTAGAACGTTGTATTGATTTTTTAAACGAGAAATATGGAAGCGGAACAGCCAGTCTTACATGGGTTAATCAGTATTTCAGTATGTTCGAGGTTATTAAAACTGTTCCATTTATGGTGCCGTTTGCGCGTCAGGCAATGCTGGATTGCGGAGTAGAACCATATCAGATTGCCATGAGAGGCGGAACGGACGGTTCCTGGCTGTCACAGATGGGATTGCCCTGCCCGAATATTACTGCCGGATATGAGAATGCTCATGGGCATTTCGAATGTGTTTCGATTGATGCTATGGCTAAAAACGTAGAGATCTTGATAAGACTTTGTGAAATATATGCGGAGAATGCAGAATCATAAGCGCTGGAATATGCCTGCCAGGAAAAAGGACGGCAGCTTGCTGTAAAACCAAACACAGGGAAAATAAAACACAGGGAAGAGGCAATCAAAACAGCCCCTTCCCTGTAATACTTTACGTCGATATCTCACAAAAAATAATTGGAAGCTCGAAAACGTTGTGGTTTATATTTAGAATAGCTTCGTCTCCAGGAAGTCCATGATCTTCTTCACAGTGCCTTCATGGAACGGGTTGCTGAGTCCAGCATAATCCAGCGTGTTGAAGTAACTGCGGCTGCCGCCGGACTGGCACAGGCGATAGTAGTCCGCCCAGGCCTTCTCCTTGTCTTCGCACATCTTCTGATAGAACTCAAAAGCACCCATCTGAGCCAGAGCATAGTCAATGTAGTAGAAGGGATTGATGAAGATATGCGGCTTCTGCATCCAGAATCCGCCACCCTCCAGGAAATCACTTCCGGTGTAGCTTCTCCAGGGCATGTATTTGCGCTCCAGATCGCGCCAGATCTGACGGCGTCCGGCAGCGTCTGGCCGCTCGGCGAATACGCGGTGCTGGAACTCGTCTACGCAGCACATGTAGGGAAGCACCTTAAGCGCGGAAGTCAGGTGATCATAGCGGTACAGATCGGCTTTCTCTCCGAAGAAGCTCTCCATCCACGGATAAGCGAAAAACTCCATCGACATGGAATGTACTTCACACAGCTCGCTGGTGGAGAATGCCTGGGAAGCCAGCGGATTGATACGGCTGGAAAGATAGCTTTCGAAGGCATGTCCGGCCTCATGGGTCAGAACATCCACATCCGCGCTGGTGCCATTGAAGTTCGCGAAGATAAAGGGTGCACGGGGCTCGGACAGGAACGCGCAGTAGCCACCGGTCTGTTTGCCGGGCTTGCTGTCCAGATCGAAGAGCTGGTGCTCAACCATAAAGTCAAAGAAAACGCCGGATTCCGCGGAGAGTTCATGATACATCTTCTGTGCCTTGGCAATCAGTTCGTCGCGCGATCCAATCGGAACGGCATTTCCCTCGGGGGAGGCGAGCGCTTCATCATACCATTCCAGGCGGGAGAGACCGAGCTTCTTCGCCTGCTCGTCATACAGGCGTTGGCAGATCGGGGTTACGTCCTCCAGGATCTGGCGGCGGAATACAGCGACATCCTCCGGTGTATAATCATAGTGTCCCATGCTGGCATAGACCATGGAGACATAGCTGTCGAAGCCAAGCTTTGCGGCCATGGAGCTGCGAAGCTCTACCAGCTGATCATAGATATCGTCGAGCTTGCCGGATACGCTTTCGTAGAGGCAGGACCAGGCCAGAAAAGCTTCCTCGCGCTCGGCGCGGTCGGTGCTTTGCATATGCTTTAACAGGCCATAGAAGTTGCAGCTTTCTCCGTGAAAATCGGTGGTGCAGCCGGCAGTTGTACGGCTGAACTCCTGGCAGAGGGCCGCTTCCTTTGCGATGTCTTCCACGATAGCAGGGCTCGCCAGCTTCAGGCTGACACGCAGGTTTTGAACGACCAGGGAACCGAAATCCTTCTCGAATTTTGTCAGAAAAGGAGAATCCAGCAGGGCTTTGGCCGCATCCTGTGCCAGGATGGCAAGATGTCCCTCCTGTTCGTGGAACGCGTTCATCTCGGCTTCGTAGAAAGCGTCGTTGGTGTCGATGCTGTTGCGGATATAGGCAACATCGAACATGGTATTGAAGTGACGGGAGTCTTCATCGTGCTTCAGAAAAATTGCTTTCAGCTCATCATAGCTTCCGGCGTTCTTCAGATCCTGCGCATAGCGGCGCAGCTCTTCTTTGCGTGCCTCAAAGTCGGGGCGGGTGTAGGTGATTTCCTGAAATGTAGTAAAATCCATGATGCTCCTTTCTAATTGCGTAGTTATTTACAAGCGCAGAAGAGGATTATTAATGAATGGTTCTGCATTTGTACTTACAATAAATTATATCGCAGAGAAAAACTATCGTCAATGTTTCTTTGAAGCTTTCTTTTCTGTGAAGATAAAGAAGATTATGTTCAATACAATGCCGAATGCGGTTGCGATGGGGGCGGACAGACCGATATTGGTCAGGCTTGCGTCCGGTTGGATACTCATATAGTAAGCAAGAGGCAGGCGGACCAGCAGTGTCTGGAAGAGCCCCTGCAGCATAACCCAGAGGGTCTGGCTGTTGCCGTTGAAATAACCGATCATGCTGAAGAGCACAGCGGTTAAGATTGTCTCGGGGGCGAAGCCTTTGAGGTAGGCGAAAGCGTTCTGCACGACCGCTTCTTCAGCGGAGAAGATTCCGGCCAGCAGGTCGCCTTTTAACAGAACAAGCACGAATACGATACAACCAAAGATGAGTCCGACACCGATGCCCGTGAACATGGACTGTTTCGCGCGCTTCCGGTTGCCGGCTCCGATATTCTGTGAGACGAAGGAGGCCATGGACTGCATCAGCGCGCTGGGAATCAGCATAGCGAAGCTGACAAGCTTGCAGGCGACACCGTAGCCGGAGGATGCTTCCAGCCCCAGCCGGTTGACGAAGGCGCAAAGAGCCAGGAAGGATCCCTGAGTCAGGCATTCCTGAAGAGCCAGCGGCAGACCGCTGATGAAAGCCTTGCGGCAGTGCGGGTTCAGACGGAAATCGTGCCGGGTAATCTTGAAGGGCAGGCCGCGTTTCTTCAGGAGAACCAGTGCGAAGACAACGCTGAGTGCCTGGGCGAATACTGTCGCAAGCGCTGCGCCTGCCGCATCCAGATGAAGACCGGCGACCAGTACCAGATCACCGACAATGTTGACGATGCAGGCAACCAGCACGAAGAGCAGCGGGGAGCGGCTGTCACCCAGTCCGCGGAAGATTGCGGACAGCAGGTTATAGGCGACGATGAAGAAGATACCGCTGCCGCAGATCCGGATATAAGTTGCTGTCAGACTGACTGCTTCTTCCGGTGCCTGCATCAGGACGGCGATGGGGCGGGCGAAGCCGACCATACCGACGAACAGGACGCAGGAGAGAATCGCGAATATTACGATCGAGCCGCCGATGACAGGGCCGATGAGATCGGAGCGCTTCTCACCCAGATAGCGGGCGACCAGGACCGTGATGCCCATGGCGAGCTGTGTGACAACAAAAGTGACAAGATTCAGTACCTGGCTGCCGGTGGATACGGCAGAGAGGCCGGAGGTCGTGCCGAACCGGCCGACAACTAGGAGATCTACAGCGCCGTAGGCAGCCTGCAGGATCAGAGCGCCGAGCACTGGAATCATAAAGGCGATCAGTTTCTTTAAGATACTTCCCTGAGTAAAATCTGCATTATTGTTCATCAATGAGAATCCTCCTTTTCGACATAACCTGATAAACTCTTTCAATCGTGCGGATCATGCAGTCTGCGTCCGCATCCGGAATATCCTCCAGATAGCCGGACAGTGTAGCAAAGAACCAGCGGTCATATTTCTCGGAAAGAGCCTGGCCCTTTTCTGTGATTTGCAGAAAGGTAACGCGGCCGTCTTCCTCAGAGGCAATCTTCTGCAGATAGCCTCCGGCTACCATATCCTTTACGGTTCGGCTGACACCGGGGCGTGGCAGCTTCAGTGCATCGCTGAGATCGGACACTTTTACCGGCTCATTCTGCTTCGCCAGTGTTTGCAGAATATCGAGAAAGTGAATGTAGGAAGGTGTAACTCCTTCCGGAAGCGTCGGGAGAAGATCCCGAATCCGTTTGGCCTGGTAGCAGGCGTCCATCATTCGTTTTAGTTTTTCTGGTGTCATCGTAATTCCCCTCCCAATTAGTTACCAAAGATAATTACCAATGATAATTATACGAAGATTTTCCGGACTGTCAAGAGAAAAAAGGTAAGAATAAATAACTTACCTGGTGTATTTGCCGGGAAAATTTGCTACAATGAGAATGGATTTTATACAAAGCAAAATAATAAGAAAGGAAAAGAACATGAGCAAATTATTATTACTGGTAGAGTACACAGCGAAGCAGGGAGAGCGTGGGGCATTTCTGGAAGAGGTTCAGGCAGCCGGAATTCTGGAGAAGATCTATGCGGAAGATGGATTTTTGAAGTATGCATATTATCTTGATGCAGCAGATGCGGACAAGATTCTTCTGGTGGAAGAGTGGGCTTCAGAGGAAGATCAGCAGAAGCACCTTCAGACTGCGCATATGGCACAGCTGAAGGCGATCAAGGAGAAGCATGTGTTAAGTACAACGCTTCAGAAAATTCTTGTTCCGTAGTTTCTGGCGAAATTTCTTGCCGTGCGTTATGCCGGGGAAGACGGGCGGCAGCCGGGAGCGGCGCAGTCAATGAATCGCCGGGCGGAGGGGGAGGCGTCTTTCAGAGACGGTACTGCGATGCCAAGGGGGATGAACTGCGGCGGGCTGAAGGGAACCAGAGCAACCTCTCCGTTCCATTTCTGAGAGATCAGGCGCTGATTGAAGCTGATGCCGAGTCCGGCCTCTACCATGTTGTAGGTAGTGAAGGCATCTCTCGTGGAGAAGCAGGTCTGCGGATGCAGATGAAAGGCGGCAAGCAGGCGATCCTGGTCAGTATCATGATTGGGAGAGGTATGGATGAACGGCTCTTTCTCCAGATTTTCAATAGGGAAGGCATCTGCGTGAGCCAGTGGATGATCCTTCGGAAGCCAGGCAACCAGCTCGTCCTCGAATACCGGAATCCAGTCGAAGTCGGCGGCTTCCGGGTAGGCACAGAAGCAGCAGTCTACGGAGCGTTCGTTCAGCCAGCGGGACATTTCCCGGTTGCCGCCTTCCTGCATGCGCACGGTGACGCCGGGGTAGCGGCTGCGGAATTCTTTCAGGATAGCGGGCAGGCGCAGGGCGGAGATGCTGTAATAGCATCCGATGGTGAGCGTGCCGCGGATCATGCCGCAGATCTCGGCACTGACCTGTTCCGCGTTCTGGCGGGAGCGGACAATTTCGCGGAAGAGCGGCAGCATGATTTTGCCGTTCTCGGTCAGGCGTACCCCTTTTTTGCTGCGAATGAAGAGGGGAAAGCCGATCTCGGATTCCAGCGCGCTGATCATTCTTGTAATTCCGGACTGCGTATATCCCAGAAGTTCAGCGGCAGCTGTCAGGCTTCCCTGCTCGGCAGCGGCCAGTGCCGCTTCACATTTTATAATATCCATAGTTTTTCCTCCCGGAGCGATGGGGACATTCGAAACAATTACCATCTTACTGTGAAGCGTATGGTTCGTCAATAGACAGAGAAGAAATGCAGTGCCGGGAGCTTCCTTTGTGCTGTGCTTTCAATTCTTATTCTGAGTATTTTCATTACTTCCCATTACATTTTATCATAGATAACATGAAAAAGTGTCGCTTGCATCATATTCAATCGGATTGTACAATAATTAAACAAATAAAATGCTTCGGAATGGAGGAAGAGAAAAATGAACGGTATGATGGATGCAATCGTAAAACCGGCGGCAGGACCTGGACTGGAGCTTCGGAAGGTTCCGATTCCGGAAGCGGGACCTGGAGAGGTTCTGATTAAGGTTCATAAGACAGCGATCTGCGGCACAGATGTACATATTTACAACTGGGATCCGTGGGCAGCGCAGCATATCACACATCCGCCCATGACGATCGGACATGAGTATGTTGGTGAGATTGCCGGGCTGGGCGCCGGCGTTACCGCCGTGAATGTCGGTCAGAGAGTATCCGGCGAAGGGCAGATTACCTGTCATCACGGCCGGAACTGCCCCAACGGCAATATCCAGTGGTGCAAGGACACGATTGGAGTTGGCGTGGATCGTGACGGCGCTTTTGCGGAATATATCTGTATTCCCGAAACGAATGTGATTCTGATTGACGAGGAGCTGCCGGAGGATGTGGTTTCTTTCTTCGACGCTTTCGGTAATGCAACGCACACTGCTCTGATGTGGGATCTGGTCGGTGAGGACGTCCTGATCACCGGAGCCGGTCCGATCGGAATCATTGCTGCCGGGATCTGCAAGTTCGCAGGGGCTCGTCGGGTGGTGATCACGGATGTGAATGACTACCGCCTGGAGCTGGCGCGGAAGATGAATGTCGATGCGGCGGTCAACACCGCGAAGGAGGATCTGCGTGAAGTGATGCAGGAGCAGAAGCTGGTGGAAGGCTTTGACGTAGGACTGGAAATGTCCGGCAACGGGGCGGCTTTCCGGCAGATGTGCCAGGTGATGCGCAACGGCGGTAAGATCTCTCTGTTGGGACTGGGAAATAAGCCAATTGAACTGGATATGAACGAGATTATCTGTAAGGGACTGACTCTGCAGGGGATTTACGGCAGAAAAATGGATAACTGGCACAAGATGAGCTACATGGTACAGGGTGGCCTGGATCTGACGCCGGTGATCACGCACCGTTTCCACTATACGGAATTTGAGAAGGGCTTCGCAGCTATGAACAGCGGAAAATCGGGTAAGGTTGTACTGAGCTGGATGTAGCGCAGGCGAAATCGGATGGAAGCTATGACTTGTTACCGAAAATGAATGGAAATGAATGGATAGGAAATCGATAAGAAATCGATAAGAAATCGATAAAATGCAGAGAAGAAAGGAAGGAACAGAGTAGAATGAAGACAGCACTGGAGACATTTGAAACAAGACTGCAGGAGATCCGTGACGCGGGAACCTGGAGAGAAGAGCGAATTATTACGACGCCGCAGAGCGCGCATGTGGATACGACTGCGCGAAAGGATGTATTGAATCTGTGTGCAAATAACTATCTGGGATTGGCGGACCACCCGGAGCTGATTGCGGCGGCGAAGGCCAGTTATGACACCTGGGGGTTCGGACTCGCTTCCGTGCGCTTTATCTGCGGAACTCAGCAGATTCATAAAAATCTGGAGCGAAAGATTGCTTCTTTCGTTGGAATGGATGATGCTATTCTTTATTCATCCTGCTTCGACGCAAATGGCGGCCTTTTTGAGACGCTTCTGACCGCAGAGGATGCGATTATTTCCGACGAGCTCAATCATGCATCCATCATTGACGGTGTGCGCCTTTGCCGGGCGAAGCGCTACCGTTACCGCAACAGCGATATGGAGGATCTCAGAACACAGTTGGCAGCTGCAAGAAAAGAAGGCTGCCGGAATATCATTATTGCGACGGATGGCGTGTTCTCTATGGACGGCTATGTGGCAAAATTAGAAGAAATCTGCGACCTGGCGGATGAATTCGACGCGCTGACTATGGTGGATGACAGTCATGCGCTGGGCTTTATGGGAGAACACGGCAGAGGCACACCGGAGCACTGTCACGTAATGGGACGCATTGATATTATTACAGGAACCTTTGGCAAAGCCATGGGCGGAGCTTCCGGCGGCTTCACGGCAGCACGCCAGCCGATCGTCGATCTGCTGCGTCAGCACTCCCGTCCCTATCTTTTCTCCAACACACTGGCCCCTGCAATCTGCGCGGCCACGATCCGTACGATTGAGCTGTTGGAAGAATCCACCGAGCTTCGTGACCGTGTTCACGAGAATGCCCGCTACTTCCGCAGCGGGATGGAGAAGCTGGGCTTCGATCTTCTTCCCGGAGAGCACCCCATAGTCCCTGTCATGCTGTACGATCCGAAGACGGCGCAGGAATTCGCCCGCCGCATGCTGGAGAAGGGCGTATACGTCGTAGGATTCTGCTATCCGGTTGTCCCGAAGGGGAAGGATCGCATCCGCACGCAGATGTCCGCCGGACTTACGAAGGAAGATATTGATTTCGCTGTCCGCTGCTTCGGAGAAGTGAAGCAGGAGATGGGGCTGTGACATCCTCCCCCGCCTTATAGAGGCGGGGGCTTCCTTTCGCATAGTGCGAACAGTCGGTTCTCGTTCGATAGCACCAATG
>ENA-UOJJ01002015-UOJJ01002015.1-human-gut-metagenome-genome-assembly--contig:-CS66-NODE-2015-length-27455-cov-11.653613_pt1 | contig 27455 bp, 28 predicted proteins | sample MGYA00242343_ERZ723890 | MGnify/ENA metagenome assembly ERZ723890
CCGCCCAGCGGCAGTTCACCGGCAACGCCGCCCACGAGCTGCGCACGCCGCTGGCGCTGATGCAGGCGCAGCTGGAGCTGTTTTCCGCAGAGCATCCCGACGTGCGGCCGGAGACGGCGGAGTTTCTCGCCCTTCTGCGGGAGCAGACGGAGCGGCTGACCCGGATGACCAAGACTCTGCTGGAGATGAGCAATCTGCGGCAGGTGGCGCGGAACGAGCGGATTCAGCTCGCTCCCATGATTGAGGAGATTTTCACGGATCTCGCGCCGCTGGCGGAAAAGCGCGGCGTCACGCTGACGGCGGAGGGCGACGGCGTTATGACCGGCAGCGACGCGCTGATCTACCGTCTGGTCTTCAACCTGGCTGAGAATGCCATCAAGTACAACCATTCCGGCGGCTCGGTGCGGGTTTCTGTCGCGCAGGAGCCGAAAAAGCTCCTGCTCCGCGTCTCCGACACCGGCTGCGGCATCCCGGAGGTGTATCAGCGCAGTATCTTCCAGCCCTTCTTCCGGGTGGACAAGTCTCGCAGCCGGGAATACGGTGGCGCAGGACTGGGGCTCTCACTGGTATGGGAGATCGCCGACCTCCACGGCGGCTCCGTTTGGGTAGAGAAAAGTTCGGAGAAGGGCACTACCATTGCGGTGGGGTTGCCAACGCAACAATCAACGAAGCCCTAAAACCCTTTTATTCGTTTTTCGCCGCTTCGCTTGCCGCCCTGCGGCGTTCCTCTCTGTATGGGGCGGTCAGCCGGAAAGAGAAGCGATTACTTGGTTTCCAAGTTCAAGGACATTTTGTAAGACAAACAAAAAATGCTCTGCCGAGTTCGTTTCAAAAACTCAGCAGAGCATTTTGCTCATTATCGGATTGGAAAGCAACCTGCAAGCCACCTGTCCCTTTTGATGGGAACGAACAATTGGCTGAAAAGAGCTGCTATCATTTTGCTATCAAATCAGCTGTGGCAAATCAAAAAGTTGTGATTTCCCTAGATCTTTTTCGCCCTAAGTATCACGGATTTTTTATTCCCACTCGCTTCTCTGAAGCGTAACATAAACAATTTTGCTTATGAAGCATTCCGTGGGTTATTCCTATTCTTTTCATTATCCAAAAACCAGAGGCTATCTGATTTTTTGTTGCCATTTTGTTGCCGCGATCTTTGCTGACTACTATATTTGTATACCGCAATATTCAGCAAGCGCTAATAGCCGGTTTTTTCGCTGACTTTCCGAACGAGTTCGACTTGACGATGCTTCCTTATAGGCTTTTAAGCTACCAGTATAATCCGTAGTTTTGGAAAAGTATGCAGTATAGAAATCGTTGATCTTTGCGCCTATATTAGGGTCAAGTTCCCCCTGCTTGTTTAATAGCCACGCAAGTGAAAATAAGCTATAAAGGTGTGTCGTCCAGCAGAGACGCTTATTTGCATCAAAATTAATATTTAGCTTATTAATGGTCGTAAGAATAGATATGAACGCTTTCTGAGCTTTTGATATACCCGTAGTATCATTTCGATATTTCTCATACAGCAAATCTAGTGTTTCCTGCGAAGAATCCAACACTCGGTCCTCCGCTACAAGAAAGAATAATTCTGAGATAAACTCAATATCCTCCATGCGAACACTTTTAAGGCGTGATAATTTATCGTCCCAAAAATCTGTTCTCGTGAGTTCCTTAATTGTCTTAAGCAGTGGGCTATCAGAATACTTTGCGTTTCGTAGTTCTTGCCTAGTAAGAGGTTCTCCGTTACGATTTAACCGGTCAAAAACTGTTGCCACAAGATCTTCTTTCTGTTCGTATAGGTATTCGATATTAAGTGCATAAGTCCAAAACTGTTTAATATAGTCTGGAAAACTCTTATTTCGTTTTTTTATTTCGGCAAATGTCAATCCTGCAATTTCAGATGCGGTTTCGAGATTAGCATCATCTATAAAATCATCTTCGGCAAAGTAAGTGGTTAGCGCAATTCTATTTTCAATAAAGTCGACAATAGCTTCTAAGCGCTGCTTTCCATCAACAACATCATAAACCGTTTTTCCAGTATCATTATCAACACATGGGCGTAAAAAGATGGCAGGCACAGGATAATTTTTCAAAATGGAGTCAATTAAAAAAGATTTTTTATCCTCTGACCAAACACCACTTTTTCTCTGATAGGTAACATCAAAGCGATATTTGTTGGATGTGTAATTATCATAGAATTCGGAGATCGTGAGTGATGTTGATTTTCGTTCAAACAGTTTTGCCATTTAGAATACCTCCAATCTCTGATGATGAACTTTGCTGAACATAATTCTTGAATATACTAATTAGAACCGCATTTAAATCGCGGGGTGGCGATGGATTTATAAAAGTAAACCCGGAATCTTGATTGAGATTAAGCAATAACTCATCCAGCTCGCGTCGGTCAACATGCCAATAGGATATTCCACACAAGACCACTTCATCATTTTCTGAAATATCCAGCGCGGCGCTTTTGGCTGCGTTTCTTAAATGCTGCGACCAAGGCGCCGTAACGTTTAAACGCATAGAGTCTCCAGCCGGTGGAATAATTGCACCTTTTCCATAATGAGTTAAGTCGTTGTATTTCAGTTCCAGTTGGTCAATTGAGACACCTTCAAAATCCAAACTGTAACTAACAGAATAGGTTGTAGTGTGATTCTTAGGAACGAAGCTAATGGACCCATGAGGTTTAATTATCTCTACGTAAGGTGTCGTTTCTGCTTCAAATCCTTTAATATTGAATGGAATTTTGAGACATGATAAAATTCGTTCTAACCATATATCATAGTTATATGTAACAAAGACAATTTTATCATATTCTTTAGAAGCGGTAAGTCTCTTAAAAAAGGATACCCATCCCCATGTTGTCCCCAAAAGAAATTCTTCAAGTTTATCTGTAGGGATAGAATCGTTATAACATGAAAATAAGTGCCTCAAGTAGACTATGAGTTCAGAGTATGCTTTGAGATAAATCCTATCTTTTCTCGAGTCGACCATCTTTAGTCTTTCTGCTTTCTGTACTGGTTCATTAACAAAATCAAAGAACATGTTGGCACAGGTAATGATTTCCTCAATCAAAGCGGTACTTTCTTGGGCGGTATTACCAGGGCGGGCACCTAATGTCCATAAAGATGGACAGTACCTATAGGAAAGGAATCCAGGTTTATCATCCCAAGGCGTATCAATTTTATCGCCAAGTCGAAACAAGTTTTTTACATCGATTTTATCGTTGATTTTGGAATCAACCTCGGCATAATAATGCAAAAAATCGATAGTAAACCCATTCCCCAAAATAATATACAACTTCTTCATAACGACACCGACTTATTGTTCTAATGTTTCGATTATTAGATTTATTACTTGATCAAAACTTTGCCTAATTTGGCACTCCCAAAGCACTATGACTGTCCAGCCGTCAGCCTCAAGCGCCTGAATGTGCTTTTCATCTCGTTGCTTTGTCCGCTCAATTTTTGTGCCCCAGTACATCTTGTTAGACTGGCTGGAATGTGCGTAGCGGCTTCCGCAATCATGCCCATGCCAATAGCACCCGTGAATAAAAATGGCTACTTGTTTCTTTGTGAACACAATGTCAGGTTTTCCAGGGAGTGCCTTGTAATTCACACGGTAGCGGTATCCCATCGAGAACAGTTTGCGCCGCACCATAAGCTCGATACTGGTGTCCTTGCTTTTGATGTGGGACATTATTTCGCTTCTCCTTTCGGGAGAAAGTGTATCAGCCATTACACAGACAAATCCAACGGCAAGTCCGAGATGTCTTTGAGGCGCTTGCCCTGAACAAGAGTTTCCAACGTTTCAACTGCATCCTCAGAGCCAACCTCTTTGACAGCCCGGATCAGCTCATAGAGCGCAAAATGATATACGCAGTCTATATCGCCGGTTCCGAGGGCAAGGGATGCAAGCCGGTTGGGCATAGGTTCTGCTGTAACCACAACAATGTGAGGCAGGTGGCCTTTACGATTCCGAATCAAGTTCAGAGCTTCTGTCCGGCTGTTCTGCGCCCGATCACTGCGCATCGTATACTTTGCAGAAACACTTGCATGAAGGATTGGTTTGCCTCCATTGGATTTCCGAACATCGGCCATCTTGCCGATATCATCATCGACTATGCACTGACTTGCATTGATTTCGGTATCTTCATACAAATCCCGGTAAACCACAACATCAGGCGCAACAAGATAATCGTTTCCGAGCGCAGCGGCCAACTGCGCATTCTGCGTAGTGAGCGCGTTCAGGTAAGCAAGGTGCTCATACTGAGCAAAATCGCTGGTTTTCAGCTTGTTATTGTTGCCAAGCTGGAGAATTGTCCACCTTCCAGGCCGCAGATTTTGCAGTTGAGGAAAAGTCTCCCGGAGGAACTCCATTGTTAGCGTTTCAAATTGCTTGCCAAGTGTCTGCCCAGAGATTTTATCGACGGTCGAAACGGCATGATGTTGCTCATCCACCAGAATATCAACAATTCTGCGTGCAATCGCCTTTGAACCGCGGCTGCTGGTATCAGCATTGGAAGCAACGCCAACTGAGGTCAAAGTCAAGGTATTGGTTTCAAACAACTGCTTGTGAAAATGAAATCTCGCATTTGCTATTAATGCATCCATGTTCAAGACACTCCTTTATTTTTTCTCCGACTGCTTGAGCAACCGGGGGAGGAAATGCATTTCCGATCATCCGGCAGGCAACTGTCTTTTTTGATCCAAAAGTCCATGTATCAGGGAACCCCTGAATCCGGGCCATCATTCGGCTGGTTAAGCGGGGCATACCCTCAAAATCAGCGGCAGGAGCTTCATTTGCAATTCCCCGTCCATCTACTCCAAGTTCGGCCCAAGCGTTTCGAGCCCTTGTGGGGCCAAGATCGGGACCACCGTGTTTTTTTGAGCCGCCTACCAATGTAGGAGCAATTCGGTTAGCGTTTGCTGCCCATTGCTTTGCGCCGTTCCAGCCATTCTGAGCCATCAAGTCATAAAGTGTTTCGCCAACAGATGGGGCACTATTTGGCTTTTCATCTGGATAAGCGAATGCACCAAGCTGATCTTTGCGTATACCGATAATAACAACTCTGGGGCGAAGCTGCGGAACACCGTAATCAGAAGCGTTCAGCAGTTTAATATACGTTACATATCCCAATTTTTTAATAGATGTAAAGATGTGATCTCTATATTCATCAAAACCGGGATCAAGAAATCCTCGTACATTCTCAAGCATAACGGCTCTTGGTTGAATTTCCTTAATCAGGCGGATTGCTTCAGGGAAAAGATCTCGCTCGTCTTCCTTTCCAAGCTGCTTGCCTGCGACTGAGAATGGAGGACAAGGAACACCGCCTGCTAACAAATCTACACCTTTATATGGACGGCCATCAAAATCATGGACATCGGTACAAATGACATTCCATTCAGGCCGGTTCTGCTTCAATACTTTACAATAATCTTCTTCATATTCCACAAGTGCTACATGAACAAAACCGGCCATCGCAAGGCCTAAAGCTTGTCCACCAGCACCAGCACATATCTCAACACAAGTCAAAGGCTGCTGCATAAATTACTCTCTCCTAATGTTTGACTGATTTTCTTGATGCTCAACGGATATATCTTCAACAAAATCCACAATCTCGCCAATATTGCAAGAAAGAGACTGACATATTTTCTGGAGGCTTTCCATTGAGACAAATTCATTTCTACCCAGTTTTGCTAAAACATTGAAGCTAATCCCCGCCGCATCTTTTAACTCAGTACGGTTCATCTTTTTATCTATAAGCAGTTTCCAAAGCTTATCGTAACTGACCGACATAGGCATTCTCCAATCAATGTCTAATTTACAATTACTATAGCACATAGAATACGAAGAATCAAGATTTTCTCACAAAAGCATGAGTGCTGTATAGGAAAATAGAAAAGGCTGGCAGAACTACTACCTGGATCTCACTCTACTAGTGAAAAAGCCACCAGTGCAGTCACAAAGAGGTGCCAGCACTGGCGGCGAAATTGTTATTATGCTTTGCGTGTGCAGTAGGAGTAGACAGCGAGACATAGGAACAGGGGAATCTCTACACAATATGCCCCTAGCATCACATAGGGTGTCCAAATTGCGAGATTGCCTATGTTCCAGAAGGCAAAATCAACGAGGGTATAAAGAAAGCTGGTTTGCAAAGCCACGCCTCCTGCGGGGAGAATGGTATAAATCCATTGTCCGATCTCAGAAGGCAGGGCGACATAGAGGATCACAGGAAGAATGCAGCATACCAACGCTATAGCGAGGGAAGCCACCACATTCCGAAGTCTGGAAGAAAGAAACAGGGTAAAGCTCATGGTTGCCAGCAGGCACAGAAGATAACCTCCGGCGCAGACCCATTGCAGCTGGCCGAGATTCAGATTTGGCAGATTTACGATTGAATACAGCATCTGAATGGAGGTTTTCGTGCATTCCCAGCCGTACAGGCTGTTGGACACCAGAAGAAACACCACAGCGCAAAGGGAAAAAGCAGAGCCGCAGATCAGCAGGGCGGAAACAATTTTTGTTACGGCAAATTTTATCCGACCATATTTGGTGCAACGGTAGATATCATCGGCCCCTGTCTGATAGTCCAAAGTGAAAATGGGGGCGGCGATTACTGTGCAGAACAGGACGATGAGAAAGGACAGAAGCAGCTGGTAGTCCATTGCATCCGTATTATAGCCGGGATAGAGCTGATAGGGCGTTTCCACCCGGCTGTATAGGCGCTTTGCGGCTTCCTGTGCTGCTGGGTGGTCTCTTTGTTCCAGCTTCATCAGAGAATCCAGCCGTGCCTCACAGGCACCGTAAAAGTCCTCAATTTTTTCAGGGTCAATGTCCATCAGAGAAGGGGCGATGCCGCTGTCGGGATCAGCGAAGGCTTCCCGGACGCCGTGAAACAGCGGGGCGTAGGGCAAAATACCCGCTTCATAGACTCCGTCCGGTAGGTCATAGGTATTGTCCACACCGTACTTTGTCAGACAAGTTTGATAATCTTCCACAGCCTGTCTTACCTTTTGCGGCGTTACTTCCCCTGCGGTGTCCGATTGCAGCGTTTTCAGATACTGTACCGCATCCAGGCCAAGGAGCTTTACGGTATCTCTGTTGGAATCCCGATAGGTGACGTAGGAAAAGGTGGTTGGGATATATGCCATCACCAATGACAACACCAGTGAAAAGGTAAGGAGAATCAAAGTCAATCTGGTTTTGAGAACCCGTTTCAGTTCTAATTTCATCAGGCGCATAATTTACCTCCTTTCCGGGGCTTCCTGGGGAAACAGCCACAAATACAGATCTTCCAGACGGGGAGCCACGACGGTGGAATTGGATGCAGAAGATTCCTCCGCTAGATACCGTATGGAGATATCCCCATTTTCCTCATTGCGCAGATTAACGATAGGCAATTTCCGTTCGAATTCTGCCAGAGCGCTTGCCGGGATTGTGGCAGTCCATACCTTGCCCTCCACCAGCTTGACCAGTTCCTCCGTGGTGCCGCAGGCCAGCAGTTTTCCGCCCTTCATCACCGCATTCCGGGTGGCGATGCACTCCACATCGGAGACAATGTGGGTGGAGACCAGCACAATCCTGTCATGGGCAAATTCCGAGAGCAGATTCCGGAAACGCACCCGTTCTCCGGGATCAAGGCCGCTGGTGGGTTCATCCAGAATCAAAACCTCCGGCTCATTCAGGAGAGCCTGAGCAATGCCCACACGGCGCTTCATGCCGCCGGACAGCTTGGCAATCTTCTTGCGCCGAACATGGGTAAGGGTCAGCTGTTCCAGCAGCTCGTTGATTTTCCGCTTGCTGTCCGCCGCCGTCAGCCCTTTCAGCACGGCAACGTATTCCAGATAGTCCTGAACGGTGAACTCTGGATAGAACCCAAATTCCTGGGGCAGATACCCAAAGATATCCCGATATCTTTGCCCCAGGGTAGAAATGGGAATGCCGTCATAGGTGATCTGACCGGAGGTGGGCTGCATGATTCCGGCAAGCATTCGCATCAAGGTGGTTTTTCCCGCGCCGTTGGCACCCAGCAGTCCCCAGACACCAGGGGTAAGGCTCAAGGAAATGTCGTCTACCGCCGTCATGTCTTTGAAGCGTTTTGAAATATGTTCAATACATAAATCCATAATGTGTATCCTTTCAGATTACTTGCATTTCTGCGTAAGCGCAGTTGTGGAGGAGATGGTGAAATTGATGACAGCAAAAGGCAATCAGCAGGGCGCATACCGCAATCCAGCCCGGAGAAAGGCGGAAAAAAAGATGGAAATGCCGTTGTGCCAGAGAAAGCATCATAAGCAGAAAGCTGCACAGCCCCATACTTCCCGCAAGAAACTGCCGGGGGCAGACGTGCCCCAGCAAATAGAGGCACCCGCTGCTTGCCAGCAGAAAAGGGAAAGCAACCGAAACCACCGAACTGCTTGGCAGTAATGCAGTTTTTACCGCAGCTGTCAGCAGAACGCCGCTGAGCAAAGTTGCATCGCCGATTCCGATGATGATGAGCCTTGCCATAAGAAGCCGCACGGAAGAAAACCGGGCTGCTGCTTCCACTTCCTGCATCCGATAACGGATGGAGCGGTAAAGAAACGGCGGCGCTGTCATAAAAGTGAGAAGGGACAGACAGGCCAGCAGCCCTGCCACGGATTGGGGGTCTTTCCAATATCCCTGTCCAAAGAGCTGGGAAAGCAGCCAGCAGACCGCGAGCAGCGAGGCACCCTGCACCGCCCAGACCTTCAACCCGATGAAGCGAATCTGCATGGACAGGAATTGGGGGAAGGATAGCCGCTGCCGCCGGGAATACGCCTCCTTCCGGGCCAGCAGGACGGTTGCGGACATGGAAGATGAACGAACTTCAACATCTGCCCCTTGGTAGGCTTGACGCAGTTGGGTTTCAAGGTCATGATTTGTCACAATGCTCCTCCTTTTCAAGCTGATATTTGAGTTTTTTCAGAGCCGCCCGGAGCCGGGATTGGACGGTACGCAGAGGCACCCCGGTGACCTGAGCAATCTGCCGCAGGGTCAGCTCCTGCCCGAACCGGAGCAGCAGCACCTCCTGCTGTTCCGGGGGCAAGGAGCGGATTTGCTGGTGGAAATTCAGATCAGCGTGAATCCGCTCAAATCCAGATTCCTCGCTGGGAAGCTCCGCCGGGATATCCTCGATGGATAGTTCTCCAATGTCCATCTTTCGGTACATATCCACACAAGTGTTGGCAGCAATTCGGTATAAAAACGCCTTGCATTTCCCTTTATGTACATAGCGGTCATAATAGCGGATGGCTTTCAGGAAAGTTTCCTGGGCAGCATCCTCGGCTAAACCTGGGTTGGGGGCGTGCCACAGACAGTAGCGGAGAATCTCAGGATACAAAAGCCCGATCAGTTCATCCACCGCATCAGCGTCGCCCTGCCCAATCCGTATCATCAATTTCTCTTCACGCGTCAAGATCATTCCTCCTAAGGGCGTCCCCTCATAGTATACAACGATTTGAGGATAGGAAAATGATTGAATATCATAATAAAAAAGTCGCCAGTACTGACCATGTGTGGTGTCAGCACTGGCGGCTTGCTGTCCTATTTGAACTGGATTTGGATGGATAAAACATGATCGACGAGCTTTGCAGAGATATTTCCGCCCATCTGTTCCACCAGCGTCTTGGAAATGGCCAGCCCCAGACCACCTAAATTCCGGGCGGCTTCCACGGTGAAGAAACGATCAAACAGCTTTCCAACCTGAATCTCATTCAATCCGAAAGCGGTGTTTGCAAATACAATCTCACCATCGTCGCGGAGTGTGATTTTCAGATCGCCGTCGCTGTATTTCAGGGCATTGTTCAGAATATTGCTGAACACCCGGCTGAGGGCGTCCCGGTTGAGCTGCTTTTCGATGCGCTTACCGCTCATGTGTATCTGGGGCTGAATGCCCCGGCTGGTGAGGGCAGCGTAGAAAGCGGCAATGCTTTCTTCCAGCACGCCGTTCAGGCAGACTGTTTCCATTTCCAACTCCTGTGTAGAGAGAATGACTGAGTAGCGGAAGAGTTCTTCGGTCAGTTGCTTCATGGCCTCTGTCCGGTTCTCAATGAGGGAGATATAACGGACGGCGTTTTCACTTAAGGGTTCCCTTTGGAGTAAATCCAGATAGCCGCAGATGGCAGTGAGGGGCGTTCGGAGATCGTGGGAAATGTTGGTGACAGCTTCCTTGAGTTCCCGGTCACCGACTAAGTACCTGTGCCGCTGCTTTCGCAGAATCCGAAGCTGGGTGTTGATGGATGCTGCCAGCCGGCACAGGTAAGGGTCCCGGGAGGAAATGTCGATGAGGGTGTTGGTATCTGCTGCCAGTTTGACCTCGAAGGCTTCCCCAATCTCCAAAGTAGCTTTGTGCATCAGGTAGATTTTTCCCAGCAGGGCAAAAATCACAGTCAACAGAATGGCAATAACAGCCAGCAGCAGATGTTCCATAATTACCTCTTATTTTATGTCTTTCTTTTTGAAAACACCGATTCCAATCACGGTGAGCAAAGTGGTCAGGGTCGCAGCGCAGATCGGATTTCGCCAATCGAAGGAGAGATGCTTGTCCAGGCTCAGCATCGTGGAGCCGGAGGGGAGAATGGTGGTGAGCCACGCAAATGCAGTGCGGATGGTTCCGGTGAGGTATTCCGGATTGGGTGCGCCATCTTTCAGCAAAATGCCGCCGTCGCTCTGGGGAACAACGATCTGTATATATTCCGGCGCAGACAGCTTTCCATAGGCCATCATGCCGCTGAAAATGAGAATCACAGCAATGAGCAGGCTAATGACAATATTTCTGGCTTTGTCGCTATCCAGTATGGATACCATGGTGAAAAGCGCAGCGTATTCGACGATCACCAGCCCGCAACCCAGTAGCCGCCAGGGCTGTGCCTGCACATGGGTCAGAACTGCCGTTCCGGAAAGGGGCAGACCCACAAGAAGCACCGCCAGCAGATAGGCGAATACAAAGAAAAATGCGGCGGTAATGGTCGTCAGCAGAAAGGAAAGGTAGATTTCTTCCCGGCTGTGGCCCACGATCATCTTATTGCGAACGGTACCGTCAGAATAATCGGTCCCAATGAAGAAGCAGGCAAAGAGTGCGATGATTACCGCAATGTAAAATACCCAGAGATAAAAATAACCGTGGGCTTCATATTCCAGCCATCCCTGTCCCAGATTGCGGGTGTTGTAGGCGACCAGGGCATAGGCAAACACACCAAAGCCGAAGGAGAACCCTTGCAGCACCCAAAACACTCTGCTTTTCCACAGCCGGGCGAAGTTGCCTGATAACAGTTTTCTCATACCCGGTACCTCACTTAATATCCTTCCGCCGGAAAGCTGCGTACCCGGCAGAAAGAACCATGACTGTAAACAGTATGCTGAAAATCATCTCCCGGAGGGGATGCTCGATGGCGACTTCGTTCATCAGCAGTGCCTGTCCCGTGGGCAGGAAGTCCAGGACGCACTCCCAAACCCTGCGGACAGCACCGCTGAGATACAAAGGATTGGGTGTGGGGTCAATGGTTATAAATTCCCCATTGATGTAGACCTTTCCCCCTTGCATCTCCGGTTCGCACAGGCGGTCATAGATGGCACTGCTGGCCAGAAGCAGAATAAGAAAGATCGCCAGAGTGTAGATGACCGTCATTGCCTTGTTGGAAGAGAGACTGCCCACAAGCGTAAACAGTGCCGTGATGGAAGCCGTAAATCCAACTGCGACCAGAACATAGGTAACATACCCGGATGCGCCCATCTCCATCGGCCCCATGAGGAAAAATCCGAGAGAGCAGGTGATAAGCCATGCAGCCAGCAGGGTTAGAGAAGCAGCCAGACAAACAAGAAAGTTGGATAGGTAGATGTGGCTCTGATTGTGTCCGACGGTCAGTTTGTTGCGGATGGTACCATCGGAATACTCGGTTCCGAGAAACAGGCTGGCAAACAGGGCGCAGTAGACACCCATCAAGGTTGCCTGATTAAAGTAATAATCCTCCAGGGTTAACCCGTAACCGCTTTCGGTCATAACTTCAAAAGACCGGGCGCTGTTGAGGATATTGACCAGAGACGCGATAATCACAGCAGCTAGCAAGCACCAGAAAAAACGGTCCTTCCGCAGCCTGGCAAAGTTGGCAGACAACAGCTTACCCATGGCTGCCACCCCCCACCAAAGACACGAAGTAGCTTTCCAGGCTTTCGTCCTTTTCTTCAATGGAAAGCACCTCACAGCCTTCCTTTGCCAGAGCCAGCGTCAGTTGGGAGATGTTGATTTTCGCGTATACATCTGCCTTGGTTTCGGAGAGCACCTTGTAGTCAATGCCCATACCGTCCAGCACCCGGGTCAGGGCGGTTACCTTGGTGACTTCCATGCGCATACATTTCCGGCAGGCATTTTCCAGTTCTTCGGCGCTCAGCTCCTTCACCATTTTACCGCCGTCGATGATGCCGTAGTGGGTGGCAAGGCGGCTCAGTTCGTCCAAAATATGGCTGGAAATGAGAACGGTCATCTGCCTTTCCCGGTTCAGCCGCAGGATCAGCTCCCGCATTTCGATGATGCCCTGGGGGTCTAAGCCATTGGTCGGCTCATCCAGAATCAGAAAGTCCGGGTCACCGGCAAGAGCGATGGCGATGCCCAGCCGCTGCTTCATACCCAGGGAGAAGTTTTTTGCCTTTTTCTTTCCCGTGTTGTGAAGGCCCACCAGCTTCAGAAGCTCCGGGATGGCGTCAAAGGAGGGCAGTCCCAGCACCCGGTACTGCTGACGCAGATTCTCCTCTGCGGTCATGTCCAGATAGATGGAGGGGGTCTCCACCACCGCACCCATCCGGCGGCGGGACTTGACGATATTTTTATCGATGTTTTTGATACCGTACAGGGTAAAGCTGCCGGAGGTAGGCTCCTGCAAGCCGCAAACAAGACGGATCAGGGTGGTCTTGCCTGCACCGTTGCGGCCCACGAAGCCGTAGATGGCTCCCTTAGGAACGTGCATGGTCAGATCGCCCAGGGCTTTGAAATGGCGGTATTGTTTTCCGAGATTCTCGGTGGTTAGGACATATTCCATAATCATTCGTCTCCTTTTCTGTGATGACCGCATTGTAAGGGCAAAAGGGAAAGGAAACGGTCAAGAAAAGCGTAAAGATTTCGTCAAGATTTTTCCGCCAGCCGAAAACCAATGCCCCAGACGGATTCGATCGTATCCTCGCCGCCAACATCCCGAAGCTTCCTGCGAAGGTTGCTGACATGCTGCTTGAGGGAGCTTTCTGTGCAGTCCTGGGTGTCCAAGCTGATCCTGTCCAACATGACAGACTTGGTAATGACCTGCCCCGGATTCTGCATCAGCAGCTTCAAAATGGCAAACTCTGTCTTCGTCAGCCGAATCTCGCTGTTCTTGACCCGCAGGGTGTGGGCGTTTAAATCCAACTGCAAATCGCCGACGATGATTCGGTCAGACAGATTGCTGCCAGCCTTGCGAAGCTGCACCGCAATCCGAGCCAAAAGCTCTGCGGTGTCAAAGGGCTTCGTTATGTAGTCGGCCGCGCCGCCCAGCAGCAGCTTGACCTTATCCTGCACATCCACCTTGGCGCTGACCACAATGGATGGGACACCCTGGATTTTGGGCAGCACTTCTTCCCCGGAAAGTCCCGGCAGCATCAAATCCAACAGCACCAGATCGGGCTTGTTCTGAGACAGTAGAAGCAGCGCCTCCGTGCCGGAGTATGCCCGTAGAATGTTGTAGCCCTCTCCCTGGAGCAGTTCTTCCAGCATATTTCCAATGTAAATGTCATCATCGATAATGGCGATCGTGTTCATAATGCACCTCAGAAGCCTTTGTTTTATTCTATTGTATCTGGTATTGAGAGCCGTTTCAAGAGAGGAATTCTTAAGAATTGTTTTCGGGCGATGCGAGAAATGCCGCCAGTACCGGCACCATTGGTGCCAGCACTGGCGGTTTTTCAGTTAGTCTGTACGTTTGTACTCTGTGACTGATTTCAGATAAGTCTCCGGGTCGCCATTCAGGATCAGATCTGCGTATGCGGATGGGTCATTGTAGATCAGCCAATCCAGTTCCGACCGCTGATACATGTTTTCCGCAACTTCATCTTCCACAGCTGGGCAATATATGGAGATCATGGAGCCGTCGGCGTATTTCACTTCTACGCTGGCAGTATCGATATTGAACGTACAGCTTACAACTTTTTTCATAACAGCCTCCTCAATGTAAATCACGAAATGTGTTGTTTTCCTTTGCGAGTTTGCTTGCAGCCTCCCGGCGTTCTTGTGAGTAGGGAGCGGTCAAGCGTATACTGATTCGCTCCTTTGCAATCTCGAACCACAGCCCACCCTGACCGTCATCGTCTGTTTGCCTGCAAAGCTCAGGGTATTCCTCTGCGAATGCCATCAGCCGCTTCTTTAGCTTAGAATCGTGGGTGTAGATTTCTGCGGTGGGGTCTTTGGCATTATAAAACACCTCTGTGACCTTTTGCTTTTTTGTAAGTCCTGTTTTCATAAAAATCCTCCTGAATTTGAGATTATTTCTCGGCTCTTGAGCCGGGAAAATGGGGTGTTTTTCCAATGGAAAGTGTTCGGACGATGTCCAGATCGTCCAAAACACTCCCATCGGTTTTTTCTTGAATTTATCGGGTCAAGACGGTTATTTTGTCAGCCTTGTCTCACGCTGCTTGGCAGGTCTGGATTCTTCCCGCTCCGTATGGAGAATCCGGTCGAGGAAGGCTCTGACTTTCTCCGGTGCCCGCTTGACTGCGGTGAGATAATCCTTGGTCTGCTCCAAAAGTTTTTCGTAACGATCCTTCCAGATACGGGCATCCTTCCGGGCAGAGGTCAGCTTTTGTTTCAAATCAGAAATCACGGCATCTGCAACAACACCTTTTCGGGCAAGCTGTTTCAAAGTTTCGCCCTCCTGTGGGGTCAGCTCTAATTTCCCGGTGAAGGTCTTTCTGCCCATGCCGTCAATCTCCGCAAGGGAGATAGCTGTTGTTTTCTGGACACGGGTTTTCTGTTCGATCTTCTGTAGCTGCTGCTCTTTCTTTTCCACCTGCGCTTCCAGACTTTCCAGACGGGCGGATTCCTGTGCAACCTTGAACTGAGTAACTGTAAGATGCTCCTCTGTGCTGGCACGTTCGCCACGCTCCACATCGGTGTAACCGGCGGCACGCATGGCGTTAAAGAAATCATCCTGGAGGATGCTGTAAGATTTTTGCAGAATCGGTTTTCCTTTTGCGGTCAGCATAGGATTTCCGTTCTCGTCCAGGGATGGCTGTGACTGCCACTTCTTACTGCTGCTGACCTGCATGATCGTTTCCTTCACAGTGCCCACCAGCGATTTGTCCTTGCAGCGTTTGCTCCATAAAATTTGCTTTTCAACTACCGGGACATACACAACATGGAGATGGTAGTGATACACATCCTCGCCCAGCGCTTCGGACATGGCCCGGTTCCGTTCATCGGCGTGCATCACGGCAGAGAGAACGAACTGCTCACCGCCCACAATTTCCACGGCGGCTTTGTAGGCATCAGCATAAAACTGTTTTGCAAATTCATAGCCGCCGTGATTGTAGAAGTAAGCGGAGTTCACATCAAAGACCAGCTCACCGTAGAGTTTGGCATCGTCTTTCAGACCACGGGTGGAGATGACACCGTCTGCTTTCATCTGCTCAAACATTTCCGTGTAGCTGCCGGTGGGCTTTTTGTAATGGACATTCCAATCAAGACGATCTGGTACAATATCCGGGTTCGTGTAAGAATCCTTTTCACGCTCATTGTGTCGTTGCGCATTGGTGATTTTGGAAGCGGTTAGGTTTTGGTTTCGTGCTATGGTACGGTCAATCCCGTCGTTTCTTGCCATAGGGCTCCTTTCTGCTGATATACAGCGGTGAGATTAGGAAAACGGAGAGAACGGCACTTTTTCAAAGTGTAATAACCCACTATGATACTTTCATCCGGGGGCTGCAAAGTATCGTGGGCTCTCCGAGGGGGAACGGGGAATGCGGCACTTGCGAGTGCCTCTGGGCGGCTTGCAGGTGGGATACAAACTGCAAATCCGCCCACGGACAACGGTGATTTCCAAAAAGATTTTTCAATCACCGCCGTCCGTCGCCTGAGAGAGAATCAAACTTCTCTCTCAGGCTTGTCCACGCTGAACTCTGCGGATTCATCGTGGGGACGGGGGATGCGAGGGGATGCGTGACGATTGTGTCGATGGTGACGATATTTTTGACACCGGGGGTGTCCCTAAAATATCGTCACGACCGTCACCATCGTCACGGCGAGGGTTGGATGCGCTTGAGAGAAACGATCCTTCCGGAGTGGGTACGGGCATTCTGGTAAACGATTCCATACTCATTTTCCAGTCTGCCTGTGTTCACATTGAGATACCGGGTAAAGGCGTTGGGCTTCATTTCCAGATTCAAAATCTGAACCAACTCCGTTGCAGTGCCTGTCCACTCTGCGTCCAGCCATCCATGGACCTTTTCCAAAATCGGGTCTGGCGGAACCTCACAGACTTCCGATTCCGCATGGTCGAGTTCCCAGATAAGCCGCTCCCGGTCACGAACCAGATACAGCTTCTGTTCCCCTTGATCGCGCCCCACGATATCCATCGTTGCATTCAAAGAAGCGCCCCGTTCCTTTTGCAGCAGGAACGCACCGTCAGCACATCCCAGCAGACCTGTGGTGCCGGAGATCATTTCAAACTTGTCGTTGGCAGGCTGCTTTCTGGTGTGATGCACCAGCAGCAGGCAGATTCCGTATTTGTCAGCGAACTGTTTCAGCTTGCCGACGATTTCATAATCGCCAGAATAGCTGTATGCATCTCCGCTGACCTCCCGAACCTTTTGCAGCGTGTCCACGATTGCCAATCGTGTATCGGGATGCTCCTTGAGAAACAGCTCCAACTGATCTTCCAGACCGTTGCCGATCTGCTTTGCGCAGGTTGCGAAGTGGAGTTCTTCTGTGCAGTCCACCCCGAACATACGGAACATCCGATCTTGCAGCCGCTTGTAATCGTCCTCCAGAGCCAGATAGAGGACTGTGCTTTTGTGAACGGGATAATCCCACAACGCCTGCCCGGTGCTGATGTGGTAAGCAAGCTGTGCAACCAGAAAGGATTTACCGACCTTGGGTGCACCTGCCAGCAGATAGGTTCCGGGGTAGAGCAGACCGTCGATGATTGGCGGCCTGCTGGGGTAGGTGGTTTCGTACAGTTCGTTTAGGGTCACGGTATGGAGGTAGGCGGGATTGTTGAGCCGGTCATAGAGCCTTTGAAATTCCAGAAAATTTTCCTGAGAAATTTCGCCAGAGGAATTGATTTCGCCTTCGCCTCCTGATATAATGCCAGTAGATTCATTTGAGATCGGCTGTTCCCCGTCTGCGCCAACAGGCGGAATCGGAACAGTCGTTTTTCTTTTTTCATCGACCATCCGTGTCCTCCTTCATTCCTTCCATGATTTTTGAGAGGAAGCGGATGACATCCAACAACTCGTCATCCGGGGCGGCACCGACTTCGATCCGCTGAAGCTGCGTGAGAATCTCCGCCATCTGATTCCGCAGGGCTTTGAACACCCTGGGGTTGCCCTGAACGACCACCTCCGTGTCCAGCAGACGCCGGGTGATATAGTCCTGCTTGGTCAGCCCGGAGAGTTTTACATAGGTGTCCAGAAGATCGGCTTCCTCCGGGGAGAGCCGGAAGGCGACCTGACGGCTCCTCCAACGGTTGTGCTTGTCCAAATTCTTTGCTGACATAATTATGCTCCTTCCTGTGTTCTTTCCATGTCCAGCTTATCTGCCATCTCCGTTTGACGGGATGGGAACAGATGGGCATAGTTGAAAGTGATGTCGATGCTTTCGTGGCCTACACGATCTGCAATGGCAACCGCCGAGAATCCCATTTCGATTAACAGGGAAACGTGGCTATGCCGAAGATCGTGGATTCTGATACGCTTAACCCCGGCTTGGGCCGATCCCCGATCCATTTCCCGGTGAAGGTAGTTCTTCGTAATGGGGAATATCCGTTCATCCGGTTCAATGCCATACAGGCTTTTGAGATAATCCTGCATTTCTTCACAAAGGAACTTGGGCATCTTAATGATGCGGTTGCTTTTCTCCGTTTTCGGTGGAGTGATGATGTCCCTGCCATTGATCCGCTGGTAAGATTTCGTGATAGACACAGTTCCCTTTGTGAAATCGAAATCAGCGGGCGTCAGTGCCAGCAGTTCGCCTTCACGGATACCACACCAATAGAGAACTTCAAACGCGTAGTAGGCGATGGGCTTGTCCATCATGACCTCTGCGAATTTCAAATACTCTTCCTTTGTCCAGAACAGCATCTCCCGGCTCTTGGATTTGCCCATATTACCGACCTTGGCAGCGGGGTTTTCACGAAGCCCATAGTATTTGACTGCATGGTTGAAAATGGCACTGAGCTGATTATGAAGGGTTTTCAAATACACAGGGGAGTAAGGTTTTCCCTTGGCATCCCGGTAGTTGATCATCTCGTTTTGCCAGTTAATGATGTCTTTTGGCATTATCTGGCTGATCTTCCGCTTCTTGAAATAGGGTAAGAGCTTGGTGTTGATGATGTTTTCCTTGGTGTGCCAGGTGTTTTCCTTAATGCGGCTTTGCATATCCTGCGTGTAGAGCTTTATGAAACTCTCAAAAGTCATATCCAGATCGGCGGTGGCCTTGTTCATCTGTTCCCGCTCCCATGCCTGCGCCTCCCGCTTTGTTTTGAAGCCGCGCTTCTGGGACTGTTTGCGCTGACCTGTCCAGTCAGTGTAGCGGTAGATGACCCGCCATGTGTTCGTTTTTTCTTCCTTATAAACTGACATCAGGCGTCCCTCTTTTCTTTTTCGCCATAGCAGAGTTTTTCCAGAAAGAATTTCCGGTTTACTCTGCCGGATATGGTCAGATACCCAAGGCTTTTCAATTCTGCATTGAGCTGCTGTACGATTTTGTAGGCATAGGATTTGGAAACGCCCAACTCCTTGGCTACTTCATCTACTCTCATAAAAGTGTTTTCGTTCAAATAAAGTACCTCCTGGTTTTGTCGTTGATTTTTTGATTGGTTTCTGAAAGAAGCATAGACTGACCCTGCCTACTTCGTAAGATTTTTCTACCCCTCCGAACCACCGGCAGCTTACCGATGCTCATTTCTCAATCTCCGATTGACTTACGAAGCCTCTCACCCTATTGCCTGCGACGGTTGTTATCACGCTCGGACTGTAGCTGGTGGGGAGTATTCTGCTCTCTGCTGTCGTCGCCGCCTCCGGGAGCTTCCCGGATTACTCGGAGCTGATTGTGAATCCTCCGATTTGGCTCATCGCTCATCACGATCATACAGAGAGGTCGTTATTCGGCGGAGCTTTATTCGATTGTCAAGGTGCCAGCGCACTGTTCAGGATTAAACGATTACTGAATCAGCACGGTCGTTTTCGATTGGCATTCCTCCTTCTACAATGAATTAAGCTAATTAGCTTAGCGTACCAGTATTATACTAAACATAATTGTTTATGTCAATAGGCTAATAAGCAAATATGTTTAATTCCATATTGACTATCTTAAACAGGTATGCTATATTCAGATTATCTCAAATGACAGGAGCTGCTGATTATGGCAATTGGCGAGAGGATCCACTTTTTCCGCAGTATGCGGGGTATGACACAGAAGTATTTGGGACAGTTAATGGGCTTCCCAGAAAAGTCAGCGGATGTGCGGTTAGCACAATATGAGACGGGGACACGAACACCCAAGGCGGATTTAATCAATTCACTGGCAAATGCTTTGGATGTATCTCCACTGGCATTGTCTGTGCCGGATATTGATTCTTACCTGGGCCTGATGCATACGCTGTTTACTTTGGAGGATCGATACGGTCTGAAGATCGATGAAGCTGATGGAGAAGTCTGCTTAAAGGTCGATGTCCGCAAGAATAACGACGCTGCCCGCCTGCACGAAATGCTCTGCGCCTGGAACCAGGCTGCTGCCAAGCTCAAAGCTGGGGAGACTACGCAGGAGGAATATGATCGCTGGCGTTACCGCTATCCTGAATTCGATACCACGCGGCGTTGGACAAAAGTACCTTCTCAGGTACTCAACAATATACTGATGGATGGAAACAAAGAGAATAATGACCAATAAGGGGAAAATAATGTGAGAAAGAAAAACACAAATATTTCCAGGTACATTAGCATCGTCGTAGGCCTGGCTGTAGTTCTTGTTGCATGTTATGTTTTGGTATATCTCTGCTTTAAGGATAATAGTGGAATTCCTGCTGGTGATGATTTGGAAAAGCGTGATTGGCTTTCCTTCCTTGGAGCATACTTATCTTTTGCCGGAACGCTTATCGTCAGCTTAGTAGCTCTCTTGGAGGGCTTATTTTACAGACGACGCGCTATAGCGGAGAATAGTGAAAAACGCAAAAAGGAAATTCAGCCAATCTTTTCAATTAAAATAAAGGCATTGGATACAGTATTACAGGGTTATGCCGAAAGCTTTTCATTGTCTGACCCGACTAAGAACAAAAGGCACAAGAACTTTACAATCGAGATACAAAATGTAAGTCTGTATCCGATAAAACATGTTATGGTATTTGACAAATACATTATTCAGCTTCTAAAATGCAACGAGCCCACGGAGTTACAATGTGCATACGAGGATTCGCCTGACTATACACACGAAAGTAAAAGACTAATTCGATTAGTTCAAAGCGATTATGAACGCGCTGAAAACGGTCTACCCAAATGGTTCAATATCAACTACGAAGATGTTGATGGGAACGATATGTATCAATCATTTGAATTACACGAATTTGATGGCGTGCAGTATTACTCATTGACTAAAACAGAAGATGTATAAAAAAGAGAGCTATCTGACTTCGTTTGAAATCAGATAGCTCTCTTTTATTGGAATAATGAAAATTGTTGCCAAAACGTTGCCACGAATCGTGGAAACGGCTACTTTCCCGGGTCAAGACCCGGCTTTTTCACATTTTGGATCATTCCCACTCAATCGTCCCAGTGGGCTTGGGGGTCAGGTCAAGCACTACGCGGTTGATGCCGTCAACCTCATGCGTGATGCGGGCGGTGATGTGGTGGAGAAGAGGATAGGGGATCTCTTCGATGGTGGCCGTCATGGCGTCGGTGGTGTTGACCGCGCGGATGATGGCGGGCCAGCCCTCGTAGCGCTTGCCGTCCTTTACGCCGACACTCTTCATGTCCGGCACGGCAATGAAGTACTGCCAGACCTTGCCGGCAAGACCATTTTTGTCAAATTCTTCCCGCAGGATCGCGTCGGCTTCCCGCAGAGCTTCCAGACGGTCACGGGTGATGGCACCGAGGCAGCGCACGCCCAGACCGGGGCCGGGGAAGGGCTGACGATAGACCATGCTGTGGGGCAGACCCAGCGCTTCGCCTACGACACGCACCTCATCCTTGAACAGCAGCTTGACTGGCTCCACCAGCTCGAAGGTCATGCCCTCGGGCAGACCGCCAACATTGTGGTGCGCCTTGACGCCGTGGGACTCCAGAATGTCGGGATAGATGGTTCCCTGCGCCAGAAAATCAATGCCCTCCAGCTTCTTCGCTTCGTCGTTGAATACCTCGATGAATTCCTTGCCGATGATCTTCCGCTTGGTCTCGGGGTCGGAGACGCCCGCCAGCTTGTCGAGAAAACGATCGACGGCATCCACATAGATGAGATTCGCGTCCATTTCGTCCCGGAAGACCTTGACGACCTGCTCCGGCTCACCTTTGCGCAGAAGACCGTGGTTGACGTGGACGCAGACCAGCTGCTTGCCGATGGCCTTGATCAGCAGCGCGGCCACCACGCTGGAATCCACGCCGCCGGACAGCGCCAGAAGAACCTTTTTGCTGCCTACCTGCGCGCGGATCTCCTCGATCTGCTGGGCGATAAAGGCGTTGGCGAGGGCGGGGGTCGTGATGCGTTCCATGGACTCGGGACGTACATTGCTTGACATTTTGGTTTCCTCCATTTTCTGCCTACCGGCGCGGCGGCCGGGTAGATAATGGCTTCATTATACCGGATAAAATGACTTTTTGCAATCTTTTTCCGGAAAAAGAAAAGGCGCTTTGTTGCAAAATGGAAATGCTATGGTATAATAAACGCAAAATCCGGAGAAAAATGGAGGGCTTATCATGGGAATGGTTGTCATCGGCGCGGTGTTTGTGGACATCAAGGGGTATCCCACGTCGGCGTTTATCCCCACTGGGCGGAACGCTGGGCGCGTGGAGCAGATTCACGGCGGCGTCGGGCGGAATGTGGCGGAGGACATCGCAAACTGCGAGCTTCGCCCCACCTTTGTCAGTCTCGTGGACGACAGCGGAACCGGCGTGGATGTTGTGCGCAAGCTGAAAAGCCACAGGGTGAACACCGACTATATCCGCAAGACCAGAAACGGCATGGGAACCTGGCTGGCAGTCTTCAACGACGACGGGGATGTGGCAGCGTCCATCTCCCAGCGGCCGAACCTGCTGCCCATTGCCCACACGCTGGAGCAGGACGGCGACGAGATTTTCCAAAACGCGGACAGCGTCGTCATCGAGATCGACATGGACAAGGAGATCGTCAAGCGCACCTTCCGGCTGGCGCAGAAGTATGGAAAGCCTGTCTATGCCGTGGTGGCGAATATGAGCATTGCGTTGGAAAGACGGGATTTTCTTCAGTCCACGGATTGCTTTGTCTGCAATCAGCAGGAGGCGGGAATCCTGTTTTCCGATGACTATTCCGGCAAGACCCCGGAGGAAATGATCCCCATTATTTCCGCGAAGGTGCAGGCCGCCCGCATTCCGGCCATGATCGTGACCATGGGCGCGGACGGTGCGGTGTATGCAAATCTTCACGGGGAGAGCGGCTACTGCCCCGCGAGAAAGCTGGAGGTGAAGGACACCACCGGCGCTGGGGATGCTTTCTGCGCCGGTGCGGCCATCGGCCTGACCTACGGCAAGGGTCTGAAGGAAGCCTGTGAGATCGGCGCCATGCTGGCGGCGTCCGTGATCGTGACCTCCGAAAGCGTTTGCCCCCGGTTCCGCCCGAGAGAGCTGGGGCTGGACATGGATGTAGAGGACTGAAGGAATGTACCGCCGTGTTTTGACCATGCAGGACATTTCCTGCGTCGGACAGTGCTCCACCACGGTGGCGCTGCCGATTTTGTCCGCCTGCGGTCTGGAAGCCTGCATTCTGCCCACCGCGCTGCTGTCCACCCACACCGGCGGCTTCGGCAAGCCCGCCGTGGTGCATTTCGACGGGGCGCTGACGGATATCTGGCACCACTGGCAGGAGAATGGCATTACGTTTGACGCGATCCTCGTGGGCTATCTTGGCAGTCTGGCGGCGGTGAAAGCGGCGGGAGAGATCATCGACCGGCTGCTTGCCCCCGGCGGCGTTGCCATCGTTGACCCGGCCATGGCGGATAACGGAAAGCTGTATTCCGGATTTGATGAGGATTATGTCCGGGCGATCGGTTCGCTGGCCGGGAAGGCGGACATCATTCTGCCCAATGTCACGGAAGCGGCGATTTTGTCAGGTTTACCATATCAGGAAAATATTGGCAGAAATTATGTTAACCAACTGCTGAATGGGCTGAATCACCCCTGCGCCGTGCTCACCGGCGTTGACTTCGATGAGGACAGCACCGGCATTGTCCTGCAAGAGGGAACGGTGCAGCACGAATACCGCCACAAACGGATAGGGACGGGCTGCCACGGAACCGGCGATATTTTTGCCGCTGTCTTCACCGGAGCGCTGATGCAGGGGAAAAATCGGCTGGATGCGGCGAAAATCGCCGCGGATTTCACCTGCCGGTGCATTAAGAATACGGTGAACGCCCCTGCCCATTGGTACGGCGTCAAATTTGAGCCGCTTCTGCCGGAGCTGATGGAAATGCTGGGGCGGTAAAAAGAACGTCAGCGCTCAAAAATTTTTTTGAAAAACCTCTTCCATTTTTGCATAGAATGGTGTAAGATTATGTAAACTAATGGCGTAATGGAAGAGGGGCGCATATGGAGGAACAGATTTACAGACAGCCTCGCAGAAGCGGGAAAAAGTGGATATTGATCATTGCTGCAGTGTTTGTCCTGCTGCTGAGCGCGGTGGCCTTTGTTCTCACCGCAAACCGGCTTTCTCTTTCCGTGGAGCTGGACGGCGAACCGGAAATGATGCTGGAATACGGCGGGCATTTTCAGGACCCGGGAGCACACCTCTGCGTCCGCGGCTCGCTGCTCTGGAAGGACGGCATGTCCCCGGAGGATGTTTCTGTCGACATTCAGGGCAAGGTCGATGATGAAAAAACGGGGAAATATATCCTCACCTACGCGGCGGATTACCGGGGAATGCACGCCGAGGCACAGCGCATCGTGCGTGTCGTGGACACGGTATGCCCGGAAATCATCCTAGCGCCCGACACGGGCGGGACGCTGCTTCCCGGCACGCCCTATCAGGAGGCGGGCTACAGGGCCATCGACAATTATGACGGCGACATCACCGACCGGGTGGTTCGGTCGGAGGAATACGGAAAGATCATTTACGCGGTAACGGATTCCTCCGGAAATCCCGGCTACGCGGAGCGGGAGGTGCCCTATTACGACCCGATCCCGCCGGAGATCACGCTGGAGGGCGACGCGGATATGGCCATCACCACCGGTACCTTCTATCAGGAGCCGGGGTACTCCGCGCTGGACAACGTGGACGGCGACCTGACCCAGCAGGTGCAGGTAGACGGCGAGGTGGACTGGCTGACGCCCGGAACCTACAGCGTGACCTACACCGTGACCGATGGCTATAAAAACACGACCACCGTCACAAGAACCGTGGAGGTGCAGGCAGTTCCCCGGCCCGAGGTCGTATGGCCGGAGGGAAAGGTCATTTACCTGACCTTTGACGACGGCCCCGGCCCCTATACGGAGCAGCTGCTGGACGTGCTGGACAGCTACGGCGTGAAGGCAACCTTCTTTGTCACCAACCGGGGCTACGGCGAGATGATGAAGGAGATCGTGGACAGGGGACACAGCATCGGCATTCACACCATGTCCCACGTTTATGAGCGCATTTATGCCAGTCCGGAGGCGTATTTTGCGGATCTGCTGGGGATGCAGGACGTTATTTACCAGAATACCGGGGTCAAAACCACCCTGATGCGCTTCCCCGGCGGCAGCTCCAACACCGTCAGCGCCCACAGCTACGTGGGGCTGATGAGTCTGCTGACCCGGGCGGTGCAGGACGCGGGGTTCCAGTATTTCGACTGGAACGTGGACAGCAACGATGCAGGCGGCGCGAAAAAGGCGCAGACGGTTTTCAACAACGTAACGGCAGGCGTCAGCCATAACCGCGTCTCTGTGGTTTTGCAGCATGACATCCACGATTTCAGCGTGGACGCGGTGGAGGACATCATCGTCTGGGGACTGAATAACGGCTATTCCTTTGAACGCCTGACGGAAACCAGTCCCGGCGTTCACCACGGAGTACAGAATTAAATCGTAAAAACAGCCCGGTTCGGCGTATACCGAACCGGGCTATAATGCTTTATGGGAAGCTTACTTTGCTTCTTTCGGATCGTTCTGCTTCCGGGCGTTGGTGCGGCCTTCGGGGCGAATCTCGCCCACGGCCAGCAGGGAGCGCTTCGTCAGCGTGGGGCCAACCAGCTCGTAAACCAGCACGGCGAACAGCACGACATTTCTCGCCAGCGCGCCGTCGGAGAGGGAGGCGGCGGTGATGGCCATACCCAGCGCCACACCGGCCTGGGGCAGCAGCGTGATGCCCAGGTGATCCACAATGGACTTCGGCTCCTTGGTGATGCGGCAGCTCAGGTTCGCGCCGCAATACTTGCCGGCGGAGCGGGCGATAATATAGATGATGCCGACGATCAGGGTCACGGGCTGGGACAGCACGTTGAGGTCAAGCTCCGCGCCGGAAATGACGAAGAACAGGATGTTCAGCGGCATCGTCCAGCCGTCCACACGCTCCATCAGTTCCTCGGAGGTGGGGCAGACGTTGCAGAAGATGGTGCCGGTCATCATGCACACCAGCAGCAGGGAGAATCCGCAGTGGACGGGGCCGATCTGGAATTCCAGCATACTCAGACCCACCGTCAGCATGACGAAGGCGACGGACAGGGACATACGCTTGCTGCGGGAATGGAAGAACCGCTCCACCCAGTGGAGCAGCAGCCCCATAAAGCCGCCGAGACCAACGGACAGAAGAATTTCCACGATGGGTTCGACGACCACGGCCAGCACGCTGACCTGCCCGTTGGACAGCGCCGTAGCGATTCCAAAAGACACGGAGAACAGCAGCAGACCCACGGCGTCGTCCAGCGCGACCACCAGCATCAGCAGCCGGGTCATGGGGCCGTCCGCCTTGTACTGGCGAACCACCATCAGCGTGGCGGCAGGGGCTGTCGCGGCGGCGATGGCACCCAGAGTGATGGCGCAGGGGACGGAAATGATGTGGGGGAAGAACAGATGCAGCAGCAGAAGTATGACATCCACGACAATGGTGGTGATCACGGCCTGCAAAATGCCGATGATGATTGCCCGGGAGCCGATGGTACGCAGCTGGCTCAGACGGAACTCGTTGCCCATAGCAAAGGCAATAAAGCCCAGAGCAGTCTGGCTGACGATGCTGAGGACGTTCACTTCCTCAAGGGTGTTGAAGCCAAGTCCGGGAACGTTCAGCCGTCCAAGGAAGAACGGCCCGAGAAGCAGTCCGGCGACCAGATAGGCCGTGACAGCGGGAAGATGTAGCAGACGGGTAAGGCGGGACATGAGCAGTCCGCCGACCAGCGCTACGGCTAAACCAATCAGATAAATTTCCATAATAATATTCCTCTTTTTCAAAATTCCAACCTCGGTATCATACCATTCTGCGCAGTTCGGCGCAAGTCGAAATCCCGCCAAAGATTTGCGCCTTTTCGGCAATGAATTGTGCAATATTATATATTGCATAGTTTGAAAAGGAAAAATGCCTCGCCCCGTCGAAAAGGGAGAGGCAGGCCGATATGGATGGGGAGTCAGCGCTCGCTGGGGCCGCCGTCTCCTTTTTCAAAGATCAGATCGTCCAGATCGGCGTAGGGGTCGTCACAGCTGTACATGGTTTCACCTTCCTTCCGGGGCGGCAGTCTGCCCTCGCGCAATGCCGCCCGAAAACGCTACCTGACAGTATATGCTTCTCGAAGCAAAAAAAGTGACGTATTTTCTTGACAGACAAGAAAAATTTAGGTAGAATACAGAGGCATATGCACCAGTAGCTCAGTTGGATAGAGCGACCGCCTCCTAAGGTTATCCTCGAACACCCGCCTCGGGCCTCAAGGTGTATGGTTGGAAGTACAAAAAAGAGGTCACAATTTCATACGCCCCAATAGCTCAGTTGGATAGCAGCGATCGCCTCCTAAGCGGCAGATTGTTCGATTCCTTCGAGCAGTGAAAATTGCATAAAT
>ENA-UOJJ01002021-UOJJ01002021.1-human-gut-metagenome-genome-assembly--contig:-CS66-NODE-2021-length-27371-cov-5.397642_pt1 | contig 27371 bp, 28 predicted proteins | sample MGYA00242343_ERZ723890 | MGnify/ENA metagenome assembly ERZ723890
AAGTCCCGGCTGTTCCTTTCGCGGCGCAAGGGCTATCCGCTGCACAGTTACCAACGGATGAATCTCCGTCTTTCTTCCATATCCTCCAGTCAGCACATGAATCGCTCCGACAGATTCTCCGGTTCGAACCCAGAGGTCTCTGTCCACCCGGGTCTGACATGCCAGAACCTCGCGCTCTTCTTCCCCTTGTCCATGACACCATACCCGGCATTTTCCGCACTTTCCTTCCCCGCCGCAGGGAGCATCCGGATGCATGCCCGCTTCTATCATAACTCCCAGCAGTGTCTTTCCGGCATTCACTTCCATGGCCTTCTGTTCTTTTTCCCATCGAACCCAGTATGTCATATACGATTCCAACCTCCGAACGACTTTTTCTCTATTATAGCTCCTGCCATATGCTTTCGCTGAAGTTTTTATTTCCGTATTAATTTTTAATTTTGAAAAAGCCGACACAGTCCTTCCTGCATCGGCTTTTTCTCATACATACATAACGTCTTTATGCGGCCAGCTCCTTTGCCTTCTCAGCAGCGGAAGCAGCATCTGCCGTGTAAGCATCTGCGCCGATTTCATCTGCGAACTCCTGCGTGATGGGCGCTCCGCCTACCATAATCTTGATATTGCTGCGGAAATCCTCAGCTGCCAGAGCAGCTACAGTATCCTTCATCGCCGGCATCGTGGTCGTCAGCAGAGCGGACAGACATACGATCTTAACGTCAGGATTCTCCTTCACAGTCTCAACGAACTTCTCAACCGGTACATCAACACCAAGGTCGATCACTTCAAAGCCTGCGCTCTCCAGCATCATGGCAACCAGGTTCTTGCCGATATCGTGAAGGTCACCGGCAACAGTTCCGATGATCAGCTTGCCTGCGGATACGGTATTGTCGCCAGCCAGATGGGGCTTCAGGATCTCTACGCCCTTCTTCATGGCACGAGCAGCTACCAGCATCTCGGGAACGAAGATTTCGTTTCTCTTGAACTTCTCGCCTACAACTCCCATCGCGTCAATCATGGTATTCAGGATCTCGGGAGCCGGAGTTCCCTCATCCAGTGCTCCCTGTACGGCCGCACCAATCAGCTTTGCTTTTCCACGTTCGGTCAGATCTGCAACTTCCTGTAATTTCGACATAATAAAAATCCTCCTCTACTTCTTTTTCTTCTTTACTCTTCTTCTATTTTGCCTGATGATGGATCAACAGCCGAAGTCGGCTTATTGCTTCACCGGGCCGATCAGGCCATCCCGGTATGCGCCAATGTATTCCATGCAGTAATCATCCAGGCCAAGCAGCGCTTCCGTGGCATAGATCAGTCCCAACATGTCACGATTCGTCGGATCAAGAATCGCGCTGTCCAGTCCATAGTTCATAGCCAGTACCAGGAAGCCCTGATTGATTAGCTTACGAACCGGCAGGTTAAAGGAAATGTTGCTGACTGCCGCCGTAATATGGATACTGGGATACTGCTTGCGTACTGACTGGATGACTTCCGTATTGGTCTCAATTCCGTTCTCCGATGTGCAAAGCATCTCTACCAACGGATCAATATGGATGCGGTTGGGAGCGATGCCATATTCTTTGGCTTTTGCCATAATCTTGTCAAAAACCTTCAGACGGTCTTCCGCACATTTCGGGATTCCGGTATCATCAGAAAGAAGTGCGATGACTTCCCATTTCTCATTTCCTTCCTGCGCCATAATCGGAAAGATCGTATCCAGCTTGTTACCTTCGCCGGATACAGAGTTAAACAGACCAGGGCGCTTGCAGAATTTGTAGGCTTCCGCAAGCACTGCAGCACTGGGGCTATCTACAGAAATCGGAAGATCAGATACTTCCTGAATGCAGTCGATCATCCAGTGAAGAGTCTCTACTTCTTCTGCTTCGGGAACGGATGCGCAGCAATCCAGGAAGGTTGCTCCTGCGGCTTCCTGCATTCTGGCTCTGTTCTTTATAAATTCCGCATCTCTCTTGGCGATCGCTTCAGCGACCGAAGGGATGGAACCATTGATTTTTTCACCAATAATAATCATCTCGATATAACCTCCCATTCGTTTTGTAAGTTTATTTTAACAACATTTCCCTGGATTGTGAATCCGGCAAAGCGGCGGGATTTTTTTGTTCCTTTCCTACACTTTGTAGGATTAGTTGTTTTTCCTGAAAAAGTTCGCCTGAACCGGATTCCGGGTACGAAAAAGGAGCCCGGCTCTCGCCGGACCCCCACAGGAATACTGATTCTCTTTATAACTTTATTTCTTCGTCTTGTTGAATCCGGATCTCTTTCTCTGCAGAGGATCCAGGATCTTCTTGCGGATACGCAGATGCTCCGGCGTAACCTCCAGCAGCTCATCCGTATCAATGAACTCCAATGCCTGCTCCAGGCTCATTACCTTGGGCGGCGTCAGCTTCAGCGCGTCATCGGAACCGGAAGCACGGGTATTCGTCAGCTGCTTGCGCTTGCACACATTGACCTCGATATCCAGGTTCTTCGGGTTCTGGCCAACAACCATACCGGAGTAAACTCTCTCGCCCGGGCCGATGAACAGCAGACCGCGCTCCTGCGCATTGAACAGACCGTAGGCAACCGCCTCGCCGGTCTCAAATGCGATCAGAGACCCCAGCGTGCGGTACTGAATGTCTCCCTTGTAAGGGCCGTAGCCGTCGAACAGCTGATTCAGAATACCGTTGCCCTTCGTATCAGTCATGAACTCATCGCGATAGCCGATCAAACCGCGGGACGGGATGGAGAACTCCAGACGGGTATAGCCGGTGCCGGAGGGATTCATGTTCAGGAGCTCGCCCTTGCGCATGCTCAGCTTCTCGATAACTGCGCCAGAGAACTCGTCCGGTACATCCACATATACCAGTTCCATGGGCTCCAGTTTCTTACCGTTCTCATCCTCTTTGTACAGAACTTCCGCCTTGCTGACAGCGAACTCATAGCCCTCACGGCGCATGTTCTCAATCAGTACAGACAGATGCAGCTCGCCGCGCCCGCATACCTTGAACATATCCGCGCTCTCGGTCTCCTCCACACGAAGGCTGACATCTGTATTCAGTTCGCGGAACAGGCGGTCACGCAGGTGACGGGAAGTCACATACTTACCTTCCTGACCGGCGAACGGGCTGTCATTTACAATGAAGTTCATGGACAGCGTCGGCTCCGAAATCTTCTGGAAAGGAATCGGTTCCGGATGCTCCGGAGAACATAACGTATCGCCGATGTGAATATCCGCAATACCGGAAATCGCTACGATCGAACCGATCTGCGCCTCGTTTACTTCCACCTTGTTCAGGCCATCAAACTCATACAGCTTGCTAATCTTTACCTTCTTGAACTTGTCAGGATCATGTGCATTTACCAGAGCAACTTCCTGGTTCACTTTCAGGCTGCCGTTGTCCACCTTGCCGACACCGATACGGCCAACGTAGTCGTTGTAGTCGATCGTACTGATCAGAACCTGTGTGGGCTTCTCCGGATCGCCTTCGGGAGCCGGGATATAGTCCAGGATCGTCTCGAACAGCGGAATCATGTTCACGCGCTCATCGTCCAGGCTTCTTGCGGCCCATCCGGCCTTTGCGGAAGCAAAGAGAAACGGGCAGTCCAGCTGCTTGTCGTTCGCATCCAGCTCCATCAGAAGCTCCAGAACCTCATCGATAACTTCATTCGGGCGGGCCTCCTCACGGTCTACCTTGTTGATGCAGCAGATGACATCCAGGTTCAGCTCCAGCGCTTTCTTCAGCACAAATTTTGTCTGGGGCATTGCGCCTTCGAAAGCGTCAACCACCAGGATAACACCGTTTACCATCTTCAGGACACGCTCTACCTCGCCGCCGAAATCCGCATGGCCGGGAGTGTCAATAATATTAATCTTAGTATTCTTGTAGTATACCGCCGTATTCTTGGACAGGATAGTGATACCGCGTTCACGCTCGATATCGTTCGAGTCCATGACACGCTCCTGCACTTCCTGATTTGCACGAAAGACACCGCTTTGCTTCAGCAGCTCATCCACCAGGGTCGTCTTACCGTGGTCAACGTGGGCGATAATAGCAATATTTCTTACATCTTCTCGCTTCATGTTCATGATTTTTTTTCTCCGTTTCGCAAATACACATCCATCTGTGGAAATGGAATATGAATGTTATGGTTATCAAATGCCAGTTTTACGTTCTCAGTTGCCTCCCACTGGGACGCCAAGTACTTGTCCGCCGGAACCCAGGCCCATCCGCCCAGAATCACAGCGCTGTCCGCCAGTTCATCCACAAAGATATGAACCGGTTCTTCCTTCAGGCGGCAAGTGATATTCTCCATAACGTCCTTCATCACCGCCTTGGCATTCAGAAGATCCTCCTCATATCCGATCGATACTTTTACAGAAATCCTTCGACGCCCTTCTCTGCTGTAATTCGTCAATGAACTGTTCGCCAGTGCTCCGTTCGGAATCACGACCGTCTTCTCATCCATCGTCTTAAGTGTCGTATAGGTCAGTCCCAGACTCGTAACTACGCCCTCGTTCTGATGCGTGTCTTCTTTAATATAATCCCCCACCTGGAACGGCTTGACGAACATAATCAATACGCCTCCGGCAAAATTACTGAGCGCACCTTGAAAAGCCAGACCGATCGAGAGTCCCGCCGAACCGATAATCGCTACGACCGATGACGTTGCATAGCCGACGGACTCACACATGATCATCACCAGGACAAAATACAGGATAAAACGAAGCACCTGGATCAGTACACCGCGCACCATAGTCTCCAGATGCGAGCGCTCCAACATCCGTTCAATCAGCCGCAGAAATACCCGAATCAGCTGCCGGCCGACCAGAAAAATGACTATCAGCTTCAGAATATCCAGTCCGAAGCCAATCAGACCTGGAAGTATCTTGTCAAACCATGTGATTGTCTCTGTCACTTTATCGCTGGCCGCCCCTGCTACATCGGTCAGCGTTGATGCCGGTTCCATCAGATAAAACACCGGTTCCCACGCTCCTTTCGTACTTGCTGCGCATTTTGCACTTCAAACTTCACCATCATATCATTTTCCGGGATTGATGACAAGACTCTGCGCTTTCTGTCCGATAAATTTTTTTATTTTCACAAAAGATTTTCATTCTATTAAAAGCTGTGCTATACTTAACTGAAGTTCTGACAACTGCATCTGCCTGCTGTCATGAACAACAAGAACGGATTTAAGAGAGGAGTTTGTTACTATGAATGAACTATTGTCACTCTTCCTTACTTTCGCCCGCATCGGAGGGCTGACCTTCGGCGGCGGCTACGCCATGCTTCCCATGCTGCAGAAGGAAGTCGTGGAGGCGAAGCACTGGGCGACAGAAGAGGAACTGATGGATTATTACGCCATTGGTCAGTGTACCCCTGGCATTATCGCCATAAACACAGCCACCTTTATCGGCTATAAGCAGAAGGGACTCGCCGGCGCACTTTTCGCTACTTACGGCGTGGTCGCTCCGTCCTGGGTCATCATTATGATCATCGCCGCCTTCATCAGCAATTTCGCCGATCTTGCTATCGTGCAGAATGCCTTTGCCGGCATCCAGGTCTGTGTTGTCGTACTGATTCTGAACGCGGTCATCAAGCTTGCGAAAAAATCTGTGATCGACATTCCAACTGCCGTTATCTGCATTGCCGTCGCACTGCTGTCCATTGTAACGGATCTCTCCCCGATTGTCTTCGTAATCGCGGCAGGCGTTCTCGGTGTTGTGATCCAGTCGCTGAAAGCAAAGGGGGCAAAATCATGATCTATCTGACTTTATTTATTGAATTTTTCAAGATTGGACTCTTTGCGATCGGCGGCGGACTGGCGACACTTCCCTTCCTGCAGGATTTCGCGGCGCGTACCGGGCTGATCACATCCGCGGATATCGCAAATATGATCGCGATCTCGGAGTCCACACCCGGCCCGATCGGCATTAACTCCGCGACATATTTCGGCTATCAGATCGGTGGTGTTCCTGGCGGCATCATCGCGGTTGTCGGCCTGGTTACGCCTTCGATTATCATTATTATTCTGGTCAGCCAGTTTCTGAAGAAGTTCAAGGAGAATCGCTATGTGCAGGGCGCTTTTTACGGACTTCGCCCGGCTTCCACCGGCCTGATCGCAGCCGCCTGCTTTAGCGTCATGCAGATCGCGCTTTTCAGCCAGGATCTGTTCGCGCAGACCGGCGTGTTCACGGATCTTTTCCAATGGAAGCATATCCTGTTGGCCGTCATCTTGTTCTTCGTGATTAAGAAGACGAATAAACATCCGATCATCTATCTTGCGGCATCTGCCGTGATCGGCATTGTCTTCCATTTTGCCGGAGTATAGCACCCATTCAAAAAGCCCGCCAGTGCAGATCCATCAGGATTGCCTGGCGGGCTTTTCTCAGATATTCTCAGCCTCAGACGTAAATGTAATCATTCAATACCGGCTGTAAGCCGCCTTCCTCCATATCGTGATACATTTTTTCGAAGGAACGGCCATCGTTGATCTCGAACTGCTCATCACCAACATCGCTGTCCTCCTTGCCTTCATATTTCTCCTCATGATCACCGATCCCGGTAGAAACTCCGGCGGAAACCTTCGTGGCACAGATCTTCGTGATGCCGTCGCGGAAAGCCGCACTTTCCCGGCTGGATACTGTGATTCCTGCAAAGGGCAGGAAAATCCGGTAGGCACAAAGCACCTGACAGAGTTCTTTCTCTCCGACGTCACGCGGATTGATCTTATCGTTATTCACGATCGGACGAAGTCTCGGACAGCTCAATGAAAGCTCTGCGTGCGGATATTTCCGATTGATGTAGTAGACATGCAATGCCGTCGCCAGCGCGTCCTTCCGAAAATCATCCAGTCCCAGCAGTGCGGAGAATCCAGCCCCGCGCATGCCACCCATCAGAGCGCGCTCCTGCGCGTCGAAGCGATACGGCCACACCCTCTTGTGCCCCATCAGATGAAGCGTCTCGTATTTATCCGTGTTGTAAGTCTCCTGGAATACCGTGACATAATCCACACCACACTCGTGAAGATACTGATACTCATCCACATTGACCGGATAGATCTCGATGCCGATATTCCGGAAATATTTCCGGGCGATCTTTACGGCTTCTCCGATGTATTTTACATCCGAATACGCGCGGCTCTCGCCGGTCAGAATCAGGATTTCCTCCATACCGGTCTTCGCGATGACCTGCATCTCGTGCTCGATTTCTTCCATGGAAAGCTTCTTTCTGCGGATTTTGTTATAGCAATTGAAGCCGCAGTATACACAGTAATTCTGGCAGTAATTGGCGATGTACAGCGGCGTAAAGATATAGACGGTATTACCGAAATGATTCTTCGTGATCTCCTCTGCTTTTCTCGCCATCTGCTCCAGATAGGGAGCGGCTGCCGGGGACAGCAGCGCCTGGAAATCCTCGATGGAACAGCTCTCCGCGGAGAGAGCGCGCTCCACATCCGAAGCCGTGTACTGCTCGCAATCGTATGCTTTCCTGGCAGCCAGGACCTTATCCTTGATATCCGACTCGATCACCTGCATGCCTTCCATATATTTCATATGATCGGTACGAAAAGACGCATCCTGCTCCAGACGGTGCTTGCGCTTCAATGCTTCCGGCGGCATCTCATCGCTGTCAACAAAATAGACCTGATTTTCTTCATTCATTTTCGTTCTTCTCCTGTATTCCTGTCTTTTTCGTCACGCAGCTTCAACGAAGGAATCCCGTCAGAGGATCCGACGCGCTTCCTCCTCTTGCCAGTACGCGGCCCATGCCGGTCAGATATGCCTTACGTCCGGCTTCGATTGCCAGCTTAAAGGCGGAGGCCATCGCCGGTACATCTCCTGCGGTTGCGATCGCTGTATTCGCCATGATCGCAGCCGCTCCCATCTCCATCGCCTCGCAGGCCTGGGAAGGCTTGCCGATTCCGGCATCCACGATGATCGGCAGGTCGATCTCATCGATCAGCACCTGGATCATCGCCCTTGTCGCCAGTCCCTTATTGCTTCCAATCGGCGCTGCCAGCGGCATGACAGCTGCCGCTCCGGCACTCTGAAGATCTCTGGCAACATTCAGATCCGGATTCATGTACGGCAGGACAATGAAACCTTCCTTCGCCAGAATCTCGGTCGCCTTTACTGTCTCCTGATTATCCGGAAAGAGATACTTGGCATCACGCATGATCTCCACCTTCACGAAATCTCCGCAGCCCATGGCACGGCTCAGTCTTGCGATCCGCACCGCCTCCTCCGCATTACGCGCGCCGGAGGTATTAGGGAGCAGCGTTACGCCCTCCGGGATATGATCCAGGATGCTCTCGCTCTCCTGAGTATTGGCACGGCGAAGCGCCAGTGTAATGATCTCCGCACCACCCTGCTCGATGGCTGCCTTGATCAGATTCATGTTGTATTTTCCAGATCCTAAGATAAAACGGCTGTGAAATTCTTTGCCGCCCAGCATAAATTTATCTTCCATGTTAACGTATTCTCCTTTTCTGTCATCACACTTTGTCTGTTCGCTCTGTATTTCTCTCCGACATGTCCGGCCGCGCTCTTTTCTGGTGTTTTCCTTCAACTCTCCATCAAAAGCTGAAGCACTTTGTTTGCCTGGTGCGCTGCGCAGGCCGCTACCCGCGGCGCAATCAGTCCGATTCCGTTGCCAACATCTGTTTTGCGGTCACCGCATACATACAGACGCCTCATCAGTTGCGCCGTCTGAATTTCATTCGTGTTCCCATAGCCTGCCATACCGTTCCCCGATACAACCATCGTATCCGGGCACTGCGTTAAAAGTTCCCGGACAAGCATCGCTTTCTGATCCGGCCGGTCAAAAGCTTCGCAGACAATCGGATAATCCGCAAACAGCGCCTTCACATTCTCCGGCGTCACACGGACACATACGGATTCATACTCCAGATAGGGATTGATCTGGTTCAGAATCTCCGGAAGTGCCTCCGCCTTCGGCTTTCCCAGCTGTGGAATCAGGTACATCTGCCGGTTCAGGTTCGTCACATCAACGACATCAAAATCCACCAGCAGCAGTTTTCCGACTCCGCTTCGCGCGAGCATCACCGCGATATTCGAGCCAAGTCCGCCCAGACCAGCCACTGCCACACGGCCGCCGCGAAGCTTTCTCCGCATCTCCTTCGGAAATCGGGCGTCAAAGGCACGATCCAGCTCCTCGCGGGAGATCCGCTCCTGCATCATTGCTCGAATACCATAGTTCAATTTCTGATCGGAAATAACTACGGCTTCCATCCCCTGCTCTCTTACGCCCGATTCCGGCGTTTTGCTTTCACTCATCATCAGCCTCCTCCTACAAATCGAAGAATTTCGATCGAATCTTCATCCTGAATGATCACAGCTTCCAACTGATCCTGCGGTACAATCTCAAGATTCCGCTCTACTACAACCCGGCTGCTGTCATAACCCGTTTCCATCAGGTACTGAAGCAAAGGTTTCCCTGATGCCGAAACATCTTCTCCATTAATCACTGCCATAACCGATATTCCTCCCTCCTCTGATCCTGCGAACTGCTCCGTCATTCCGCATTTTATAAAGTACAGTGCTCTCAAAATGCTTATACTCAACTCCACTTACACTTCATAGCTCTGAATCATTATAAAAACGCCTGCGGACAATCAGGATATCCACAGGCGCTTGCTATTGATATATTTCTATAAAAACAGACGCCGGGAGATACCGCAGTATCAGTATAATCCGGCGCCTTTTAATATTGTGAAAAGTGGTGCCCACAGTTCACAGAAAACAGAGACATCAACTACAGAAAAGGACTGCATGCCAAAGCGCATACAGCCCATGAATGGCTTGTATTTCCCTACGTTGGCATTATCCAAATCAGGTTTCAGGTCAAGACAAATAAAGTCTCCTCTCAGCCCATCTTCTTGAGCTCCCTATTTTCGTTTCTATTCTACACGATTTATTAATTATTTTCAAGTCCTATTTTATATATTGTCTTATTTCTGAAGCTGATAGAGTTCTCTGCTTCCCAGCGAATTCTCCAATACTCGCCAGCGCAGAGCAGACGCACGAACCGCAATTCCATCATAATCGAAAGAAATTTCCTTCAATATACGCCCCGCTCACGTATTTCAGCTCTTTCAGGCAACTGTCATGGAAATAAGCAAGTCTTTCCATAAACTCTGTAATATCGTTACTATTTTTTACTTCATTCCACATTCGCACTCTCCCTTCCTATCTTCAGATACAGAAACAACGCTTCGACATTTTCACATAATAATGCTTTTGCATGCAACGATCAAATAATTTTGGGTATTTAATCCGTTCTACTCCTTGTCAAAACATTTGTTCTGTGTTATTCTTAATATACATACCCGTAATATTCCTTCTTTCCAGGAAGGAAACATATATGAATCAATCCAATGAACAATGGCGCAAAGATGCCCACCAGAAGGATCTTCAGCGTCTGCGCGGATTCCGTCCGATTGATGACACGTTCATGCGTGGACTGTTCCGTGAGAATCTGCCTTTGGCTGAGCTTGTACTCCGTATTATTACTGGAAAGCCAGATCTCGTCCTGACGCATTGCGAGACTCAGGCCGATATGAATCGGGTTACCGGCGCCAGGTCAATCTGTCTGGATGCGTACGCAACCGACAGTGCCGGTAAGAAGTACGATCTCGAGATTCAACGAGCCGATGAAGGCGCCGGACATCACCGTGCAAGATATCATTCAAGTGTGATCGACGTAGAGAACCTTGATAAAAGTCAAGATTTCGATGAACTTCCGGATTCTTACGTCCTCTTTATCACAGAAAAAGATTACTATAGAGCCGGGAAACCGCTTTATGTGATCCGACGCATGAATCTTACGCTGGGAACTCCGTTTGAAGATGGAACTTGTATTCTATACGTGAATGGAGAATACCGCGGCAATTCTGATCTTGGTCGATTGATGCATGACTTTAACTGTAACAATGCCGACGATATGTATTTCGATCTTCTCGCTGAGAAGACCCGCTATCTGAAAGAAAATCAGGAGGGAGTGAACGAAATGTGCAGAGCAATGGAAGAACTCAGAGAGGAAAGTTTTGAACGAGGCCGCGAGGAAGGCCGTGAGCTGGGTCTGGAAGAAGGTCATCGGAATCAGGCTCTGACAACTGCTAAGAACCTGGCTCGGCTGGGAATGTCGGTTGAGCAGATCGCAGGGGCAATCAATTTCAGCCCGGAGATTGTATCCGGCTGGCTTACATCTGACTCGATTCCTGAATCTGCGAATTAGGACGAAAATTTCAGAATGAAAAAACCTCCCGCTGTAATTATCCTTTTGATCGTTACAGCGGGAGGTTTCGTTTTATCAATCATGGCCTAAAGCCCCTGTCTTCAGGCATAAGGAATATCAAAGTCCGTAATCCGCTCCCAGCTTTTTGAAGTAAGGCAGTGAATTGATGATAGTCTCATAGGATACGCAGTAAGCCAGGCGCACATAGCCGGGGCAGGCGAAGGAACTGCCGGGTACCATGAGAATGTTGTACTTCTTTGCAGCCTCGCAGAACTCCTTCTCGTTCTCTACCGGACTTTTCACGAAGAGGTAGAATGCGCCCTGCGGCTTGATACAGGTAAATCCGGCATCAGTCATGCCCTGGTACAGAGCGTTGCGGTTTCTCTCATAGTAAGAGACATCCGTCTGCGCGTCCACACAGCGCATAATCACGCGCTGCATCAAAGACGGAGCATTGACTGCGCCGCTCACGCGGGTTGCGATGGCCGCCGCATTAATTACATTCTCGCTGTCTTCCAGCTCGTCCGGAATTATCAGATAACCGATACGTTCACCGGGAAGAGACAGAGATTTGCTGTAAGAGTATCCCACGATCGTATTCTTATAATATTTCGTAACATAAGGCACAACCGCGCCATCGTATGCCAGCTCACGATAAGGTTCATCAGAGATCAGGAAGATCACGGAACCGAACTCCTTCTGCTTCTTCTCCAGGATCGCAGCCAGCTTCCGCAGAGTCTCCTCCGAATAAATCACACCAGTCGGATTGTGAGGAGTGTTGATAATCACTGCACGGGTCTTCGCAGTAATCTTCGTCTCAAACTCAGTCAGGTTCGGCTGGAAGGTCTCGGTGTTCGGGCTGATTACTACCAGCTTACCGTCATAGTTGCTGACGTAAGCGCCATATTCTACAAAGTAAGGTGCGAAGGTGATTACTTCTTCTCCCGGATTCAGAATTGTCTTCAGTGCCACGTTCAGGCCACTGGCTGCACCGACCGTCATGATCAGGTTGTGCGCAGAGAAGTTCGTCTGGAATCTGCGGTTCAGAGACTGCGCAATCGTCTCACGTACATCCTCAAATCCGGCATTACTCATATAACCGTGAACCATAGTGGATTCTTCCTCGTTCAGGATGTCGATAATCGCCTGCTTTACTTCAGCGGGAGCCGGAACATTCGGATTGCCCAGGCTGAAGTCATATACCTTATCAGCTCCGTAGATGGCTTTCAGCTGATTTCCCTCTTCAAACATCGCACGAATCGCTGAATTATTATTTACCAGTGGCTTAATTTTCTCTGAAATCATTTTTGTTCATCTTTTCTTTAAATATATCTGAACAATTCATATTGTATAATTTATCATAAATAAAGAATATGCTATTTTTGAAAAAATTAATAATGTTTTCTTTCTGCTCACTTTTCTTTACTGTACCACAGAAGCCGATCATCGTCAAAAACTTTCTCCTTTTTGGCTACCCTGAAAAACCGCCGCATCCTCTTCCCGGTTCTCCATACTGCTGATCGTAATGCGAAGATATTCCCGCTCATAGGGATCATCCAGATTCACAGGGAACATTTCTTCCAGACGTTCCAGCCGGTACGCCAGCGTATTCTTATGTACATACAGTTGCCGGGCCGTCTGCGCCCGGTTGCATTCATTCTGAAGATAAGCCTTCAAAATCTCATAGAAATCTGTCCCCTGCTTTTTGTCATATTCGCGCATCCGCATTGGCACCGGATGAAGGGAACACAAGCACAGAGTCCGGTCACTGCCGAAAAAGGTCAGCAGTGAAACTGCACAGTGATAAAAATACCTTTGTCCCATTCCGGCCGCGATCTGCGCCTGCCGGTAATGCCAATGAATCTTATTTAAGCCCTGTAAAAAATACCCCACATGAAGCGACATTTTTTGTTCCCTGCAGAACCGGAGCAGAGCACGAAGCCGAAGTTCCACGTCTTCCTCATTCATCGCATTCAGATTCACCTCCGGAACCGGAAGACACCCGGCAATCACCGGTTCTGTCCTCCCGCCCTGCACCGGAATCTCATCCGGAACTGCCAGTGCCTCCGGAAAATACCGTTCCAGACCGTTCAGAAGCGCAGATGGTTCTGCCTTAGAGTCGTTTTCCCGTCGAAGGACAAACGGAAGATACGCCTCGTCTTCCCGCCAGCTTTTCATCTCATAGAGCATCTGAATGCACTCTTCATCGCTGCGCTCCCCGTGGAGCAGCGCAGCAAACATCTGGACAGCTGCAGAAATCTGGCAGGCACCGGACTCCTGCCCGGCCACCTGACAGAGATGCTTCTGCAGGACTTCCGCCAGCTGAAGCTGATACTCCTCAAATGGCGAAGCCGACAAAAGAAACAGCTGTCCCATCAGCTGATTTGAACCAGCCACCTGGCTGATTACCAGTGAATACGGGTATTCCTCTCCGGAATTACCAAAGAACGGCCGCCGGTCCCAGATCTGGTTAAAAATCTGAAGAAAACTGGAACGGTGTCCTTCCCCGGACTGCAGTGCTTTTCCTCTGTCCCATTTCCAGAAACGGTTCCAGCAATCTTCCAGAAGAGTATCTGGATAATTCTCCGAGTATGCGGACATCTGAAGCTGCATATTGATAAAAAACATCGGGCCAAAAATATCACTGCACGCCTGGATCAATGCCTGCTCCGGATTCTCTGCGTCAGCTGCCTCCATCAGACGTTTCTCCCACTTCTCATAATAAGTCATGGCATCCATAAAGGAATCAAAAATTTCGTCCATATCTTCTGTCTGCAGCCGAATCACATCCTGCCGGTGAACCAGAACGACATCTCTGTCCGCATACGGGGTCATATCACAGATCCGACCGGCATAGACATAATCCGGATTCATATCGCGGTCACTGTTCAGATGACGAATCCCTGTAATCGTAGCCTCACGGGAAGCAATCGTAGCCACCGGCGAATATCGCCGAAACCAGTGCTCTACCATAGACATACTCAATCTCACTCCGCATCTTCGCCTCCTCTCCTTCCAGTGCTTCGTTTTTCGGTCTTTTGACCGAAAACAACTTTGAATCTCTTTTCTTTTTGTTTGTAAAATCCATATACTTTTAAAATCAAGAGGGCTATACTTATTACCAACAACACAAAGTATTTCTTTTTTACAAAGTGTATGGTCTGTCCGTTCAGACCCTTAGATGTATTATAACAAACCACGGGAGGTAATTCAAATGTTAACTGCAAAACAGAATATGATTGAATGTATGAAGGGAAGCAAAGGCCATCCCGACCGTTTTGTAAATCAGTATGAAGCGATGCAGCTTCTTTTTCATCCGTTTATGTTCGCAAGCCCTCTGCTTCAGGAAGGCATGGAAAACGTAGTCAATGCATGGGGCGTCACCAACACATTCCCGAAGGGCGTTCCCGGCGCATTTCCGGTACATACTCCGGACAAGATCGTTGTCAAGGATATCGAACACTGGAAAGACTACGTCAAAGCGCCTTCCTTGAAGTTCTCTCAGGAACAGTGGGATCAGTGCAAAGCCGCTTATGATGCTGTGGACGGTGAAAAATCCTTCAAGGCAGCTTTCGTAGCTCCTGGTCTGTTCGAGCAGACACATCATCTGTGTGAGCTGGTAAATGCTCTGACCTACTATATCGAATATGAAGATGAGATGCACGACCTGATCAAATATCTGACCGAGTGGGAGCTGGAGCTGGCTGACGGTATCTGCAGCAACCTGCATCCGGATATGCTGTTCCATCATGATGACTGGGGCGGACATGACAGCACGTTCATGAGCGTTCCGATGTTTGAGGAATTCCTTCTTGAGCCCTACAAGGAAATCTACGGCTACTACAAGAGCCACGGCGTTGACTATATAGTACATCATTCCGACAGCTATGCGGCTACTCTCGTTCCGGATATGATCGAAATGGGAATCGATGTATTCCAGGGCTGCATGGAGACGAACAATATCGATCAGCTGATCGCAAAATACGGTGACCAGATCTCCTTCATGGGCGGTATCGAAAATGGTATCTGCGATAAGGCCGACTGGACCGAAGAAAGCGTAGACGAATATGTACGTCAGGTATGCAAAAAGTATGGCCATAAGAGCTTCATCCCCTGCATTGCTCAGGGCGGTCCCGGTTCTGTTTACAAGGGCGTTTATACTTCCATCGCAAAGACGATCGATACCATCAATGAAGAGCAGTTCGGTATCAAGGATCCCGAGAGTGCTCGCCTGCCGATGCAGATCATGTTCTAAATTTACGGTTTCATCCTTTAGACATTTACCCTTAACCAGCTAGTTCCTACCTATTTTCTACCTTTTTCCCGGCCGCTTCTCTCGCGGCCGGGGCTTTTTATATTATCGTCAATTCTTCTTTCTCTTTGCTCTCTTCTGTGATAAAATATAGGTAAATTTCTATGTATACCTGTAAGGAGATCTCTATGTACGATCGTGACTACGAATATATTATGGCTATCGCGCAGACCGGCACGCTGTCCCGCGCCGCAGTCTCGCTCGGCATCTCTCAGCCGGCGCTGACCCGCTTTCTGCAGAAGGAAGAGCAGACGATCAACACGAAGCTCTTTCAGAAAACTAGCGGACGCCTGACGCTCACCTACGCCGGAGAATGTTATATTAACTACATCAAGAAAATCCTGTCCATTCAGAAGGATATGATGAACAGTCTGCAGGCAATTTCCCGTGTGGAGAAGGGACGTATCCGGATCGGCGTTCCTTCGATCCGCCGACCCTATACCATTTTCTCCGTAATTCCCGAATTTATCAAGGCTCACCCCTCCATCGACATCACGCTCCACGAGAACCGAAGCAGTATGCTGGAGCAGATGCTGGAGGATCTGGAACTGGACGTTATTGCCGTGAATACATTCCGCAAAAAGGACAGTCTGCAGTACCGTAAGGTTGCAGATGAAGAATTTGTTCTGGCAGTACCAGCAGGCAGCCCGTTGATCGCTGCGTCTGAAGATGTGGAAGGATGTAAATATCCGTCCATCCGCCCGGAGCAACTGAATCACCAGACCTTTATCTTTCTCTCCCAACAGCACCGGATCCGTCAGTTCACGGATAAACTCCTGGCGGCTCACCACATCGAATATAAGACTGCCATGCACGCGCGCACGCTGGAGAGCGCTCTGGAAGCGGTATCCGTCAATATGGGCATTACATTTACACCGGAGGTGCCTCTGACGCAGCTGCGCAACTCCGAAAATATCCGCTATCTTTCCATTCTGACGGATGATACACATTACGAGTTCAACCTGGTCTACCGGAAAGGCGCTTATATCGATCCCAGTCTGGAGGATTTCTCCCGGATTTTCACAGAGAATTACCAGAAGGTTATGCCGGCAGCTCAAAACCTTTACATCAATACCAAGTGGAAAATCGTACCGCTGCAGCTTCACACTCACTGCCGGGAGCACCGGGAGCTTGTCTATATGGAGCACACCTCCGGCCCCCGCTGCCTGGATCTGTACCTTCCGGAGCATTTGAATCGCCCGGCTCCGGTCATTCTGAATGTATCCGGCGGCGGCTGGTATTTCGGACACAGAAACACGGTACACATCGGAAGTATTGCCGATGTCGGACTTTTGCACGGCTTCGCATTCGCCAGCATGGCCTGCGTCAGCAGCCGTCTGGAGAAATACCCCTTCCAGATCCGTGAAGTGAAGACAGCCATCCGCTACCTGCGCAGCCATGCAGAGGAATTCGGCCTGGACCCGGATCACATCATCCTCTGGAGCCCTTCTTCCGGCGCGCACCTGTCTCTAATGGCGGCACTGACCGACGGGAACCCCTATTTTGATGACACCTCCATGGGATGCGACAGCGTATCCGCTGCAGTACAGGCAGTTGTCGCCACGTATCCGCCGACAGAACTTGGCGTATCCGAACAGCAATTTCTGGATACCGGAATTACTTCTCCGTATCCGGTATCCGGCATAAACTGCACGGAAAGTATCCTGCTCGGATGTACCGCGGAGAAAGATCCTGCTCTCTATCGGGAAGCTTCACCGCTGTATCACATTACAAAAAGCGCCCCGCCGCTGTATCTGCAGCACGGACGCCTGGACAATATTGTTCCCTATATTCAGAGTGAAAGCTTCGCCGAAGTCTATCGCCGCGTTGTCGGACCGGAGAAAATAGTCTTCGAGTCGCTCGAAGACGCCGGGCATTCCGATCCCCGCTTCAAGTCCCCGGAGGCCTGCGAAAGAATCTGCCGCTTCCTGGAGAATGTCCTGGAGTTGTAACAAAGTCATGGACTGATGTAATCTTTCCGAGAAAGTTCGCTTTCCTGGCTGTGCGGAACGAAGCCATCCAATGGAAACGTTGTAGAATTACGACTGCAGCCGCTCCTTCTGTGCCTTCTCCATCGCGATCCCGAAGGCGTGCGCTGCCCGGGAGTGTTCCTCCTCGTCCTCGATGTTCTCCAGTCCAGTCTCGCCTTCTGCGACACGGAAGAGATAAATATCTCCATCCGGATTATCCGCTAACGGCATCACCGCCAGATAACGTCGTCCCTCCATCTCATAATTCAGAAGAACCTGACAGCGGATCACTTCTCCTTCATCTGTTGTGAGTTCGATTACATTTGCCTTCAAATCCACACGGGAACTGCAGTCTGCTGTACAGGAACTGCAGTCTTCCGGTGCGCATGCATCAATACCTGTCGAATTAATTGCCATGGTATATACCTCTCCTTCTATCTTCCATGCAGTTATTTCTGAAAGCGCTGATAGGACAGTTTTTGGTGTCGCTGCTTTCAGCATTCTCTTCTGCAAAATACGGCAGGCACCCGATTCCGGATTCCTGCCGTATCTTATTATAACATATTTTTATCTTTCTTCCAGCCTTTTTACAGAAGACCGAATTCTCTCTTCAGAGAAGTTGCAATCAGCTCATGTCGATGGTCAGTATAGGCATTATTTACCGTTTTGAAGCCGTGGCATACTCGGGGAGCAACCAGCATTTCGCAGGGGATTCCCGCGTTCAGCAGGCGGATGCCGTACTTGATGCTGGAATCACGCAGCGTATCGTACTCGGCTGCTACAATAAAGTGAGGACACAGTCCCTGTACATCCGCTGCATGGCCGGGGAATGCGTATTTGGGCGGAAGTGTCATACCGAGATTCGCTTTTCCGTCATAGGTTGCCTCCGCTCCCTTTGCGAATGTGGATCTGCCATCCATGCGAAGTTCATACCACTGATGATAGCTGTGATCCTCGGTAAAATCCATCGTCAGAGGCGCGCAGTTCAGGATGCAGAGAGACGGCGCGGGGCCATCGATATCGCGCAGATACATAGCAAGACCCGCACACAGATTACCGCCGGCACTGGTACCGTGCAGCGCAATTCGGCTGCCATCACCGCCGATCTCCTCCGCATGATCGTGCATCCACATATATGCGGTATAGCAATCCATCAGAGGCTTCGGATAGGATACCTCCGCGTTGGAGAGACGATAATCCACGCACACCACGATACAGGGAACGCGCTCTGCGAAAGCAATACAGCGGTAGTTATCAATATCGATACTTCCGCCGATCCAGCCGCCACCATGAATCTCCAGCATCATCGGAGCCGGCTTCGTGATGTTTGCAGGGGTAAAGATTCGGATGCGCAGCTCCTGACCTTCATCGGGTCCTGCAATGATCTTATCCTCCATAGTCATGCCTTCCGGAAGGGTGTAGCCGAACAGATCTTTCGCCTGTGCTTCCTTTGCAGCCTTGAGTTCGTCTTCCTCTCCAGTCATATAGGACATATAGTGATTCTCATATCCGGGAAACGGATTACCATTTAACATAATAAGTAAATCTCCTTCTATCCAATTCTTCTTGAATATGTTTCTTATATTCTTCTTTTAGATATTCTTTGACTTAATTATTTTACAGAAACGAACCGGAAACGTCAAGGTTCCCGGTTCGCCTCATCATTATCTGTGAAAAATTCTCTTATTTCTCCAGAGCATCTACTGCAGCCAGTACCTTGTCCATGTTCTCATCACCAACAGACTCGCGGATCAGTGCATAAGCTGAGGTTGCGTTCTCGCGCATCCTCGTTTGCTTCGATAGAAACCGTGTAAGCATTGTCAGCCGCTGCTGCCGTTGTATCTGCGCTGCTGCGGCCGTTGTCGAGCTGCTGCCGGAGCCTCCGCATGCGGCCATACTCAGAGTCATTGCTGCGGCCAGTCCCATGGCCATCACTTTTTCATATTCATAGTTTTAACATATTATCTTTACAAAATCGACCATGCATTCTCTCATCTTTAAAAAATATCTTCTCATTCTGACCAACGCTTTTCCGTTGTTTTCCTGATGTGTCATTGATTTATCCTAATTATTATATCATTCTAACTAAATATCTTACCAATTGTAATATCCTTTCTCTCATGTTATAATACGAATGCATAGATAAATTTCCATCCTGATCTATGCATCTTGGGCATAATTTCCCCTGGCTTTTTATTAATTTTGACGGAGGTTTCGCCGTATGTGGCTGTACGACTATAAAGATTCAGAGAAAAATAACCCCTACAAAGAATCTCCTTTTGTTGCGATCACCCATATGTCCTATGTAGATAATCTTCCCAAATGGTCCTATCCCTGGCACGCACATCGGGATTCCTATGAGCTTGGCTATATTATAGATGGAGAAGGAACGCTGACTGTCGAGAGCAAGGAGCTGCCGCTAAAAGCCGGTTCCATCACGATGGTTCCTCCAAACGTCATGCATCGCTTTGTCGCCTCTCCGGAGCAGAGCATGCGCTATTATACGCTCCGCATCCTGGCGGAACCCGCAGACGGCGAACTGCAGCAGTTCTTTCACAGTCTGGACAACGCGGTTACAGAGGGATTCAGCTATCTGGACTATATTCGGAGTGCTTTTGAACTACTCTTCAATTTTCATCAGATGAATCAGGGTGTGATCGATGCCGCATTTCAGTCCGCCTGCCTGAGCCTTCTTCAACTGACGAAGATGCTATTCACCGATCGGAGTATGTCCATCCGCCTGGATGATACCCATTCCGCGATTGATATTCTAAAGTATATCGAGCAGAACAACAGTCAGAAGATCACTCTGGAATCCCTGGCGAAGCGCTTCAATGTAAGTCCTTCCCATCTGAGCCGGATCTTCACAAACGCCTATCATATGTCACCGATCAACTATCTGATTTATTCGCGCATTACCTATGCGACAGAATATCTGTTGAAGACGAATTATTCCGTTGCTGAGATCGCCGAGCTGGTCGGATATGACAACCCGACGCATTTTACGAACCTGTTCGTGAAGCGCATCGGCTGCACACCGACAGAATTCCGCGAGTGCAATAAGAAGCTTCCGACGGATCTCCCGGAGCAGATATTCCGGAACGAGAATCTGAACAAAAATTAGAACAGAATTAGAATTAGAGAACACAGGCCAGAAAAAAGCCGGCGGAGAATTTACGTTTAAATGAACGTTGTCCTCCGCCGGCTGACTCTGAATCATTGCCTGATTTTAATTGTATATCAATTTTGATTCCGCTACAGCAGCGGTTTGCAGATAATCTCCTCAATCTTTGTGTCCAGGATGCGGCAGCTGTTCGCCGCTTTCAGGATCAGCGCCGTATCTGCCCCCTGGCCGGTTCCTCCTACCACGATCACCGGCTCCCCGGAAGGAATCATACCGGCGTCCGCCGCCATAGTAGCCACTTCCACGCATACTTTGGTTCCCTGACCGAACATGCGAAGCGCTGCCGCAATGATCTCGACCGGATATACGCCATGGAACACAGAGGAAATTCCTCTCTCCGCTCCGCTTAAAGCATGTGCCGCCGTACATACCTGATAGCCTTTCGCCAGCCATTCCGCACGGCGCTCTGCGCTCACCCGGTTCTCATTCGGAACCTTCGACCCGGTAGCTGTCGTCACAATCACAACATTCAGCCCTTCGGTATCCTCCAGCAGCTGCGGCGTTTCTCCTCCCGTGCTGGCGATTACCAGATGAGAAATCCCTCTCTCCTTCGCCGTACGCACTGCTGCCTGCAGCGTCTCCTTTGTATTCTCTTTTCCCGGCTTTTCAAAATACATGATGATACCCCCTTGTCTGAAATATTTTGTTCCTGTATTCGCTTTCTGAAACTGGTTCGTTCTTAATTGCGCTTCTTATTCTTATTTTGTCCCGCGCTTTTTGGCATTCTCCAGGATCTCTTCCAGTTCTTCCGGCTGGAACCAGTAGCTGGTATTGCAGAAATCGCAGTGTGCCTCCACCGGCTCATGATCCTCCACCAGGCTCTCCAGATCCTTCTGTCCCAGCGCTACGATCGCCCGCTGTACCTTGCTCTTGCTGCAGTCGCAGAAGAAGCGTGTCTCCGTCTTCTCCAGGATCTCAAGGTTAAAGTCTCCCAGAATCTGCTCCAGAATCTGCTCCGGCGTCATGTTGGAATCCAACATATTCGTCACGGAAGTAATCTCGCCGATCTTCTTCTCCAGCGCTGTGATCGTATCGTCATCCACACCCGGCATCAGCTGGATGATGAAGCCGCCGGCGCAGCGCACGGTATTCTCACGATTCATAAGAACACCAAGTCCTACGGAAGAAGGTGTCTGCTCAGACGTTGCGAAGTAATACGTCAGATCCTCTGCGATCTCGCTTGTAACCAGCATGGAAGTACCCACATACGGCTCCCTCATGCCGATATCTCTTGTCACGGTCAGCACGCCGAGTCCTACAGCGCCCGCCACATCCAGCTTGCCCTTCTCGTTCGCATGAAGGATCACCTGGGGGACCTGACAGTATCCCTTGACATTTCCATTGGAATCCGCCACGACCGTCAGGCTCTTCGCAGGTCCATCGCCCTGAATCTTCAGCGTCAGCGTATCGCGGTCGCCTTTCATCATGCTGCCCATCATGGCGGCTGCCGTCATCAGGCGGCCAAGCGCCGCTGTGATCACCGGACTGGTATCGTGTCTGCGTCTGGCCTCCTCCACCATATCCCTTGTCGTTGCCGCAAATGCGCGGATCTGCCCGTCCGCTGCTGTTGCGCGAATTACATAATCACTCATTTTCCATTCTCCCTTGCTATTACATAGATGCGCGGCGTTGTCTCCGTCGGCGCATTTCTCGTCTCCGCCGCATAAGCTGCAACGAATTCCATGCCGGCTTCCGCCAGCGCTTCCTTCATATCTGCCAGCGAATACGCCATCTGCTCATGGTACTCTTCCACTTTATCGTAGCGGTCATCCTCCCCTTTCAGGAAGAACAAGACGCGATGCTCGTTGATCCCGGACTCCTCGTCGAAGAAGTTCTCCCAGATCATGGTATCGTCCTCATCCGTCTCTACGATCGGCGCCTTGCGCAGCGGATTCCGGTACTCTGCCGCCGTATTAAAGTCAAAGATAAAGATGCCCTTCGGATCCAGATAATTGTTCACCAGTCGGAATACTGTGACAAGATCTTCCTTCTCCAGGAGATAATTCAGCGAATCACACACGGAGAAAACGCCGGCCACTGTACCGTACAGCTCAAATTCCCGCATATCCTGCTGGAGATACAGAATCTCATGCCCTGATTCCATCCGCTTCTCCTGCGCCTCCGCCAGCATGTCCTCCGAGGAATCCACGCCGATCATATCGTATCCGTATTCCGCCATCTGCTCCGTCATCGTCCCGGTCCCACAGCCAAGCTCCAGCATCAGCCCGTTGCGGACACCATATTCCAGGAAAAGTCCTCTCAGATATTCGGCCCACCGCTCATAGGGGACATTATTCATAAACTGGTCGTAAACCTCCGCAAAACCTGTATATGCTTCCATCGATTTCCTCTGCTCTTTCTGCTTCTTCTGCCAATCGTCGCCTCCGGTTGCCTTCTGACTGTATTGCCCCAGTGAAAATTTTTTCAAAAATCTGCATCCGGTTGTATAAGAAATCTCTCCGGGGGCATACTACAATCAAACGAAAGAGAAAAGTAAAATACTTATCCTCCCCTTTTATGAACACGGGAAGCCTTGGCGATTGTGCAGGGCTTCCCATCGTTGTGACAGCGAAGCCCTTCACGCTGAACGGCCGCGTCCGTCTTAGTGTTTTATTATAACGAATCTTTCCACAAAAAGCAAGATTCCAGGAAGCCGTAATATCCCGGAAATTCCAGTTTCTTCGCAGATCAGCTTACCGACTACAATATTGAATTTCTCTACAAAGAGCCGGCCCTGTATGCAGATTATATCCACATACAGGGCCAGCTCTTTACCCATTAATTTCCAGTCACACAGATCCTGAATGGTAAGATTTTCATCATTTTATAAAAATTTTGAAAACACCGTTTTAGTGCGCTCTTTTTTCTTCTCTCTTTTTCTTCCAGTTTTTGTATGTATTCGTCTGCGTTCCAACCATTACAATAATAACCAGGAAAAGGATCAGTGCAACCGGCTCCGTAAATATGCTTCCCACCAGACCGCCGATGCTCTTCTTAAGAGTAATGCCTCTTCGATAATTATTCTCCAGGAGATTACAGAGAATAACACCAAGAACACAGGGCGCAACCGGATAATCAAAACGCTTCATGAAATATCCAAGAACTCCGAATCCCAGCATCCAGAAAATATCAAACAGACTCTTTCTGAGCGCAAAAGATCCTACAACCGAAAGAATAATGATGATTGGCATCAGAATCGATTTCGGTACTTCCACAATTTTTGTAAAAAGTTTCACTCCGGTAAGGCCGAAAACTACCAGAAAAACGCTTGCAACCAACAGAACACTGACGATCACATAAAACAGATCCGGCGAGCTCGTCATGAGATTCGGTCCCGGCTGAAGTCCATGAATCTGAAGCGCTCCCAGCAGAACTGCCGTTACCGCATCGCCGGGGATTCCCAATGTCAGCATCGGAATAAATGCGCCGCCAATCGCTGCATTATTTGCACTTTCCGGAGCTACCAATCCCTCCACAGCGCCTTCTCCAAAAGGGACTTCCGGATTTTTCACCGTTCGCTTTGCCTGATCATACGTCAGAAGCGCCGCAATATCTCCTCCGGCTCCCGGCAGTGCGCCGACAAGAACACCGACAGCGGAAGAACGAAGCGTCAATGGAATATACTTTTTAATCGTGCTCAGAGAAGGAAGAATCTTATCTACTTTCTGCTTTACACCCTTGATATCCAGCGAAGTAATCTGAATCAATGCTTCCGATACGCCAAACAGACCAATCATAGCCACAACAAAGCTGACACCGCTGTTCAGATAACTGATATCAAAGGTAAATCGTCTTACCGCAGTCATGGAATCCATACCGATTGTTCCCACAAAGAGCCCCACAGCTGCCGAAAGTAAACCTCGAAAGATAGATTTGCAATTAAGACTTCCCACCATCATCATACCCATAACCGCGAGAAGAAGATAATCCATGGAAGAGAAGTTGACTGCAAATTTTGATACTACCGGAGCAGCCACCGCCAGAACAATAATACCAAGTACCGTTCCAATTACAGACTGCGTAGTTGCAATTCCCATTGCCTTTCCGGCTTCGCCTTTTAATGCCATGGGATAGCCATCCAGCCCAGTTGCCACAGCGCTGGGAGCTCCCGGGATATTAAGAAGGATCGCGCTTCGTGAACCGCCATAGACAGTTCCTACAAAAATTCCCAGCATAAGCGCCAGTGATTCATAGGTTCCCCATCCATACGTAAAGCTCACCAGCAGCGACACCGCCATGGTAGCGGAAAGTCCCGGAATTGCTCCCACATAAACGCCCGCAAATGTTCCGACTGCTGTAAGCAGAATCAGCATTGGCTGCTGAAACGGAATCAGAAGATAACTCAAAACATCCATATAACCGGATACTCCTTTCTACGGCAGCACTACCTTAAACAGGTAGGTGAATACAATCAGAATAAAGATAATTGCAAGTGCGGTCCATATCAGGTTTTTTCCTGCCGTCCTTACCAGCACTTTTTGATCAATTCTACCGGCCGCCAGATAATTCTTTCGCATAAACCATGTCATTGCCACCCACAGAAAGATACTGGTGGAAGGATAAAATCCAAGCCTGAGGTTCAGCGCAACGCAATATAACAGAATTAAAAGAACCGTGACAAGTACATCCAGCGGAAACATCGTATGAAGTGTTGCCTTGAATACTTCTCCTGCTGCTTTTCCGGAAGATTCCGACGGTTTTTTTCTATCGATCAGAAGTATAATCAGTGCGCACACCACGATGACTCCCGTCACAAAAAGCGGAACTGCCGCGCAGGAATCCAGACCGGGATATTTTTGATACAGTTTCATAGACTGATAGAAGAAATAGCCGCCAAATAGAAGCCAGAAAACAGCAAATCCTTTTTCACCGGACCGAAACGGCTTTTCTTCCGGCGAAGGATCTGTATTTTTCTTTGGATATGACATAGATAAGCCTCCTTATTACTGTAAGATAATAATGGGGCTGCCTGCCGCCGGTTTTTCCGACAACAGGGAGCCCCATCTGCAACATTCAAGTTTACGGAGTAACAGCTCCCGCCTTCGTCAGAGCTTCTACTGTATTGGTTCTCCAGTTCTGCAGGTAATCCTTCGCATCCTGTCCGGTATATCCCATCGGATTAATGTTGTAGTTTTTCAGAACATCCTGGTAGCTTGGATCATTGAAAGCTTCCACAAACGCCGCCGATAAGGTTTCTACCACAGAAGCATCGGTTCCCTGCTTCACAAAGACACCATAGAAGGGGCCCCAGGGGAGATAATCCGAGAACTCCGGATATTCAGCGGTAATCAGCGGAACATCCGCCATCTGCTCTACCGGTTCGGTTGCAAGCATACAGAGCATCTTCAGATCTCCGCTCTTATACTCTTCAATACAACTCTGCACCTTACAGATCGTAAAATCACACTCTCCGCCAAGAACAGCTACTTTGGCGGAAGCATCGGAGTCATACTGAACCTGCGTAAAGCTTGCGCCGGTAATACTGGTAACCAGTGCGCTTACTTCCCAGGGGAGTCCGCCAGTACCTGTAGTTGCTATCGTGATATCAGTTCCGGAATTTGCCGCATCGCAAATTTCCTTCAGAGAGGTATATGGAGAATTCTTACCGACAGCCACGCCAACTGTCTCATCACCGATAAGAAGTACACATTCAAAATCCTCATACGTCAGATCCAGAATATCCAGAGCATCATACAGAGAAGGATTCTCTGCTCCCATCAGCAGGTTATAGCCGTCAGCATTCTGATCATATACATACTGAGTCGCAATGGACCCTGTACCGCCGGTCATATTCTGAACGACAATGCTCTGTCCCAGCTTATCCTGCGCCAGAGTTGCCAGAGGACGCATCAGGGAATCGGTTCCTCCGCCTTCTCCCCACTGAACGATACCGTTTACGTTCTGTGTCGGATAATCCGTCTTAGACGCTTCACTTGCTGCCGCTGTACTGCCCTGGCTATCGGCTGCTGTCGTTTCTGCTGTCTTCTCACCTGCCGCTGCTGTTGTTGACGACGAGCTCGAATTTCCGCATCCTGCCATTGCGGATACGGCAAGAGCTCCCGCTAAGACCATTGCCATCGTTTTTTTCTTCATGTTGTTTCCTCCTTCACATATTTTCCTAAAGACCTATTGCATTTTCAAAGTTATTTTGTTTATAATAGTTATTAACCGATTTATCTAACCCTGTCCCTGCCAGCAACGTAAGGATAACATTTTTTGTTTTAATTATAAACTTAATTTTTTATCCGTTTCAGGTGGACATTTTTGACCTGAAATGCAAAGGAGTACAAAAGATGAAAGCTATAATTGTTGACGATGAACCACATGTACTTGCTGTTGCCCGTCTGTTGGTAGACTGGGAAAAATATCATATTCACCAATTATTCGAATGTATGGATGCCACAGAGGCGCTTGAGATCATAGAACGGGAACAGCCGGCCATCCTTCTGTCAGACATTCGGATGCCTCAGATGGACGGACTCACACTTATTGAAAAAGCACGTGAAAAGAATCCGGATCTGAAAAGCATACTGATTTCCGCGTACAGCGATTTTGCTTATGCTCAGAAAGCAGTCGGTCTTGGCTGTGTGGATTATCTACTGAAGCCGCTTACAGAAGAAGGGCTGAATGATGCCGTAGAAAAAGCCGTT